>SESA01000458.1_pt1 | contig 26266 bp, 17 predicted proteins | sample 3171451 | NCBI WGS metagenome assembly SESA01 (sample SAMN06051862, study PRJNA518727) | freshwater metagenome | biome: subpolar coniferous forest; feature: holomictic lake; material: water; isolation source: holomictic Lake 227, 8 m depth | place: Canada: near Kenora, Ontario | collected...
CCCCGAATCCTCGCCGATTTTGGACCGTGAATAAGTGGGGCCCCGGGAGGGCACAAGACGCTTGCGGCAGGGGTGGGGTGGGGCAATCGTGCCATTTCACCCCTCGATGTACCTCAAGGAAATCGTCGCCAACGGATTTAAGAGCTTCGCCGACCGGACCCGCATTGAGCTCCGGCCCGGCGTCACGGCCGTCGTTGGCCCTAATGGCTGCGGCAAGTCCAACATCGTCGACGCCATCCGCTGGGTGCTCGGGGAGCAGAGCGCGAAGTCTCTCCGCGCTCCGGCCATGCAGGATGTCATCTTTGCAGGGACCGATCGCCGTAAGCCCCTCCCGCAGTGCGAGGTCGAGTTGATTTTTGCCGATTGTGAGAAGGATTTGGGCACGGCGTTTTCCGAGGTGTCCGTCATGCGTCGCCTGCACCGTGAAGGCGCCAGCGACTATTTCATCAACGGCAAGCCGTCGCGCCTGAAGGACATTCAGCGCCTGTTCATGGACACCGGCATCGGACGGATGTCTTACTCCTTTATGGTGCAGGGGCAGATCGATCAGATCCTCTCCGCCAATCCCGCCGAACGCCGCTATCTTTTTGAAGAGGCTGCGGGCATCACCCGTTATAAGGCGCAGCGTCGCGAGGCCTTGAATAAACTTTCGGGGGTCGACACCAATCTGGCGCGCATCACCGATGTCGTCAGCGAAGTTGGTCGCCAGATCGCCAGCCTCCGCCGTCAGGCCGCGAAGGCCCTTCGCTACCGCCGCCTTCGCCATCGTTTCACCCACCTCGACCTTGCTTGGCATGCCAAGCAGTTCGGAGATCGCCGGGCCCAGGTCGCCGCGCTCGAAGCTGAAGCCGCCACTTGTGGCGCGGAAGTGGCCGCGCTGACGGAGGGTTTGCGCGACCGCGAGGCCGCTCTGACGCAGAACCGCGCCCTTCGTACGGAACTCGCCGAACGCGTGCAGCAGTCCCAGCAGGCTTTATTTGATATCCGCACCGCGCGGGAAAACGCCGAGAACGAGGCCCGGACGGCAGATTTACGCGCCGACGATCTGGCCTCCCGTCTGGGCGATATTCGCCGGGAAGCCCAGGAGGCCGAACAGGCCATCGCTGAATATGAAATGCGCCTGCGCGGTAGCTCTGACGCCAAATCTACGGCCGCCGGCTCTGTCTCCGCCACCGATGCCGCTTACCGCGACAAAACCAGCCAGGTCGAAGATGCGGCCCGTCAACTCGTTGAATCAGAGAATCGTCTGCGCCGCGCCCGCCAGGATATCCTCATCGCTGAAGGCGAGATGACCCGTGCTCGCGGCGATGTCACCAATCTCGAGGTCGACCTGCGCGGCTACCAGTCTCGACACGTCGACGTCTCCGCTTCGCTGACTCAGGCCAAGCAAGAGCGCGAAGGTCTCGAACGTCGCGTCGCCGAGTGTGGCGCGGTGGTGACCGCCCGCCATGGAGAACTGCAGGTAGCTCGCACGACGGAGCAGGAGACGACGGAAAAGGGGCGAGATTTCCTGTCCGAATTCCGCGCCCTCCAGCTCACGATTTCCGAGCAGGACCGCAAGGTCGCCAAACTTTCCGCCCAGCTCGGCCTGCTAGAGCAGATGCAATCCCGCCTCGAAGGGTTCTCGGAGGCGGCGAAGGCCGTTCTGCGGGGAGAGTTCGCCGATGAGATGCGCTCCGGCAAGGCCTCCGCATTGGCGGACCTGGTGACGGTGATCGATGTAACGGTCGCCGCCGCTTTGGAGAATATCCTTGGGGCCGCCTCCGAGGCAGTCGCCCTAGAAGACGCGGAGTTCCTCCCTGGCATCGTCGCCAAGATGGGCGAGCGTCAGCTCGGCCGGGCGGTGTTCCAAGTCGATGCCCCTCCGGCCGCCCGCTCGGGCTCGGCCGCCCCTTCATGGCTCCGTCCGGCCGCTTCGGCGGTTGAATCGAAGTCTTCGGCTCACGCCCGCCTAGTTTCTAACCTCTTCGACGGCTGCTACGTCTGTCCCTCCCTCGGCGATTTCATCAAGTGGTGGCGGGCTAACCCAGGTTTCGAATTTTTCCTTGTGGCCACGGTCGAGGGCGACCTCGTCGACCGCCGTGGTCTCGTGTATGCGGGCCGTCCGCGCAAGGCCGCTTCCGGCAGTGGTTCCGGGGTCTTTTCGCGTGAAAGCGAAATCCGCTCCGTCCGCGCCAATCTCGAGTCCGAAAATGATCAGCTCACGACTCTGAATGAAAAGGCCATCGGATTGCAGGCCTCGATGGACGCCAATGAGAATGATGTCGCCGTGTGCCGCGACGCTACCCAGTTCGCCGCCCAAGAGCTTTCCATCGCGCAGGCGGATGAGCGTTCTGCTCGCCAGACTCTCGTTGCCGCGGATGAGCGCATCGCCCGCGAGCAGCGCCAGCTCAATGAACTTGAGAATTCCAAGTCAGAGGCACTCCAGCGTCGCGATCGCGCGCAGGAGACGCTCACGGCGAAAGACACCCAGGTCGCCGAATTGCGCGCCATCATCGGGTCGGGTGAGACTCAGGTGGAGTCTGCGCGCGCCGAAGCCGAACTACGTCGCAACGCGCTCGGTGAAGTCAGACTTTCCTTGGCCGAGCAGCGCCAACGGCTCGAGCTCGTCGGCCGCGAACTTGCCGAGCTGGAGTCTCGCCGGGCCGAGGCCTCTGCCCGCTTGGTTTCCCGCCGACAGGAGGCCCAGCACAATGAGCGCCAAATCGGCGAACTCCGTGCGACCTCTGTAACTGCTAAGGAAAACTCCACTCGTCTGGCGGCGGAGATCGAATCCAGCGTAGTCACGCTCGGGCAATCGCGCTCCGATCTTTCGGAAGTCGACGCCCGTCTCGAGTCCGAAGACCGGGTCCTCTCCGTCGATCGCGATCGTCTTCGGCTGGTCGATTCCCGTCTCAAGAATCTCGAGGTCTCGCTCGCCGAACAGACTTCACAGTGCGGCTTCATTGTCGAAAAAGTTCAATCTGACCATCAGCTGGATGTCGTCTCGGTTGATTGGCGCCTGCAGCTTTGGCTCGCCGATGGCGAACCTGAAGGCATCGCCACCTTTGACGACCTCGAAGAGCCCGAAGAAGAGGGTTCGCGTCCCGCTCCGAAGACCGTCGTTCGCCGCGGCGAGCCGACGGCCGAAGAACTTGCCGCGATGGAGTCGGCGGACTGGCCGCCTCTCGTCCGTGAAATCGCCGAACTCCGCGACCGTATGTCGGGTATGGGTTCGGTCAATCTCGTCGCCGTCGAGGAATACTCCTCGCTACGGGACCGCCATGACTTCCTTACGAAGCAGAGCGACGACCTTTGGAAGGCCAAGGAAGAGCTCACGAAGGCGATCGATGAGCTCAATGAGACTTCGCTCAAGCTCTTCACGGACACCTTTGAGCAGGTGCGCAAGAATTTCAAATTCACCTTCGAGCGCCTGTTCGTGGGCGGAACGGCCGATCTTACGATGGTCCAGGCCGAGGATCCGCTCGAGAGTGGCATCGAAATCATCGCTCAGCCTCCCGGGACCAAACTCCGAGGCATCTCGCTGCTTTCCGGCGGCCAGCGCACCATGACCGCCGTCGCGTTACTGTTCGCTATTTACATGGTGAAGCCCTCGCCGCTTTGTGTGCTCGACGAACTGGATGCGCCGCTCGACGACGCGAACGTCGCCCGCTTCACGGACATCATCCGTGAGTTCACCCGTTTCTCTCAGTTTGTCGTTATCACGCACAATAAGCGCACCGTCTCCGCGGCAGATGCGATCTTTGGGGCGACCATGCAGGAGAAGGGTGTGACCCGTCTGTTCTCGATGCGTTTCAATAAGGATCGCGATGAGGCTGAGCCGACGCAGCCGGGCGGTGGGTTCACGATGGCCCGTTGAGGTCGGCTTGCATTGGCCCGGCGGACTCCTAAAGTTCGCCCATGGTTCGATTGTTCCTGCTCCTTGCGCTCGCCCCCGCTGCGTCCGCCGCCGGCGTCGGTTTCGAGACCGACGCACACCCTATTAATCGCACCGCCCCCGGGGCCAGTTACGCTGACATGCTGGCGCGCGTTATGCCGGCTGTGGTGAGCATCCGCACGGCAGAAGTCATCCCGCAGTCCGTGCTGAATCGTTACCGCGGGCGCATTAATCCCGATAAAGTCATGAAGGATTCGCAGACGGGCGAAACCCTTATGCCTATGGGGCTCGGTTCGGGCACTATCATCCACCCTGATGGCTACGTCATTACCAACCGACATGTCGTGATGAGCTCTGACGGGAAATCCATCTCCCAGACCGTGATTGTGCAACTACAGGACCGCCGCGAGTTTCGGGCCAAGGTTCTCGGGGTTGATCCGACCACGGATATCGCTGTGTTGAAGGTGGATGGTCGGAATCTCCCTTCCGCTAAGTTTGCGGACAGCGACAAGGCTCGCGTGGGCGATGTCGTTTTTGCCATTGGGAATCCGCTTGATGCTGGCATGACGGTTACGTCTGGCATTGTCTCCGCCCTCGGCCGTTCTGGGAAGCAGGGCATGGGCCTGCTCTTCGAGGATTTCATCCAGACGGACGCGGCCATCAATCCAGGCAATAGCGGCGGGCCTTTAATGGACTTCGAAGGACGTCTCCTCGGCATGAACACCGCTATCAAGTCTGAGAACGGCGGCAGCGTGGGTATTGGTTATTCTATTCCCGCGAACCTTATCGTCAGCGTCGCGCTCGACTTGGCTAATACGGGTAAGGTCGTCCGCGGGCTGATCGGAGTGCAGGGCGAAGATTTGCCCCTGGCCGAGGCGACGAAGTTCTCGATTTCAAAGTCCGGCGCAGTGCGCATCACAGCGGTGAGCGAAGGACGTGCCGCGGCCAAGGCCGGGCTCAAGGTGGGCGACATTATCGTAGCCCTTGATGGCAAGCCCTTCGAGAACTGGAACGACCTTCGCCTGGCTATCTCCAGGCATAAGCCCGGCGACGTCATGGGACTTAACTTCATCCGGGACGGTCGCGGTTCGATCACGCGCGTCACGGTGGAAGAGCGTCGACTGGGCGAGTAGGCATGAAGGCCCTGTCGACATTTCGTAATCTGACGGGCGGGCGTCTGCCGCCGCTCACCCGGACGGCTTTGTTGGCTGGACTAGCCCTTTTCATCCTGACCCTCTTGGTTTTTCGTCCAACAGCCGGAGGTGTTCCGCCAGCCCCGGTCTTGGCCGGCGGCGTTTACCTCGTCCCGCCCGGGGATGCCCGGACGGAGAGTTTTGTCCTACTGGATACCTCAGCCGTCTTCTTCCCCTCCCGTAATACTTTAGGCGGAGGAGGGCAGGGGGAGATAGGCCAGCCCGAAGACACCCCTTTCCCGAAATCTGAGCCCGTGTTGCAGTTGGACCCACTTAAGAGTCCGGCTTCCGCCTTGAAGACCCCCGAGCCGATTGTCCCCAAGCCAGCAACCGCCATCCCTTTGTCCCAGCTGGAGCCGTTTGCCACCTTCGGAGTTCAGCGGATTAATAGCCAAGCTATCGCTCCTCGTGTTGCCTATTTTGAAATATATCAATTAGGTGGGGCATTAAAGCCTGTTTTATACGGGAAAATACCCCACTTAGATGTTAAAAATTCAGTTAATCCCAAAAATAACTCATTCAATGCGGTTGCCGCGATTGTTCTAGGGGTAGATTCGCTGGGAAAAGCAGCTTTGGGCTCTTTATTACGCTCCACTGGTGATTTGGCGCTGGATAAAAGGATTCTGGATTGGGCCGCTGGGGTCAATTGGGCGGGGCAGCTCGCGCCCGGCAGTTATCGGCTCCAAGTAGGGCCCTGATCGAGCCCCAGTCAGCCTGTAAAACCCTTGCAAAAATCCGCTTGACGGTGGGGTTTTGGAAGGTCATTCAAACCCTTCCCTTCGCGTCTTAAGTACGTTGACGGTTCGCCCCTGTAGCTCAGTTGGCAGAGCGCGTCCTTGGTAAGGACGAGGTCGCTGGTTCAATTCCAGTCGGGGGCTCCACCACTTTCCACACACCAACCTAAACCACCTCCTCACCACCAAAAACCATGGCCAAAGAGAAGTTCAATCGCACCAAGCCTCACGTCAATGTCGGTACCATCGGTCACATTGACCATGGTAAATCGACCACCACCGCTGCCATCGTGGCGGTCCAGGCCCGTCGTGGCTTGGCTGAGAACAAGTCCTACGCGGAAATCACCAAGGGTGGTACCGTGCGCGACGCCACCAAGACCGTGACCATCGCCGCCTCGCACGTCGAGTACGAGTCCATCAACCGTCACTACGCTCACGTCGACTGCCCGGGCCACGCCGACTTCGTTAAGAACATGATCACCGGCGCCGCCCAGATGGATGGTGCCATCCTCGTGGTCTCCGCCGCTGACGGCGTCATGCCCCAGACCAAGGAGCACATCCTCCTCGCCCGCCAGGTCGGCGTGCCGAAGATCGTCGTCTGGCTCAATAAGGTCGACCTTTCCGAGCCTGACCTGATTGACCTCGTCGAGATGGAAGTCCGCGACCTCCTCAACAAGTACAACTACGAAGGCGACACCGCCAAGATCGTCCGTGGCTCCGCCACTGCGGCTCTCGAAGGCACCCCGGAGGGCGAACAGTCCATCCAGGACCTCCTCGCTGCCCTGGATTCTGAAATTCCTGAGCCTAAGCGCGAAATCGACAAGCCCTTCATGATGGCCGTTGAAGACGTCTTCTCCATCACCGGCCGCGGCACTGTCGCTACCGGTCGTATCGAACGCGGTGTCATCAAGGTCGGCGAAGAAATCGAAGTCGTCGGTCTCCGTGATACCATCAAGACCACCTGTACCGGTGTTGAAATGTTCCGTAAAGAACTCGATCAGGGCCAAGCCGGAGATAACGTTGGACTCCTCCTCCGTGGCGTTGAAAAGAGCCAGGTCGAACGCGGTCAGGTTCTCGCCAAGGTCGGCAGCATCAAGCCCCACACCGTCGCCAAGGCCCAGATTTACGTCCTCAAGCAGGATGAAGGCGGCCGTCACACCTCGTTTGCTAACAACTACCGCCCTCAGTTCTTCTTCGGAACTTGCGATGCCACCGGCACCGTGATCCTCCCGGAAGGCGTGGAAATGGTGATGCCTGGCGACAACGTCACGATCACGATCGAGCTCCAGAAGCCCGTCGCGATGGAAAAGGGCCAGCGCTTCGCTCTCCGCGAAGGTGGCAAGACCATCGGCGCCGGCCAGATCCTCGAAATCATCAAGTGATTTCCTGACCACAAACGACCTACTACGGTGCCGAGGCCCCCTAAAAAGGGCCCCGGCATTCGTCTCTTTAACCACCCGTACAGGACGGTAGCTCAATTGGCAGAGTAGCGGTCTCCAAAACCGTTGGTTGTGGGTTCGACTCCCTCCCGTCCTGCCACTCTCCAAACCAAACACCAGTCACCATGCTTAGCTTTCTCGGACGCCTTCGCGCCTTCTGGAACGAGACCATCAACGAGGTCTTCGTCAAGGCCTCGTGGCCTACCGCCAAGGAGCTGGTCGACTCTACTTTGGTCGTCATCGCCGCCGTCGCCCTTCTGGGTGCCGTGGTTTTTTTCTGCGACTTCTCTCTCTCCAACTTCGTCCAGTTCGCGACTAAGCTCGTTCGCTGATTGCCCCCATGTCCTCTCCCTCCGATTTCCGCTGGTACACAATCCAGACCCTCTCCAATAATGAGAGCAAGGTTAAGCGCCTCCTCGACAAGGCCGTCCGGGACGAGGAGATGGGCGACTTTGTCGCCGAAATTCTCATGCCGGTAAAGACCGTTAAGGATTTCCGCAACGGGAAGAAGCGCGAGAGCGAGATGAAGCTTTACCCTTCCTACCTGTTTGTGCGCGCGCGTCTCTTCGATGACGAAGGCATGCTGCTTGAAGCTCCCTGGAGTTTCCTCAAGAAGACCGATGGCGTCATCGGTCTCATCGGCGGTCAGAATCCCGTCGCCCTCAAGACCGAGGAGATCAACACGATCATCCAGCAGATGGCTGATGCCGCCGATAAGGTCGTCCCGAAGGTCAATTTCAACATCGGCGAACGCGTCAAAATCACCGACGGACCCTTCGCCAACCTCGCGGGCAATATCGACAAAATTGATGCCGATCGAGGCAAACTCGAGGTCTCCGTCGATATCTTCGGTCGCTCGACGCCGGTCGAGCTCGAGTTCTGGCAGGTCGAACGCGACGACCGCGACTGATCATTTTTCCAACCCAACCATCTAAACTACCACCATGGCAAAGAAAGTCGTCGGCGAAATCAGGCTCCAGCTCCCCGCAGGTGCCGCTAATCCTGCTCCTCCTGTCGGCCCAGCGCTGGGCGCTAAGGGCGTCAACATCATGGCGTTCTGTAAGGAATTCAACGCCCGTACCAAGGACCAGGCCGGCCTGATCCTGCCGGTTATCATTTCCGTCTACCAGGACAAGTCCTTCACTTTCATCCTGAAGTCCCCTCCCGCCTCGGTGCTCCTGAAGAAGGCCGCCAAGATCGAGAGCGGATCCAAGGTTCCGAACCGAGACAAAGTCGGCAAGGTCACGCAGAAGCAGCTTCTCGAAATCGTCGAACTGAAGAAGAAGGATCTCAATGCCGTCAATCCTGCCAACGCCGCCCGCATGATCGCTGGCACCGCGCGCTCGATGGGTATCGAAGTCATCGGTTAATTTTCCAACCAACCCAACCAACCCAACCACTGCATCCCGCAGGAGACCAAAAGTCGCTATGAGCAAAAAACCCAGCAAGCGTTACCGCGCTGCCCTCCAGGTCGCCGATCTGAAGGCCAATTATGACGTCGCCCAAGCGGCCGAGATCATCAAAAAGATGCCCGGCGCTAAGTTCGACGAAACCGTGGAGATCTCCGCCTTTCTGGGCGTAGATCCCAAGCAGTCGGACCAGATGGTCCGCGGCACCGTTTCCCTCCCGAATGGTTCCGGAAAGAAGATCAAAGTCCTCGCTTTCACCGAGAACCCCGCCGAAGCCCTCGCCGCGGGTGCTGATTACGCCGGCCTCGCCGACTTGATCGCCAAGGTTAACGGCGGCTTCCTCGACTTCGACGTCGCCATCTCCACCGTCTCCGCGATGAAGGACGTCCGTCAAGTGGCCCGCGTCCTCGGTCCGAAAGGCCTCATGCCGAACCCGAAGTCGGGCACGGTTTCCGACGACATCCCGAAGACCATCAAGGAAGTCAAAGCAGGCCGCGTTGAGTTCAAGATGGATAAGACCGGCAACATTGTGATCGTGATCGGCAAGAAGTCCTTTTCGGTCATCCAGCTCACTGAGAACGCCCAAGCCGCCCTCGCCGCTCTCGTCAAGGCCCAGCCCGCCGGTTTCTCCGGTGGTCGTTTCATCAAGTCGATTACCATCAGCGCCAGCATGAGCCCCGGCATCGGCGTCGACCTCAAGCCTTACTCGGCCGCTGTCGCGACCGCCTAATAAACCCCACGCAACCGAGAACACACGAACATGCGCGCTGAAAAACAATTCCTCGTCGACGAAGTAGCCGCCCAGCTGGCTGCTTCCAATTACCTGCTGCTCGCCAATTTTACTGGCGTAACTGTCGCGAACTCCACCTCCGTTCGCGACCAGCTTCGCGTCCACGGCGCCGAGTATCACGTCGTCAAGAACAGCATCCTCAACATCGCCGCCAAGCAGGCTAACCTGCCTGATCTTGCCGCTCATCTGATCGGCCATACGGCCCTCGTCACGGGCGGAAACAATCCGACCGGAGTGGCCAAGGTCCTGGTGACCTTCTTCAAGGATTTCTCCAAGCTCGAAGTGAAGGCCGGCGTCCTTGACGCCAAGCTGCTCACGAAGGCCGAAGTGGAAGCCCTCTCGAAGCTGCCTTCTCTCGACGGCATCCGCGCCCAGCTCCTCTCACTCTTCTCCACGCCCGCCTCGCAGGTCGTCCGCCTCCTGGACGCCAAGCGTCAAAAGGACGAGACGGCCGCCTAACCCCTTTCCTCGCGGAGGTGTCGCCATGTGGCGGCATCCGAGCGGGGGGAATCCAAACCCAAAACAACCCAACATCCAAAGAACCCCGGTTAGGGGCCTCGCGCCCTCAAATGTCCTTCAACGGACGCTAACCATTCAAGGAAAACAGATACCATGAGCAACATCACCAAAGACCAAGTCATCGAGTGGCTGAGCGCCCAGTCCGTTCTGGACATCGCCAACCTCGTCAAGGACCTCGAGACCAAGTGGGGCGTTTCCGCCGCCGCTCCTGTCGCCGTCGCCGTCGCTGGCGCCGCCGCTGCCCCTGCTGCCGAAGAGAAGACGACGTTTGACGTCATCCTCAAGGCCAAGGGTGCTACGCCGATCAATGTCATTAAGGAAGTCCGCGCCATCACCGGCCTGGGCCTCAAGGAAGCCAAGGACCTCGTCGACGGCGCTCCGAAGCCCGTCAAGGAAGGCGTCTCCAAGGACGAAGCCAAGGATATCGAGACCAAGCTCAAGGCCGCCGGGGCCGAGGTCGAAGTCAAGTAATCCGATCAAGCAACTATTTCAGAGCGGGGAGGGCAGCACCCTCCCGGGTCGCCCAACCCTCCCCGCTTTTTCTTTCCCAACGGCCGCCTAGTCCGAACCAACCAGGCAAACCAGTCAGCACCACCGAATCCACCCGACACTCCGAGCCCACCTTCACCAGCCATGCCTCAAGAGCGCAAAAACTTCGGTAAACTACGCGAAGTAATCCCTCCGCCCAACCTGATCGAGAACCAGATCTTCTCGTTCAACGATTTCCTGCAGTTGGAGCAGACCGCCGTCGCCCGCAAGAACGTCGGGCTCGACGCCGTGTTCCGCGAAGCCTTCCCGGTGGAGAGCAACAACGGCAACTTCCGTCTCGAGTACCTCGAGTACGGTTTGGTTCTGCCTAAGCAGACCGAACTCGAGTGCATCCGCGAAGGCACGACCTACGCGATTTCCGTGCTCCTCAAACTACGCCTTCGCGAGAAGGGCGCCTTCAAGGATGAGGAAATCCTCATGGGCGAAATCCCCATGATTACCGACCGCGGGTCGTTCATCGTCAACGGCGCCGAGCGCGTCGTCGTCTCCCAGCTTCACCGAAGCCCGGGCATCTGTTTTGAAGAGTCCGCCCACACGAGCGGCAAGATGCTCCATGCCTTCCGCATCATCCCTGACCGCGGCACCTGGATCGAAGTCCAGTTCGACCAGAACGACCTGCTCTGGGTCTACCTCGACCGCCGCCGCCGCCGCCGCAAATTCCTCGTCACCACCTTGCTTCGAGCCTTCGGTTACAAGGACGACAAGGACATCCTGGCCCTCTTCTACCAGCATCGCGATCTGACCGCTAAGGCCGCACTTGAGCTGGAGCCCGAAGAACTTTCCCAGCTCGTTTACGCCGACCCCATCGTCGATGTCGAGACGGGCAAGGTCGTCGCTAAGCAGTACGACAAGCTCTCCCGCGAGACCCTCAAGGAAATCCACAAGCAGCTACCGAAGCAGAAGTTCGGCGTGTTCGACACCGCCTTCGACGACGGCGCCATCATTCTATCCCTGCGTAAGGACATCGGTGCCGTGCGCAATGAAGAGGAAGCCCTCAAGGAAATCTTCCGCAAGCTCCGACCTGGCGAACCTGTCAACGTCAAGGGCGCCCGCGCCCATATGCAGCGCCTCTTCCAGGATCCGCTGCGTTATGACCTTGGACGCGTCGGTCGCTACAAACTGAACCAGAAGCTCAGCTTGAACGTGTCGCTTGATACCCGGACCATCACTCCGGAAGACATCGTTGAAGCCACCAAGCTGCTCTGCAAACTCCGCGCCGGTGACGGTGCGATTGATGATATCGATCACCTTGGTTCCCGTCGCGTCCGTAATGTCGGCGAATTGCTCGCCAACCAGTGTCGTGCCGGCCTCAAGAACGTCGTTAAGACCGTCAAGGCCCGCATCAACGAATACGACCAGAGCGTCGACTCGATTACCCCGCAGAAGCTCGTCAACCCTAAGCCCTTCGGTAACTCGATCCGCGAATTCTTCGCCCGCAGCCAGCTGTCTCAGCTGATGGACCAAATCAACCCGCTCGCCGAGTTGACGCACAAGCGTCGCCTTTCCGCCCTCGGGCCCGGAGGCCTCAACCGTGATCGCGCCGGTTTCGAAGTGCGCGACGTTCATCCGTCTCACTACGGACGCATCTGCCCGATCGAGACCCCCGAAGGGCCGAACATCGGCCTGATTAACTCCCTCTCGACCTACTCCCGCATCAACGAGTTTGGCTTCATCGAAGCTCCGTACCGTAAGGTCGTGCGCGGCAAGGTTTCCAGCCAGGTCGAATTCATGACCGCGGACCAGGAAGAAAAGTTCAAGGTGGCTCAGGCCAACTCCGAACTGGACGACGCCAGTCGCCTTAAGGGCAAGGTTACCGTCCGTTTCCGTGATGACATCCTTGAAGTCGATCCGGAAGACGTCGATTACATGGACGTCTCCCCTCAGCAGGTCGTCTCGGTCGCCGCTGCGCTGATTCCTTTCCTGGAGCATGACGACGCTAACCGCGCGCTCATGGGTTCCAACATGCAGCGTCAAGGCGTGCCTCTCGTTGTGACCGAAGCCCCGTATGTGGGCACCGGTCTCGAGCGTCGCGTCGCGATCGACTCCAAAACGGTCATCGTCGCAGAAGGCCCCGGCATCGTCGCCGCCGCCGACTCGCGACGCATCGTCATCTCCAAGGATGGCGAAGTCGCTCCAGCCCAGCTCGAGAACAAGAAGTTCAAGAGCGAGCCCTCCAAGGGCATCTACGTCTACGACCTCCGCAAGTTCCTCAAGACCAACTCGTCCACATGCTTCAATCAGCGTCCCCTCGTTCGTCGCGGGGATAAGGTCAAGCAGGGCGACATCATCGCCGACGGCGCCGCCACCGACAAGGGTGAGCTCGCCCTCGGTCGCAATGTCCTCGTCGGGTTCATGCCCTGGAACGGTTACAACTTCGAAGACGCTATCCTTCTCTCCGAACGCATGCTGAAAGACGACGTCTTCACGTCCGTTCACATCGAGGAATTCGAAGTCACCGCTCGTGACACCAAGCTCGGGCCAGAGCAGATCACTCGCGATATCCCGAATCTCGGCGAGGAAGCCCTGCGCAACCTCAACCGTGACGGCGTCATCCGCATCGGTGCCGAGGTCAAGCCGGACGATATTCTCGTCGGAAAAATCACGCCGAAGAGCGAAGGCGACCTCGCCCCCGAGGAAAAGCTCCTCCGTGCCATCTTCGGTGAGAAGGCCCGCGACGTTAAGGACACTTCCCTGCGCGTGCCTTCGGGTATCTCCGGTATCATCATGGACGTCAAGGTCTCCTCTCGTACCGACAAGGACGACGGCCGCCTCTCGCCTAATGACCAGCGGCGCGCCCTGAAGAAGGTCAACGAAGAGTACCGCACGGCCGACTCCCGCCTCCGCGAGGAGATGACCGAGTCCCTCTCGAACATCCTGCTGGGTGAAAAGATTCCGCTCGACGTCAAGAATTCCGAAACAGGCGAAGCCATTATTCCGGCTAACCGCAAGATCACCAAGACGCTCCTTCGCCGCCTGGCCTCCGTCTCTCGCTCCATCGAGATGAACGATTCGCCGGTGAAGCAGAAGATCCGCCAGATCGTCGACGGCTACCATCGCCGTTTCGATGAACTGGAGCAGGAGCGCGCCCGCAAGGTTGAAGCCATCGAACAGGGCATCGACGAAGGTGGCGCCATCAAGAACGTGAAGGTCTACATCGCCACCAAGCGTAAAATCCAGGTCGGTGACAAGATGGCCGGTCGTCACGGCAATAAGGGCGTCGTCGCCCGCATTGTGCCGGTCGAAGACATGCCTTATCTCTCCGACGGTACTCCCGTCGACATCTGCCTCAATCCTCTCGGTGTTCCTTCCCGAATGAACGTCGGTCAGGTTCTCGAGACGCACCTTGGTTGGGCTTGTTCCAAACTCGGCCTTAAGATGGCCACCCCCATCTTCGATGGCATTCCCGAGAAGCAGATTCGCGAATACCTCAAGCAGGCTGAACTGCCTGAAACCGGCAAGGCCATGCTCGTCAACGGTCACACCGGCGAAGCCTTCGACCAAGACGTCGTGGTCGGCTACATCTACATGATGAAGCTGAATCACCTTGTCGCGGATAAGATTCACGCTCGTGCCACCGGCCCGTACAGCCTCATCACGCAGCAGCCTCTGGGTGGCAAGGCCCAGTACGGCGGCCAGCGCTTCGGCGAAATGGAAGTCTGGGCCCTCGAGGCTTACGGCGCTGCCTACACGCTGCAGGAACTCCTCACCGTCAAGTCCGACGATGTCGCCGGACGTACCAAGATCTACGAGCAGCTCGTCAAGGGGGATAACACCCTCGTCAGCGGCACTCCCCAGTCTTTCAACGTGCTTATGAAGGAAATGCAGGCCTTGTGCCTGGACGTCCGACTTGGCACCGGCACCGGCACCCCGGACCGCAACTGAACGACCCACGACCAAACTCCCGACCTTAAAAAGACATGATTCACCCGGAGCACACCCCCGAGTTCACCGCCAACGAAACGAAGGAACAGTCCTTCGATTTCGTCTCCATCTCGATCGCCTCTCCCGAGGAGATCGTCCAGTGGACGGGCGAACAGTTCCTCGACGAACTCGACGAACACGGCAACCGCAAGGTCAAGGGCCTCAAGGAAGTTAAGAGCCCTGAGACCATCAACTACCGCTCGTTCAAGCCCGAGCCCAACGGTCTCTTCTGTCAGCGCATCTTCGGGCCGGTCCGCGATTACGAGTGCTATTGCGGCAAATACAAGAAGGTGAAGTATAAGGATGTCGTCTGCGATAAGTGTGGCGTCGAAGTCACGGTTTCCCGCGTCCGCCGCGAACGCATGGGCTATATCCGCCTCGCGATTCCGGTCTCCCATATTTGGTTCCTGAAGAGCATGCCTAGCCGTCTGTCGCTGATGCTCGACATGACCACCCGCCAGCTCGAGCAGGTCATCTATTACCAGAAGTACCTCGTCGTCGACCCGGGCGCCACCGGCATGGAAGAAAAGGAACTCCTCGACGAGGAATCCTATCGCCGGGCCGTCGAACAGCACGGACCTGACGCCTTCAAGGCTCGCATGGGCGCTGAAGCCCTCCAGCAGTTGCTCAAGAAGATGGACCTCGCCGCCACGGTCGAGAATCTCCGCGACCAGCTCCGCTCCACTCGCTCCAAGCAGATCAAGAAGAAGATCGCCCGCCGCATGAAGATCATCCAGGGCTTCCTGGCTTCCGGTAAGCGCCCTGAGCATATGATTCTGACGGTGCTGCCGGTCATTCCTCCGGATCTCCGTCCGCTGGTGCCTCTCGAAGGAGGACGCTTCGCCACTTCTGACCTTAACGATCTCTATCGTCGCGTCATCAATCGTAATAACCGCCTGAAGCAGCTCATCCAGATGAAGACGCCCGACGTCATCATCCACAATGAAATGCGCATGCTCCAGGAGGCCGTCGATGCTCTCCTGGACAACGGGCGTCACGGCAAGCCAGTCAAGGACCGCGACCGTCAGCTGAAGTCCATCTCCGACATGCTCAAGGGTAAGCATGGCCGCTTCCGCCAGAATCTTCTCGGAAAGCGCGTCGACTACTCTGGCCGTTCCGTCATCGTCATCGGTCCTGAGCTCAAGCTCAACCAGTGCGGTTTGCCCAAGAAGATGGCGCTTGTTCTCTTCGAGCCTTTCATCATCCGCCGCCTCAAGGAACTGGGCTTCGCCCACACCGTCCGCGGTGCCCGTAAGCACATCGAACAGAAGAAGCCCGAAGTCTGGGATATTCTCGAAGAAGTCACCAAGGGCCACCCGGTCTTCCTCAATCGCGCCCCGACGCTTCACCGTCTGTCCATTCAGGCTTTCGAACCCATCCTTATCGAGGGTGATGCGATCCGCCTTCACCCGCTCGTTTGTACCGCTTACAACGCGGACTTCGACGGTGACCAAATGGCCGTCCACGTCCCGCTGTCCTTGGAAGCCATCATGGAGTGCAAGCTCCTGATGATGTCCACGAACAACATCTTCTCGCCGTCGAGCGGTAAGCCGATTCTCACGCCGTCCCAGGACATCGTGCTCGGTTCTTACTACCTGACGCTTGAGCCGGCTGATAAGCCTGCCGACAAGACTCACCTGCCAGTGCTCGGTTCCGTCTCAGAAGCTTCCTTCGCGGAAGCCGAAGGCTCGCTCCATCTCCATGACTGGGTGCGCTACGCCAACCCAGATTGCGGCCGCAAGACCGTCCATGGTGATGAGAAGAACCGCACGATCGTCACGACGGTCGGCCGTATCATCTTCAATACCATCTGGCCCGCTGAGCTCGGTTTCTTTAACGAGACCGTCAAGAAGGGGCAGCTCGGTGACCTTATTCTCAAAACCTATAAATATTGCGGCCGCGAGGCTTCGATTCCGGTTCTTGATGCCCTTAAGGAGACTGGTTTCCGTGTCGCCACCAAGGCCGGTATTTCGATTGGCGTGAGCGACATGATCTACCCGAAGGAAAAAGAAGGTCTCGTTCGCGACGCTACCGCTAAGGTTCGTGAATTCCAGCGTCAGAACGAAGCTGGCACAATCACGCAGGACGAACGTCGAAACAAGGTCGTCGACACCTGGTCCAGCGCGACCGACGCCATCGCCGCCTCTGTTTACAAGACACTTTCTGAGTCCGCCAAGGTGGCGGGAGTTCGTAAGAACGACCCGCGCCACGCGAACCGCATGCTCATCAACCCGGTTTGGGTTCTGATGGACTCTGGTGCCCGAGGCAACAAGGCCCAGGTTAAGCAGCTTTGCGGCGCTCGAGGCCTGATGGCCAAGCCGTCCGGAGAAATCATCGAACGCCCGATTCTGTCCTCGTTCCGCGAGGGTCTCTCCGTCCTTGAATACTTCATCTCGACGCACGGCGCCCGTAAGGGTCTGTCCGACACCGCGCTGAAGACCGCTGACGCAGGTTACATGACCCGTAAGCTTTGCGACGTCGCCATGGATGTCATTGTCACGGACAACCGTGATGTCGCTCCCGGCTCCGAAGTCATCACGCTCGGAGACGCCGCTCTCGGCCGTCACCTAGCTGCTGAAGTGGCTAATCCTTCCGGCGCCGTCAAGATGCTCGCGAAGGCCGACGCCCCGCTTACCGAGGAACTACTCGCCAAGTTGCGCGACGCCGGCGTCGACCGCGTGCACGTCCAGCTTCCCAATGGCGTGTGGAAGACCCCGATTTACGACGGTGACGAGCTCCTTGTCTCGCTGTCCGAACGTATCGTGGGCCGCTGTCCGTCGGAAGACGTCACGAACCCGCTGAACCCTTCCGAAGTCATCGTGAAGGCTGGTGCGCTCATCGATGAAGTGGCCGCGAAGCGCATCGAGACCGTCGGTCTCGACCGCGTCAAGGTTCTCTCCCCGCTCACGCACATGAACGTGAATGCGATTCCGCCCACTTCTTATGGCCTCGATCCTTCGACTGGCCGCATGGTTGAGCGCGGCACCGCGGTCGGCATCATCGCCGCCCAGTCCATCGGTGAGCCTGGCACACAGCTGACGATGCGAACGTTCCACATCGGTGGCGTTGCTCAGCTCAAGACCCCTGAAATCAAGGCCAAGAATAAGGGTACCGTGCTTTACGTCGACCTGACCACCGTCCCGGTGGCCGGCAAATTCATCGCCGTCAACGGTAACGGTTCCATCCGCGTCCTCAACGAACTCAGCCAGCCGATCGAAGAATATCGCATCGTCGCCGGCTCCATCGTCGGCGTAGAAGATGGCAAGCCAGTCGACAAGGGTGCCCTCGTCGCGGCTTGGGATCCTAACTCGACTCCGATCATCGCCAACGCGGACGGCAAGGTTCGCCTGGTCGACATGATCTCGGGCGTGACCTTCACCGAAGAGCGCGACGCCTCCAACAACGCGTTCTACAAGTCCGTCATCGAACACTCCGACGAACAGAATCCGCAGATTCAGATCGTGAGCGCTTCCGGCAAGGAAGTCGGCTCCTTCTCGATCCCTGCTGGGGCCCGCGTCGAAGTGGACGACGGCGACATCGTCAGCCGCGGCTCCATCCTCGCCAAGATTCCTCGCCAGGCCGCCAAGACTCAGGATATCACCGCCGGTCTGCCGCGTATTTCCGAGCTCTTCGAGGCCCGTCCTCCGAAGGATGCTGCTGAAATCGCCAAGATTGACGGCCTCGTTCGCTTCGAGCCTTCAATCCGCGGAAAGAAGCGCCTCGTCATCGCCGACTCCATCGGACGCGAAGAGGAACACCTGATCCCGCACGGCAAGCACATCATCGTCGCCGCCGGCGAAAAGGTGAAGCAAGGCCAGGCCTTGACCGAAGGCGCCGTCGACCCGCATGACATCTTGGATATTCTTGGCCAATCCAAGGTGCAGGATTACCTCATCACGGAAATTCAGAAGGTCTACCGCACCCAGGGTGTCGTGATTAACGACAAGCACATCGAAATCATTGTTTCGCGCATGCTCCGCAAGGTTCGCATCACCGAACCGGGCGACTCCGATTACCTCTGGGGTGAGCACGTCGATCGCACGACCCTCGGTCATGCCAACCGCTCCATCAACGAGCGCGGTGGTCAGATCGCCGAGTCGGAGCCGATTCTTCTGGGGATCACCAAGGCCTCACTCGAGACCGAATCCTTCATCTCGGCCGCCTCTTTCCAAGAGACCACCCGAGTCCTGACGGACGCCGCCACGATGGCCAAGCGAGACAATCTCACTGGCTTCAAGGAGAACGTCATCATGGGCCATCTGGTCCCTGCTGGCACCGGCCTCCCGGCTTATCGCCGAATTCGCGTCTTCCAGACCCCGACACCTGCCTAAGCGGCCTTAAAGGGCCTGTATCGAGACCCCGCCCGTTTGGGCGGGGTCTTTGTTTTTTACCATTTAGCCTCCTCGTTTTCACCATTTAGCCTCTGTTTGGGGGTTGATGAGGCCTGTCGTTTTACCTATCAAATCTCAACCCCCAGCCCACATGTCTCGTTTTCTTATCGCGGCTTCCTGCCTATCCGTCGCCACCATGGCTCAAGCCGCCAATTGGTTGCCATCCTCCCCCTTGGTGCAGCTCGGTGACGACCTAGATATTTTCTTCGACTCCTCCGTCGCGCTCGAAATGACGGACAATCTCTTCTCCGGTTCGGCCAAGAAATCGGCTTCCGACTGGGCTGTCACCCCGGGGTTCTCCCTGGAATATGGCAAGGATTCCGCGCTTTCGATCAACCTCACGGCCAAGCGCAGTTACATTTATTATAACGAAGCCGAATTCCGCTCGCTCGAGGATTCGCGCGACGCCCTATCCGCGGCCATCCGTTATGCCGATGGCGGCCCTCTCTCCGTCAATCTTGATTCATCCTACCGCGTCACCGCCCGAAATGATGATCTTCTGCAGCAGGGGGTCACCCATGCTCAGCTCGGGCCTACGTTGGTTCGGCAGGCTAACTATTCGAACGGCATTAATCTGCACTACCGTCTGACCGAGAAGTTCCGGGCTTCGTTCGGCTACACCAACACCTATAACCATTATATCAATCCGGTGAAGGTCGAGAGCTCCCCGGGCAGCGGGGCTTTTAATTATAATACCGATGCGCTGACGGAGCTAAACACCAAGTCGATCCCGCTGACCATCGATTACCAGGCCTTCGAGAAGCTGAGCTTCGGTCTGGCCCTGCAGCACGACGTCACGGATTTCTCGCACGCACCTTTTTACAGCTCCTACATGGCTCCGACGCCCCTGCCGCATACGAAGCTTAACAAGGATTTCGCCGGGCTCACCGTCAATGGTCAGCTGACCGAGTCCGGAAAACTCAACGGCACCATCAAGGCTGGCTACGCCCAGTACGGCTACGAGACGGGTGCGAAGCTCAATGACCCGTCCTACTCGATCAGCCTGAATCACTCGCTGACGGAGCGGATCAACCACAGCCTGACTCTTTCCCGCGATGTCTCGGCCTCCTCGACGGACAGCCAGATGAAGACCCAGAGCTATACCTACGGTGTGAATTTCTCCGCCGCCGAGGATTTGACCTTCAATCTCTCGGCCACCAAGTCCGACGTGCTCTCCGCTTCTACTCAGGTCAATACCATGACCTACATGCTGGGTGCTGACTACAAGTACAGCTCCCACCTCAGCTTCCAGGCCAGCTACAATCTCACGGATTCAAAGACCCCATCGACCCCGAGCGCGAACTATACCTCCAATATGTTCACCTTGTCGGCGGCTTTCCGCTACTAAGCCGGAAGGTCTTTTGGTTTGGTCGGGAGGGTCCTATTGACCGCGCCTCACGCCGTCGCTAACTTTCGTCCATGTCCATCGCCTTGAAAAGCATCTTAGGCGCCCTCGGGGCCGCATTACTTTTGGTAGCCTGCGCCACGACGGGTTCAACCGAGGCAGCCGCCCCAGAAGGGGAAAACGTACTGGTCCTTGGCCAGCCAGCATCGGCTCCCGTCCCTGCCGCCAAGCCCGGCAGCGCCCCGATCAATCCGTCCGACCGGCAGAACAGCTACCGTTTACGCCCCCGTGATTTCATCCGCGTGTTGGTCATCAATGAACCTGACACCCAGATCGAGCGGCGGATCAATGCCGACGGCACGGTAGATATTCCGTATCTCAAGCAGTTGGTTCCCGTCGCAGGGCTGACGCTCACCCAGGCGCAGGTCGAGATTGCCACGCGGTTCCGGGAATATTTCAAGGACCCCCAGGTGGCCATCAATATGGTAACTTATGCGGAACGACGCGTCTATGTCTCCGGCTACGTCGGTAAGCCCGGGCCGGTTTCCATCCCGCCCGAGGAGACGCTGACCCTGGGCCGGGCGCTTTCCGCGGCCGGCGGAATTCTCCCGCGCGGCCGCCGGTCCGACGTCGCCGTCAAACGCATTCGCGATGGCAACACCGTCGTAATCACCCGCGACATGCGTCGCATCGACTCGGGCGAGGAGCCAGATTTCATCCTCGAAGACGAAGACCAGATCTACGTCGAAGACAGCCGCATCTGATTTCATGGCCCCTCCCGCTCCCGAGTCTCAGAATCAGCCGCCTGCGCCGGGTCCCAGGCGTAATCCTGGTTATGGTAATTACGGTTCCTACGGCGGCTACGGGGGCGGCTACGGCTCCTATGGCGCCGGTAATTATGGAGGCGGGCAGGGCGGTTATGGCGGTGGCGGCTACGGTAAATATGGTTCGGGCGGGGAGGGGAATGCCCTCAGCAACTATCTCACCATGCTGCGAGAGCGCTATTGGTGGATTATTCTTTCGGCGCTGGTCTTCCTGACCATCGGGCTTCTCTTCACTTATAACACACTCCCGGAATACCGCGCGACCGGGCGGCTTCGGGTCTTCCGCCTTGCCCCTAATCTGGCCGGCGGCAGTTCGGCGGCGGAAGAAAACTTCAAGATCGTCTCGAACGACGATTTCTTCACGGCGGTCGAAGCGATGCGTAGCGCCGTCATCATCGAAGCTGTGTCGAAGCGGCTCACGTCCGCTGAGCGTAAGCTCGTGCTCGAGCCCTATCAGGCGGGCAGTGTCTTCAGCGGTCCGCTCACCGAACAGGAAGTGTTCGCCAAGCAGCGCGGGATCAACCCCCAGCGCCAGACCTTGGTCATCAACGTGGATTTCACGCACCCGAACCGAGATCTTTCCCGCCAGGTGGCGCGGCTTTTCTGCGACGCCATCCAGAAATACAGCGAAGACGAGCGGCTCACGATCACCAATCCGCTGGTCGAGAAGGCGCGCATCGAGATCGAGACGCTCGAGGACAAGGTGCGCCGGCTCTATGAGCAGAAGAACGATGTGATCAAGACGCAGAAGCTCCTCTCGATCGCCAAGGATACGAATACGCTCACCGCCGAACGCGGTGTCCTGGTCAAGGATCGCGAAGAGACCCGCAAGCAGGTGGACGAGCTGGAGATCATCGCCGGCCTCATCGCGGACTACGTGAAAACCAAGCGGGACATGGCCGACATTCCCCAGGTCCGCGCCGACACGAACGTGGCGGCGACGCTTACGGCGCTCAGCTCACTGAAGATCGAGATCGGCACGATGCAGAAGATCTACACCGAAAAGAACCCCAAGATGATCACGGCCCGCGAGAAACTGGTCCAGACGCAGAAGGAGTTCCAGGATGCAGTCGTGATCTCGGTCAGCCGCATTCAGTCCTCCCTACAGAATGCCCGTTCGCGCTACGACGCCATCCTGCGCAATCTCGAGGCGAAGGAGAGCGAGATCTCCAAGCTCCAGGCGGCCAATATTGAGCTCGAACGCGTCGACAAGGACATCCGGGCCAGCGAAGAATTCCTTTCCCGCATGAAGCTGAGCTACGAGGAGGCCAAGCTGCGCTCCTCTACCTCCGGGACGAGCACCTCCATCCGCATTCTCGACATGCCCTCGGTGTCGGACAAGCCGATCAATAAGAACTATTACTTCAACGCGATGCTTGGCTTCGGCGTGGGCGTCGGCTTCGGCGTCGTGCTAATCGTCATCATGGGCACGTTCGATGACCGCATCAAGTCGGTCAAGGATGTCGAAGCCGGCCTCGGCTTGCCTCTGCTCGGCACGATTCCGCGGGTCACGGCCACCTCCGGTCCGGATCGCGCCCTGCTGGCCCGTCAGGACAAGGATCGCATCGCGGTCGAATCCGTCCGCTCCATTTACTCCGCGATGAAGGTCAATCCTTCGGTCGCCGGCAGCAAGGTGTTCTTGGTGACTTCCTCCCGCCCCAGCGAAGGGAAGACTTTCGTGGCCACCAACCTGGCTTTGATTTTCGCCCAGCACGCCGAACGAGTGATCGTGATCGACGCTGACCTTCGCCTCCCGAACGTCGGCCCGTCCCTCGGCTTCACCGGCGACGGTGGCGTGAGCCGATGGTTCAATGCGGAGATGACGCTGGATGAGGCCATCGTGCGCGACGTTTCCCCTGGACTCGATGTGCTCCCCGTCGGCTTGAGCTGTAAGAACCCGACGCAGGTCATCAACAACCCGAAATTCTTGGCGATGCTCGATGAGCTGCGCAGCCGTTACGACCGCGTGTTCATCGACTCGCCGCCTATCGGCGCGGTTTCGGATGCGCTCCATCTTCTCCCCAAGGTCGACGGCGTTATTTACGTCGTGCGCTACAATGTCGTGAACATGCGCAGTGCCATCGCCTGCCTGAGCCGCCTGAAGGAAGCCGAGGCCCCCTTGCTGGGCGTCGTTTTGAACAGCATGTCGATGCGCATGGCTTCGGCCTACACGGACACGTACGATTCCACCTACCGGAAGTATTACGTAGATGGCCAGGATTCCACTGAATCTGCGCCGCCTGCCAAATCCTGATTTTCTACAACCCATGAAAACCCCGCTCTCCATCTTCCTGCTCATGGCTCTCGGACTGGTTGGCTGCCAGCATGCGCCCATCACCGGCCGCTCCCAGTTGATCTTTGTTGATGAATCCGAGGTCGCCTCCATGTCCGCCTCGGAGTTCTCAAAGATGAAGAAGCTTCCGAACGATAAGCGCCTCGCGAAGATCAAGGAAATCGGGTTGAAGATCGTCGCCGCTGCCCGGCGCGACGATCGAGCGGGCGTCCTGCCCCCCTCCGCTCGCTGGGAGTTCGCCGTCATCGATGACAAGACCCCGAACGCCTTCGCGATGCCCGGCGGGAAAATCGGTTTCAATTCAGGGATGTTCCAGTATGCGCCTACGGATGACGATATCGCGGTCATCCTCGGACATGAAGTGTCTCACGTAATCTGCCGCCACGGCTCTGAGCGCGTCTCCCAATCGATGAGCGTCGCCATCGCCGCCGCGGTGGCCGACGAGGCCACCAAGAATTCGACGACAAAGACACGTTCGACCTGGATGGCCGCCGTCGGTGTCGGGGCCCAGTATGGCATCCTGCTGCCCTTTAGTCGCAGCCACGAATCCGAGGCGGATCACCTCGGCCTGCTCTTCATGGCTCGCGCCGGTTATAATCCTGACGCCGCCCCTGCCTTCTGGGAGCGCTTCTCTAAGATCGGGGGAGCTAAGCCTCCGGAGTTTCTTTCAACTCACCCGGCGGACGCCACTCGCGTGAAGCAGCTGCAGGCTTGGCTACCAGAGGCTCGGGCGCAGATTCCTCGCCAGCCTTGAACCCGGTCACTGCTTGCGGAGGATGAGCGGGCAGGTGAGGTAAATGCCCTTCGGGTCGTTCAGCGCCCGGATGGACTTAAGCGTCTCGGCGTGGGCTTTCAGGAATTGGAGCGCCAGGTCGCGTTCGCCGGAAGTCTTGGCGAACAGCGGAGATTCATCTTGGCCGTCTGAAAGTAGTTTCTGGAGCAGGGTCTCCCGGCCAGAATGCAAGGCGGGCACCTGAATCCATTCGGCCTGAGTCAGCTTGGCCAGGGTGGCGGCCTCCTTGATGGCGTCACGCAGGCCGCCGAATTTATCGACCAGCTTGATGCCTTGGGCGTCTTTGCCCAACCAGACGCGGCCTTGGGCGATTTCGTGTACGCTGTCGCGTGTCATCTTGCGCCCGTCGGCGACGATCTTGAGGAAGTCTTCATAGACGCCGTCCACCATGGTCTGAACAATCGCCAGTTCCTCCGGCGTGGCGGCGCGGTGCATTTCGAGAAGATCGGCATAGCGGTTGGTCTTCACGCCATCGGTGCCAAGATTCACTTTTTTGGCCAACTCTTCGTAGTTAAAATGCAGGCCGAACACGCCAATCGATCCGGTGATGGTCGAAGGGTCTGACATGATCATGCCACCTTTGGCGGCGATATAGTAGCCGCCGCTGGCGGCGACGTCGCCCATAGAAACAACAACAGGGAGGCCTTTCTTGCGGAGGAGTTCCACTTCGCGGGCGATGATGTCGCTGGCGAAGGCCGAACCGCCGGGGCTATTGACGCGGAGCACGACTGCTTTCACGCGGTCATCGCCCCGGATCATGCGGAGGTCGTGGGCCAGTCGGTCGCCGCCGACTTCACCGGGTGCGCCCCAGCCGTCGACGATTTCGCCTTCGGCGTAGACGATGGCCAGCCGGCCGCCGCTATGTGGAAAGGTCACCTTATTGGCATACTTGCCGAGGGAGACCTGGCGGAAAGAGGTGCCAGATTCATCGGCACCGGCGCCCGCCGTGTGCAGGCGTTTCACGAGCTCATCCCGCTGCAGGATGCCATCTATCAATTTAAGTTTGAGGGAGGTAGTCGCATTGAAGTCGCCGGACGAGTTGGCCGCCTGCTGGAGAGCGGCTTGAGTTAGACCGCGCGACTTGGCCACCTCGGCCACGACCCGTTTCCAGATGCCGTTCAGGAGCAGTTCTTCCTGCTCGCGCGCCGGTTCACTCATGCTGCTGCCGATCAGCGGCTCGACGGCGGATTTATATTTACCCACTTTGGTGACCTGCACGCCGATGCCGAACTGTTTGAAAGTCTCCCCGTAATACATGTTGAAGGAGGCGAGCCCCTTGAATTCCAATTCGCCCGCCGGGTGCATGTAGACCTTGTCCGCGACGCTCGCCATGTAGAATTCCCCCTGGGAGCCGTTCTCGATCCAGGCGAGCACGGGCTTCTTGCTCGTGCTCTTGAAATCCTGGATGGCTTTGCGCAGTTCAGCTTTTTGCACGACTCCGGCGGCCAGTCGGCCAGAGAGCAGGATGCCGGCGATATTACGGTCTTTGGCGGCAAGATCGATGGCTTCGAGCGCACGTAAAAGATCAAGCTGCGGTCCGGCGCCGCCGCCGAGCAGTTCGCTCAGGCCCGGGGTGCCGTAGGATGGCGCGTCGGTGAGGGTGAGATCGTTGCCGATCACCAGGATCGTCTTGGACTTGAGGCTCACCGCGGTGGCTTCGGAGTTCTTGGAGCCCGAACTCGCGATGGCGACGATCAGCACGACCATCAGGAAGCAGGCGGCGACGCCAGCGACGAAAGCACCGAGGGCCGAGGCGAGGACCGATTTGAAGAATTCTTTCATGGGGTTGATGAGGAAAGCGCGGAAGTAGGGGTGATTTGCCTACAATGTCGGCGTGTCTTCTTTTCGCCAACCAAAAGCAACTTTTTCGCCTCCTCTTTCCTCTCGATGCCCTGCGATTCCTGGTCTTAATTTACATCTATGTTCGAGCCTTCGACCGTGGCGGGTGCCGCCACCTCCCGCAAAGCCCTGGCGATCAATTTGGACCGATCGGCCTACGGGGCTTTTGCCGAAATCGGCGCGGGGCAGGAAGTTGTCCGACATTTCTTCAAGGCTGGCGGTGCTTCCGGTACGGTTGCCAAGAGCATCTCGGCCTATGACATGCGCGTCAGTGACGCGATTTACGGCCACCCTCAGCGCTATGTCTCCCGGGAGCGGCTCGAACAGATGCTTAATCATGAGTATGGGTT
>SESA01000459.1_pt1 | contig 26264 bp, 19 predicted proteins | sample 3171451 | NCBI WGS metagenome assembly SESA01 (sample SAMN06051862, study PRJNA518727) | freshwater metagenome | biome: subpolar coniferous forest; feature: holomictic lake; material: water; isolation source: holomictic Lake 227, 8 m depth | place: Canada: near Kenora, Ontario | collected...
CAAGTTTGGAGGATAAATTTATGGGTTTTATAAGCAGGCCCTATGTGACGGTGACGATACCGATGTACAATAATGCCCTTTTTGTAGGTGAGACTATAAATTCAGTGCTTTCACAGAGCTTTACCGATTTTGAACTGTTGATTTACGATGATCATTCAACTGATGATTCTTTTGAGATTGCAGCATCATTTACGGACAGTCGTATAAAGCTGTTCCGGAATTCCGAAAATCTCGGACCGGAGGGCAACTGGAACAAGGCTGTCAGCAAGGTAAGGGGCAAGTATGTCAAGCTTGTTTGTGGCGACGATATTCTTTTTCCGCAATGTCTTGAAAAGCAGGTGGCCGCATTTGATGATCCCCTTAACAGTGGGGTGAGTCTGGTTAGCAGCCAGCGAACCATTATTGACCCCGAAGGAAAGGTGCTCATAAAAAAGGTGAATTTTGTTGATGGTGGTCGCAAAAATCCGGTTGATGTGATCCGCAAGATGATCCGTATGGGGACAAACATCATTGGTGAGCCGGTTTGTGGTCTTTATCCTGCGGAGCTGATTGCAAAAACCAGCGGCTATAGTGCTGTTGTGCCCTATACCATCGATCTCGATTTCTGGATACAGATGCTCAAGCATGGCGATCTTTTTGTCATTGACGAATCATTGTGCGCGTTTCGCATTTCCAATCTCTCCTGGTCGTCAAGAATCGGAGATCTTCGCTACCAGCAGTTTCTGGAGTTTATGATGCAGGCTGCTGCAGATGAAAGTCATGAAGTTACCGACCTCGATATGTTTATCGGCAAGATCAATTGTGCCGTACAGTCCATGACAAGTCTCATGGGTTTCAAGCTTTTTGCTTCTTCAGCCTCCGAAAAGAAACATGTCCTTGTTTCATCCTGATAACTCCACGGGAGGGAAAAATGTCGCAAGAGAAGATTCCTGATATCGTTGGAAAGCCGCTTACCCGCAAGCTTACCCACAGCGAACTCGAAGAGAGGATTAGAGGTTTTCTTGGCCGCCATTCGCTCTGCGTTCTTGCCACAAGCTGTGAAAATATTCCGAGAGCAACCCCTCTGGAGTATCGTTCAAGGGATATGGTGCTTTATATGATGGGAGACCCTGGAACCAAGCTTCATAATATCCGTTCAAATCCCCAGGTCAGTGTGGGAGTGTTTGACGAAACCTTTGCCCGGAGCCGTAACTGGCTCGATGTGGCGGGGTTGCAGATTACCGGCACAGCCACTCTTCCTGAAGTCGGAGAGTCTGGCTATGAAATCACTTCAGCTCTTTTTGGCTTTTCAGGAGAACTTCCTTCGCAATGGATCGGAAGCGTTATCCGCGTCGACCCTCTTAAAATTGAATTGCTCGATATTGCGCTCAAGCAGGAGGGCTACGCTGCTCGACAGGTTTGGGAAAAACTAACAGAAAAAAAGGAGTGACCATGCGGCTTTTTGGCAAAATAACGCTTGTTACGGGAGCGGCCGGGGGGATAGGCAGGGCGGCAGCATTGTGCTTTGCCAAAGAGGGAGCTATAGTGATCGCTTCCGATATCAATACCGCCGGATGTTCCGAAACCCTTGAACTTCTTGAAAAGGCCGGGGGGAGTGGGATACTTGTCACTGCCGATGTGACGCATGAGGATGAGATCCGCTCGCTCTACCGCCATATTGAGGAGCGGTACGGCAAGCTCGATATTGTGGTGAACATCGCCGGAGGTGACTGTGAACCGGCGGCTGATGTCGAAGATATAGATTATCTGAAAATGAGTGCCAACCTCGACCTGAACCTCAAGTCATGCATTCTTTCCTGCCGTGAAGCAGCCCGTATGATGAAGCCGCAGGGCTTTGGACGGATAGTGAACATGAGTTCCCTTGTCTATCGGGGCAGTCCGAACCAGTTTTCCTACTCCGCAGCCAAAGGAGGTATTTATGCCTTTACGCGCTCACTTGCCATGTCGCTGGGTCGCTACGGTATAACGGTCAACGCGCTTGCGCCTGCTCTTGTAGAGGTGCCAGCCTTTGTTGCAGCTCTGGGTGCCGAACGCTGGGAGATGCTCCGGAGTGATTGCGCACAGCGCTATCCTCTCGGTCGGGTTGCATCGGCGGATGATGTTGCCCGGTGTGCGCTCTTTCTTGCCTCCGATGACGCAGCCTTCATTACCGGTCAGATTATTGAGATTTCAGGGGGCGCAAGGTTGTGAATAATAGCGATCAACTGCCTTCGTGCTTTTTTTGTACCGTGCTTTGACAGAACCAGGCCCGGGACTTGTTCATCGAAGTTCCGGGCGCTTTTTTTTCTGAATTGTTCAACCTTTGCATCAGGTTTGTTACTTTGTAGCGGTAAAATAGAGCTTTTGACCTCTTGTTGCCGGTCATAAGTGTTGCGGTTTTGCACTGAAGCAGAGATAACCCGGCTGGCCGGATCTCTATAGCAAAGGAATATTCTTTTTTTATATCCATGACCCTATCACAAGATTCCGAAACCGATAAAGCGACAACGGTTGCTTTGCGTGAAATCCCCTTTAACTATACCTCTGCCGGTGACAGTCAGGCGATATCGTTCCTGCTTGGCCCGGATATTGTACAAATGCTCGACGAGCTTCGCCAACTTCGGGTTACCGGACGTTCGGCACGGCTGCTTATGGGCATTATCGGTGAAATTCTCATTCATCGCCGCAACCCCTACCTGTTTCAGGAGCTGGTGAACTCCTCGACCCGTCGCCGTCGCCTTTTTGAAAGAGCCTCCAAAGAACTCGACACCATTGCCTCTTCGGCCAATGGCAAAAGCAGGGTTACGGCAATTCTTGCCAAAGTGCGAGAGCAACTTGAAGGGTTCCGCCTGGTGGTTGAAAAAACGCCTGAACTTCGCCGTCGCATGAAGCGGGAACTTGGCGTAGTGGTTGGCATTAAAAATGTTCTGTTCGATCCCTTTGCCCTTGCCGCACATGCAACCGACGCCACTGACTGGAGGCTTCATCTTCCTGTTGCAGTTGTCACACCCGATCTGGAGTCGCAGATAGCGCCGCTGATTACCGCCATTGCCAATCTCGGACTCAACGTCATTCCACGTGGAGCGGGTACCGGGCTTACCGGAGGTGCCGTGCCGCTTCGTTCTGGATGCGTCATCATCAATATGGAAAAGCTGAACCGCGTCCGGGGAATCTCGGAGCGTGATTTTATGCTTGAAAACGGCCAGATATCCAAGGCTTCGGTGATTGAGGTCGAAGCGGGTGTTGTCACCGAAAGGGCTATGGAGGAAGCTGATGAGCACGGCCTTGTCTTTGCAACCGATCCGACCAGCGAATGGTCGTGTACAATTGGCGGCAACATTGCCGAAAATGCAGGCGGCAAGATGGCGGTACGGTGGGGAACCTGTATCGACAACCTGCTGGAGTGGCGCATGGCCATGCCGAATGGCGAAAACTGGACGGTAAAGCGTGCCGATCACCGCTTGCGCAAAATCCTGCACGAGGATACGGTAACCTTCGAGGTGTGGAACGAGTCAGGCAAGAGGATTGATCGCATCGAGTTGCTTGGAACCGATATTCGTAAAAAAGGGCTCTGGAAAGATATCACCAACAAGGCACTCGGGGGAGTACCCGGTCTTCAGAAGGAAGGTACCGATGGAGTGATTACATCGGCCACTTTTGTGCTTTATCCGAAATATCCTGCAAAAAAGACACTCTGCCTTGAGTTTTTCGGTCCCGACATGGATGAGGCCAGTCTGGTAATTATTGAGCTGTCAAAAATTTTCCCTCTTTTGTCGGAGAATCGTGAGGCGCTGCTTGCGCTCGAACATTTTGACGACGAATATATCAGGGCCATCGATTACAAGGTAAAAGCGCCAAGGGCGCAGACGCCAAAAGCGGTGCTGCTGATTGACATAGCAGGCAACACTGCCGATGAGGCCAGGAACGGAGTTGAACGGGTTGAGCGGCTGCTTGAAAGCTATCCCAATACCCTCATGTTTGTTGCGCGTGATAACGCCGAAGCGGTTCGCTTCTGGGCTGACCGCAAAAAGCTTGGGGCCATTGCCCGCCGAACCAACGCCTTCAAGCTCAACGAAGATATTGTCATTCCGCTTGAAGCGCTTGCCGAGTTCTCCCGTTTCATCGATAAGCTCAATATCGAGGAGGAGCGGTATGCGCAGCGCCGGTTTGTGGAGAGCGCTTGTGATATTCTTGCCACATCGAGAAAAAACGAGGATGGAGGTCAGTTTGCTTCAAAAATTCCAGCCGGGCGTGAACTTTGCCGACTTTTTGCCGATCGAGTTGATTCTGCTCCGGTTGAGAGTCTTCGTTCACTTGCCATAGTCGAGGAGCTTGGCCGTGAACTTGGAGAGCTGGTTCAGGGCTATCCCGACATGCAGGCCTCCTTCGAAAAGGCCTATCACCACGTCCGCAATCGACGCATCGTTCTTGCCACGCACATGCATGCCGGTGACGGCAACGTCCATGTCAACGTACCGGTACTCTCCAACGACCGGCCCATGCTGGAGCGTGCAGACAAGGTGATCGACAAGGTTATGGAAAAGGTGGTTTCTCTGGGCGGTGTTGTCTCCGGTGAGCACGGTATTGGCGTCACCAAGCTGAAATACCTCGACAAGGCCATTGTTGAAGAGCTTTCCCGATACCGGAGCAAAGTGGATCCGAAAGGAATCATGAATCCCGGAAAACTCGATGATTACGAGGCGCTTGACCATATTTTCACTCCGTCGTTCAATCTGCTCGAACTCGAGGCGCATATTCTCAAGCGTGCCCAGATTGCCGAACTTTCCAAAAAAGTTGACTACTGCATTCGCTGTGGCAAATGCAAGACCGACTGCTGTGTTTACTATCCTTCGCGGGGGATGTTCTATCATCCTCGCAACAAGAATCTTGCGATTGGTTCACTCATCGAGGCGCTGCTCTTTGACGCCCAGCGTGAACGCTCTACCGACTTTGCCCTTTTGCAGTGGCTTGAAGAGGTTGCCGACCACTGCACTATATGCCATAAATGTCTCAAGCCCTGCCCGGTCGATATCGATACCGGCGAGGTTTCGGTGCTGGAACGCGAAATCCTTTCGGGATGGGGATTCAAGCACTCCTCACCAGTCACAGAGATGACCTTGCGCTACCTCGAAAGTCGTTCACCGGCCTTCAACGCACTCTTCCGCCAGGCGGTGCTTCGTGCAGGCGGCGCAGTTCAGCGGGCTGGCAACAGGCTATCGCGGCCACTGCAGCCTGAAAACGATCCCCCGGCGCTCTATCCGCTCAGGCTGCTCCGTTCTCCCGTTCCTCCAGTGCCCGAAGAGACCCTGCGCGATCTTCTGCCGGAATGTGGCGCGGACCAGGTGCTTGTTTTTGAGCCTTCAGGAGAGGCGAAAAGCACGGTTTTCTACTTTCCAGGATGCGGTTCCGAGCGTCTGAACTCGTCAATCTCGATGGCCGCAATCCATCTGTTGCTCGAAGTTGGCACAAGGGTGGTGCTTCCACCTCCTTTCCTCTGCTGTGGTTTTCCGGCACACGTCAACGCCAAGAGCGACCAGTATTCGAGCATTGTTCTTCGCAATACGGTACTCTTCAGCCAGATCAGGGGGATGTTCGCCTACCTTGAATTCGATGCCTGTATTGTAACATGCGGCACCTGTATGGAGGGGCTCGACGCCATTGAAACCGGCAAGCTCTTTGGTGGCCGGATTATCGACATTGCGGCTTACGCCCTTGAAAAAGGACTGAAACTCAATGGCAATGGTGACTATCTCTACCACGCACCCTGCCACGACTCGCTCTCCGGCAAGGCACGGCAAACCCTGCAACAGATTGGAGGGTTCGGCACTCTCACTCCTGTGCCGCACTGCTGTTCCGAGGCAGGTACGCTTTCGCTCTCCCGGCCAGACATTACTGACTCCATGCTTCACCGCAAACGGGATGCCCTTATGGAGGTGATGCATCTGACGCATCAGCAAAAGGCGCTCATGCTTACCAACTGTCCCTCCTGCGTGCAGGGGCTTGGACGCAACCTCGATCTTGGTATCGAGCCCCAGCATATTGCGGTTGCGATGGCTGAGAAACATTCCGGTTCCGGGTGGAGGGAAGCCATGCTGAGCCAGGCATTGAAGGCTACGGTGGTCAGCTTTTAACTGTTGATCTTTCACGATTCAGGGGAGGCCAAGCCTCCCTTGCTTTCGTTGATTGTCTTTTCCCCCACTCTTTTTCTTGATCTACTGTCCAGCCACCTGACCATCACTACGTGCGTCCGTCAATTTTAACTGTACTGCAGAGCCCTTTCAGGAAGAGGTCGCTCCGCAAAATTTTTTAGTCATCTATTAAGCTTGACTTTCGACTCCTTTAAGGTTCCTGGGGATATCTTTCTGTCATAAAAGAGTCTTTGATTTTTGGGTTTGAACGGCTATTGCTCCCATAATGGCTCTTGCTTTGGATTTTGAATGCGACGGAAGTTTTTATGACAGGATTAACCATCACTTAACAGGAGCGAACCATGAAATGTCCATCATGTAATACTGATCTGCTTATCTCGGAACGTCAGGGAATTGAAATCGATTATTGCCCCGCCTGTCGTGGGGTCTGGCTTGACAGGGGCGAACTTGATAAAATCATTGAACGATCCAGTTCCGAATCCCGTCAGGGCGATTATGGCCGAGAATTTCACAAGGAGGAGTCCCGTCATGGTCACCACGACGATGATCATGACTACTATGTCGATCCTAAAACGGGAAGAAGAAAAAGAAAGGGAGGCCCATTGGGATTTCTTGGAGAGCTTTTCGATTAAGCTTTTCATGCGAGGCTGACAAGGGTTTCAAAAAAAATATCGATCTTTAATTCTCAAAATTGACACATCAAGGTTATCGGTGAAAAATCCTTTACGTTTTGTTTTTACAGCAAGTATTGCGCTCATTCTTGCCACTTTTTCTGGTTGCAATAACGCTGCGGAAAGCCCGGGAAACGCTTTGTTGAGCAGTGGTTCGCAGGTCGGCAGCGCTGCACTCCAGAATTCGATTGCTGAATTCAGCAAGGCAATCGAACTTGCTCCGGCATCGGCCAAAGCTTATGCCGGTCGGGGAGCTCTTAAATATGCCGCAGGAGATATAAAGGGAGCCATCGATGATCTCACAAAGGCGATAGAGCTTGATCCGAAATATGTTACAGCCTATTCCGGAAGGGGGAGTGCCAAATATGCCGCAGGCGATATTGCTGGAGCGACGGCTGACTTCATGAGTGTGGCGAAGCTTATGGTACTTTCAAATGTTGGTAGTGATTCCGGCAAGTGATGCAGGCTGTTTGTTTATAAAGAAAGAGCGTGTTGGCAGAATTTTTTCAGGAGATCGATGATGGCGAATGCAGAGTGGCACGCTTTGACGGAAACAGAAGTTGTGGCAAAACTCGACTCAACGGCTTCCGGTCTAACTGCCGTTGAGGCTGCCCGGCGCCTTGGAATTTACGGCCCCAACAGAATCGAGGCCGAACGAAGGGCAAGCCCTTGGAAGCTGCTTTTTCAGCAGTTCAAAAATGTGCTTATTCTTACCCTTCTCCTTGCGACCGTGCTTTCCGCCTTTCTCGGTCACGCTCTTGAAGCGCTGGCCATTGCGGTGATTGTTCTTTTTGCCGTGCTGCTTGGTTTTGTGCAGGAGTTCAAGGCAGAAAAAGCGCTCGAAGCTCTTCGCAAGATGGCAGCTCCTCTGGCAAGGGTGAAACGTGATGGCAAGGAAGATGTTATCAATGCGACGGAACTTGTGCCCGGAGACTTGCTGCTCTTTTCTGCCGGCGACCGGGTGGCGGCGGATGCAAGGCTCATTCAGGCCATCAACCTCCGTTCCGAGGAGTCTTCGCTGACAGGCGAGTCACTTCCTTCTGAAAAAGATGCCCGTTCGGTTTTGCCAGTCGATGCCGGGCCGGGCGACCGCAGGAATATGGTTTTTGCCGGCACCTCGATAAGTTGCGGTCGAGCTTCAGCCATTGTGGTTGAGACCGGAATGAAGACGGAGTTTGGCCGGATTGCCGCCATGCTGCAATCTGTTGAAACCGAAAAAACACCCCTTCAGAAAAATCTCGATAAGGTCGGTGCTGCTCTTGCCCGTGCAGCCTTTGTCATTGTGCTCGTTATTGTTGCATTTGGAGTGTTCCGTGGCCAGTCATTTATCGACATGCTGATTTTCGGTATTGCGCTTGCCGTTGCCGTCGTTCCCGAAGCTCTTCCTGCCGTTGTGACCATTTCGCTTGCCCTTGGTGTGCAACGCATGGTTAAGCGTCATGCACTCATGAGGCGCCTGCCTGTGGTCGAAACCCTTGGCAGCACCACGGTGATCTGTTCCGATAAAACCGGCACGCTTACCCGTGATGAGATGACCGTGCGCTCACTCTATACTTCGGGTACCCTGATTGAAGTGAGCGGGTCGGGTTATAGTCCAGAGGGCTCTTTTACTGTCCAGGGAGGCGGTAAAGTGCCGGAAAGTATGCATGAACTGCTTCTGGCAGGCTTGCTCTGCAACGATGCCCGGCTGGTGCATGACGAGGAGTCAGGATGGCAGATCAAGGGAGACCCGACCGAGGGCGCACTGCTCGTGTCTGCACGCAAGGCAGGCCTTCATGATGGGCTGCATGAGAAACATGAGCGCCTTGATGAGATGCCCTTCTCCTCCGAAACCAGACGCATGGTTACCCTCCACCGCAACGGGGATGCCCTGCAAGCCATTATGAAAGGCGCACCTGAAGTGCTGCTTTCAAGTTGCGATTCCATTCGCATGGGTGAGGGAGTACAGAGACTTGATGAGCCGATGAAAGAGCGTCTTCTTGCCGAGGCCGATGCGTTTGGTAAAAAAGCATTGCGGGTGCTTGCCCTTGCGGTCAAAGAGGTATCGGGGATTCGGGAAGCTGACGAAGGAATGACCTTTCTCGGCTTTGCCGCCATGATCGATCCACCAAGAGCCGAGGCTGGCGAGGCAGTGCGACGCTGTCTTGAAGCGGGTATACGGCCAGTCATGATTACCGGCGACCATCCCTTGACCGCCGAAGCCATTGCCCGTGAACTCGGTATTTTGCGTGACGGAAAAGTGGTGACAGGTACAATGCTGCAAAAGATGAGCGATGAAGAGTTATGCCGCTCGGCAAGCACCATCTCGGTCTTTGCCAGAGTCGCTCCCGAGCACAAGCTTCGCATTGTCGAAGCCCTGCAAAAGAATGGCGAAGTGGTTGCCATGACCGGCGACGGAGTGAATGACGCACCAGCTCTCAAAAAAGCCGACATTGGCATTTCAATGGGCATTACCGGCACAGACGTCTCAAAAGAGGCCTCCGCCATGATGCTCACCGACGACAACTTCGCCTCGATTGTGGCGGCAGTGGAAGAGGGCCGGGGCATTTATGACAACATCAAAAAATACCTGACCTACCTTCTCTCCTCCAATATCGGAGAGCTTGGTCTGATGGCCGGGGCCACTCTCATGGGCATTCCTTTGCCGCTCTCCGCTGTCCAGATTCTCTATGTCAACCTCGCGACCGACGGCCTTCCAGCCCTGGCGCTTGCCGTTGATCCGGCAGAACGCGATATCATGCTGCGTCGCCCGAACGATCCCAAAAAAGGGATATTTACCCGCTCAGTGCTTTCCCTCATGCTCACCGGCGGTATCTGGTCAACCATTGTCAATCTCTCGCTCTTCCAATGGGCGATCGCTTCCGGGCGATCCATGCAGGAATCCATGACCATGACCTTTGTCTCGCTTGTGCTTATCCAGTTTTTCAAAGCCTATAACTTCCGCTCGGAAAAAAACTCGATACTAAAACGACCCTTTGCCAACAAATGGCTCAACCTCGCCATTGGCTGGGAGCTGGTCATGCTTGCCGCCATCATTACGCTGCCAATCTTTCAGAAAGCCTTTGGAACCTTTCTCTTGACAACCGAAGACTGGGTAATAGTGATTTTGTCAGCAGCAACGGTTGTGCCAGTTATTGAACTGCTCAAATGGCTGTTGCGCAGAGGACTTTTTCGTTCGTGAACTATTGGGGATTCTTTTCCTGTTCATCACTCCAGTGAAACCGGTGCATGATCCGGTGAACCACTGGAGCGAGCATGATGCTCATCACAGCAATGAACACCAGTCCGGCGTAGAGAGCATAAAAACCGGCAAAGAGCTTGCCCTCGGGGCTCAATCCTTCCGTTTTTACCGGCCCCATTCCTCCCAGCAGCATCGCTGAATTCAAAAATGCATCAAGCAGAGTCATCTGTTCAGTCACCATGTAGCCAGCAATGCCGATCCAGAGTGAGACGATCACCAGCGCACAGGCAAAAGCGGCATGCGCCACAATGCGAAGCGCAAACCTTAGAGCAGGAATGGGAGGGATATGATGCGGCTCATACATGGTTCGTACTTTTTTCTTATTTCCCAGTCCAGAGATGACTGAAACCGAAAACAATTGAACAATATAATAATCGATTATTTCCAATAAACAGATGCTCTCCAGCCCCCCGTTGCGAAGACTCTCCAGTTGTCTCGGAAGAGAATAGTTACTTTTTCCTTAAATGATGGTAAATTCTCAAATATGCGAATCTACCGCACACAACAATTAAAAGGGGAGAGAGCAATGTCTATCGACTCCAAACTCCAGCTTGCCGCAGATGCCATCGAAGATGCAAAGAAGCGGCTCAACAGGGCAAAAGATGACGCAGATGATGATTACGAAATCCGTCAGGCCATGAAAAATCTCGATGATGCCACCGAATACATTCGGGGTGCCTCATCGGAACTTCGGAACAACCCAGGGTAGGGAGTACATTCCCACTCACCATTTCCGGTCAGCACTGTATCGGAGCTTTCATGCAGGAGTTATGTCATGCAGAACCTTTCAAAATATTGACAAACTCCTGCTGGTTTGGTGTGGATTCTAATTGTTTTAATCGTGCAACTCTTCCTCTTCAACTTATGCATGCAACCGTAACATATCAGGACACCATGCCGCTCAGCGGCCTCAATGACAAAGGCCACACAACACTTTTCGATGCCCCTCCCGATCTTGGTACAGGCTCCGCCGCCTCTCCGATGGACACGGTGCTCGAATCGCTCGGAGGCTGCTCCATGATGGACATCATCAGCATTCTCCGCAAAAAACGCAAAGAGCTGATCACCCTTGAGGCCAGCCTCGAAGCCGAAAGGGCCGAAGAGCACCCGAAAGTTTTCACCTCAATTCATATCAAATATAGCCTGAAAAGCCCCGACTGCACCCTTGAAGAACTTGAAAAAACAGTAAGCCTCTCGCTGGAGAAATACTGCAGCGTCGCCGCCATGATCCGTGCGTCAGGCTGTGCGATAAGCTGGGCATCGGAGCTGGTCTGAGTCGATTGCCCTCAAGTTTCAGGGATTGTGTTCATTGGTGCAATACAGTTATTTTGCTTGTTGACCGCTGATAATGCATCCGGATAGTTGAAGGGAGAGATAAATCAGGGAGAAGATTTTTGTCAGGGTTGTTTGCAAGGCAAAAATGCTTGGCGGAGAGGAAATCTTCTATCTTGCTGAACAACGTCCCTGGTAACTACACGCCCGGAAGGTCGAAGGAGGAGTGGAATATTGGCTGGCCCGTGACCTCCAGCACTTGCTTGGTTATTCCAAGTAGGACAACTTTGTCAGCGTTGTATCCAAAGCCAAAACCGCATGTGAACTCTCCGGCCACAAGAGTAACGATCATTTTGCCGACGTCGGCAAAACGATCCAGATGCCAAAAGGTGCGACCAAGGAAGTCCCGGATATCATGCTGACCCGTTACGCTTGTTACCTCATTGCCCAGAATGGTGATCCCAGGAAGTTGGAGATAGCCTTTGTCCAGACCTATTTCGCCATCCAGACCCGCCGAGCAGAAATCATTGAGCAGCGTTTGCTGGAATCCGAAAGAGTGTCAGCGCGTAAAAAGCTCAGTGCAACGGAAAAGGAACTCTCCGGGGTTATTTTCGAGCAGACTGGCAGTGCAGAGAATTTCGCGCTTATCCGCAGCAAGGGTGACCAGGCGCTTTTTGGCAAAAGCACACAGGCAATGAAAGCCGAGTGGAATGTCCCGGACAAACGCCCACTGGCCGACTTCGCACCCACGATCATTTTGAAAGCCAAAGATTTCGCCACCGAAATCACCATCTTCAATGCCCGCGAACACAAAATGAAAAGTGAAGGGCAAATTTCCACAGAACACATCACCAACAACAAGGCGGTACGCAACACCCTGCTCGAACGAGGTATCCGTCCTGAATCCCTGCCGCCCGCCGAAGATGTCAAGAAAGTCGAACGCCGTCTGGCTTCAGAGTAAAAGAGGTCATTGAAGAATCCAGACGGCTTGAGCGAGGCAGTAGAGGAGTGAGCGGGACAGGAGATCATTGTTTTAATGCCGAGGAGCGCGGCCTGCTGCCGCGTTTGCTGGAGAGTCAAGTAGAAATCAAAACTGAAGGAGCATGAGTGACGAATTCCAGAAGCTTGGTCGAATACGGAATTTGTGCAAGAGGTGCTTGCACAAATGTTGTGGTATCACCAACAGAACATCACGCACAATTTTATTGGAGCGGTATTTGGATGGAGTAATGAACAGGCCTCAAACACTAAAAATCAGCCAGCTATCAGGTTGGCGGGACATTGGTTTTAGCATGTCAGAGTACTCCAATCATCATCAAACCTTACGATGGAGACAGTTTTCTGAACGGCACTTTTTTTCGCAAATGAGTGTGTCGATCTGGGGCTCGACATTCCCAGGGTTATGCGTTTTACGGTAATTGTGCTATATTTTTTCTTTGCTCCTCTCTGACAACGAACGTTCATGCAACCTTCAACCGACAGGCTCAATGGCTGATACCGAAATAACAAAAGTGAAGATTCTTGTTGCCTCGCCCGGCGATGTCAATAAGGAGAGGGAAATTGTTGAAGAGGTGGTCAAGGCTTGGAATATTCGCAACAGTGATAAGCAAAAGCTTGTGCTTGAAGCTGTTTTCTGGGAATCTCATGCGGCTCCCGAAAGTGGTGAGCGGACACAGGGTATTTTGAACAGGCAGATTGTTGACAAGTGTGATTTTGCCATCGGCATATTCTGGACACGGTGTGGTACCGATACGGGTATAGCTCCCGGTGGCGCGGTTGAAGAGGTTGAACGGATGATGAGTATGAAAAAGCAGGTCATGCTTTATTTCTCGGATGTGCCGATCTCCCCAACAAGGATCAATCGTCAGCAGTCCGAGAATCTCGAAAATTTCAAGGCTTCGATACAACAGCATGCATTGGTTGAAGTGTACAACACATACCCCAAGTTTCGCAAAAAACTTGCTCATCAGCTCGATATGCAGGTTTTTAACTGGTATTGTCAAGACTCCCGAAGGAGCATCGTTCATGAAGCAGGTGACCTGCCGACAGTTGATGCGGCAGAAGCATTTCTTTGCTATCAAGACACCTTGAAAGAGGAGCTGGGGTATATTCGAATGCTTGGGTTGCCGGGTGTCGAAAATGTCCCGGTTAACCTGAACGATGATACCTTTGTACCGCTTCGCCTCTCCGAGAGCAGGGAGAGCGGCAAGCCTTTTCGGGATAAAAGTATCCATGAGGGTAATGAGCACATTCTCTATCCTGACGAGATCATGAAGCGGGCATTCAGGAAACGCAGGATGCTTCTTGTTATCGGCGATCCGGGAGCGGGAAAAACAACGTTGCTCAAATATTATGCACTGTGTGCACTTGCAGGGGACCACTACACAAGGCTTGGTTTTGCCGTTCCGGTCAATGTCTATTATTTGCCGCTTCGCGAACTGGCCCGTCATGAAAAAGGTCATTACGACTCTCTGCCAGCGAACCTTGCACTTTGGAGCGAAAGGCATCATCAATCGGTCAGGAAAGAGCTGTTTGAACAGTGGCTGAGGAGCGGAAAAGCTCTTGTCTTGCTTGATGGTCTCGATGAGATAAGCAATACTACAGAGAGAAAAGAAGTGTGTCACTGGATCGACAACGCTTGGAGCGGCTTCAGCAAGGCTTGTTTTGTGGTTACATCGCGTGCAACCGGATACAGAAAAGATGAAGGCATTGAACTCAAGGCAGATTGTGAACGGGCCGATGTTCTGGATTTTACCCCAGAACAGCAGGAAAAGTTTTTAAGGAACTGGTTTACGGCAGCTTTTTTGAGAGAGCCCTGTGATAATGAGCTTGATGAAGCTGAGTGGGTAAGGCGGCAAGGGGCGAAAGCTGACGAACGAACCCAAAAAATTGTTGCTCACCTGCAGGAAGAGAAGAACAAGGGGTTGCGACAGCTTGCCGCCATCCCGATGATTTTGCAGATCATGGCTATTCTCTGGAAAGAGCGTAACTACATGCCCAAAAGCAGGGTCATGCTTTACAATGCCGTTCTCGATTATCTGCTGGAAATCAGGGACGAGCGCAGAGGCATTACCCCCCTTCTCTCAGCAGCGCGTGCCCGTCAGGTGCTGGCTCCTGTTTCACTCTGGATGCAGGAAAAGCTCAAAAATGATGAAGTGCCGGGAGCAGTTATGCACAAAAAAATGCAGGCAGAACTTGACTGGCAGGATAAACCGCCCTCTGCGTCTGATTTTTGCGACTATCTGGTTAAACGGGCAGGCTTGCTGGTTGAGAGTGCCGGTCATGACTACCTCTTTCGCCACAAATCGTTTCGTGAATATCTGGCAGGGGTTCAGCTTGTCACCAAAGTGAGATCAACCAGGAATCTTGGCACCCTTGTTTCCGGTTTTGGTGATGACTGGTGGGAGGAACCCATCCGCTTCTTTTTTGCCGAGGGAGATGAAGAGCTGTTCAATCTCTTCATGAAAAAGCTCTTTGACTCTCCAAAAAGTGAGGAGTTGACAACAAAGCAGCAGTTGCTTCTGCAAACCCTAATCGAAGAAGCGCCACTGAAGAAGGTTGATGCCCTTTGCAAGAAACTACTCGATCCGTCAACTACAGCCTCGCGTCAGCGGGTGATTCTCGACTGCGTGAAAGCCATCGGAAAACCGGCAGCTCTCGATGCCCTGAAGCAGTTCAGAGCGGAAGCTCTTGCCAAAAACAGTGATGTTGCCAGCCGGGCAGAGGAGATCATTCTTGCTCTGGGTGGCCAAGCGTCAGAACAAAACGCAGAACAATCTGCAGTCGCCAAAAAAGAGACGACTCCTCTAGTTATCGTTGAAGATCATCCGCGATCCTTCCGCAACCCCAACGAGCACAAGGCTGAATATATCCTGATACCGGGCGGAAGCTATATCTATTCGGTGACAGAAGAGATCGTCAAAGTGCCGGATCTCTACGTTGCTAAATATCCTGTTACCAACAAGCTTTATCGCTCATTCATTGACTCGTTAAAGGCAAAGGGTTCAAAACAAGAGTTTTTCAGGGCTGAATTACAAGCCATTGCTGAAAGCCGCAGGTGGCACAATGAGTTTGGCACTTATTTCAAAGAGGAAAAAAACGACCTTTCAGCTTTTTTCCGGTCGAAGTATGACGAAGATCGCAAATTCAGTGGTGACGATCAGCCAGTGGTTGGCGTTACCAGTTATGCCGCCCAGGCATATTGTCTTTGGCTTTCCATGCATGAAGATAACAAAACTCTTTATCGTCTACCGACTGATGTTGAATGGGAGTGGGCAGCAGGAGGAAGGCAGGGAACGACTGGCAAGAAAGTCCGTGAATACCCCTGGCCGGAAAAGAAGGGTGAGCCAACCTCAAAGCTGGCAAATTATGGTGAGAATGTTAGGGCCACAACACCGGTTGGCAGTTATCCGGAAGGGGCTACTCCAGAAGGATTGTACGATATGGCTGGCAATGTGCTGGAGTGGTGCGTTTCATACGATAAAAATACGCCCGCCCGCTCGGTGCGCGGCGGTTCCTGGTACTACAAATCTGATTATCTGCGTTGCTCCTTCCGGTGCTTCATTCATCCGGAGGGCAGCAGGAGCGACGATGTTGGTTTTCGGGTGGTTCTGCCCAGTCATTCTTTATCTTTCTGATATTCTGAACATCTGACCATCTGGAAATCTGAAAAAGCAGATGTTGTCAACATCGCAGAACCTGCATGGGGAGATAGAATTTTTTTTCAGGATCAACAGTCAAGCTTTTGAGTGCAGGGAAAATTTCTGGACACTGCTTTTTTGGCAAATGAGCGGAATAAACCGCATCGCGAAAGTACATGGCATAAAAAGCTTGAAATAGAGCGCATCTTCTATCTTGCTGAACAACGTCCCTTGTTCGCTTTTCTGTTTTTGTCAAAAATCATTATTATGTCGCCAAAAGCTTTGCCCCGAAAATTTTGAAAAAGGAAGATCATGAGCGACTTGCCGAACTGTCCGAAATGTAACTCGGAGTACACCTACGAGGTTGGGAGCCTCCTGACCTGCCCTGAATGTGCCCATGAATGGAGCAAGGTGGACCCTTCGTCGCAAAAAGCCCGCGTCTGGAAGGATGCAAATGGCAACCTCCTGCAGGACGGCGATTCCGTGACGGTGATAAAGGATCTCAAGGTCAAGGGCGCCTCATCGGTGCTCAAGGGCGGCACAAAGGTAAGGAACATCCGCCTCATCGACGGCGACCACGACATCGACTGCAAAATCGACGGTTTTGGAGCGATGCAACTGAAATCAGAATTCGTCAAGAAAGCCTGAATCCGATTAAACCATTAAACCACAGGGGACGTTGTTCGGTAAGATAAATAAGGGACGTTGTTCAGCAGCATCAATAATAAAGTGTTGTTTTGCCTCACAAAGCTATAAAAAAAGTCACTTTATTGTTTCGTCTCGTTTTGCGAATGGTGGCATTATCGAGGAAATAGCAATGCCTGCTGGTCACAGGATGTGCGGGAGCTGAAAAACGGTAAACGAGACTTTTTTTGAAGGGCATCATACCCTTCTGAAGAAGAGCTTTAAACCTCTTCAACTGAGAATACTCTGTTTACTCTCCCCAAAAATCTGGTTTACTGCAGCGCCCGGATTTTTTCGATAATCTCGGTGTGGGGGTGTTTGACGAGGTCGTCTTCGTGTTCGGGCAGGGTGACGTGTTTTGCCACGATTTCGAGCATGCGCTGTTCGAGGTGGATGGAGATGTCGAGCATTCGCGTAAGGTGGTGCTGGAGTTCGTAGTGGATGAACTTTTCGGCGTTGTGTTTTCTCATTTTGCCGAGGATTTGCGCCATCATCAGGGCGTCGATGTGCTTTGAAACGGCGCTGAAGTATTCCATCGGAAGTTCGTTGGCGTAGCCGGTTGCCTGGTCAACTCCCATTTTGAAGCAGACGCCCGCAGCGATTTTTGGTTTGATGTGCTCGACCATGAGCGGGACAACCACGAAGTGCGGGATGTACTTGACGATCATGGCGATGGCATTGTATAGCTCATCGAATCCTTCGGTTTTAACCTCAACCAGATTTTTGCCCCAGGCGATAACCTGCTCTTGCTGGTGAGTGGTAAGCTGGTGCAGCACTTCCGGTACGGGTAGCTCGGTCCATGCGTGGGATTCGTTCAATTCACTCATGCAAGTTCAATTTTAAATTGGGATATCCGATGCCGGGCTTTCCGGGGTTCTGCTGCTCGAAGGTTTGTGACGTCAAGTTTATGAAAAAAAAGAGAGAATAGAAAACCTCAACAGTCATCAATTAAGGGACGAGCCTCATTTCACTCAGTTGCCAAAAGAGGATTGCTGCTGAAATCTGCCGATTTTCCGGAATTCGGGCAGGAGTTTGTTTGAAGGGCGGAGTGCCATCTGGTTGGTGGGTAAAAAGAGAGCATCGGGATGACTGAAAACGCCAAGCAATGGTTATATTCCAGCTTTTGCTTGGTCATGAGGGTAATGAAACTATAAGGAACGGTGGGAAGGTATGGTGCTTTTAACGGTTGAGGGGTTAGAGAAAAAATATGGTCTGAAGCATTTGTTTGAGGATGTTTCGTTTGGTATCGATGATCGCGACAAGATCGGTATTATCGGGGCGAACGGGAGCGGGAAGAGTACGCTTTTGAAGATTCTTGCGGGTGTTGAAACGCCTGACAAGGGGAAGGTGATGATTGCAAACCAGAAGAGAATTGCCTATCTGCCGCAGGATTCGCCTTACAATGCCGAGGATACGGTGCTTGAGGCTATCCTGAAGTCGAGCGACAAGGTGATGGATCTTATCTATGAGTATGAGGTGGTCTGCAAGGAGCTTGAAACCAGGCACAGCGAGGATCCTTCGCTGATCGACCGTATGAGCCGCCTTGCCCATGAACTCGATGTTTGCGGTGCATGGGAGCTTGAGTCGAACGCCAAGACGGTGCTTGGCAAACTTGGTCTTTATGATCTTACGGCGATCATGGGTACGCTTTCCGGTGGCCAGCGCAAGCGGGTGGCTCTGGCTCATGCGCTTGTGGTGCCGAGTGACGGGCTTATTCTCGATGAACCGACCAACCATCTCGATGCTGACAGTGTCGAGTGGCTGGAACAGTATATCAGGCGATATCAGGGCGCGGTGATTTTGATTACGCATGACAGGTATTTTCTTGATCGTGTGGCTAATCGCATGATCGAGATGGATGGCCGCACGGCGGTTACCTATACCGGCGGATATTCAAGCTATCTGCAGCAGAAAGCTGAACAGGAGGAGCAGGCAATACGGGATGACCGCAAGCGTCAGGCGCTTGTCCGACAGGAACTTGACTGGATGAGGGGTGGCTGCAAGGCTCGCACGACTAAACAGAAGGCGCGTATGCTGCGGGCCGAGAGTCTGGTCTATGCTCCCAAAAAAGAGAAGGCAAAAGCGCTGGAAATCGGCTTTGGGGCGGGACGCTTGGGCGACAAGATCATCGAGTTTCACAAGGTTTCGAAGTCCTATGATGACAAGCTGCTGCTCCATGCGTTCGAGTACCATCTGCAAAAGGGTGATCGCATCGGCATTATCGGGCCGAACGGGTCGGGTAAGACCACCCTGTTCGAGATGATTACGGGGCGCGTCAAGCCGGACAGCGGACATATCGATATTGGCAAGACGGTTAAAATTGGATATTACGATCAGCAAAGCCGTGATCTTGATGATTCCAAGCGGGTGATAGAGTTCATCCAGGATGAGGCTGAGCAGATCAAGACCAAGGATGGCAGCGTTTTTTCCGCATCCAAAATGCTCGAGCGTTTTCTTTTTGCTCCTTCGACACAGTACAGCTATATAAAAACCCTTTCGGGTGGAGAGCGCCGGAGGCTCTATCTTTTGCGGCAACTTATCGGCTCGCCCAACGTGCTGCTGCTTGATGAGCCTACCAATGATCTCGATATTCCAACCCTCAGAGTGCTTGAGGATTATCTCGATACCTACGAGGGGTGCCTCATAGTGGTGAGTCATGACCGCTATTTTCTCGATCGTACGGTCGAGTATATTTTCGCCTTTGAGGAGAATGGTACCATTCGTCGCTATCCGGGCAACTACTCGCTTTATCTTGAGCTGAAAGCTTCGGAAGGAGGAAAGAATGAGAAAAAGCCTCTGAAAAAAGAGCCTGAGCTGCCAAAACCAGCAGTTGTTCCGGCCTCAAAGCTGCAGAGCAAGCTTACCAGCAAGGAGAAGCGTGAGCTTGAGCAGCTTGAACGGACAATCCAGGATGCTGAAAGCCGTCAGTCGGAGATTGCCGAACGGCTCGCATCAACTGGAAGTGATTTTGAGTTGCAGCAGCAGCTTGGCTCGGAGCTGCAAGCTTTGCAGCAGCAGCTTGAAAAAGAGATGGCTCGCTGGTCAAAACTTGCAGAACTTGCCTGAAGGTCAATCTCAATGGTAACCGCAGACTCCATAAGCAAGCAGCTCGAAGCCCTCGGAACCCCCGAAGAGGCTTTGCACGCGCTCAGATTTTTCAAGACCGGGCCGGGCGAGTATGGCGAGGGTGATCTTTTCCGGGGAATTCGTGTTCCGGTGTTGAGAAAGATCTCTCCGACGCTGGATGTTGCTCCGATCCCGGAGGTTGTCCGTCTGCTGGAGTCTGCCTTTCATGAAGATCGCCTGCTTGCACTCCTGCTGCTTATGCGTCGTTTTGCGAAGGGAGATGAGGTCACCAAACAGCAGATTTATGAGATCTATCTGACGCATACCCGCTTTATCAACAACTGGGATCTGGTCGATATTTCGGCGGAGCATATTGTCGGCAGCTTTTTGCAATGTCGCCCGAGAACTCCGCTCTACCGGCTTGCGGTTTCACGAAGCTTGTGGGAGCGGAGGATTGCAATGCTCTCTACCTTTCATTTTATCCGGCGCGGGGAATTTGACGATACCCTTGCAATTGCCGAGATGTTGCTCAATGACCCGGAAGAGCTTATTCACAAGGCCACAGGCTGGCTGCTCAGAGAGGTGGGCAAACGGGATCTGGCTCTGGAAGAGGGGTTTCTTCAGCAGCACTATCAGCAGATGCCGAGAGTGATGCTGCGTTATGCAATCGAGCGATTTCAGGAAGATCGCCGACAGCTCTACCTCACGGGGCTGGTGCAGTAGCATGGAAAGCAGCGACAGCAGGGACAAAAGTGACAACAAGGACAGATATGTTCTATCAAGATGATTTGTTGTTCACTGGCATGATTTCGCTGTTCCTCAATTGACGAAGCGCTATTTTATCTGAAACTCAGGATGGCCGGTCTGCCATAGCCCGAAGCTGAGTACATCGGCAAGGGTTTCAAATTCTTTTGTTTTGGTGTTTCCCATTCCGTGACCTGCCTTGTCGTCGGCAAAGAAAAGAATTGGTTTGCCGGAAATAGTGGCCTGCTGAAGTCGGGCGGCGAATTTGGCTGGTTGCCATGCAATCACTCTCGGGTCGTTGAGGCCGGTTGTGACGAGTGTGGCAGGGTAACTGACGTTATCCTTTATGCTGAGGTAGGGATCCATTGCGATCAGCGCCATGCACTCTTCACGGTTTTTGACGGTTCCGAATTCGGGCACGTTTACCGGGCCGTTGGGGCTCTCTTCGCCGCGAAGCGGGTTCAAGGCGCCTACCTGTGCTATGACGGCAGCAAAAAGGTCAGGGCGTTCGGTCATCGCCCTGCCGACAAGGATACCGCCAGCGCTTGCACCGTTGATGGCGATTTTGCCTGGTCCCGTGTAGCCCTCTTTTTCGAGATACTGGGCGCAACTGACGAGATCTTTCCAGGTGTTGGGCTTTGTGGCTTTCATCCCTCCGGTGTGCCATGTGTCGCCTCGTTCGCCGCCTCCCCTGACATGAGCGAAGGCAAGCACTCCTCCCTTGTCAGCCCAGAGCAGCATTCCGGGACTGAAAAACGGCGTGATCGATTTGCCGTATGCGCCGTATCCATAGATAAATGTCGGGTTTTGTCCCTCTCTTATTATTCCTTTTTTGTAGATCACCGAAAGCGGCACCATGGTGCCGTCATGCGAAGGGATCATAAGCTCTTCGACCACCAGGTCGCGGTATTCGGGATATTCAGCAGGAGATGAGAGTGTCTCCCGGAGGAAGGTGCTGGTTGCCGCGTCGAAGCGGTAACGGCTGTAGTCGCTGCTCCACCCTGCAATGACCACCCAGAGGTCATTAAATTGGAACCCTTTTGAGGAGAGATGGATGGTGCCGGCCTTGAAGGGGAGGGTAATCTCCACAGGCTTGTCGCTCCCGAACTCTTTGCGGAAAAGCTTTGCCTCGACTCCGTTGAGTGAGCGGGTGTAGTAGAGGGCGTCCTTTGTAAGGGCAAATGAGGTCAGCCCTGCTTCCGGCTCTTCAGCAATGACCGTTTCGGCATGGATCAGGTCGGGGTTGCTGAGCGAGGTTTTCAGCAGTTTGAAACGGGGCGCATTTTTTGGAGTATAGAGGTAGAGGTCGGTTGTTGTAACGGCAAAGTCATGAATGTCATCTTCCGGGCGAAAGAGGCTTTTCCAGTTGATCTTTTCTCCTGAGAGTTCCTTTGCAGGAGCATAATAGATGGTGAGCCTTCGGTCAACGTTCGAAACGGAAGCGAAGAGATATCCGCTTTTTCTGTCGAACTCGACGGAGGGGATATCTTCGCTCAGGATATGCAGTTCAGGATTTGTTGCCTGTGAAAAAATTTCACGGTCGGTTGCTGGGTCGCTTCCGATGCGGTGTAGCCAGGTTTTGCTGTTGTTCTGCGGATTTTGCCCATCGTGAGTTGGCTGCAGGCGGTTGTAAAGGAACGCGCTGCCGTCCGTGATCCATGAGGGAGAGGCAAACCTGCAGCGGTCAATTTTTTCAGGAGAGAGTTTTTTAGTGGCAACATCCATGATGAGAAGGATGTTGTTTTCGGAACCGTTGGCCGAGACGGCAATGACCACCTTCGATCCGTCGTCGGATGGCGCAACTCCGCTGATAACATAAGTTTTACCACTTCCAGCCTCAAACGTGGAGGAATCGAAAAGCAGGGTTTCCTTGCCCCTGAAACCGTCACGGTAGAAAAGTTTACCGGTTTCGTCCGTTGCTCTCTCTTTCAGGTAGAAGTAGCGGTCGTTATCGGTGATGGAGAGGCTGTATACTTTCGATGTTTTGCGGCTGTCGAACTCCTGCATTTTTTTCAGCAATGAGCTTCGTCCGGGAATTTGGTGAAGGATCGACTGTGCATGGGCTGATTGCTCTTTGAACCACTTCTGCACCGGAGGATTGTCAAGATTTTCCAGAGAACGGAAGGGATCAGCAACTTTTTTGCCGTAATAGTCATCCACAACCGTCGATGTCGGGGCCGGAAAAAGCTCTGCTGCCCGGATTGGCAGGGGAGAGAGAAAAACGAGAGTGCAGAAGGCGATGGCCGCAGAGCGTAATGTCATAATGTTCGGTATGATTGAAAAGAGAGTGATCTGTTAATGCCGGTTGAGCGGCACTTGTAACTCAGTTAGCCGCCAGTTTTTTGAGAAGGAATGCCATTGAGCGACCGAGATCCTCCATGTTTTCCATGCCTTCACGGTCGTTTTCCACTTCGCTGCCCTCGCGACCGCCAAAGCCGAGATTCCAGTAAGTGGAACCAACGGTGAACATTCCGGAGATCTGGAAGAGGTGGTTGATGGTGTCAAAAGCGTGAATACCCCCGCCCCTGCGCAGTGACACAATCCCTGCTCCTGCCTTGTGGCGAAAGAGGTTGCCGTTGACCCGCGACACAAATCCTGACCTGTCGATCAGCGCTTTCAGTTCAGGGGTGATGTCGGCGAAATAGGTTGGAGAGGCCAGTAACAGAGCGTCGGCTTCCAGCATTTTGCGGAACACCTCGTTGAAAATATCGTTTTTTGTGGAACATTGCCGGTCTTTGAGTTCAACGCAGCGGTAACAGGAGAGGCATCCCCTGATGTTTGTTCCACCTATCTGTATAAGTTCGGTTTCAATTCCCTCTTTTTCAAGCGCTGCAAAACAACGCATGAGGAGTTTATGGGTGTTGCCTTCCTTGCGCGGGCTGCCGTTGAAGCCGAGTACTTTCATGTGGTGGAGCGGTTTGTGATTTCGGATAGTTATGCCGTCGCAACAGGGGTTGTGACCGCAGTAAAAAGAGAATAGCCTTATCGGGGAAAAAATGCAAATGACGGGAGAAGGAAAGAGATGCTTCACTGCTTCTGCAGTTGTTTGTCAGGCAGATTCCTGCTCAATAATCGAACGGATTTTTTCAAGCGCGAGCTGCATGTCTTCCGGCAGCGGGGCGGTGAAGGAGAGCGGTTCATGGCTCATGGGCTGATGAAATGAGAGGTGTGCGGCGTGAAGTGCCTGGCGTGGCAGCAGTTCGAAGAGGTTTCTGACAAAGCTTTCGCTCTTGCTGAATGGCAGGGTGCGCAGCGAAGCTCCTCCGTAGGTTTCGTCGCCAAGGATCGGGTGGCCGAGGTGCTGCATGTGCGCCCTGATCTGGTGGGTTCTGCCCGTGTGAAGTGTGACCGAGAGAAGGGAAAACCAATGCAGGTTCTCTGTTACGGTATAATCTGTAATGGCGGTTTTTCCGTCCTTGCCTTCAAAAGGGAAATTGGCCATTATTTTGCGGTCTTTTCTTGATCGTCCAATATTGGTCTGGATTGTACCGGAGAGCGGGTCGGGCACTCCCCATGCAATGGCCTTGTATATTTTTATCACCTTCCGCTCGGCAAACTGGCGGGCAAGCCGGTGAAGTGCGACCGGATTTTTTGCAATGATGATGAGGCCGGAGGTGTTTTTGTCGAGCCGGTGTACGATACCGGGACGGAGTTCCGATTTATCGAGATCTTCTGCATCCTTGCCGATATGGTGAAGAATGGCGTTGGCCAGTGTTCCCGTCCAGTTGCCAAATGCAGGATGGACAACCATGCCGGGTTCCTTGTTGATGACCATCATATCCTGGTCTTCATAGATGATGTTGATCGGGATATCTTCCGCCGTCAGTTCTGGAGCTGGTGGCCGCAGAAAGGTCATCTGGATGAGGTCGCATGATTTGATGCGATAGTTCGATTTGACCGGCTTTTCATTGACCAGCACCCGTCCTTCCTCGATGGCCTCCTGAACCTTGTTGCGTGTAGCGTTTTCAATCTGCCGTGTCAGGTATTGGTCGATACGCATCGAGCTCTGTACCCGGCTTACCTGCAGGGTGAGTTTTTTTGGTTCAGGAATTACTCCTTCCGGTTGCTCCGATTCGTTTTTTAGCGTCTGATTTTGCATTTTCCTGAAACTTGAACACTACCCTGAGCACTCTTACGGGGTAAGTATAACAAAACCATACCATATCTTTCCATGCAATCCACAGAGCAGTTGCCAGAGGGGCCCCTTCTTCGCTTTGAAGTGGCTGTTATCGGTTCAGGTCCGGGCGGTTATGAAGCTGCTCTCCGTGCCGCCAAAGCTGGCATGAAGGTCTGTATCATCGAAAAAGGCGCTTTGGGCGGTGTGTGCGTCAACTGGGGCTGTATTCCCACCAAAGCGCTTCTCAGAAGTGGTGAACTCTTCGATCTTGTCAAAAAATCCGCCTCTTACGGCCTTAACATTCAGGGCTCCACCATCGATCTTGGCGAAGCGGTCAAGCGCAGCAGGGGTGTTGCGCTGAAACTCTCCAAAGGAATTGCCTTCATGCTTCGCCGTGCTGGCGTGGAGGTCATTCAGGGCGAAGCGGTTTTCAGCGGTTCGCACGATCTCGATATTTTTCGTGATGGTGAGCGGGTTCAGCGTGTGAGTGCTGAACATATTATTATTGCATCGGGAGGTCGTTCGCGGACAGTGCCGGGGCTTGAACCGGACGGAAAACGCATAATTACCAGCAGGGAGGCGCTTGCTCTCAAGTCGTTGCCGCAGTCGATGATTGTGGTGGGTGGTGGTGCAATTGGCGTTGAACTGGCCTGGTTTTATGCCATGGCAGGTACGGAGGTGACGCTGGTGGAGATGATGGCGCGTCTGCTGCCGCTTGAAGATGAGGAGATTTCAGAGGCTCTTCAGCGCTCGTTTCAGAAATCGGGGATCACTGTAGCGACTGGTGCAAAACTGGAGGCGGTCGCTCTGTCCGGCGATCAGGTAAGCGGGCTGCTTGTGGTTGAGGGAGAGGAGTCGCGCTCAATAAGTGCGGAGTGCATGCTTGTCGCTGTCGGCGTTACCGGCAACACTCAGGGGCTTGGTCTGGATCTTGCAGGAGTGGAGAGTTTCAGAGGGTTCGTTGTAACGGATTCGGTCTGCCGAACCTCTGTTTCTCATATTTTTGCCATTGGCGATGTGCGCGGAGGCATGCTGCTGGCCCACAAGGCGTCGGCGGAAGCGGCTATTGCGGTTGACACCATTGCGGGCAAAATGGCCCGGCCACTCGATGAAAGCATGATTCCACGCTGTGTCTATGCCGAGCCTTCGGTTGCAAGCATTGGATTCTGCGAAAAGGAGGCGGAAGCGCGGGGATACAGTGTAAAAGTTGGTCGATCAATGTTTGCCTCTTCCGGCAAGGCCAATGCATACGGCAATCTCGAGGGGTTTGTGAAGCTGGTGTTCAACGCTTTGGACGGACGTTTGCTTGGAGCTCACCTGCTCGGGCACGGAGCGGTGGAACTGATCGGGGAACTGACGCTTGCCCGACGACTTGAAGTTACTGCCGAACTGCTTGCCGAAACGGTTCACGCTCATCCAACACTCTCTGAAACGATAAAAGAGGCGGCAGAAAATGCTCTGCAGCGTTAACTTTTTGAAAACCATTTTCTATTGTCTTTCTAAAAGCATAAATTCAAGGCTTATTATTTAAACTCTTAAACAAGTAAGCCTTTTCCTGTGAATGAGTTTCATGGTTCACGAGGTGAGAAGGAATCAACCAAACGATCAATTATGACTCAGACTGAAACAACTGCAAAAAAATCTGTAGCGGCAAAGGTGAAGGCGGGTTCAGATGTTACGGTAGCTTCGGAGCCCAAAAAG
>SESA01000460.1_pt1 | contig 26256 bp, 19 predicted proteins | sample 3171451 | NCBI WGS metagenome assembly SESA01 (sample SAMN06051862, study PRJNA518727) | freshwater metagenome | biome: subpolar coniferous forest; feature: holomictic lake; material: water; isolation source: holomictic Lake 227, 8 m depth | place: Canada: near Kenora, Ontario | collected...
CAGCACCACGAAACATGCAGAAACTGTGGGAACCATTTTCATGAATATCCATGTGCTTGGCAATGCTGCGGGCGCACTCTGCCTTGCGTAAACCGGTAGAAAAATAACCTGCTCTCTGGAAAATGCGTTCGAGCGCCTCCCATGTACCACCTTTTATCGCATCAGGATTACGATAGGGAGCTTTACGGGGAATAGTTGCCGGCACTTTTGGATAGGCTGCATGAACAGCAGCCCAATCCCCAAAATACCATGCTTCCAGCTCTTCAATAACAATTCGATTCGTTACGTTAAAACCACCCCGTGATGAGGCGGCAGTTTTAGTTATAAAACCGGCTGATTGAGCATATTCTTCAAGCTTTTGTTTCAAGTTGTGATAATCATCATCATTCTGATCTACCAGCACCAGAAGTGACCAACTCTTTGGCAGCCAGGTGCTGTAGCCTTTTAACCGTTCAGGCAAGTGTTTCAACAGCTCATTTTTGCATGAAAAAGTGATAATCTGATACTCAATTGAGCCAAGCATTTTGGGAAGAAGAATATCCAACGCCACTTCCATGGAATATTCTTCTACAAAAACGATCAATTTCTCCAGCATCATCTTTTCCCGATTTTACCTGTTTTCGGGGCACCTGAGTTAACCAAAGGATCTCCAAAACCAAAATGTCCTTCCATCCATAGGTGGCCAAGCGATGCTCCTGCAGCAATCATTTGAGGAATACCCTGAATATCTGATGCTTTAACCACTTGCGTAAATCCCTCTTCATCCCGATAGAGCACCCGTACCTCCTCTGGACGCATGGCATTGAGCAAAAACGGGGAGTGCGTCGTAATCAATAACTGAGAATTCTCGGCGGCTGCACGGCACTCTTCTGCTAATTCGGGCAGCAATCGGGGATGGAGAAAGTTTTCCGGCTCTTCAATGCCAATAAAATGTGGTGGCTCCGGATCATAAAGCACGGTCAGATATGCGAGCATTTTCATCGTCCCGTCTGAGGCAAATTTGGAGAGCACTGGTTGTTCAAAAGGGGCATCCTTGATCTGTAAAAGCAATCGACCATCAGGCATTGGAGCCGCATCAACTCTTTCCAGACGAGGAATTCTTTGACGAAGCACCGCAAAGATCTCTTCTAATCTTTCAGGATGTTGCTCCTTCAAATACTGGATAACATTCGCCAAATTATCGCCATTTTTGCTCAGTCGCTCCTGTGGGCCAGCCTCCGGTTGATGACGAGTTTGATCTATCGCCAGATAGGAGACATACCAGCCCGTAATAAACTCACGCAATGCTGCTGCCCGTGGATGGTCGGAAAGCTGCCCTAACGTATTGACGGCAATCAGGTCGGGAGACCTTAAATTGCTTTCTGAACGCTTATCGGTTTCATCCGGTTCCTCTCCACTGACAACAGTTCCAATGCCTCGACTAAATTCCAAAAAGCGAAACGGCTTACCTGTTTTTCCACGGCGCCATTGCAACCATTCCGCCACAACCTCTGGACCTTTCAGCCCTTCATCTATAGCCAGGTGATAGGTTATAACTGGTGTTCCTGGTTGTTCGCGATATTTTAATTCAAAAACAATTGGTCCGCCAGCGCCTCTGCTTTTCAGCTCTTTACTCCGTCCACGACGATCCCACGCATGGCGCAAACCATATTGAAAGCATTCGGAAAGGAAGTTAAAGACATCAAATATGGTAGATTTACCGCTCCCGTTGGGACCAAGTAAAACAGTCATTGGTGTCAATTTATCGAGTGTTATATTTTTTAACGCCCGATAATTCTGGACTTTCAGAGATTCAATGCGAGGAATCCCCTTGCCCTTTTTCTGCACAATTGCTGCTGTCATATCTCTTTTCCTCGACACGTGAGAAGAAATTCCATCTTTCTTTTACCATCCAAAAGTTATCAGCAATTTACTGAAAAGCACACTCACACCAAGAATACCTTCGGCGTAGCAGTCCGTCGCCTCATCCATACGGCTGCTATGGCGGGAGCTGCTATCATCCGTTTCAAGTTTGGCTCGCTGTGTTTTCTGCATCGCAGATGATGCTGAGCCGGTGGGTGATTCCTTACGAAAATTCCTGATCGAGACGTTCCTTGAGAAACATCTTCAAAAGCGACTGGTAGGGTACATCACGCTCATTGGCGAGTATCTTCAGATGATTGAGCATCGGTTCCGGCAACCGGAGTGAAATGGTTTTCATGGTTGGCTTCAGATTCGGAAACAGTGCCTTGTCAGCCTTATTCCAATCCACAAACTCAGTTGAATCATGCGTTGACCAGAACTCCTGCTCCTCCGCTTCACTCCTGAATTCCGGAATCGCTGTTTTCCCGTTTTTCATAAATATCCTGTTCTTTTCTGTTCATGCTGCGTGCAGAAATAACTGTTATCTGATCTTTACGAACCGTAAACACAAAAAAAAGAGGTTTGCCCCGCTCCGTTTTACCCAATGCAAAAAGCCTCTTTTCCATGCCAGAGTGTTTTTTATCATCAGCCACAATCAATGGCTGATTGAAAAAAACCTCTTCACATTCAGACATTGATATCCGATGTTTTTCCCAGTTCTTGGTCGAATTTCCCTTGTCCCACTGAAATCCCGAGATACCTTCAAAAATGGCCATAGACATTTTGTATATTTTTGCAATATACAGAACAGTAAGAACTCAGCAAATTGATTATGTCGTTTCTCCCCGAAAATTTCCTACCCCTTCATCAGCCTGCGGAATAAATCGTGGCTCATCCCGCCTCGGCATAAATCCCCGCATCCCGCTCGGGATAGGATTCGTAGACATGCTCAAACACAGCGGAGCATTTCTGCCTGTAGAGTTCCGGCGTGTAGGCACGAGGCAGGCCGAGGTCGAGGGTGTCCTCGATGGCCAGCTTCAACTGTGAACGGGCTGTTGATTTCTGACGCCAGTTCAGCACCAGCAACCCCTTGAGCTTGACCAGCAAATCACGGGCGACCTTCTTCACCTCGTTACGTTCATCGGTGCTCAGCTCCGGTGCCGGGCGGGTAAGGATGTCGAGAATAACCAGCTCCTCCTCGCTCATGTTTTCGCGCACATGGCGCTGTTCCTCATCATTCAGGCTCAAAGAGAGCTTCAGCAGCTCCTCGAACAGCTCTTCGATACTGCGGCTGCCAGCGTTATAGCTCTCAATCAGCGTCTCGAACTTCCCAGAAAAGTCGGCCCTTGTTCGATTGAGCCGGATCATCTTTTCAAGCTTGGCGCGGATTGCAACCTTGAGCATTTCGAGGTCACTGTTTTTATGCTTCGATTTATTGAACCGTGCGGCCAGCGCCTCGAAGTTGATCTTTGAAAGGTCAAGCGCTGGCGGCCCGGATTCCCGGATTTCATGGCCAGTAATGGACTCATCATGCAGCTCCTCTCTCCTCTCCTCCGTGAGGTTGTAGCGCCCCAGCTCCGTCTGCACCCGCTCACGATCCAGCTCCCAATACTTCCGTACCTTGTCGTGCATCTTGAGCGCCGTAGCCTTGTCGATAGAAACCACCATCGCCTTGCCGACAAATCCGCGCCCGAGAAAATGACGCACAATGTCCTGCGCCACCGTCTCCAGCCGGTCATCGCGGGTCAGCAGATGATACTGGCGGCCCAGTTCCCGCTCAAGCTTCGCTTCCTGCTCAGGGTCGAGTTCGGCATCCTCGATCAGCCGGTAGATGTCGTCGTTCAGATCAGGGTTGATGAGCTGGAGCTCGGGAGTACGGTTCTCGTAGAAGAGCGGCACGGTGGCGCCATCAGCTATGGACTGCTGGAAATCGTAGATGGAGACATAGTCGCCAAAAACCTCTTTGGTGCGCTCCTCACCGGCGATCAGCGGTGTGCCGGTAAAGGCGAGGAACATCGCCTTTGGCAGTGCCGAACGCATATTGAGCGCCAGCGTATCGTACTGGCTGCGGTGCACCTCGTCAGTAAGCACAATCACGTCGGAGCGATCGCAGAGCAGCTCAGGCGTCTGAAATTTATGGATCAGGGTAAAAACATAGCGATGATTTCCGCGCAGCAGCTCCCGCAGGTTTGCGCCGCTCGATGCATGGCACTGGTCACCCTCGGCATCACTTCCCGCGCCGGCAGCCTTGAAGGTTTTGGCTATCTGGTTGTCAAGTTCCACTCGGTCGGTCACCACTACAAAGGTCCAGTTTCCCGCCACCTTGCGCAGTACCTTCTGCGCAAAGAAGAGCATCGAAAAGCTCTTGCCGCTCCCCTGCGTCTGCCAGAACACACCGCCGCGACCATGCCCAAGCTTGCGTGCTTCAAGCATCGAGGCGATAGCATTGTTCACACCGAGATACTGATGATTCTGCCCGATAATCTTCACCAGCCCCGCCTTATGCTCCGAGAAAAGGGTGAAATTCTCCAGCAAGTCGAGCAGGCGGGAGCGGTCGCACGTCCCGCGCAGCATCACCTCCAGCGACACCCGGCGCGGCTCATCCTCACGCTCAATGCGTTTCCACTCGAAGAAGCGCCCCCAATCCGCCGTGAGCGAACCGACCCGGCTCTCCGTACCATTCGAGGCAAAGAGCAGAGCGTTGTACCAGAAAAGCGAAGGGATTTGCTGCTTGTAATGTGTCAGGTTCTCATCGAACGCCGCACGCGCAGCCACACCAGGCTTTTTCAGCTCAATAACCACCAGCGGCAGACCGTTGACAAAGCCAACCAGATCGGGCCGGCAGGTATAAAGCGTGCCCGTAACGCTGAACTGAATGATCAGCAGAAAATCATTATTCTCCGGATGCTCCCAATCCACCACCCGAACCCGCTCCGTCTTCTGCCCGCCACGTTCACGATCCGGCACGGATACCTTGATGCCCTCCTTAAGCTGCAGATAGACTTCGCGATTTGCAGCCTCCAGCAGCATCGCCGAACGATCGCGGATCAATTCATCCACAGCGGAGATTATGGCTTCAGGCGGCAGCGCAGGGTTCAACCGCTCCAGCTCCGCAAGCAACCGCGACACCAGCACCACATCTCCCTTCGTCTCCCGCTGCAACGTGCCGGTTTCGCCGAACGTTTCATCCAACGCCGACACCGTCTGCCAGCCAAGCTCCGCGAACAACCCAATTGCAGGCTGCTCGACAAGCTGATCTTCGGTGTAGGGGTGAGTCGTCATCTTTCCTCCGCTTTGGCATCGCTCTCCAACGCCTGTTCAATAGCCTCAATACTCGGCAAGCTGGTTTGCAGCTCGGCAGGCAGCGCCTCAATCAACTGATATTCCGCCACCCCGATAGGCTTATTGGAGTCACGCAAAGCGTACTCCGCCACCACCTTGTTCTTGCTCTTGCAGAGCAGCAGACCGATAGTTGGATTGTCATGTTCCGCTTTCATCTCCTCATCAACCGCACTCAGATAGAAGCTTAACTTGCCAGCATGTTCCGGTTTGAATGGGCCTGCCTTGAGTTCGATCACCACATAACAACGCAGTTTCAGATGGTAGAACAGCAGATCCATAAAAAAATCATCGCCTCCAACTTCAATGTGCACCTGCCGACCAACAAAAGCAAAACCAGCGCCAAGCTCCAGCAGGAAACGAGTGATGTGATGGACAATAGCCTCCTCAATAGCCCGCTCCTGAGCATCTTCACCTAACCCAAGAAAATCCAGACGGTACGGGTCTTTCAGCGACTCGCGCGCCAAGTCCGACAAAAATGCAGGCAGTTGGACTGTAAAGTTTGTGATTGCCTTGCCACTACGCTTGTACATACGACGCTCAATCTGAATCACCAGTACATTGCGCGACCAGCCATGTTCAATAGCCTTCTCAGCATACCAGCACCGCTCTTTCTCGTCTGTCAGTTTGTCAAGCAATGCCAGATGGTGATACCAAGGCAATTGTGCAAGCGCCCCTTGCACAATTGCCTCATCCGGCCAAGCTTCAGCGAAGGCACGCATATACTTGAGGTTACGCGGCGAAAAACCCTTCATATCAGGGAAAGCATTGCGCAAATCCTGAGCCAGCCGTTCAATCACCTTGGTACCCCAGCCTTCACGTCCTTGCCGATCAAGTATGTCACGACCAATCTGCCAGTAAAGCAACACCAACTCACGATTAACCGCCAGCGTCGCCCGTTGCTGGGCATTATGAATACGAATTTTCAGCTCAGTTAGCCAAGTGACGTAATCAGGCGGAAGTGGAATGATATCAGGCATAGCTTACTGTTCTTCGATGTTTACCTCTCCCGTCAGCAAACGCGGCAGCAGCAAGTCGCGCGTCTGGCGAAGATTTTGGATTTGGCGTTGGAGCGTATTCACTTGCTCGAAAATGGGGTCTGTCTGCCGAGCGAAGCATGAGATGATTACAATAGAAGGTTTCACTACTTCCATCCGGCGGAATGTATCCACAACAATGGTATCGAACGTTGCTCCTCCGGTGTTGGTTTTAAGATATTCCACTTGCTGAAGCGTCATCAAAAAAAGGAAACGTTGCGAGACTCCAAGTTTTCCACGAAGCGCGTAACAGGATTGGTTCATGGCCATCGGTAAAGATGGGAGCGCTACTTTGCCAACAGTGCCACGCGCAGTAATGAACACTGTGTCTGGTGGGTAAAGCTGGCTCGCGCACTTGACCAGACCGAGTTCGGTAACATGCTTGTCGGTCTCTTGGACGTAAAAAAAACTTGGTGCATCGCGTGGTGTAAAGAATGGAATCTCACCGTTCCAGTATTCCGCGACATTGGTCTTTGGCGTGCCGCCACTCAAGACGTCTGCAACTTCTGTGAACGGCTTCACCTCCCACCCCTGCGGAATGTCGCCGAGAGAAGTCGGTACGAGCGGATGGTTTTCGTGGCCGGGGAAGCGGAAGTGGACGAACCATTCGCGGTAGAGGGTGCGGGCCATCTCCTCCAGAATCCGGATGCGCCGTTGACTGTTTTCAATCAGATCGTCGTAGGCCGACAGGATGCCCGCAATCCTCTTTTGCTCTCGCAACGGTGGAAGCTCAGGTAACTCCATCGTGCGAACATCCTTCATGTTCAGATGCGCAACTGTAGCGCCGTTTGTTTTAGCATGAATTAACCCTTGAACATGTGGACCGTTAAGAAAATAGTTCAGAAACGCAGGCTCAACTTTTGAACGGTCAGGACGAATCAGAAGCGTGCGCTGACCAAGACATGGCTGAAGACCTGGTGGAATCATCGCCACATTTCCAACGGGTGCTTCACGAGCCATAATAAGGTCTCCGAATTGTGGAACAGCACGCTTCGTCCAAAGTTGGTAGGTTTCATCTGAAACACGGTTCACGCCTTCAAGAATAAAACGACCACGTCCAATATTTGGTGTGCGAATAGATGGATAGCCAGCATCCTGAGTGGGAGCGGTTTTGTGCTCACAATCAATTATCAATTCGCAGACTTGGTTAAGTTCCATGTCCATCACTCCTCAGTTGGCTCGCTCAAGCCGTCAGGATTTTTCAATGACCTCTTTTCTTCGGAAACCAGACGGCGTTCAACCTTCTTCACGTCTTCGACAGGCGGCAGCGTTTCCGGGCGGATGCCTCGTTCAAGCAGGGTTTTCCGCACAGCCTTATTGTTGGTGATGTGTTCAGTGGAAATTTGCCCTTCACTTTTCATCCGATGTTCGCGTGCATTGAAAATGGTGATTTCCGTAGCAAAATCTTTTGCTTTCAGGATGATGGTTGGCGCAAAATCAGCCAGCGGCCGTTTATCCGGCACATTCCACTCGGCCTTCATCGCCTGAGTACTTTTGCCAAAAAGTGCTTGATCGCCCTTGCTCCGAATGAGAGCAAAATTCTCTGTACTTCCTGTCTGCTCGAAGATTACGCCCGACAGTTCCTTTTCCGTAGCGCTGAGTTTTTTTCGCGCAGAGACTCTTTCAGCTTCCAGCAAGCGCTGCTCGATGATTTCAGCGCGGCGGGTCTGAATGGCAAAATAGGTCTGAGCAAATGCGATTTCCTGCTTCTTCGGGTCACCATTCTGAGCGATGAGATAGCATGCATAGCGGGTGAGCATGATATCGTCCACCTCGCGCTGGCTGCCAGAACCAAGATCGACCATTTTCCCGACGTCGGCAAAATGGTCGGCGATCTTGTGGCCGGAGATTTCGCAAGCAGTTTTAGCCTTGGAAACTACGTTCAGAAAGTTGTCCCACTTGCTATAGCCAAGCAAATACTGAAGATCACGGGCCAGCCAATATTCTACTCCTCCTTCGACCTTCTGGGCATGAGCCTCAAAAGTAGTCGTGAGTGTCTGGATCAGTTCGGTTTTCATGCTTCAAGAATTTGAGAAATGTTTCCGGCAATCGTTGCCTCCAGCTCCCGCGCCTGCGCATTCAGCAATGCCAGCTCCTCGTTCAGCGTTTCGAGTTGCGCCTTGAAGTCCTCGTCGCTCACGGCTTCATCGGCGGCCACGCCAACGTAGCGTCCGGGATTAAGCGACCAGCCTTGCGCCTCAATTTCCTTGAGTGTGGCAGCTTTGCAGAGGCCGGGAATGTCGCGATAGGCTGCAGAACTGGCATAATCATCACCACCTCCGTAGGAGGCTGGGGACTCTGCGGCAATAGAGAGTGCCGTAGCGAAAACCTCTTCTATCTTTGCACGGGCTTCGTCACCACCCAGAGTGAAGTCGAGGACTTCACAGCGATAAAGGCGGACGAGGTTGGCGATGAAGCTGATCTGCGCAGGCGTCCATTCGCGGTGGGCGCGATCCACCTGCCGGTAAATGTGGCGGGCATCAATGAAGAGCACGGTGTCGGCGCGAGGAGTTTTGCCTTTCGCCTTGTCGAGGAACCAGAGCGTACAGGGAAGCGTGACGGTGTAGAACATGTTGGGGCCGACGGCAACCATCACGTCCACGGCACGGCTTTCAATGAGCTGGCGTCGGAGATCCTGTTCGGATGAGCGGGCATCGGAGGCGGAGTTGGCCATGACAAAGCCGGCTCTCCCCTTTTCGTTCAGTGCGGAGTAGAAAAGCTGAATCCAGAGGTAGTTGGCGTTATCGGTGCGCGGCAGGCCGAAGGGAAAGCGGCGGCCTGAACCGACGGACTCTTTCAACCGCTCCTTGTCCACCGCGTTGACGTTGAAGGGCGGATTGGCGAGAACGAAGTCGAAGTGGCCGGTGGCGTTGTGCGGGTCGTCGTAGTAGCTGTTGATATTGCCGCCATGCTTGATTTCACCTTCGAGTCCGTGGACGGCAAGGTTCAAACGGCAGAGACGTCCGGTTTCGTCGGTTTTTTCGACACCGTGGATGGAGAGTTCCGCGGCAGGGTTCTTTTTGTGTTCGGAAACAAAGCGGGCCGAGGAGACGAACATGCCGCCCGAACCGCAAGCCGGGTCGAGAATGCGTCCATGGTATGGTTCAATAACTTCGGTGAGCAGGCGGACGATGCTGCCGGGGGTGTAAAATTCACCGCCCCCCTGCCCCTCGCTCATGGCGAACTCGCCGAGGAAGTATTCGTAGATACGCCCGAAGGCGTCGTAGTCCATCGTGGCGGGAATCTCGGAAACCTTTTTCAGCAGCTCTTTGAGGAGGGTGCTGGTGAAGAGGTAGTAACTTTTGGGCAGGACACCGGCAAGCTGCTGATTGTGCTTTTCGATCTCGCGCATGGCGTCATTGAGCTTTGCGCCGATGTTGACCGCTTCGGGGAGATTGAGCAGGTAATCGAAGCGTGCTTCGGCGGGCAGATAGAGAATACCTTCGGCATGATAGGCGGCCGGTTCATCCAGACGACTGCCACGGCGGGAGCTTGTTATGACCTGTTCCAGTCTGGCACGTTGGGCGGCAAAGCGGACTTCGGCAAAGAGCAGAAAGATGAGGCCGAGAACAGGCGCGGAGTATTCCTGCGCCTTGAGGCCGGAGTTGGCACGGAACTGGTCGGCAGCATCCCAGAGGCGTTTTTCAAGTGCAGCGTTGGCGGTGTTTTTTTCGGAGGGGGCAATCCAGTGCATAGGTTCTCGAATCAGGTTGCTCTGTTGGGCTGACGTTGATGAGAGGGATTTGCCTCTTTGTGGAAAAAGCGGTCAACAGGGGTTCATCTTTCCTGTTGCAGTATAACAAAATAAGTTCAGCTTAACCAATAAACACGCGTCTGAAAACAGCAGAATTACATCGTAACGGAACGATTCTCTCCTGCAACTTGCTCGCCGAAAATAATCAGAGAATAATCAGCACCGATCCGCCAACAATAAGCAGCGCACCAAGAAGAACTTTCAGCGAAACAACTTCATGCAGGAGCACCACCGAGAGAAAAATAGTCAGCGCGACGCTCAGCTTATCGACCGGAGCGACCTGTGAAACATTGCCCAACTGGAGCGCCTTGAAGTAGAAAATCCAGGACAGGCCGGTGGCAACACCCGACAGACCGAGAAAGAGCCAGTTGTTGGCGGATATGAGGGCAATGCCGCTGCTCTCTTTTCGGGCAAAGACAATGCCCCAGGCAATAAGCAGAATAAAGAGCGTGCGTATGGCTGTAGCCAGATCGGAGTTGATCCCCTTTACGCCGACTTTGGCAAGTATTGCTGTGCATGAGGCAAAGAACGCCGAGAGTAACGCATAGATCCACCACATGGTTTCTAATGGTTAGTGTCTGTTGTGCAAACTGAACCGGACAACGCCGAATCTCAAATGGCCAGCCCCTTGAACTGGCTGTGGTAAAGATTGCAATAAATCCCCCGCCCGGCAAGGAGTTCCTGATGTGTCCCTTTTTCGACAATGGTGCCCTTGTCGATCACCAGTACCTGGTCGGCATCGCGAATGGTGCTGAGGCGGTGGGCAATAACAAAGCTGGTGCGTCCTTTCATGAGGGTCAACAAAGCTTTCTGAATACGGAGTTCGGTTCGGGTATCGACGCTGCTGGTTGCTTCATCAAGAATCAGGATGTCGGGATTTGCCAGAATAACGCGGGTAATGGCCAGCAACTGACGCTGCCCCTGGCTCAGGTTTCCTGCCCGCTCTGAGAGCACCGTCTCATACCCCTGTGGCAACTGCCGGATAAACTCGTCGGCTTCGGCAAGCTCTGCGGCATGGATACACGCTTTGTCGGTGGCATCAAGCCGTCCGAAGCGGATATTTTCCATCACGGTGCCGGAAAAGAGAAAGGTATCCTGAAGCACCAGACCAAGGCGGCTGCGCAGGGCTGCCTTGCCAAAATCCTGGATATTTTTGCCATCAATGGTAATGGCTCCGCTGTTGATCTCATAAAAGCGGGTCAGCAGGTTGATGATGGTGGTCTTTCCTGCCCCTGTCGGGCCGACCAGAGCGATGGTTTTGCCCGGCTCGGCAACAAAGGTCATAGTGCGCACGACCGGATTGCCCTTCTCATAAGCAAAGGTCACCCGGTCGAAGCTGATGGTTCCTGCAATGGTCGATGGTACCGTTTCATGTGCATCATCAACTTCCGAAGGTATGTCAAGAATCTCGAATATTCTTTCGCTCCCGGCAAGGGCGGACTGAATGGTGTTGTACATATTGGCAAGTTGGCGAAGGGGCTGGATAAAGTTTTGTCCATAGATGATGAAGGTGGCAATAACGCCCACCGTAACCAGCCCTTGCAGGGCAATCCACCCGCCAACGGCGGCAATGACAATGACAAAGAGGTTTCCAAGCACGTTGGTCAGCGGCATGAGCATCATGGCGTAGCTGTTGGCATAGAGTGCCGCCCGGAAAACTTTTTCGTTCTGTCCCTGAAACCGCTCAATCACCTCGGCGTTTTGCCGGAATGCCTTGATCACTTTGAGCCCGCTGATGGACTCTTCCATGATGCCATACATCTCTCCAAGCTCTTTTTGCAGCTCCCTGAAACCTTTGCGGGTGTTGCGAGCAACAAACTGGGTGAACCAGAACATGATCGGAATAACAAGCAGTGCGGTCAGGGCAAGCCAGACATCAAGCAGGAACATGGCTATCATGATACCAATCAGAGAGAGGACGCTGGCCACCAGAGAGGTAACGTTCTGGGAGACCGCCTGATTGATCGCATCAATATCGTTGGTCAGCCGGCTCATCAGGCCCCCGGAAGAATTATGATCGAAATAACTGACCGGCAGGGTTTGTATGTGGGTAAAGAGATCGCCGCTCAACTGCCTCAGGGCGGTTTGGGAGACTTTGGCCATAATCCAGCCTGCAATCAGTTGAAAGAGGTTGTAGAGGAGATAGACCGCAATCATCAACAGGGCAATTTTCTCCAGCCCGATGGCATCTTTTTTCAGGATGAAGCCATCTATGGCACGCCCGATAAGATAAGGCCCGCTCAGTCCGAGTAACGAGTAGAGCACCACGAGAAGGGCAACGGCCAGTAACTTCGAGCGGAAGGGAGAGAGGTATCGAAGCAGTCGCTGAACGGCTGCCGCCGGGTTCCGGGGTTTTTCAATTCTTCCGGGTTGAATGGCCGCATTGCCGATACCGATATGTTTGCGATTGTCTCGCCCATTGGTCTGGTAACTACTCATGCCCATGCCTCCCTCTCCACCAATACGTTGGCGTTGGTGTCGGCCTCTGAGCCACCCAACTGTGAATCGTAGATTTCGCGATAGACAGTGCAGCTCTGCATAAGCGAGGCATGGTTGCCCTGGCCGACGATGCGCCCTTTATCGAGCACAATGATCTTGTCGGCATGCAGAACAGAACTGACCCGCTGGGCAACAACAAGCAGCGTGCAGTTTGCATTTTTTATTGCCAGTTCATCCTGTATTCTGCTTTCCGTGTCGACGTCAACGGCACTGGTGCTATCGTCAAGAATGAGAATTTCAGGGGAGGCAAGCAGCGCCCGTGCAATGGCGATGCGCTGTTTCTGGCCGCCTGAAAGGTTAACGCCGCGCTCTTCAACTCGGGTATCATATCCCTGCGGCAATCCGGGAATAAAATCATGAGCCTGGGCGGTTTGAGCGGCCTCGATGACGCGCTCCTGACTTGCACCGGGAACGCCATATCGGATGTTGTCGCCAATGGTGCCCGAAAAGAGAATGGTTTCCTGGGGAACGATGGCAAGCCGTTTGAGAAGAGAGTCCTGGGTCACCTCACGGATATCGAGACCATCAATCAGGATTCTGCCTGAAGAGACGTCGTAGAATCGTGGAATGAGGTTCACCAGCGTTGACTTCCCCGCACCCGTTGCGCCGAGAATGGCAAGAGTCTTCCCGGGCTCAGCCACAAAACTGACCGCATCAAGCAGCAGGATTTCGGACTCTTTGTTGTAGCGGAAGGAGACATTTTCGAAAACAATCTTGCCCGGTTTGTATGCCGTCATTGGCTTTGCTCCTTTTTGATCCTGAATGTCAGGTTCTATATCGAGAACTTCGACAATGCGCTTTGAGGAAGCCATACCGCCAGCCCAGACGTTGGTCAGGTTGGCCATAAAGATCAAGGGTGCCATGGTTGTCAGCAGATAATTGGTAAACGCAACAACCTGCCCGATCGTCAGCTTTCCGGCTATGGCATCAAGCCCGCCGACCCAGATAACCAGAACCATGCCTGCGTTGATACAGAGTGTCAGCAGGGGCGGCATACTTGCCATAAACTTCATGACGCTTATGGAGTCGCTGGCAAAGGCCTGATTTGCCTTGTCAAACCGGGCAAATTCAAATTCACCCCGTACAAATGCCTTGATAAGGCGAATGCCTGCAATATTTTCCTGCAGGACGGTACTCAGACGGTCGAGCTGCCGCTGCACCGAGCTCCACAAGGGCTCCATTTTCACCACAAAAAAGATGATGATGACGGAGGTTATGAGGAGTAACGGCAGAATGGTCAGTGCAAGAGCGCTACTCGTTTTGATCATCAGAATGAGACTGCCGATCATCAGCAAGGTCGAGCGGGTACCGATGCGCAGCGAAACCTGGGCAACACGCTGCACCGCAGAGGTGTCGCTGGAAAGGCGAACCATGAGCTGCCCGGTATTGAGCCGGTCGATATTACCGAAGGAAAAGGAGTGGATTTTCAAAAACAACGCCTCCCGAATATCACGGGCAACTCGTTCACCGACCCTCACCGACAGGATGTGTGAACTGACAGCAAAAAGCACGCTCAACAGGGTGATGGCAAGCATGAGCAGCCCGGTATTGATGACCATCTGCTGGTTATGCTGATGAATACCCTGATCGATAATCTTCTGGATCAGGCGCGGAATACTCAAATCCATTCCCACCACTGCGGTCAGCAATAAAAGAGAGGCAAACGCCTCGTTTCGATAGGGTTTTACAAAAGAGCTGAGCCTGAAAATGTTTCGCATATCAGTGACTCCCCCCTGCGAGCGTGCCACATGGGCTTGATAGTACCTGTTTCTGTGTGAACGGATCAGATGGCATAAGCAAAAGGATATTCTGTTTCAAGATGAAACTCTTTCAATATCTCGGCCTTTATCTGCATAAATGCTGAACACGCTCTGTCGCGTGGCCTTGGAAGAGGTACCTCAATGATTTTTTTAATAATGCCAGGACGGGAAGACATGATAACCACCTTATCGCTCAGGTATATCGCCTCTTCTACATCATGCGTCACCATAATCATTGATATTTTTTCAAGGAGCCATATTCTTTCAAGCTCTTGTTGCATATACATTCTTGTCAGTGCATCAAGAGCTCCAAGAGGTTCGTCCATAAGGAGTATCTCGGGTTTGCCTGCCAATGCTCGGGCAATAGCAACACGCTGAGCCATCCCCCCGGAAAGCTGGGAGGGATAGGCACTCACAAATCCACTGAGGCCGACCAGCTTCAGATGTTCATCAACGACCTGTTTTTTCTCCTTGCGTTTAAGCTTTTCAAGCCCAAACGCAACGTTTTCACCAACCGTAAGCCAGGGAAGAAGGCGGTGATCCTGAAAAACTATTCCCCGGTTTGAGCCAGGGCCAACAATTTTCTCGCCATCTATCAAGGCATCACCTTCGTATCGGGTTTCCAGACCAAGCATAATGCGCAGCAGGGTTGTCTTGCCGCATCCGCTGGAACCCACAATGGATATAAAAGCACCTGCGGGAAAGACAATATTGATATTGTTTAAAATCTGCAATGGATTGCCATCGACAATAAAGCTTTTACTCAGCTCTTTGATTTCAAGTGTACCTTTTTCAATTGACATGGTATCTTTTTTTATGTTACGATTCTTTACGGATGGCTCTTCCACGATCCAATACTTTTGCAATTTTTTCGGCTGTGAGTGTCATGGCAAGCCCAAGAAACCCGACGGTTATGATTCCGGTAATGACCAGTGGCATATTAAATTTTTCACGGCCAAGCTGAATTCTTGTTCCGATCCCGTCGAATGTTTCTATAAATAGTTCAGCGCCCATCAACATTGCCCATGACATGCCAACACTGAGTGATATACCGGTCAGAATCGAAGGAAAAGCAGCAGGCAAAACTATTTTTCTGATAAACGTTAATCGTTTATACCCATAAACAGCACCAAGTTCAATGTATTCCTTTGAAACACTTCGCACCCCGGAAAAAGTATTCAGCGTTATCGGATAGAACGCAGCAATGGAAATAATAATAATACGGGGCAACTCTGTCATTCCGCACCACATGACAATCAAGGGAATCCATCCAATAATCGGCACTTGCCGTATAACATGAAACGTTGGTGCCAAAATTTTCTCCGCAGTTTTTGACAAGCCCATAAGCAATCCAAACAAAAAACCCGTCACACTGCCAATCAGAAATCCAAATAATACCCGCTTTAAACTGACGACAATATGAAGCAGAAATCCCTGTTCAACAAAAAGTTTTACCGTGTAATGAAAAAGGGTGCCTGGCGAAGGCAGAAAATGTGAGGAGACATACCCGCCGGAAGTAACTATCTGCCAAACAAGAATGAGCACGATCGGAATTACAAGAGTACTCAATCTGTTTTTTATATTTTCACTTATCGCTATCATGCTTATACCATCCCCCCTTCAAAAGATTTGCGCCATGAAAAAAGACGTTTTTCGATTATTTCCAATATAAAATTCAAAACAAACCCGATTGCTCCAATGACGACAAGTCCCGATAGAACAAGATCAATCTGAAACATCTGGCGACCCCAAATCATCATATACCCGATACCTGAGTCACAGCCAAACAGCTCTGCCCCGACAACAAACATCCAGGACAAACCAAGACTCAATCTGATACCAGTAAATATAGAGGGCAATGCCCCAGGAATGATGACTTTTGTCAGATATCGATAATGTTTATAATTATACACATTGGCCAGTTCATGATAATTTTTTGGCACACCACTAATTCCCTGAAAGGTATTGAAAACCATAGGATAAAAAGCCCCTATCGCTATAAATATTATTTTGGGAAGTTCTCCAACACTGAACAAGATGATCAGCAAGGGCATCCATGCATACTCCGGCACCTGCTGAACAGATTTTACCAGCGGAAGTAATATTCTCTTTAATAATGGTGACAATCCCATTACAATTCCCAGAACAAATCCCGATGAAGCGCCGACAAGAAATCCAATAACTACCCGTTGCAGACTGACGATGATGTTATCAGTCAGTTCACCAGAACCGACAAGATCTACAAGCGTATGGAATAAGGTCAGAGGAGGAGTCAGTATAAGCTCTGAAACTAATTGCAACGGCCCGGCACTCTGCCAGAGTATCAACAAAAGCAAAGGCACAATCAAGGCCAGAAGCTTGTCTTTCCATTGAACATGTTTAATAAAACTTTTACTCATAGCCTTTTTGGATTATTGAACGAAAGGGCGAAATGAAGTATTTCGCCCTTTTTTCAGGTGATAAACCACACGTAGACTCTTCTTACTTCCAATAATTTTCGAGGCCAAGCTCTTTCAATGCAGCTTCTGAGTAGCTCTTGTCAAACCATTGGTCAACGTCAAATTTCTGACGGATCAGTCTGCTTCTGAAGGCAAAGTCAACAATTTCCTTAAAAGAGGCCACCGAACTCGCATTGAGTGTTGGATCGTACTTTTCTTTTAAATTCTGACCGGCCAGGTCTACAATAAGCGATTGACGCGAACCACCGGTTTTTGTATCGATTGCAATAAAGGCCTCCCTGTTCTTCTCCTGTGATGCCCAGTAGGCTGCTCGTATATGTGCCTTCACGACTCTTTTTACAATGTCCGGATATTTTTTTGCAAACTCTTCCGTAACAAGCAGCGCACCTCTCCCCTTGTTCTGAATAGGATCTTTTCTGGTATCATAGACGTTTACAGCAAGACCCTGTTGTACCAGAGGACGATCAGCACCACCGATGATAGCATCAACACTTCCGGTCGCAAGTGCAGCAGAGGCATCAGCTCCCGAGAGATTAACAAGCCTCACATCACGTTCAGTCAATCCAACCTGAGCCAGCAATCGGTTAAGGGTAAGGTGCGTCTTGGTTCCTTTACTCACCGAAATACGCTTTCCTTTCAGATCCTTGAGTGAATGAATATTTGCTTGAGGAGCTGCAATGATATACGAATTTACTCCGTTATCACGTCCCAAAATGTAGCGGGTTTTCAATCCTCCTGCTCTGCCAATAACGCAGGGAAGATCACCGATACTAGCGATATCAAGCTTTCCTGCTGCTAAAGCCTCGTTCACTGCTGGACCCGCACCTTTATAAAGGGTTAGCTGGATCTGAATACCATCATTCTTGAACTCCTGCTGTAAAAGGCCCAGACTCTGCACAATACCATTAATCCCTCCGGCAAATGGCTTTCCACTACTTCCGACTGCACCCACACGGATTACTGCAGGTTTGTCTGCTGCCTGAGCTGTAACTGTCATGAAAACCAGGCCTGCCAGAGACAAAAATTTTATCCACTTTTTCATTATTTTCTCCTTAAATTTTTTATATCAGTTAAAATCCATACTGGAACTGGGCAACAAAATCATTCTGGTGTAAATCGCTGTTGCTTCTTTCATGGCGAACATTATAGTTGAACTGAAGTTTTGTTGTTTCAGCAAAAAACACGTTAAAACCATAGGTAACTATTGAGGTATCATCTCCTGAAACCGCTTTATCAGGGTCATAATGATCAAACCGCACAAATGGCTGATATGTTGTTGGCCAGAAATCATCCTGACGAGACTCAACCCGGGCATTTTTCAGGAACTGAGATCCAAAATTATAAAAAACCGTAAGCGTGTAGCCATCACTTTTTTTGATCTGCTTTACAATGTTTGCTTTTGTTGTACCTGAAAGATACTGGCTCTCCTGGGAAGCATATTCCGCAGTAAACCCTATTGGAGTGGCAACATAAGCCAAATCGACCCCATACAGGTTTCTTGACCCGACATCTTTAATGGTTGAGGTACCTATTGTCTTGGTAATATCATCGTTCCCTCTATAAAAAGAGCCTCCAAGAGAGAGACCACGGTAACTCGAATTATAATCTACCGGTGCATTGATAATAATCCTTCCGCCAATATCCTTTTGCTTGTTTGTATCAATCGTATTCGGACCGGAACCATTAAAAATACCGATGGAATACTCAATAAGCGGAATACGGTAGTTGAATCCCAAATCAAGCGTCGGAGAAATATCGCCGCGCAGCAGGATGCCAATATCGCGTTTTGATACATTGAGCTTTGAAACAAATGCAGCACCATTGATAGTTGGTTTTTTCTCATCATTTGTTGTTGCCTCAAGACCAAATGGCTTTTTCTGTTGACCAAACTGGACATAAAAAAGAGGTTTTTCATTGTCAAGCGACGGAAAAATCGAGTACTGTATATAAACATCTGTAGGTTGTACATAATTGGTAACGGCACCAGATGTCGTTGTTGCCAGGCTTAAAACGTAATCCAGATTACGTCCTTCTGCATAATCTCTTTTAAGGTTACCCTTAAAAGAAAGGGTTGCAGATCCTCCAGAAAAAGTTGGAATTGGATCCGGCGACGCATTTGACGATGTAGGTAAGGAATAACTGCTTGACAAGGTACCCGATATCTTCAGCGACCTCAGGCTGTTGGCTACATTATTGGCAAGAGTACGATCATAGGAATCTTTAAGTACCGCTATTTCATTCCTGACACCTTCAAAATCTGCACGAGTTATCGGCTGTTGTGACTCATCAACTTCTGCTGCAGATGAATTTTCTGTACCAGCTTCTTCTCCTGTCGTTACCTGGGCTTCAGTATTTAAATTCCCGGCAGCCTGAAGAGAGGCATTACCTATCATCAGACTCCCGAGAAAAAGTAGTGTAAACTTTAATTTACTCATGCTATATTTTTCCTTTTTTGATGGTTATTTTTCTATAAAAAAAGGCCGAATCTGACAACAAGAATCGGCCTTCTTTATCATATTTAATTACACATAATCAAATATCAGAAACAGCGAATACTTTTATATCACCATAATCCACAAAAAAGCAACAACATCGCTTTATTTTCTTGAAAACGACCGTCAAAACCATACCATCTCCTTAATTATTACAGATGCAATCAAACACAATTTCCAGGCATCAAGAAAAAGAATATTGTGCAGATTGTAAATCCCGTTTAACCGGCATATTCTCTACCATATATGAGTTACCGCAATAAACCATACCGATATATTAACCAAGCATTTCAATAAATGCATTGATACGGTTCAGCAACTGCTCACCCTGTTCTGAGCCAGAATCATTCTGCTCGATAACCATGGTCGGTATGCCCGTATCCCTCTGTTTATGCTGCGACCTCTGCTGCTGATTCTGCCTTGATCTTGATCATCTCTACGAATGCCTCGACTCTCGTTCTCATTGCCTCGTAATCGGAACCGGCATACTCGGTATGGATCTCCAGTAGCGGAATACCCGACTTGGCCAGCACATCCTTGGTCTCCTTGGCTTTGAAGGTAAATGGATCACAGTAACGCAGCGTGTGGTAAATGACCCCCTGGGCTTTGCTCTCGTCGATAAGCTCATGAAGCTTTTTCAGGCGCCTGTCGCTCTCAAGATCAAGGTATGGAAGCGCTGCATGAGGTGTCCGGTTCAGGTAACCAAGGGCAACTCCTGCTGGTGAAATCTCTTTAATGTCAAGCTCAAGATGAGGCAGAATACCTGTCCAGAGATCATCACCAACAATACGACCTCCAACAGCATTGATGATACCGATCAGTTTCCGGTCTCCCCGGGGTATAAGGCTGCCTGAAATAAAGATTCGGCCATCAGCGCCATCGGCTTCGATCACCGGATCCGACTGAAGCTCCTGCAACTCTGCCAGCGTCTCTTGCAGCAGTATGAGGTACTCTTTTTTGTCAAGCAGATCACCGGCCTGTATCAAGTCAAAGACCTCTTCCCAGGAAATCACATTATCTTTGGCTGCCTGATAGGAATAGATGCTTTTGAGTGTCTTGCGAATGTCGTTATACAATGCCACAGATTCTGCCAGTCTCGTTATATCAAGCTTTGCTCCGGCCCGCTCTTCAAGCAGACGGGTAAACTCATTGGCTTCATTAACGAAGTACTCCTGCCCCTCTTCCCAATAGAAGTTGCGAGGCACACCCAGCACAACAACATCCCGCTTAAAGTAGTACTCGATTACTTCGGCAGCACGGAAGTTCTGCAAACAGGTGGCATCAAAGGCAAGCACATCCGTTTGCTGAATGAATGGATCCTCATTTTCGGCAAAGGCTCCGACGATTTCACGGATGAAAACACAGTTTTTGCTGGAGGCATATCGCCCTCCCACCTCTACCAGCCGGTCATCTCCACCAATGGCAATCCTGATCGGAATAAACCCTAATGCGTGGATAATCTCTTCAGGAACATTATATCCCGTCCAGCCAACTACTTTTTGACCATTTGCACGAGCTTTTCTCAATGCATCAGGCCGCGCATCGAGCCGTTTTCTGATTACTTCCAGTGTTTTGACCGTCATGATTCAATTCCCTTTTTCTATGGTTAGACTTATAAATTTATATGCTTAAAGCATTTCGATAAAAGCATTGACTCGATTGAGCAACTGTTCGCTCTGTTCGCTTCCGCCCTCATGCTGCTCTATGATCATGGTCGGTATTCCTGCGTCCCGCTTGATGGTGTCGCACAACATCCTGGCAATGGCCGACTGCGTGTTGCATCCCCACTGGTATAAAAATAAAACACCGTCAGCACGCGATTTTTTGAGTTGTTCTATTGTCCACTCCGCCCGTTTCTCAATGGATTGTTCATAAGGATAGGAGAGAATGGCATGAGCCAGGTTCTGGTAGGGATCTCCCTCTTCCGCGACGAGAGTGCTGATGTCGCTCCAGTGATTATCCTGACCAACAATGATGGCGCCCGCCTCCTCAATTCGAAAGTCGTTTGGAAAAACGCACGAGCCGCAGACAAAAAGACGAATCGGTTTATCGACGACACCTTCCGCCTTGATACCGTTCTTTACCCGCTCACGGATATAAGCGTTCGATTCTCGAAGCACGGTCAAACTGGCGCTTGGATCTCCATGAATCTCCATGCCTCCCATCTGATAAAGGGCCCGACGATCTACCCCGTTGGTTGGAGGCAGTTCTGCCGACCACCAGAGTTCAGCAGTATCAATTGCCAGTCGGCGACCTTCGTTATGCAGCTTTATCTCTTTTGTCAAATCGTCGTCCGTTACTTCACGACCAGCCCTTTTGCCGATCTCACTGGTCAATCGACGCAGATTTTGGGCAAAGTATTCAACGGCCCAGGGCTTGTCTGCCTGATGACGCATGGGATAATCAATGTTCATCAGCTTTACCGCTTTATTCGGTCCATGCCGGTGCGCTTCAACCCCATAGGAGATATCGGAGCAACGCAAGCAGGTAAACGGAGCAACCATGTCAACCGGAAGGTCATCCTCCTGAATGTTGGCATATCCGGCGGTCTGGCAAGCTTCAAAACTGATAGCATGATTAGCCTTTTCTCTCTGATTGCGACTTCTTATAGCCTCTTCATTCAATCCAAGTCCTTCATGTCGTCCTCTTGCCCAAAGCCCGACGCTGGCAGGACGCAATGCAATCCCGCCTGCTGCGTAGTAGGGGTCAACACTTTGTCCACCCTGGACGAAGATGACCGGAGCACCGTTCTCCCGACTTTTGTTGATACGGTCGTTCATCGTGAGAAGAAGGTAGTGGTTCTTTATAGCGCTCGGAAGATGGATATCTCTTGACAAACGACTGCCTGCATACTTCTTCTGCGTATAGGCAAAAGGGTATCTTTTCGGCCCGATTTCTGTCATAAAATGCCATACGTCCGCTGCTGTCGCCCGCGATCCGTCACGAAAATGAATATCTTCAGTTGCTTCAAACTCTTCACGCAACTCTGCCGGATACTCGTATAGAGCCGTCTTTGCCATGCTGATTTTTCTCCCTGTTATTTTTTCACAATTTCAAGAAACTTCTTTTTGCTTTCCCGTGAGACACTCAGGCCCATAGCCCCTCTTTTTTTGAAAAGCTGCGTGCAAGCACCGCTGCACCGAGAGCACCGATAAGCTGAGGATCAATTTCAGGTTTGACAATGGTGACTTTCAACGCCTCTTCGATGGCCGTTTTCATACCGGTATTTTTGGCTACTCCTCCGGAGAAAAAGACATCGCTTGCAATGCCTACTCTTGCAAAAAGTCCTGAAATACGATTGGCGATAGCATGATGGATTCCATTCAGGATATTTTCAGGCTTTTCACCCCTTGCAACGAGCGAGATAGTTTCCGACTCTGCAAAGACGGTGCAGGTGCTGCTCATGGGAACAAGCTCTGTTGCCGAAAGCGACAAAGCGCCAAGATCTTCGAGCTTTACCTTAAAAACACCAGCCATTACTTCAAGAAAACGACCAGTACCTGCCGCGCATTTATCATTCATGGCAAAATCGACAACCGCTCCATCCTGATCAATCCGTATAGCCTTACAATCCTGACCACCCATATCAATAATTGTCCGAACCGAAGGGTGCAGGTAATTGGCACCCTTGGCGTGACAGGTAATTTCAGTAACCGCTTTATTGGCATAAGGCGCAGAGACGCGACCATAACCGGTTCCAACGATATAGGCAAGATCCTCCTGTTTCAGTCCTCCCGTCTCCAGAGCCAGGTTCAATGCTTTCAATCCACTCTCCACAGAATCAACTCCGCTCGGAACAAGGCCGGTAGCAAAGATTTCTCCATCTTCCAAAATCACCGATTTTGCAGCCAGTGAACCCACATCAACACCTGCAAAAAAATTCCTTTTTATCGACATCCTATACTCCAGATTTGAGGTTATTATAAATTGAACAAAGAAGATTCCATTCGTTTGATCTTTATCCGAGCATTTCAATAAACGCATTCACACGATTCAGCATTTGCTCACTCTGTTCGCTACCACCTTCATGATCCTCGATAATCATGGTTGGTATTGCTATCTCTCTTTTGACCGTATCGCACAACATCCGGGCAATCGCAGATTGTGTGTTGCATCCCCACTTGTATAAAAACAAGACACCGTCGGCACGAGATTTTTTGAGTTGTTCAACTGTCCAAGCAGCCCTTCCCTCAACGGATTGTTCGTAGGGATAGGAGAGTATGGCATGAGCGAGGTTCTGGTAGGGATCACCCTCTTCCTTCACCAGTGTACTGATGTCGCTCCAGTGATTATCCTGACCGACAATAATTGCGCCCGCTTCCTCAATACGGAAGGCGTTCGGAGAGACACATGAACCGCAGACAAACAGGCGAATCGGTTTATCAATCAGCCCATCAGCCTTGATCCCCCTCTTTACCCGATCCCGTATATAGGCGTTCGACTCTCTCAGCACCGTCAAACTGGCGCTCGGATCTCCATGAACCTCCATTCCCCCCATCTGATAAAGAGCCCGGCGATCAACACTATTTGTCGGAGGCAGATCTGCCGACCACCAGAGTTCAGCAGTGTCGATAGCAAGACGACGACCTTCATTGTGCAACTTTATCTCTTTCGTCAGATCATCATCAGTTACTTCACGCCCAGCCCTTTTGGCGATCTCACTGGTCAACCGGCGAAGATTTTGCGCAAAGTATGCAACAGCCCACGGCTTGTCAGCCTGATGACGCATGGGGTAATCAATATTCATCAGCTTTACGGCTTTATTTGGCCCATGCCGATGCGCTTCAACGCCGTACGAGATGTCGGAGCAGCGCAGGCAGGTATATGGAGCCACCATATCAACAGGAAGATCACCTTCCTGAATATGCTCGTATCCAGCAGACTGACAGACCTCAAAACTGATGGCATGATTGGCCTTCTCTTTTTGCTTGTGACTTCTGACAACCTCCTCATTCAATCCAAGTCCCTCATGCCGCCCCCTTGCCCATATACCAACACTGGCAGGACGCAGAGCAATGCCGCCCGCAGCATAATAGGGATCAACACTTTGTCCGCCCTGGACAAAGATGACCGGAGCACCGTTCTCTCGACTCTTGTTGATACGGTCATTCATCGTCAGCAAGAGGTAGTTGTGCTTGATCGCGCTCGGAAGATGAATATCACGCGACAAACGCCCCCCGGCATACTTCTTTTGTGTGTAGGCAAAAGGATATTTTTTCGGCGCAACTTCGGTCATAAAATGCCAGATATCCGCTGCTGTCGCTCGAGAACCATCTCTAAAATGAATAGCATCTGTTGCTTCAAACTCCTCCCGCAACTCGGAAGGGTACTCGTATTGCTCTCTCTTTGCCATGCTGCTCTCTTTCAATGTTTTTAATGACACCATTTCATCGGAGTAATTCCACCCTCTTTTCCTGTAACGTCAGCTCCAAAGTCCCTCTTTTTTTGAAAAGCTGCGAGCAAGCACCGCTGCACCGAGAGCGCCAATAAGCTGAGGGTCAATTTCAGGCTTGACAATAGAGACTTTCAAAGCCTGTTCAATTGCATGTTTCATGCCGCTGTTCTTGGCCACTCCGCCAGAAAAAAAGACATCACTGGTAATACCGACTCTTGCAAAAAGTCCGGAAATACGATTTGCTATAGCATGGTGAATCCCGTTCAGGATGTTTTCAGGCTTCTCACCCCTTGCTACAAGCGAGATGGTTTCCGACTCTGCAAAGACTGTGCAGGTACTGCTCATGGGGACAAGTTCCGTCGCTGAAAGCGACAGGGCACCAAGCTCTTCAAGCTGCACCTTGAATACACCGGCCATTACTTCAAGAAAACGACCAGTACCTGCCGCGCATTTATCATTCATGGCAAAATCGACAACCGCTCCATCCTGATCGATGCGAATAGCTTTACAATCCTGACCGCCCATATCAATGATGGTCCGAACAGAAGGGTGCAGGTAATTGGCACCCTTGGCATGGCAGGTAATTTCGGTAACAGCCTTATTGGCATAAGGCGCAGAGACACGACCATAACCAGTCCCAACGATATAGGTCAGATCCGCCTGTTTCAGTCCAGCGGTCTCCAGAGCAAGGTTCAATGCTTTCAATCCGCTTTCCACAGAATCAACCCCGCTCGGCACAAGACCAGTTGCAAAGATCTCTCCATCTTCCAGAATCACCGATTTTGCTGCCAGTGAACCCACATCAACACCTGCAAATAAATTCCTTTTTAACGACATCTTTTACTCCAGCTTTTTAATTATTCAAAATTGATTTCGATACTATCCGGAAAGAGAAAAAGCCGACTCTCTGATAACAAGAATCGGCTTTTTTCATAAACCCGGTCATACAACCAGGCACTACGTTGCGGCAAAAAATTCTATATCAGGATGCTATAGGGCAAGCAACAACAACATAACGTATGCAACAGAGCACTGAATTTCATAAACGTGGAACTCTTGAATTTATTACCGATATTGAACCAGAATTATGGTTTAAATCCTGAATTTCGATCAACAAACAGCTTAATACAATTCCTGTTGATCAATAAAACAAATTAAGAGATGGATAAAAATCCCGTTGATACGGCATATTCTATACCGTAAATAAGCTACCTGTAATTAAGCGATCAATGCCGCCCTTTGTGCCCTTGGCGTGAAAATTGCGGTTGATTCGGATCACCCGTCTTGATTTATGAGGCTTTCATTTTCGTGGAAGAAGGTGCGCGTTCTCTGGTAGCCTCGATGAGCTTCTCCACCTCGGCAACAACAAGGAGTTTACGACCAACTTCTTATTTCCGTTCTGCCCGAATAACGGAGTTGTTTTTAAGCCAGTCGGAAAAACAGGGTTCATTCATTTCACCTGCCGCTAAATCCAAAATCGCGTTAACCGCTTCGACTTCACTTGACCTCAGTTCCCATCCGTTAATATTGAGAAACACATAGGCAACAAGAAGCCCTGTGCGTTTGTTGCCGTCCACAAACGGATGGTTACGAATAATACCATAGGCATAGGCGGCAGCCAAATCAAAGAGGGACGGATCACCGTAATTTGCCTTTTGTTTCGGGCGAGCAAGGGCTGA
>SESA01000461.1_pt1 | contig 26249 bp, 19 predicted proteins | sample 3171451 | NCBI WGS metagenome assembly SESA01 (sample SAMN06051862, study PRJNA518727) | freshwater metagenome | biome: subpolar coniferous forest; feature: holomictic lake; material: water; isolation source: holomictic Lake 227, 8 m depth | place: Canada: near Kenora, Ontario | collected...
GAATGTGCGTCAGCACGCCGCGGCCGCCAGCGGTGAATAAACCAATCACTGGTCGAGACACTGGTGAAAGAGTGCGCAGCAGCGCGTCGCCACGATCAAACAGTTGCTCGGTGTGGTCGCACAACTTGCTCAACATGTCGCGGTAGGCCGGCAGGAATTCCAAGTCCGCCGCCCAACCGCGCCGCGCTGTGATCAACAAGCGCGATTCAAAATCTGGAATGTCACGCCACGCGTCGCGCGGCAAATACAAGCGATCACGCTGCAAAAGATCGCGCTTCACATCTTGCCAATGGTTGACCAATTGCAGCGCGGTGCACGTGCAATCTGAAAGTTGCGCAAGGCTTTCGTCGCGCGATTCACCCAGCACGGCCAGCACCAAACGCCCCACTGGATTTGCGCTGAGCGCGCAGTAGCGGGTCAATTCCTCCAATGATTCCCAGCGCGTTTGACGATTGTCCCATTCAAAAGCTTGGATGAGTTCGTCAAATAAATTTTCAGGCAACTCATGGCGCGCAATCACTGGCTTCAGCGCGATAAAGATTGGATGCTTCGCCTGACCGTGATAGCACTGGCGCAATTCATCGCGCCACCACGCAAGAAGTTCAAGCGCTTGCTCTGGACTTTGCGCCTCGTCGCCCAAGTCATCTGCCCAGCGGCAGAACGCGTAAATGGCCGCGAAGTCTGGTTGCGATTTTTCTGGCAGCAATGAACTGAGCACGGGAAAATTTTCACTGCGCGCGTTGGTGAGTTGCGCGCACCATGCGGCGGCCTCGCTGTGAGACATGAGAGACACGGGCGACATGGACGCGCACGCGCTTGGCCCCCACTGTTCTAAAAGTTTCGTGGCTGGTTGCGCAAGAATGTGGCTCACGCGTGTTCTCCATCGATATGTCGGCGGCGGCGGCGCGCTGGTTGAATTCCCATTTGCTCACGGTACTTCACCACGGTGCGGCGCGCGATGGTGATGCCACGCTCGCGCAGTTGCGTGGTGATGGCCTCATCCGAAAGCGGGCGCGTCTTGTCCTCTGCGTCCACAATTTCCTGCAGCACGGTACGGACCGCCTCCCAACTTACGCTTTCGCCGTCGGCATTTTCCGTGCCTCCGGTGAAAAACTTTCGCAACTCAACCAGACCGCGCGGAGTCTGCATCCATTTGCCCGCAACGGCGCGACTGACCGTGGCCACATGCACGCCAATGCGATCGGCGACATCCATCATTGGAAGCGGACGCAAATGTCCGGAGCCCTCATCAAACCATTCACGCTGCTTTTCAAGCACAATGTCCACCACTTTCAGAAGCGTGTTCTTGCGCTGCGTGATGGCGTCAATCAGCCAACTCGCCGAACGAATTCCATCTTGCACAAATTTTTTGGTGGCGGTGTCGGTTGCATCTTGCTCAACCATGAGCGAATAGCGCGCGCTCACGCGCAAAGGCGGCACGGAGCCGTCGCAAATCGCCGCGACATAACGATCCTGCTCCGCGTCAAATTCAACCATGACATCTGGAACAATTGGGCGCTCGGTTTCATCGATCAAGTCGCGGCCAGGCGAAATGGTCAAGCGACGCAAGCGCTCTTTGGCGGCCTCGATGCGCTCCACATTCATGCCGCTGCGCGCCGCGATTTTTGGCAAGCGGTTCTCAAGAAAATCCTCGTAGTGATCCTTCAACAAAATGCGCGCGTCGCGCCAGGCGGCTTCATCAAGCGCGGAAGGCCGCTCATTCCATCGCTGCGAATCCAACTTGGCGTCAACTTGAATCAGCAAACTTTCCTGCACATCGCGCGCGGCCACACCCGCGGGCTCCAGCCACTGCTGCAACAGAGGCAACACGCGCTGCAATTCATGCGCGGGCACGGCGGCTCCTTCTTTGGCGCTATGCGCGGCAATTGCCTCTATATCCGCGGAAAGCAAGCCGTCGTCGTCCACAAAATCAAGAATGGTTTTGCCCGCAAGCAACGTGGCCGCGTCGGTTTCAATCATGTCCCATTGATGGCGAAGTTGCTCGCTCAGCGGCTCGCGACGCGCCGCGGTTTGCGCCAACATTTCATACTTCACATCGCGGTCGCCATCCATGTGGCGAGTTGTTGGCTGAGCGCCCTCGCCGTAATCGCGTTCAAACTCGCGCGCGCGTTCAAACGCCGCGCCCGTCTCAGTTGCCTCTCCACTCTCCAGCGGCTTCTCTGGAATTTCCAGCTCCGCTTGTTCTTGCTCTTGCGCGCGATCCTCGTCGCTGGCCTCGGGCTCCACTTGCTCAATGGCAACATTGCGCTCAAGCTCCTGCTCCACTCGCTCTTGCAATTGCGCCAACGGCATTTGCAACACCTCCATGCTTTGAATCAGCCGCGGCGCCAAGCGCAGTTGCTGGGATGTGCGAAGTTTTTGCGAGAGATCAAAACGCATGCGCGCATACTACGGGGGAACCAGTGAAAAATAGTTGAATTGTTGCGCAAACACAGAGCAAACTTGCATTCCATGTGCAAGTCAACTCATGCGTCGGCGACCCGCAATGGCGTCTGCCAAAGCGGCGCGATTGGCGAATTCAATCTGGCTTCCAGCGGGCAAACCACGCGCGAGCCGAGTGACATTCACCCCCAAAGATTGCAGCGGATCGGCTAAAAACAGCCCGGTGCTGTCGCCTTCCATGTCGGGGTTCAGCGCCAAAATAACTTCTGTCACTTTGACACCTTGCGCGTTTTTTGTTGGGTCGGAAATACGCCGCAGCAAATCATTCACCGTCAAACTATCGGCGCCGACGCCTTCAAGCGGCGACAGTCGTCCCATTAAAATATGGTAGACGCCGTGAAACATTCCGGTCTGCTCCAAGTTCCACAAATCTTTTGGCTGCTCCACCACCATCACCATGGACGCGTCGCGGCGCGAGTCCGAACAAATTGCGCACGGATCATCGTCGGTCAAATTCCAACACACGCCGCAGTGGCGCACATCGGTCTTCACATCCGCGATAGCCTTTGACAAACGCATGGCGTCCTCGCGATCAGCTTTGAGTAAATGAAAAGCCAAACGCTCGGCGGTACGGCGACCCACGCCAGGCAATTGCGACAACTCATGGACAAGTCGCGTGACAGGTTCTGGTTGCGCGGAATTGATGCGATCAAACGACATGGGCAAATGCTACGCCTGCGCCAAATCGGTTGGCGGATTTTCATGAACACGCTGCGCACTGGGTTGCTCCACCTTCACAACGATGGCGTCAAAAGCATCCATTGCGGCTTGAATTAAAGGCATTTGCATTAAGTCTTTATCAAGCCCGTGCATGGGCGTTATGGCTTGCGGCGCCGCTTGAGCGGTGGTTTCAAATTCCAATTTCCAACCAGGTCCAAGCGCGCGCGTGACCATGGATTGCAGCATTTCACTTTTACGCGCGGCGTAATTGGCGGCGCCACCCGCGCTTTCCGCGGCGCGCAAAGTGAGTTGGCGGTCGCGCATGGAAACAGGCACGAATGATTCCGCAAGCACGCGCTCTGGAGTACTTGTGGCAATGGCCGCGACGCGTTGCCACGCTTCAAGCGCGGTGGTGACGGAGGTATAAGTGGTGTTTGTAGTGGCGACCTGTGGCTGTGCAACATTTTGCGCGGACTGCATTGGAGAAGGCGCGACTGTTTGTGGCGCTGTGAATGCTGGCTCCGAACGAGTTTCAACGCGTAACGGCGCCGCGGCAACACGCTCGGCTACAGGGGCTGGGCTAAGTTGCTTTTTTTTTTCGCCCTCAATGGGCCGGGCGGAATGTGCGGCGGCAATATCCATGCGCTGAAATTCTCGGTGCAAGCAAAGACGCGCAATAGTGGCGTCAAAGATGGTGCGCGGCGAACCGCTGCCGCGCATGGATCGGATGGCGGCTTCGCATACCGCCACAAAATGCACCAATTCATGCGGCTCAAAATGTTTGGCTTGATCCGCGGCCAGACTTCGGGCTTCAGGCGAAAGATCCACAAGTTCGGTGTCTTTTCCGCAGGTTCGAAGCACTAGAAAGTCGCGCCAACGGGCAGCGAAAAATTCCAGCGCTTGTTCAACAGGGCAGCCTGATTCCAGCAATACCGCCGCGGATTCAAGTCCCGCTTTGGCGTCGCCGCAGGAGACCGCCGATGTGACCGCGGCGATCAAGCCAGCGTCGGGCAAGCCCAAAACTTCCTCGGCCATTTTGTTTGAAATATTTCCACTGGCCGCGGCGATCAATCGGTCAAGCAAACTTAACGCGTCGCGCATACTGCCGTTGCCAAGCTTGGCCACCAAGTGAATGGCGGCGTCGTCGGCCTGCAATTTTTCCTGCGCGATCACGCTGCGCAAATGTTCCGCAATGCGCGCCGTGGCGATGGGCTTGAAATCAAATCGCTGGCAACGACTTTGAATGGTGGCGGGAACTTTGTGCGGCTCGGTGGTGCACAAAATAAATTTCACGTGCGGCGGCGGCTCTTCCATGGTCTTCAACAACGCGTTGAAGGCCGGCGTGGTGAGCATGTGCACTTCGTCAATGATGTAAATTTTGTAGGGACTGCGCGCAGGCAAAATGCCCGCCTTGGAAATCAAGTCGCGCGCGTCATCCACGCCACGGTTGCTGGCGCCGTCAATCTCTATGACGTCCATGTCCTCACCGCGCAAAATACTGTTGGAAATAGCCGCGGACTGCGTTAATTCTTTGGGCGCGTTCAACGCGCGCGCCAACACGCGGGCCATGCTGGTCTTGCCCACGCCGCGCGTGCCACAAAATAAATAAGCGTGCGCGATGCGGTTCATGGCAATCGCATTTTGCAGAGTGCGGGAAATAGATTCTTGTCCGATCAATTCATCAAAGTGCTTGGATCGATAGCGCCGCGCCAACACGGTGTAGCCCGCGGTGGAACTTGTCGCTGAACTGCTTGCGCCTGCGAACAGCGCGTCGGACATTGGCTCATTTGAAATCAAAGCGCCTGGAAGAAGCGTGCTTGCATGTTCGGCTCTGGACGCGCTTGCATCAGAGCTTGCATCTGCGCTTGTCGCTTTACTGGAATTTTGAACGGTTGATTTTTTAGCCACGATCAATTCCTTTGCACTGCTTACGAGGACGGTCAGGCTTGCGTCGGCATGGATGCCGCTGCTTATGGCTGCTGCGGTCAAGCTCTGACCAGGTTCACATGACACCCACCCAACGGGCCCGACCGTCCTCGAAAGCAGTGAACTTTGAATCCTAGCTTCACCGTCCGCCGCCGTACAATCCAAAGATGGCTCCAGAAACCAACGCGCAATCGCAATCCGACTCGCGCAATGAAATCGAAGATATTTCCCCGCAAAGCGAGGGGTTTTCTATGGTGACCAGCGACCCACCGCTGCCCAGTGTGGAGTCCACCAACGCGCGTTCTGGTCGTTTTCTCATGCAGGTGGTTCGACTTTTGTTCATCACGCTTTTAGTGAGCGTGGCGTTGCTGACGGTGAGCAGCGTAAAAACTACTTTTGACTTCAGCTTTGCCATGATTCTTGGCGTGGCTATTTCCACCACCGCAGTTGGCATCATTGTTGTGGTCATTGACGCGCTGACTCCCAACAAACGCATTGCGGGAGTGGTGGGAATTTATATTGGAGTGTGCTTTGGTTTGATCGGCGCGGTCGCTTTCGGCGCCCTGCTTGATACCGTCGCCAACGCCTGGGAATTTAACGACCCAACAACCAAAATTTATTTGAACTTGGGCAAATCCATTGTTGGATTGATCGTGTGCTATCTCAGCGTCAGTGTGGTGCTGAATACCAAGGATGATTTTCGACTGGTCATTCCCTATGTGGAATTCAGCCGCACGCGTCGCGGTGTACGGCCTTGGCTTGTCGACACTAGCGTGTTGATTGATGGGCGCATCATTGCGCTGGCCAATGCGAAATTGCTTGACGCGTCATTGGTCATTGCCAATTTTGTGGTGGATGAATTGCAACGCTTGGCCGACAGCAGCGACAAAACCAAACGCGCGCGTGGTCGCCGTGGCTTGGAAAACCTGATCAAACTGCGGGAAAATGCTTGGACTGAAGTGACGCTGCAAAATTTTCGCGTCAGCGGTTTGAGCGTTGATCGCCTGTTGCTTGAGGCCGCCAAAGGCGATGGTCTACGCATTCTTACAACCGATTCCAATTTGGAGTCCGTGGGAAAAATTCAGGGCGTGACCATTATTAATTTGGCAACCATGGTCGCATCGCTTCGACCAACCATTGGCGTTGGCGATATTGTCACGGTGGCCATTATCAAAGCGGGTGAAGCCGCGGGTCAAGGCGTTGGCTATCTACCCGATGGCACCATGGTGGTTGTGCAAGATGCCGCGACGCGCATTGGCGCAAGCGTTGAAGCCACCATTGCCAACGCCGTCAACACCAACGCGGGACGTTTGCTGTTCGCCAAACTTGAAGGCATGGCGCCCGCGACGCAAGCCAGCATGGCGGCGGCGGCAACGCAACAACCCAAAGCATCACAAGCGCCGACAACACATGGCGACGCAGATGGTCGACGAAATCCGCGGCGGGGTTAAATAATTTTCTGACGCCACGCGATGGGCTGGATCATCCCGTCCACAATCAGTTACGCGGCATTGCGCAAGGACAGCATGGCTTCCGCCAGTGCTCGAACGTGTTGCGCCGCAACAGGCGCGGCAGGTTGTTTGATTGCGCTTTCAAGCGCATCCAGCGAACGATTTGGGAGTACGGCAAGAATGCGTTCGGCAGCCCACGGCTCTAATTCCAGCAAAAATGTGGCCACTTCTTGTCGAGACGCAGATGTGTTTTCTAGGCGTTCACCAAGAGCGGCCGCGATCAACGCCGGTTTTTCCGCCACACATTTGTGCAAGGCGCACGCCAAGGGCGCGCTCCAAAATTCAAACTTTCCAAGCGCCGCCGAGCCGTGTTGTTGATTCACATTTTTGAATACCGCGGTCGCCGAATTCGCCAACACACTATTCATCCCATTCGCGGCGCGTGCCCCACGCTTGCGCCACATTGCAATGCCAACTGCGCCACTGATGAATCCAATTGCGCAAAGAAACCATATCCAAGCGGATTGCCGCGAAACGGCGCGCTTGAATTCCACAGTTGCCGCGCCCCATGACGATTGATTGTCTTGATTACCAAGAATTATTGGCGGCGATTGATTCTGCTGACTCGCGTTGGCGTTATTTGGAGACTGAAATGTATTCACAGCGTTCAACGCAAGTTGCAATTCTTCTTGTTCACACTCCGCAGCCAAGGCCATATTTTCACGCGCCGTGTTCGATGCGTTTGCATCCAACGCGCGCGCGCGAACACGCGCCCCACTGCGTTCATCAAGCACTTCAATATCTTCCGCGTTCACATTTACAAGCGCCGCACTTAACAATGAACCCGCGCTGTCCACCAATGTCACTGGTAAGGCGCCCGCGCGCATTCGAATGGAAACCACTGCTTTTGGCTTGATTCTGGCAAATTCGCTCTTGTCAGATTGTCCATCTTGCTTCGCGGCCAAGCGCAGCCCCGTTGCTCCTTCGCTCTTGGTCGCGGCACTCTGCGTCTTCAATGCGTCCGCGCTTTCATCAACCAAAATAAATATGGACTCCACATCGCCTCGGCTCTTGAGCGCCATCTCCACTTTTGCAATCGCGTCTTTTGTTTTGCGATCCTTGGCTTGGGCCGTGGTTAAAAATGGATTCGAGCTGCCTTCAAACCATGCTTGAATTCCACCCAAGGATTGTTCTTGCGCCGATGATGGCGACTGCGCCGAGGAATTCTTGACAACTTGACGCGCGACGATGGCGTCGTTGGAACGCGTTGCGGCAACTTGTTCTTGCGCGGCCATCGTTGAAGATGCGCGCGAGGTCTTCCATACCACTGCACCAATTGGAACGATCGCAGCGAGTACGGCGCCAAGCACCATCTGCGGTTTCCACATCAATGGATTCATTTTAAAAGTCATCTTCACGGCGGGCCTCCATGCCCCTTCATCAGTTCATGCCGCACGCTTCCTACGCGCGGCAACGGCTGACAACAACCGCATCCATTCTTCGGCTGAATTATGCGTGAAACGCCACAAATTCCCGCATGCAGTTCACTGCGTGACTTCGCCCAAATTGCCGCGCCTTTAGGCTCCACGGACAAAATCAGTCGGTCACTCGCACGCCGCACGGGGTTTGGAAAGCCTTCTTTAATCCAAGTCGGATTCCGTTGCCTCAACTCTGGTTCTAGAAATAATCTCAGGAATTCCAGCGCCAAGTGGATTCAGCAAGCTAGGGATTGCGAGCACTGGGGAAAGCAACACCAACCCCTTGAGAAGATTGCGCGCGATGTGTTGCCACCATGCCGCGGGTTCGCCTTGGATTGAAACTACGCGCCCGCCCATTAAACGCTTGCCCAGGCTGCGGCCAAAAATAATTTCCTCAAACATGGAAAATGTAATTGCTGCCACAACCATGGCTATATATGGCAAGGAAATTTCAATGTCGGCGCTCCATAGCGGCGGTATCAGGATTTGGATTGCGTATTCGTCCTTAAAAATAACAAGCGAAGCGATAGCGCACGGAAGCAAATCGATGAACGTTGCCAGAAGACGCCGCCACTTTTTAAATGGCGTCCCTGGCCTTGGCGCAAGCGCTTGGGAATCGATGTCGCCTTCTTTGGAATCCGTTTTTTCTAGTGGATTCAGCGGCGAATTCAGTGCCCGCACCAAGAATGCCGCAATGATGGCTCCCAGCGAAAGCACGCCAAGAATTGGCAAGTGATACCAGCGGCTTGCCTTTGAAATTTGCGCGCGCAGTTCAATCGGCTCTGAAAATTCAGCCGCTCCATCACTGAGCACGGACATCCAAGATTGGCGAAACATAGTGTTTTGAGTTGCATGGCCGGTTTCCGCGATCCACCCAAATCCACTTGCCATGCCAATCACTTGGCCGGCGCTTGCCTTGGGGGGAGATTTGTTAAATGCAATTGTCATGATGGGCGCAAGTTCGCCGGCTTCGACCCAATTCAGCGCTTGCTCGTCATTTGAAACGGTCACGCACGCAAAGCGAGCGGCGTGGTCAACAGCGTATAAAAATTCCCGCGCCTTCATAGGCGACTCGATCCATACTTGTGACTCGGCTTGCGACTCGCGCTTGAAGCGCTTAATGGAATGGTCCGATGATTGTCCAAGCGCGTTCAGCACGCCCCCCGCCACCACCAACATTCGCGTTTGGCATTCATTAATAGCCGCCGGTAGTTGCACACTGATCCACTGGTCGCCGCGCAACACGCGCGCATCTGGCTGGCCTTGAACAATCGCCCACGGTTCACCATCAAACGCGGCCAATGATTCCAGCGATTCCCCCGCAATACTTGGACATAATTGAAGCGCGCCGCCATGGATTATAAACCACAATTCGCTTGCGGGATTGAATTGCGTCGCGCCCGAGACCACCTCCATCTTATGGCTGAGCGCCTCGAACACTAACCACACCCGCTCGCCATCAGCGGCTAATGAGATCGGTTTTTCAGCGAATGTCGAAGCCACTTGGAATTGCCGCTCATCGTCCGCCGCGGCGTGGTGCAGCAATTCAAATCGGGAGGTGGTCTCATATGGATTCTTGGAAATCCACCAGAAGTGCGTGCCGCTACTGGCGGCTTGCGTGCCCTGCACAAAATGATCCTGCAATGGAGAAGCCGCCACCAAGAGCATGATCAACGCAAAAATGCATCGCACGAAATAATTCATCGCTTTGGTTTGTCTTTCTCCACATCAATCACTTCGGCTGGTCGCATGACGCCGCGAATCACCTCAAGATCAAACAGGCGATCTTTCAAGCGGTCCTCGCGCGCGCCAGGTTCGTCCCAAAAGATTTGCCACACGCCAACATTAGACACGGACTTCAAGGTGATCTTGCTCGCCACCATTGGCCGATCCGCCATGGACAAGTGATTCATGTCGGCCATCACAGGCTCGCTCAATTCACTTTCCGCAAGCACATTGCCTTTGGCATCCACAAGCCAAATATGGCTTGGAAACCCAGTGTTTGTGTCAACTTGAACGCGGGTCTTCACCCATGCGCCACGGGCTGGGCGATCAAAGTCGGCCCAAAAAGTTCCAGGATGATCCTGCGACAAGCCAATTTTTTCTGGCCATGGTTTAGCCGCAAGCAATTCCAGCAACGCATCGGGTCCGGCAAAGGGCAGCAGCGAATCTGGCACTGGCGTGTTGCGCGCGCCAAGCCATAAACGACTCGGCTCGCGCTTTGGTTCAAACAACCACCACTGCTTTGCGTTGGCGCCAGCCCACGCAAGTCGCTCGCCCATTTTGTCGGCGCGTAAAGAAATCTGCTCGCCACCATTGCGCCATGCAAGATCAACTTGTGCCTGCTCAAAATGATCGCCCTTCTCATCGTGCCAACGCAACTCGGCGCTGCCACGCGTGGCGAATTTTTCCAATCCAGCCACGCGATGATTTTGTTGCGCCACGATGGCCGCGGCATCGAGCGCAGGAGCGACACTCTTCACATTGTCGGAGTTTTCTTTTGTTGGCTCAAGCGCGGGCGCGCCACTGGTCGCTGGCTGCTTGGATGCGTCAACCGCTGTGCATGCAGCGATCGCAAGCGCGCAGAACAGCGAAAAAGCAGCGAAAAATACATGAAATACGCGGCACATGAAATGACGCTCATCAACCATCAAAGGCCGCGATTTCACCAAGCTCATCCGCCAACGCCTGCACCGCCGACTCGTCCAATTCTGGACGCAACACTTCAACAGCCTCTGCGCCTTCAACGGCGCCGCGTCGGGCGAACAACCAAAATTCTTTTTCATCGCGATGCTCAACGCGCAACTGCTTCAGCCTGCGCTTGCGCAACAAGATCATGGCAAGCAACCAACGAATGGCGATTCGATTTGGACGGTCATCGCCCGCGAGCCGCTCAAAAATTTCCTCAACAGCCTCGTCGTCAATCACAATGCCGCGCTTGCGATCCGCCTCCGGCATGGTGGTCTTCCAAAAACAAATCATGCCCTCTGGGCGCGCGCCATCAAGCCACGCGGTCATTGAAAAATCAAGGCGCTCAAGATTGTGCGTGGCATTTTCGCGGATCGCGGACATGCATGGCGTGCCCGCCGCAAGCACCTCGCCACTGGCCGCGCAGAGATAGGTTGCCTTGCCGATTGACAGTGGAGTTGCTTCACGATTCATGCTTGAATCCTAACGCTTCGGGCTCGCTCTGGGCGTTGCATGCGTGGTACAGTTCGAATGTGTTTGATCGCATCACCCAACTCTTTCACGGCGGGGACCCGCTCTCCATCACCATTGAATTATTGGTGATTTTCGGCGGAGTCATGCTGATTCTTCGCTTCCTGCAGGGCACCCGCGGAGCCGGCGTGTTCAAGGGAATCATTGTGCTCATCGCGGTGCTGGTGCTGGGCATTCGCTTCGCCGGTCTCTTCAGCGAAACATTTTCACGCCTGCGATTTCTCAGCGAAGGTCTTTTGGGAACCATCGCCATTTTCATGTTGGTCATTTTCCAACCTGAATTGCGACAAGCCATGGTTCGCATTGGACAAACCATGTCTCCCAGCGAGCGTCGACGCATTGATCCCGTTGTCGACGCGCTTGAAGGCTCCGTGGAATTTCTCAGCCGCAATCAATTTGGCGCGCTGATTGTGATTGAGCGTGGAACTTCTCTTGCAGGACTTGCCGCGCAAGGAGTCGCCATGGACGCCACCATGAGCGCCGAACTCATCGAAAGTATTTTTTGGCCCTCAAGTCCGCTGCATGATTTGGCGGTGGTGATTCGTGGCGAGCGAATTGCCGCGGCCAGTGTGCAACTTCCGTTGGCGGATCCGGTGGCGGGAATGAAATTGGGCGCTCGCCACCGCGCGGCCATGGGCGCCACGCTTGAGAGTGATTGCGTGGTTGTTGTGGTGAGCGAAGAAAATGGACTGATTCGATTTGCCGAGCGCGGAGAATTGTCGGAACCCATTCAATTTGATGATTTTGCCGCGGGTTTACGCCGTCGTTTGTCGCGCGGATTGCGCCGACCGCAACAACGATCATTGTTTGGCCGCTTCATCAGCCGCGTGGGCGGCCTTGACGCGCCAATGATGAATTTGCCGGATCACTCTGAACACTCGGAACTGAATGCCGCAGCGACATTAGCTGCGGCACAAGAAGAGGAACGCGCGCAACTTGAGCACGACGCATTGCATCAAGACGACAACGATCAAGCGCATCACGCTGACGGGGATGACAGCCATGACACGCGTCCAACAAAAAGTGATATAGATGATCGCGCAAAAAGGCGGAACACCTAATGGGAAATTGGAGCGCCAATCTTTCAACATGGTTCGTCGCGGCTGTGGCTACGCTTTTAATTTGGACTTGGGCCGCGGATCGAACCCGTGAAACCCGCGAACTCAAAGGCACAATTTCATTTCGCTCAACTGATCCCAAGCAACACTTTGTTGATCCCATCAAAGCATTTGGCGTCACTCTTTCCGTGAAAGCCAGTCCCGCAAGCATTGATCGCATTCAAACCTTGCTTGAGGAAGGCCTGGTTATTCCCAGTGGAACCGCTGGTTTTCCAAATACCGCTGGCGCCTACAACATCATGCTTGCCGACGCGCTGAATAATGTGAAACAAATCATCGCCACCGATGCCACCATTCTCACTTCTCGGCCCGAGTCCGCCAAAGTGGTCATTGGCGATCTCACCACAACGCAATTTCCTCTGGCCGCAAAAATTTCACTGGCGGAATATGAATCCGCGTCCATCAATCCATCCGTTGTCTTGGTCACGCTTCCAACGTCGGCCATTGATGCCATGAAAAATTTGCAAGTGGAAGCCGTGGTCGACACCAAGGATTTGTCGACTGGAAAAAATAATGCGCCAGCGACATTGCGCCTGCCGGATTCAGTCGCTGTGAAACCAGATCAAGTGACCTTCGTGCCCGACCAAGCGATCGTGACCTTCACACTTCGACGCAAAACGGACAACATTAAGTTGGCCACGGTGCCTCTCCAAATTGCCGCGTCACCCACCGACCTGAAAGGTTTCGACATCACATTTCAACAAGATGGTGGCGTGCTGCGCGACGTGGTCTTGATTGGTCCACCCGACGCGTTGAAAGAAATTGAAAGCGGCAAATTCTCCGTGGCAGCCATTGTGCCGCTGAATAGCGGTGATCTTGGAAGCAAGGTTGCCAAGAAATCCGTATCCAATTGGATTCTGCCGCCTGGAGTTCTTGTGGAAAGCGTGGCTGGAAAACAAATTGTGAATCCGGAAATCGCGCTCAAGATTGAGCCGCGCACTGCGGCGCCAATTGTTCCAGAGGCGGAAGTGGAACCCCCACTGCCTGCGCCGAAAGGTCCTTGAGTCTGGCGCGCCGTCTTGGCGCTTGAGCGAATGCCCGGGGCAAAATATAAAATTACTTTTGAGCACAACATTTGAGTCATGCAAGGTGCTTACGCGCGGATGACGGAATATTTATTTGTGCGTCACAGGCAATACGCTTACACGCAATACTTATTCCGTAACGCGCACCGCGTGCCATTGCTTCTTGCCACGGCGAAGTAAAATGGTTGTGCCATGCAACACATCCTTGCGAGTCAGCTTGGCATCGGCGACAGCCTTCTCACCATTCACGCTCACGGCGCCCGCGGCCAGAAAATCTCGCGCCTCGCGCTTGCTTGCGACCAACGGCGTGGTTGCAAGAAAATCAAGCAACGCCACACCGTCGCCATCAAGAACACCAGCGGCGATTGAGGTGCTGGTTAAATCATGCGTGACTTCCGCCAATAAGGCCGCGTCAAGCGCGCGAATATCGCCAGAAAACAGCGCCAAAGCCGCTGATTTCGCACGCGCCACTTCCGACGCGCCGTGGATCATTTCCGTAGCTGCATCGGCCAACGCTTTTTGCGCCGCGCGCTCAGAAGGATTCGCTTTTTGCGCCGCCTCCAACGCCTCAATGGTGGCGCGGTCAAAGAATGTGAACCAGCGCAACAACTTTCCAACTTCCTCATCGGATGCGTTGAGCCAGAACTGATGAAAGCGATACGGCGAAGTTCGCTCCGCGCTCAGCCACACATTTCCAGATTCGCTCTTTCCAAATTTCGTTCCGTCGCTCTTCAACAACAGCGGCGCGGTCAGACCAAATCCTTCGCCATGCGAAAGTCGGCGAATTAAATCAATGCCGCTGAGAATATTTCCATATTGATCGCTGCCGCCCATTTGCACGGTGCACCCATGCGCCTTGAATAAATGCGCAAAGTCATAGGCCTGCAAGATCATGTAACTGAACTCGGTGTAACTCAAACCCTGCTCGCGGCTTTCAAGGCGATTGGCCACGCTGTCGCGCGTGACCATTTGATTCACGCTGAAATGTTTTCCAACATCACGCAACACTTCGATGTAGCCCATCTTCAACAACCACTCGGCGTTGTCCACAATGACAGCCGCGTTGGGCCCAGTGAAATCAAGCAGCTTCTCAAAAATCTTGCGCTGCCCCGCCACATTTTTCTTCACCTGCGCTGGATCAAGCAATTGACGCTCGCTGCTTTTACCGCTTGGATCGCCGATTAAACCAGTCGCTCCGCCCATGACCACGATGGGCTTGTGGCCACAACGTTGCAAGCGCGCCAACAACATGGCGGACACCAAATTGCCAACGGTCAAACTATCGGCGGTGGGATCAAAACCCGCGTAGGCAACCCGACCAGGCGTGGACATGTGCGCGGCCAAACCCTCAGTGGTTTGATGCACCATGCCGCGCCATGACAATTCAGCCACGAAGTCGGATTGATTCATGCGAGAAGTTCCACTTGCAATTAGTGCGCCATCGCAGCGCTCTTGGATTGAATGCTTGCCATTAATTCAGTCCAACTGGCCACGAATGAAGCCGCACCTTCCACTTGCAATTCATTGCCAACTTTCTCAATGGAACATCCGGCTTTCTCAAGCGCGGCCACGGTCGCTGGACCTGTTCCACCATCAGTTCGCAACACGCCATCAAGCGAACCATGATCAAAGAAATCATTCAGCGTTGACTCGGGCATGGTGTTCACGGTGCGCGCCGCGGCGAGCGCCTTCACATACATAATGTCCGCAAGCTTTGGATCCTTGGTGCTGGTGCTGGCGAAAAGGAATCGCTGCGGACGCGCGCCCGCTGCTTGCAACTTCAAGAAGCGATCGCTGGCATACAGCGCGCAATATTCCTTGTAACACACTTGCGCCACGGCAATGCCGGCGGTGTTCTTCAAGTTCTCTGGCAATGTTGCCGCAGTCTTCTTGTCCCATCGGCTGACAAACATGCTGGCCACGCTTTCAACAGTGACGGATTTACCCTCTTTCATGCGGCGTTCAAGGCCTTTGAGGTACGCGTCGGCCGCGGCCAGATATTGCTTGGGGCTAAACAACAGCGTGACATTCACGGAAATTCCGCGGTACGTGAGTTCTTCAATCGCTGGCAAACCTTCAGCGGTGCCTGGAACTTTAATAAATAGATTCGGGCGATTCGCCTTGGCGTGCAACGTGACGGCTTGGTCAATGGTTGTCTTGGCGTCGCGCGCAAGCAACGGACTCACTTCAAGACTCACCCAACCATCCACGCCGCCGGTGAGCGCGTGAATTGGCTTGAACAAATCGGCGGCCTTGGTGAGGTCGGTGATGGCAAGCTCAAAGAAAAGTTTTTCGCCGTCAATGCCCTTGGAAAGCAGATCGCGAATTTGTGGATCGTAATCATTGGAGCCAGTGATGGCCTTCTCAAAGATCGTTGGATTGCTGGTCAAGCCGACCACGCTGTAGGTGTCGATGTATTTTTTCAACTGCCCCGTCTGCAACATGCTGCGGGTAATGTTGTCGACCCAAATACTTTGACCGGCGATTGAAAGAAGCGCTGTTGCTGTCATGGTGATCTCCTTGTGTGGTTGCGTGCGATTGACTTTACAGATTAGCGCAATTTTTTCCAAGCGCGAACCGCAATGTAAAGATTGCGTCTATTTTTTCTCGCCACTTGATTGCTGCACATGCGCTACCTTTACTGCAACTTCCAAAGGAAATACCAATGACAACAGCAACACCAACAACCGCACCGACCACCGCCCCAATCATGCCTCTTGATAGCCGCCCTGAATGGAAGGCCCTTCTGGCGCACGCCGAAAAAATCAAGGCGACACATTTGCGCGACATCTTCAAGCAGGACCCAAAGCGCGGCGGCGAGTTGGCCGTGAACGCGCTTGACATGCATTTTGATTTCAGCAAGCAACGCGTGACGCGCGAAACTTTGCAACTGCTCTTTGCGCTGACGCGCGCCTGCGGATTGGAAGCGCACCGCGACGCCATGTTCCGCGGCGACAAGATCAACAATTCCGAAAATCGCTCGGTGCTGCATGTTGCGCTGCGCGCGCCACGCAATGCGGTCATCAATTCAGATGGCAAGAATGTCATGCCAGATGTTTGGGCCGTGCTTGACCACATGAGCGCGTTCGCAGAAAGTATTCGCAGCGGAACATGGACTGGCCACACCGGCAAGCGCATCAAGACCGTCATTAATATTGGCATTGGTGGCAGCGACCTTGGTCCAGCCATGGCTTATGACGCACTGCGTAACTTCGCCCATCCGTATGTTGATTGCCGCTTTGTCTCCAACGTGGACGCCAACGATTTCTATGAGAAAACCCGCGGTTTAGACCCTACCGAGACGCTGTTTGTCATTAGCAGCAAGACATTCACCACGCTTGAAACCATGACCAACGCCAACAGCGCGCGTGAGTGGTCCATGAAGGGCTTGGGTGGCGACGCGAAAAGTGTGGCGCGACATTTTGTTGCCGTCAGCACCGCGCACAAAGAAGTTGTGGAGTTTGGCATCGATCCAAAAAATATGTTCGGCTTCTGGGATTGGGTCGGCGGCCGCTACAGCATGGACAGCGCGATTGGTCTTTCAACCATGATCGCGGTTGGTCCCGATGGCTTCCGCGAATTGCTTGACGGCTTCCACGACATGGACGAACACTTCAAGAGCACGCCGCTGGAAAAGAATTTGCCAGTCATCATGGGCTTGATTGGTTTGTGGAACAATCAGTTCCTGGGCGCGGATGTTCTTGCCGTGCTTCCGTATTGCCAATACTTGGATCGCTTCAGCGCGTATCTGCAACAGTTGGAAATGGAATCCAACGGCAAGCATGTCACGCGCGACGGTCAACACGTGAAATGGGAAACATGTCCCGTGGTGTGGGGCCAGCCTGGCACCAATGGTCAGCACGCTTTCTATCAAATGATCCACCAAGGCACAAAGTTGGTGCCATGCGATTTCATTGCTTTTGCCGAGCCTTTGCACGATATTGGCACGCACCAAGACACGCTCACCGCCAACGTGTTGGCGCAGGCGGAGGCGCTTGCGTTTGGCAAGACCACCGCGGAGATTGTGGCCGAAGGCGTGCCGCAATGGTTGGCCATTCAGAAAACCATGGAGGGCAACCGACCATCCAACACCATTTTGTGCAAGAAACTTTCGCCACGCATGTTGGGTCGATTGATCGCCTTCTACGAGCACAAGGTGTTCACGCAAGGAACAATTTGGGGCGTGAATAGTTTCGATCAATGGGGCGTGGAGCTTGGAAAAGTTCTCGCCAAGCGAATCATTCCTGAGTTGTCGGGCGCGCCGGCGAAGTTGACGCACGATTCCAGCACCAATCAACTCATCGAGACCTATCGCTCGTGGCGCGGGCGTTGATGAAGTGATTCGGAGATGCGTTTCACCTTGAATCATCCGCAACCACATTCGGTGCGTCATCGCAAGCTCGACTGTTGTTCATTCACAACAAGAGTGATATCTCCATGATTCCGATCGCACCACCACTCTTCTTCTCCGCATGGCGCGCAACATTTCGCGCGGGAATGACACGCAGCCGTGTTCTGCGCGACATTGTCGCAGGAATTGTTGTTGGCATCACATCCCTGCCACTGTCCATGGCGTTCGCAATCTCAGCGGGCATGACGCCACAATCGGGTTTATACACCGCGATCATTGGCGGATTTATCGCCGGCTTTGTGGGCGGGTCGCGCTATCAAATCTCTGGCCCCACCGCCGCATTCATAGTGATTTTGCTGCCGATTGTGCATTCAATGGGCGTGGCGGGATTGCTCATGGCCACAGGTCTGGCGGGTGTCTTTCTTTTGCTCATGGGCCTGTTGCGGCTGGGCAAACTGATCGACTTTGTTTCATTTCCAGTCATTGCCGGTTTCACATTTGGAATTTCTCTTTCGGTCATCATTCTTCAAATACGCACGCTCTTGGGCGTGACCGCGCCAGCCACAATTCATATTGTGGACGAGGTCCACATGGTGTACACGCACATGTCCACCCTGAACTGGTGCGACACCGTGGTTGGCGGGTTCACGCTGATCAGCCTGTTCACGTGGCGTCGCTTCATCACCATTATTCCAGGCACGCTTGTTGTGCTCCCCTTGTCAGCCTTACTCGCTGTGATCATGGCGCGCATCAATCCCGCGTGGCAACCGCTTACCGTTGAGAATCATTTCACATCCATAATTGATGGCGTGAAAGTTTCCGGAATTCCAACTGGCGCGCCGCACTTTGATTTTCCATGGAATCTGAGCGATCCAACCAAACTTGCTTTTGACTTTGATCACATCAACTTGATCGTTCGAGCCGCGGTCGCCATCGCATTGTTGTCAGCCATCGAAACTTTAATCACCGCCGTGTGCGCGGATCGACTCACGGGCACGCGCCACAATCCAGATGGTGAATTGGTCAGCCACGGCTTGGCCAACATGATTGCGCCGTTCTTTGGTGGGTTTGCTACTTCAGGCGCAATTCCCCGTACTGCAGCCAATATTCAATCGGGTGGAACAAGTCCGTTGGCGTCGGCGGTGCATTCCATTTCTTTGTTTCTGGTTGTTTTATTTCTGGCAAAGTGGCTTGGCTATTTGCCCATGGCGGGCATGGCAGGCTTGCTCATATTCATCGCGTACTACATGAGCGACTTGGCGAAGTGCTGGAGCATTATTCGCACTTCGGCTCGCGCCGAGGGTTTCACGCTGATCATGTGCGCAGTATTGACGGTGTGGTTTGACATGGTCATCGCCATTGGCGCCGGAGTGGTGCTCACTTCTATTTTGTTCATGCAGAAAATGTCCAAATTGGCGGTGACAGAAAATACATTGCAGGCGCCACAGGCGGAATCGCAACCAGTTGCCCCAGAGATCGAACCTGTGAAAGTCCCCGAGGGTATTTTATATTTCAAAGTGCAAGGCGCTTTATTCTTTGGCGCGGCGCAGCGAACCATGGGAGTGATTGAACCAAAGCCTGGCGCCTTTGGAGCGGTGATTGACATGCGTGATGTTCCAATGATTGACTCCACTGGTCTGACACTGCTCACCACATCAATTGATGGATTGGTCAAAGCTGGATTGACCGTGGTGTTGGTGGGCGTGCAGCCAGAACCCAAGACCGTGTTTGACGCCGCGGGCTTCCGCGAGACCAATCCCAATGTGCGGTTTTTCCTTGTTTTGTCCGAGGCTTTTCGTGTTTTGCTACTGACCAAAGATCAGCACACCAACTACCGCGCTGCGGCTCATACTTCCTCGTAATCCAAATCAACCGCGTAAGTTTCATGCACGCCAAGCAGCGCAAGCATGGAAATCAACATCACGGCGGCAGCCGTAATGACAGCGGCTTTCCATGCGGAGCCTGGATCATTCACAAACCATTTCTCGCTCCACACCCACAATGCCGCGCTACCGCCCGCGCTCCAGCGCACCAAGTTGGGCGCCAGGGTTGCGGCCGTGGCGCGAATGTTGGTTCCAAATTGTTCGGCCGCGCTGGTGGCGAACACCGCCCAATATCCGCTGCCAATACCCAGCACAAAGCAAGACACATAAAACATATTTTGACTATGACCACCAACCAAGAAGTACAACACCATGCCCGCGATTGTGAGAAGGTGGAAAAATAAAATCGCCTTGCGCCGGCTGCCCATCCACTGGCTCAACAGTCCACTGGAAAGATCACCCGCGGCAAGACCGATGTAGCACCACATGATGCTGCGACCTGGATCCGGTTTTGCATTCAGTGGTAAACCCAAACTCGCGCCAATGACGTCGCCATATTTCACGAGCGTGCCCACCACAAACCAAATTGGAATGGCGGTCAACACCACGCACGCAAAGCGCAGCGCGCGCCGAGGCGGCCAGCATAAAACTCGCAAAGAGCCTTTCTTTGTGCTGGATTTCAGATGATTCCACATGCCGCTTTCCGCCACTCCAAGGCGCAGGAAGAGCAGCGACAAACCAAGCACGCCGCCCACAACCAACGACATGCGCCACGTCACCCACTGCGTCACGAAGTACGCCACGATGGCGCCCATGATTCCAAGTGTGGCAATTAAAGTGGTTGCGTAGCCGCGCCATTTCGGCGCCGTGAGTTCGCTGACCAGCGTCATGCCCGCGCCCAGTTCACCAGCCAGACCAACGCCCGCGATAAAGCGCAGAACTTCAAATTGATGAATGGCGCTGCCAAGACCAACAATGTGCAAGAACGAAAGCGGACCATTTGGATCAACATCCGTGATAGCCGCGTTGAGCAAGTTGGCGACGGAGTACACCAAGATGGATCCAAACAAAACTGTGAGTCGACCAAGACGATCACCAAGCACGCCCCACAACACTCCGCCCACAAGCAGTCCGCTCATTTGCAAAATATTGTCAATCCACACACCCCAATCTTTCAACAGCACATCATGTTGATCCGCGGGCAGTGCCGCAAGTTGTTTGGAAAGCACCTCGCGCAAACTGGTTTTGCGAATCAGCGCGAAGAGCAACAAATCAAAGATGTCCACGAAATAGCCAAGCGCGGCCACCACTACGGCAAGAATGACAACCGAGCGTGGCTGCCTGATTTCGCTGTGATTATGGCTTTCCATTTGCGGGCGGAGCGACCGGAGGTGTCGCTGGAGGAACTGCAGGAGTTGTGGTTGGCACAACTGCTGGAGGCACTGCGGGAGTTGTGGTTGGCGCAACTTTCAAAGGCACTGCTGGTGGAACTACTGGAGTCGTGGCCGCAGGAGTTGTCGAAGGCGCGACCGAACTTGTGGTTGGAGAAATTGCCCCAGTTTTGGCTGGCGCAACTGCTGGAGTTGTGGTTGGCGCAAGATCAACGTTCATTGTTGAAACAAGTTCCTGAATCAAAGATCCAACTTGTGTTGAGGCGGACGCATCATTCACCATGCTGGTGCGCTGCTGTCCCCACACGGAGACTTGCCTAGACAACGCCTCGCCGGGAACTTTCATCACGCGCGTCACCAGCAACATCACCGCCAATGCGCGTCGAGGTTGATCCTCGCTTAAAGAAATAAGCACCATCATTTCAACCGGACTTTGATCGGAACATGTCATGCCAACGCTTGACAACGCTTGGGTGAGATTATTTTTTGCAGTCGCATCATCCAAGCCAGGGGCGGCAGTGCGCAACGAAACGGTGGCGGAGCAACGAACCATTTTCAGCGCGCCGATTGCCTTGGACAAATCAGCGGTTGGCAACGTTGTTGGATTTGCGTCAAACGCCCTTAATTTGTCGAATTCCGCGCGACCTGTTGTCGCAAATGCGCGGGCCTCGTCGCGTTCGGCGCGCACGCTTGAAGCATCATTGCGCGCAACAACCAATTGCCGCGAAGCCTCATCCGCTTGGCGAGTGGAGTCCGACATTTTTTTCTGCATCTCCTCCACTTGTTTTTTGGAATCACGCGCGGAAGTCTCAGCCGCGTCGACTTTGGTTGCCACCTCCGTCAGATTGGCAAAGGCGCGCGCGCGATCACGCTCCTTATCGGCAAGCGTGGCCCAAATCACAATCCAAGTCAGAAGCATGCCCGCACCAAACCCAAGAGTCAGCATCACAAGAATCACGCCAACGGAAAGAGTTTTTCTGGCCGCCTGCGTTTGCGGCTTCAGCGACGGCGCTCCATCGCTCCACGGACTTTGATCGGTCATAGAAATTTTCTCGCGTTGGTAGGTAGTCTTATCATTGGCGATATTCTGCGGGTGAATGCAAAGTCTAACCAACTTGCCCTTCCGCTGAGCACCTCCAAAGTCGCATCCATGTCAAACAACACACCACACAATCATGCGCATGAGGACGAGTTTGATCTGTCCATTGACGCGACCATTGACCTGGGTCTTGACGGCGAAACACTGAATGATTCGACGGGCAGCGCCGCTTCGCCGTTGGTTCTTCGCAGTGGAGAGGAACCCACGCGCGATCGAATTGTGGTGTTGGGTCGAACGCGCGCGGGCAAGACTATTTATTTATCGCGCCTCTATGAGCAATGTTGGCATGGCAATGGTCCGCTTCACATGGAAACAAGTTCCGGCAAAACGCATCTTGCGCTGCTGAACGCGGTGGCGGAAATGAGCGAGAAGCGTCGCTGGCCCGCCGCGACTGAGGAGTCTACTTATTTAGATTTTCAAATCACGTGGCAAGGCCACTCGTTCACCATGGTCAGCCTGGATTATCCCGGCGAAGTTTTTCGCAAGGCCTTTGTGCAACAAATCGAGGACGCCAACACCGCGGAATTAATCGACCACGTGCAACGCGCGGCGGGAATTGTTTTATTGATCGATCCCAAAGTGCTTGCCAGCGGAACTATTGGCGACGCCGCTGATGATGATTACGGAATGGTGCAGGCGTTGCGATTTATTCGCGGGCTGCCTGGCGGCGAGACGGTGCCGATTGGTTTACTTCTGACCAAAATTGATGTCAACGCGGATCTCATTCGCCACCACGGCGGATTGCGCGGATTTGCCGTGAAATACTGCAATAATCTGCTGCGCATTGTGCCCACGCTCACGCTGTTTGGAACATGCGCGGTGCGCTCGCGTCGCGACGCGCTGGGAAAAGATATTCCCGACCTCACCAAACCCGCGCGCGGGCTGGAAAATCCAATCGTGTTTTGTCTGCGCCACATCATCGCCAATAAAACCAGGGCGCGCCAAGCGACAACGCAACGCGCGCAACAAGAATTTATCCAACGCGAAATCAAAGAGGATGAGAAAGCGCAAACGCAGGACACCCGCTTTTGGCTTTGGGCCAACATGGTCTTGTTCGCAGGTCTTGCGGCGGTTGGCGTGTTGACCTGGCTAGTTGTGAGACAATTTTTGTGATCCGCGTTTCAACCCATCTCTTTGGATCGACGGATGGGTACCACACGCTGGCCAAAAGCGCGGATGTCAGCGAGGCGGAGGATCACGCGTTGTCTATCTTTGGATTTGGCTCGCCCAAATCGCAAGAGGAAATTGATCAACTCGCTCAACATCCTTCGGTGGCGGGACGATTATTGCCTGGTGGCCGCTTCGCCATCACGCGATTGTTTCCTGGCGAGCCCGATGTCGCGGGGCGCGAGACGGTGGAACGGCGCAGCATTCTTTTCTCAGCGCATGATTGGAGGACCGTGGTGCGCTGCGATCTTGAATCACTTTTGCAAGACAACCACGCGTTTGACCGCGAGGCGTTTACAAACGCGGTCGAACATTCTGTGCGCGTGAATGACAGCGAGGACTTGCTGCCTTCATTTGGTGATTTGGAGCGACGCTTGTACGACATTCTGTTGTCCACGCCGCGCCACAATGCGTGCGCGCTTGTGGCGGATGAACTAGCAAATCGCCGCGGATTGTTGCAATTATTGAAACTGCTTCCAGGCAATGAGGCCAGCCAACTTTCATGGGGACTTGGCTTGTTCGCGGCCACGCCTGGAGTCCGTATCGCTACGGCTTCCACGTCTGTTGCGGCGGCGCAGAATGTGCGTTGGCCATCGCTCAGTGGAAATTTAGCGCACCCAGACAAAGTGGCGTTGCTGGGTTTGCAAGATGATGCGCTTGCCACCGCAAGACGCGTTCAATTGAAGGATATTCAAAAACCTCGCGGCGAAGCGCTGGTTGAATTCGTTTTACAACATTTTCGCTGGATCGTTTTGACGTGCGCCATCCTTGCACTCGCCTTGGCATTCGCTCTTTATGCATCACGCGCGACCAGGCCAATGACGCCAACGCAACCACCAGCAAGCGCGCCGCAACAAAATATTCCTTCTGTGCAACCCAACGACGCGACGCCGCAAGCTTCGCTTTCAGAAGCAACTGCAAAAACAGATTCGACTGCGACTGGAAAAATCGATGCGACCTCCGTGACGCCTGCGGACACAATTGCTGCGATACCTCCTACCGCTATACATGCCACCGAAAGTACGGCTGTTAATTCAGGGACAACGACGACAACTCCTGCATCTGTTCATCCCGCGCAAACTGCATCTGCAACTCTTGGTTCAGCAAGTGAACAATCAAAAGCTGAAGAACCTGTCAATGCGCTGGCTACAGAATTGGAATTATGGAAAAAAGCCAAAAGTAAGCGTATCTCCGCACAAATCAATCCAAGCGATGGGGGTCATACTGAAGCGTGGCTTGCCACTTACGCAGATGAAGCGAAAGCACTTCTGGATCTGCAAGACGAAATAAAAAATCAAGTGGAGAAGTTGGATTGCAAGGAGACAAATTTTATAAATTTAAACTCCGCTGAACTCTCACCCAAACCAGATCAAGCAGAGAAAGTCTGCTCAGCCTGTATTTTGGTACTTGCGCAATGCGAAATCATGGCCGCGCATTTGGAGATCAACAAACAACTCGCTTCGAATGTGAAAAAATATACCTCTGCGAAAGATATAAATACGCTTCAACATCTCGATGCTGTGCTAGGAAAACTCGCGATGCCCGATTCCATGTGGAAATGGATTTCGCCAAAGAACCCCGCAAGTAAAGAAACTCCAATCGCAAAAATTCAGCAATGGCTCGACCCAAAGCTGCGCGCGTTGTTCAAAAAGACTTTTCCAAATTCAACGGCTGAACTTCCATCTTCGCCATAGTCGCCAACCGCCACCACCATGACCACCATCGGCCTTATCACACTGCATCGGCAAGCCACGCAAGCCGCGCGTCAAGGTGACGCCAGCACGTTCGCGGACATTCGCGCGTCCATTGAAACACTTGACCGACTTGGTGAAATTTCCCGCGAAGAGCTTGATCTTTTGCACATCATGGCCGCCGCTCGCATGGGTGACACCCAGAAAGCCCTTGATACTTTGCGCCGATTTGGCGCGCTGACAATTGCAGAGCAACAATATCTTTTCAACGGACTCAATGCATGTCCAGAAATGGAGCACGCACGCTTTCGTGAATTTGTCTTACAGCTTCGCATCAATGCGCTCGTGCCCAAAAAACGCACAAGTTTTTTGCGCTCGCGCACCCTGAGCATTTTTCTTGGAGCGCTCACCATACTTCTAGCTGGCGCGGTGGTGGTGTTGATTGAGTTCGTGCTTCCCAAGTCGGCGGCCATCAACACTAGAAATATTTTGACAAGCGTGAGTGAGGCGGACTCGAACTTGTTCATGCGTTCCTTGCCAAGGTCGTGGCAAAGCGCTCTTGAAGAAGCGGCCCTGCGAGTTGCCAACTCCCCCGCCGATCCCACCGCGGACTCCACCACGCTGCAAAAATCATTTCGTAATTTGCAAGCCGCGCTGCTCGCCGCGCACACATCGCCGCAAGCCCAAAATATTTGCAAGACCTTGGTGGGCGCAACGGATGACACCGACATTCTGAAACGCTTGGCCGCGGGCGTTGCCGACATTTCCAAAAGTGATTGGATGAACGCGTGGACTTGGAAGGAACGTCTTCCTTGGAAAAGCAATCTGTCCGCTGACGCCATTCTTGTTTGGCGCACGGTCTTAGCGCACGCGCCAATTGCGCAATGGTCGGACAGACTTTTTGACGCGAATCAGCGCATATTTGCGCTTGAACGCAACGATTATTTTGTCAGCGAAACTTCCGTGCAACCGCCCAAGACATTGGTGCAAGCGCAATGTCACGACGCCTCATGGCAACTGACGTGCGTGCAAGTGGACGGAATTTGGATTCCTGTGGATTGGTCGCAAGATTGGACCAAAGTTGAACCCTGGATCACTGGCAAAAATGCGCCGGCGTATCCGCTGAGCCAACTTGAAACAACACTTGCCGTTCAAGTCAATGGCGTGGCCTCTTGGTTGACACGATCGGCCAACACTGCATCAGCAACATTGCCCACGGAGAAAGAAGCCTCATGGTGGATCGCACGATGAAAGTTCAACATGCGTTTCGATGTGGCGTGATGCTTCTCATGTGCGCGTTGACTTTCAATTGCGCAAAGCAAAATAATCCACCACTTGAAGTGAAACCAACACCCGAACAACAAGTTGAATCAAGCCAAGCACTGCC
>SESA01000462.1_pt1 | contig 26221 bp, 17 predicted proteins | sample 3171451 | NCBI WGS metagenome assembly SESA01 (sample SAMN06051862, study PRJNA518727) | freshwater metagenome | biome: subpolar coniferous forest; feature: holomictic lake; material: water; isolation source: holomictic Lake 227, 8 m depth | place: Canada: near Kenora, Ontario | collected...
CTTCATTCGTGATTTATTACTTATTGGCCGAGTCAGTCCTGAATGGAATGGCCGGTAGACCGTCTTTATTGAAGAGATTTGCCCACGGGTGCTGAGCAGCCCAGGCATAGCGCACAGCCACAGGCTTTGTGACCGTCGCACTCGAGAGCACGACAGTATCGCCCTCAATTGCGGCATCAGCCCAGACAAACTTTCCATCATCGCCGGCAATGGCGAAGCCCTGAATCTTTTCAATAGGTGTTGCCTTTTTGAACGTCAGCCCCTTACCGACATGGTCAAAGCTGACAATCACCTTACCCGCTTCTACCTTGTGCGCCTTGTAGATTGGCCCATAGATTTCTACTGGCTTACCATAGACCGCACCAAGCGCAACACGTGCGCTACGCGACCCGTAGCCAGACTTATTGATCGGATGAACACCAGGTCCCAGATCGCTGCTCGTCGCCATGAAGGTGTTGGGATAGTTCATGATGCGAATATGCAATTCCCTGAACTCCCCATTCGCGGCAACCGCCGCTGGCAACGGCAGTAGCTTTTCGCCCTTAATCGTAACAGGGTCGCTCTCATCCAGAGCACAACCGCCACCACTGGGCTTCTGTACGAAGATAAACGCAAAGTCTTGATTCCACTCTTTCCTCCATCCGCGAATGAGCGCACCCATGAGGGTGTACTGATCCACGCCCTCAATAGCCGTACCACTCTCACCTTGATCCCAGAGCACACCGCGAATGGCAAACGGAATATAGGGGCGAATATGGGCCTCGTAAAGATTACCCACCTTACTCTTACACTCCCCTGGATTCAGCGGTTTTGCTGGCTCTCTTGGCAATTTTGTCTCACCCTTTTGCTTGGCTGCCTCAAGGTCTTTTTTCCACTTTGCCATGCTTGTTTCATAACTCTTTATCGCGGCTTCGCGATTGTACTTCTTCGCGTATGTTGCCACAACATCCTTACACGCTTGATCACTGGCATACGCGTCCTGACTCAACCAGTACCCAGAAGGGGTTCCTCCCACGGCGCCAACCATCAGGCCGACGGGTATATCGAGTTCTTTCTGCAAGCGTACGCCAAAGGAGAAAAGCAAGGCTGAAAAACCGGCCACGCTGTTGCTCGAAGCCGTGTTCCACGGTTGTGAGGTTCTGCATAAGCGTAACTTGGGATACGGTGCTGCAGCGATGTTGGCCGCCAGAACTGAATCAGACTTTGCATAACCGCCCGCGCCACCTGCCATGTTCGACTGGCCTGAACCGACCCACACCTCACCCACTAATATATCCGTGATTTCCAATTTGGCATCTTTGATCGAAGATCCAATCGTCATCACTCTGGATTCAGCACTCGCTGTCATCGGATCAAGCGTGACCATCCACTTACCTGCTGCATCAGCCTTCGTTGACTTCGTCTGTCCTGCAAACGACACGTTTACCGCTTCACCTGGCGCCGCCATACCCCAGATCGGCACCTTGGCATCGCGCTGCAACACCATGTGATCACTAATCACGGGCGGCATTTTCACAACGGCCTGCGCAATCATTCCGTAACCCGTGCAGATCACGGCCAACCATAGACTCGACATGCTCTTCGTCCTCGTCATACTAACTCTCCTTTTGTTAATGTAGTCATATTTAGATTTAAGATTCTAACATTACCGTACCAGACATCGCAATCACGATCTTTCAATCACGAGCGTCTTTTCCCTTTTTGGGCTGGGCAAGTTCAGGAAAGACAGGCGTGCGGGCAATCTTTTTAAGTTCGGGTTTTTGAACGCCGAACTGATTCATAGCAAAATTCTTGAAGCCTAAAGCAAGCGCGGGCGAACCCTCTTTTAGACGGAAGTCGCCTTTTGCAGGATCAATGAACTGGGCATCCCCTTCAATCGAATGCTGATCCATACCGAGCTGTTTCTGTAACTCGACGGAAGGCCGCGAAGCGTTCACGCCTGGCTTGTGAAACAGCGTGTAATCCACGCCCTGAAAACCGGGGACCTGCGATTCGATCATGGATAATTTATACGGTTTGAATACGATATTATAGCGGATCACATCCTGCATGTTGCCGTAGTACCATTTATGGATGCTCAGCGAGCCGTTGACCATAATATTGTTTTCGATGACGCGCTGGTAACCATCCGCGCGCTTGATCCCGCCAGCCAAGCAGAGATTGTTGCGGATTTCATAGCGTGTCGAACCGTCATCCAGATCGATGTCCCATCCTTCATCACACCGCCACCGGCTGTTGCGGATGATGGTCGGCGTCAGCGCATCCAGGAAGGGCAGTTCCGGATACTTAGCTACAAATTGATTAACCACGGGCTTCTTGTGCCAGTAACGGTCGCGCCCCCAGGAGTTGAAGCAGCCATGGTCGTGCGTCTCCGTCAGGATGTCGAACACGTCGCAGAACTCGATCAGATGGCCGCTGAAAGAACCGCTGCCGATGCTGATTCCAGCCCGTGTGCAGTCGTAGATCGAGCAATGCCGCACTGTCGCCCCTTGCGCGATGTCAATCTCCACGCCAGCGACCTGCTTCTCGACCCGCCCGATGTCGTGGATCAAGCACTCCTCGACCACACAGGCGACAGGATAATCCGGTGTTGCGGGTCCGGGGATCTTCTCCATCGCATCGTAGTTGCCGTTCTTGCTCCGCTCGCGCAGAGCCTTGGCACTGCCCACCAAGCAGACGCCGCTGGCGCCGATCTCTGTCAGGTGGCAGCCACGCACTGCGAAGCGCCGGTTGTAACCGCTTACGAAGACCGCGTTGCCGCCGACGTTGTCGATGCGGCAGCCCTCCATGCGGCAGTCTTCCGTCCCCTCCGCGAAGACCGCCCCGAAGCGCCCGATGCGCCAGTCGCTCTTCGTCAACGGCTCCTTGGTCTCCATGAACGTCCGAGCCGCATGCTGGAAGGTCAACCCCTTCAGAGCAATCCACTGCACAGGCTTCTCCGGCGTACCTTTGAACTCCACCAGTTGCGTAAGCCTCACACCTTCCACCAAAGCCTTTGCCATGTCCACGCTTTCCGGCGGATAAAAATAGAGCGTCCCTGTTTTAGGATTCAGGAACCATTCGCCCGGGGCATCCAGTTCCTCGAAGATATTTTCCACCATCCGATATTCATCGTGCATCGTGCTCTTGTAATTGTGCTGCCAGCCGCCCTCGTAGAGCAGCTTGCCCTCTGCATCCTTACCCGTGATCAGATAATGATAACTGCCCCAACGCGCATGATGCTGCGTATGGATAAAGCCTCCCTTCGGATCGGCCCAGCGCTTGACCCGTTCCGGGCCGATCGCATCCGCCGCATAGCCGTTGAAGATCCGCACCTTGGGGTCAACATTCGGATACCGCGCCATCGGCTGCAACTTGCCGTTCACAAAGAGCTGGTCGGTTGTGAAGCCGGCAGGCATCTGCGCCTGCATGATTTTGTCTTTGTAGGGTTTCCACTCCAGCTCCAGCTTCCGCCCGCCACTGATGACAACATGCTCGCCCGGCATTGCCGCATATACGACCGGCGCATTCGATCGCCCGGAATCCTCAGCCGTGAACACCAGAGGAGCGGTCAAATAATAGATGCCCCCTCGCAACCATACGGTGGCACCTACAGACTTTTGCTCTCGAATAGCCTGCTGTGCGCGGGATAGGGTGCCGAAGGGTTTCTCTTGTGTCCCAACGTTGGCGTCATTGCCATCTACAGCCACATAAAAATTTCCTGCCAGAACCGCGCTCGCCCCCACGAGCGCACAAACAACCACGGATATTCTAAATTTCATCGTTTGTTATTTCTTTCTTGTATGATCGTTTGATTTAGTAGTTCGGTTGTAAAAATCTGTCCGCAAACAAAGACGCCTGATCATACGCAGGACCGAAGGGCCACGTATGCGCGCTGAGTTCCGCTGTCTCCACAGTGACGCCATGCGCCCGCGCTTTGGCAACCGTGTTACGCGTGTTCAACCGTGTGTCGGCGCGATGGTCCGCATAGAGGAAGAACGGCGAAATATGCTTTGCCGGCTCGTTGTCCCAGGGCATCAGATGATCGTTGCCCAGATCCGAATTGGCGATTCCCGCACCCAGGATCGCGCAGGCAATCTCAGAAGAAACATCTGCATACGGAGACGGTATGGTCATCTCTTGTTCAGTTAATGTAACTTTTTTGAACAAGGCTTTCACATGCCTGTACTGAGGCGTAGCACGTAGCTTATTGAGCAACATCCCCGGCACTTCACTGCCTTTACTGCAACCAAAGCCGCAGATTTTCTGCTGGTCAATATGATATCGCTCCGCATTGCCTTTCAGGTGACGGATAAACGCCAGCGCAAACTGGTCGCCATAATAGTCGTATCCCTTATGGTACCCGCCGATCGGATCGTTAAAATATTGCTGATGGACAATCGCCAGGTTCTTAAACGCGAAGGCCATCACCAGATACATCGTCTCCAGCGGATAGTAATCCTGATGCCCTTTTTCATCCGATCCATAATTAGTCAGCACCCCAACCGACGGACCATAGACCGGGTAGATAATGTCGTATGTGTTGACCGTGCCTGCAGCAGCCTCATCGGAAGGCTTGCCGAGCTGCTTGGCAAGCGCTTGCCGGAACGGCGCGGGAATGTCGCCATACCGAAACCAGGTTACATCCCGCTGTACGGTAAAACCCGGCATCAGCGTGAAATAGTTGTTTGCATAAGTTTCTGTCCTACTGACGGTTGCCTTTCGAAACACGAGGGAGCGAGAGATAATGGACGACTGGTGCAAGACGCCGTCCGCCGCTTCCCGTGCATCGGCGGTGAGCTGGACAACGTACTTCTCCAGTTCGATCCCTTTAAGGTGCTTGTCTTTGAAGTCCGCCACAACAACCGTGAAGTTGCGTTTGACCAGATTTTCCAAGATCGCCTGATGCTTTTCAACGGTAAGGACCAACTGCTTCCGTCCAGTATTAATGGCGTAAATGGCCACGTTGCTCTTAGCCCCATGGTCATAATACACATCATATAGAATACCGTTTTTATGGATCGAAACATGTTCGTCACTCTTCACAGGGATGGGAGGAATGACCCCCATGGAAAAAACAAGGCCGGCATCTGTTGGTTTTGATGCCGCCTGGCTATTTGACAGACCAGACACAAGCGGGAGAAGCAGCAAAAAGAGTATTACGATGCGGAAGGTGATCATTGTTTCAATTCCCGTATTTTAATGTTGCGAAACCAGACATCACGGCCATGATCCTGCAACAGAATAGGTGTTCTCTTTTTTTCAGCATACCCGGGCACGTTTTTGAAATTGCTCTTGGCGATCAACTCTGCTGTTACCGGCGAACCCAGTTCATATTCGAGCACCTTGACGCCATTCAGCCAGTGCTCGCAGTGGTTGCCATTGACGATGATCTTTGACAGGTTGAACTCGCCGATGGGTTTCGGAGAGGCTCCCTTGGCCTCAAGCGCAGAGTACCATGATGCCGTCAAAAACTTACGGCCAAGTTCAGGGTATTTTCCGTCATCCAACATCTGATATTCGTTACCCAGCGCATTTTTAGATACTTTGCCATTCTTCTTGTCGAGACGTGCCTCATCCACAAGGTATTTGATGCCGCTGTTGCCCTTTTCAACAATCTTCCATTCCCAACTCAATTCAAAATCAAGGAAAGTCTCCTTCGTCACCAGATCACCGCCCTTGGCATTGCGCATTAAACAGGCCGCATCAACCACCCATCCATTCGTGGGAAAGTTCTTCTGTTGAAAGCCGCGCCAACCTTCGGTTGTTTTGCCATCAAACAAGAGCCTCCATCCCGCCTCTTTTTCACTTACAGTCAATACATTGTGTGTCACAGCTTCCGTAGCCAGTATGCAACCTGAGACCATTGCGAATAATGTTACAATGGACAATACGTTCTTCACTTCACTCATGTTTATCTCCTTATCGTGCGGGTAGGCACAGAGCCTTTCCCTACAATTTTTTAATTGCGGTTTTCGCTTCTTTCGGGTGTTTCTTACGAATCAACGCCGCGATGCTCTTTACTGCCGTCACAGCATCAGCGCGTAGATTCGGTACTGAAAGTTGCTGGACAGCCAGGTCCAGCGCACCGACATGACCACATTCAGCGAGTGTACCCATCACGGCAGCGCGATCAGCATCACTGCGTGCCAATAACAGTAATTGACGGTACCGTCCGACGAGCACATCATCCGGCGACTTGTTTGCATTCTGCACTAACCGTATGAGACTGCGCCATGCCAGCACGCCCAACGCAGGCCTCTCAGGCTTTTCAAAAACCGCGATGATGGCATCCCACGCACTACAATCCGACCAATCAAACAGAGCGCGAACAGCCGCTTCACGGATTCTGTCCTCTTTGTCGACCATAGCTTCTTTCACAGCGGCAACGGCTTTAGCATCGGAACAGTACCGATATATTCTCAAGGCTGATAGTCGCACATCAAAGGATGTGGCACCCCCTAATTTAGATTCCACCAATATCGTACGTTGTTCGGGCGGATTGATTCTCGCCAGCGCCTTGATGGCCACCGACTCAATATCAGTCCGATAAATAAGTTTGGGGTTAGCGAGCCTCGCAAGTAGTTTCGGTGCATCAACCTCAGTGACCAATTCGGCGAGTGCTTTACAAGCAGCTTTAGCGCAGGCTGCATCCGTTCCTTCAATCACCACCAATAATGCGGGGACAGCAGCAGGACTTCCCCGTTTAGCAAGCATCTCGATCAGATTTATTTTGTTCGTGCCTGTAGATGCTTCCATCGCAGCGATAACCGCCTCGTCACCGCCAGCCGGACCGAGGTTGCCAAGTGCAGTCAGAGCCGCTTTTTGAAGCAATGGATCACTGCTTTGTAAACCGTTGAGCGCCAGTAGCACAGTTGCTTTCTCGCCCAAACCGGCCAGCGATTCGAGCACAATCGCTTGGACGGCACTTGGAAGTTGTGGACAACGTGCGGCAAATGTCGCACGTGTTTGAGGAGACAGTTCCTTGATCCAACCCAGTGCGACAATGCGTCCGTCCGCATCGTCGCCTGCCAGCAACGTCAACATCTGGGGAACAGCAGCGTCACCCACGGCAGCCAGCGTACCGCGCACAGCAGCAAAACGGACTTGCCGATGTTGACTCGATGTTGTCAGTTTGGCAAACGCCGCGGCAGCTTCAGAACACTTGCCTTCATGAAGAAGTTGCCAAGCCTGCTGGAGAGCATGGTCGCCAACGATAGCAGGGTCCTTTTGATCAATGCTAAGAGCTTCAGCCACGAATTGCTTGCGGAACTGTTCAGGACAGGCTGGATTATTGATGAGCGCAGCGCGAGCATCGGAAGCAACATGCGGTTCCACATCGCCCAGCAGTTTAACAAGTGTCGCAATACTTTCTTCTTTGCCGATGACGTGTAGTTGATGAAGCAAACAAGACTTCACGCGTGGCATCGTGCTAGCGACATTTAATACAGCCACGAGTGCATTGCAGCACGCCAACCGCTCTGCTTCTGCTCCTGGGCGTCCAGCGTTATGGACAGTAGCTTCAAGCGTATCAAGCGCTGCTTCGTCGTTCGTCGCAAGGCCCACCAAAAGCAATTTAAGCGCATCACGATAGGCTGTTGCGAGTTGGGCTTCCGAGCTATTACCAACAAGCTGGACAGCGGATTTTTGTGTTTTCGGAATTTTAGATGGCGGTCCAGCAAATATACCAGCAGTAAAAGTCAACACGAGTAACGAAAAAATAAAAAAATGCATGGGTTAATTTCCTATTAAACAATCTGCCACGAAGAGCGGTTAGGACGTGCGAGCCAACGGTTTGCCTCGTCGTCGTTGATGAACTCCTCCTTGACTGGATCCCATTTAAGCGGACGGTTGAGCCAGTAACAGATATTGCCGAGATGGCAATGACTGGCAACCCGGTGCGCAGTCTCAATATGACGGAAGGGTTGCTGGCGAGTCTTTACGCAGTTGATAAAATCGCCAAGGATGCCTCCACTGCCACTGTAATTCGGGATCACGATACGAGGTGCTGGAATGCGACTGGCATCATCGGAAGAGATCTCCATTTTTGTGCCACGGAACGTGAGCTTGGGCGATTTTCCACCGTGATAGATGCGCATCCCATTGGCATAGATATAGGTAAGCAAGGGATAATCCTTGCCATCGGGCGGATGGATCTCGACAGGGCCGGTCAAATGGAGGTTACAGGCAAAGAGGGCTCCACCAAAGGTGTGTGCGCCCCAATCCGTCATGCCACCGCCGGAGTAATCACGCCAACGACGAAAGTTGAGCAGCAATTTGTTGAACGGCACCCACGGTGCAGGACCGAGCCACATATTCCAATCAAGTCCCTCCATAACGGGTTCCTCGGGCAGCAGACTCGGATGCGAGGGATTGCCGACATTGACCCAGATCTCCTTGACATCGCCAATAGCTCCGCCACGTACCATGCGATGACACCAGTTATAGTCATTCCAGATCCGTTGGCTCCCCCCCGAATAGACGCGGCCCGTGCGTTTAACGACATCAGCAAGAAGGCGACCTTCGCGGACAGTGAGCGTCTCTGGTTTCTCGCTGAAGACATCCTTGCCGTGGCGCAGTGCGTCGATGGCAATCGGAACATGCCAGTGATCAGGCGTTCCAATGATGATGGCATCGATATCGGGACGACGCGTGATGTCGCGAAAATCGTTCACCGCGACACAGGAGGTGTTGCCATACGCCTTATCAACAAGGGACTTCATCCTCGCGCGATAATCCTTGCGCACATCGCAAATGGATACCACCTGCACGTCACTCAAGTTCAGCATACTCTTGGTGTTACTCGAACCGCGGCTGCCGACGCCTATCGACCCCAGCGCGATACGATTGCTGGGAGCCGTTTTTCCGTCAAGACCGAGTGCACTGGCTGGAATAATCATCGGCGCACTGGCTGCCGTGATAACGCCACCCATAAAGTGACGGCGGGACACATACATTTGCGTTTTCATCATACAGAGTCCTTGTCTAAAACTTCACTGGAATGCTGGAATATGGGAATGGCGAACTTGGATGCCTTGCTGGGCGAATAGGCGCCTGCCGCGCCGTAGCCTTGGCGTAGGAGGGTCCCCGCCTGTTCCCTGGCGGCTACCGGGCCGCCAGCCATAGACATCACGCTTCGCTGTACAGGCGAGGACGCCTATACGCCCAAGCTTACGGCGATCCATACAACAAAAGTTACTCCCTCGTTCATTTCCTATTTGAGATCCTTGTCCCAGCCCTGGGTATGAGCCAGCGTTTCGAGTTCCTTGCAAGGGCCGAAGTCGCTGGAAATAATTTTATGCTTGGCCAGATAACGAAACACTTGAAGGACAGATCTTGCCTTGGATTTCTGGGCAGACAACTTATTGGCTGGAATCTTCTTCAACTCTTCAAGGTACTGCGTTGCCAGTTGCTCAACCTTCTGACAGGTCGCATCATCCTTCTCATAGACCAGTGCCTCAGCATAGCGAAGCATCTGTTCAAGCGGGTTGTTTGAGATTTTCGCAGCGTCTTCGCGAATGCGTACAGCAGTTGCTTTGCGCTGCGCCGCAGTCGCCTCGACACTCAGCGGACCGTGGATACCGGCTTCCGGTTCACGCGCGGGCAAGGGCTGATACCAGATATTACGAAAACGAACTGCACAACGGTGATCCTGTAATTTGAGAGGTCCCATTTCTGGCAGTGATCCAGGTTTGGTACGCGTCTTGTGACCTGTCGGGCCTTCAAGCTGCGCCTTGTCGAGTACCAGCACGCCGTTGCAGGTCTCCGTGACATAGCCGGGATCGATGCATTTGCCGTCCTTATAAATCGGACGGCGGAAGGTGATATCAATCTGCTGGAATTCACCCGAAGGCCGGAGCGCATTGGCCAAGGGCGGGCAGACCCCGTAAATCGAACACGCAAAGCCGTCGGCGTAGGTCGGATTGTTGTAATTGTCAAGCACCTGGATCTCAACCTTGCCATCCAGAAAGATGCCGCTGTTCCCCGGTTCCTGACTCACACCCACGACCTCTTTCGGCGCGGCCCATTCGATGTGCAAACGGCAATCGCCGAATTCGGCTTTGCTACAGATCGACCCTGTCCGGGGGACACACTCCAAGGCGCCATCCCGGACAATCCATTTGAGTTCGCGACCCTCCTTTTCGGGCACCCAGTTAGTGAGCGATGACGCAGTACCATCGAACAACAAAATCGCGTCGGCTGGCTGCGGACACGGCTGAATCGGCCCCGGCTCGACACGCGGCGGCTGTGGACGGTTCCGGTCGTGAATAGCCCACGGATGATGGGCATCCGGCGGGTCACCATAAAATGGCGCTCCGCCAGCCTGAGCCATAACCGCAACAAACGACAATACGATTGCCTGAATGAACACAGAAGCCTTTTCCATGTGTAACTTCCCCCTGAAACTTAATATTTCACTTTGCACTATTCCTGATTAGATGTCATGTCCCCAAAACAACGCTACATCATGAGGGGGCGTATCCCCGTTTGACTGACGTGGTCATAAAAACTGGGCGAATAGGCGTTCCCGTTTGTTCTATGACCATACAGCCCCGTCGAAGCGGCTATCCGATCGCAAGTCTCATACCCCAGGCACTTCGCTGTACAGGCGAGGACGCCTATACTCCCAGCAGTTACAACGAAACGAAACTGCGCACCATCATGAATTCACTGAAAATATCCCTATAAGAAACTGATAAAGGTTCCGCGATGTCTATAAATCCGGACCGTCTTGCTATCATTCACCAACGTCTTTTTGAATCCCGCTGCAAGTGCCCCTGCATCCAGTGTGGAGGTGTCACTCACGCTCACGGCCGATGTTAGGACATCGAAATCACCGATTGCTGTTGACAATGACCGCACATTAATCATCCCTGCCAGCGTCACAGTACCTGTCACCGTCACTCGGTCATAACTCAGCCTCGACACTAAATCAATGTCCAGCGTCGCGGTCGATGCCTGTACGTAACTGTTGCTGATAATCGTACTACCAACAACATTCGTTCCTCCGGGAGCCAGTACACCCGTTCCCATGTTGGCAAGAACCGGAAGACCTGCATACACCCCGACAGCAAGCATCGCATTCGTCATCGTGAAATTATCTACGTTGACAATCGCATAATTAGGCATCAGCAGCGCACCGCCGGTGAGATTTAGAATCGCACAACCGCGAGCATTATTCGTGCTGGCATCACCGTGTGCAAGATCACCCCCCAGTGTAAGTGTCCCCCCCGTCACAACAACTGTGCCTGTAGCAGTCTGGCTAGCACCCGAACCCTTAGCCATCGCGCCAACGATAAGAGCGGGGCCAACCAGAGAGTTAACCGTAACACTGGCAGTACCGCCAACAGTTAATGTACCACGCGCGACGTAGGCGATATTATTCGTCCAAGCGTTGGTCGCAATAATCATACCACTGTTCACAACAGTCACACCCCCGGTCAAGATCATATTGCCTGTTACGCCATAACCGGGATTTCCCGAGGCGCTAACCATGTAACCAAGCGTGACGGTGTTCATATTCAATATGCCACTATTGAAGATAAAATTTCCCGTACTAACATTGGCACCCGAGGAACCTCCGTTACGCCTACCAATCATCACCTGATTAAGCATCACATCAGCCCAATGGCCAGAAAAATCAACAAGACTAGTTACTGTTACGCCGGAACCGTGATCACTCACAGTCAGATTTGCACGATCTGCATCTGTCCCGTTGTATCCTCGGATTTTCACCGTGCCGGAACCCGTGTTGAATTGCAGGATACCTGGGGTACGGATATAACCAAGGGCGATCGCGTTGACATTCAGCGTGTTCACTCCGCTGCCCAGTTTCAATGTCGCGTTCACATTCTCCGTGCTCTGCCCCAAGCTGATCGTCCCAGTGCTGATTGTACTGTTGGTCGCCAGAACAATCATGTCGACAGCCGGAATCGGTGTCGAAGCACCACTACCCGTGTAAGTTCCACCCACACGAAAGATACCGCCCGTACCCAATGTTGCACTGAACGTGTCGAGTCCGCCCATGCCTAACAAGGCAGCATTGGCGAGGTTAGCGGTCGAACCGTCGATCTGGATCACACCGTTCGTCTTGTCTACCACGAAAAGACCTCCGCCAGACATTGTCAAAAAGGATGCGGTAGCAGCGACATTCGTTCCGACCGTAACATTGCCGTTAATCCTCAATTCCTGTCCGACGCCAATCAGTACAGTGTTCGTCATAGTACTGTTCGTGCTGCACACCGTAAAGGCCGTATCTGTGAGGCTGCTCGTGCTCAGATCGAGCGTATCAACCGTGTTGAGATTTCCTAGATTCAACGCTAATGCTGGTTGCTGAAGGGCACAAGCCAGTAGGCCTATTGCCAGAGTGAACGACTTTTTCAAATGATGGATCGCGTCTGTTTTCATTAGTTTCTCCTCAATAAAATAATACCCAATGTTGATTAGTTTATCGGAAAATCGCACATCTGTCATGTCGCCAAAATTGGGGACACCCTACCTCAACTTCGAAAGAATTGCGTTATTGCCTTATTGCCTTATTGAAGAAGGGGAGGGACGGCGGATCGCCGTCCGGCGGTCGATCCGACCACCCTCCCGACAGAGCTTTCCTTCATTATTCCAAGATTCAAGCATTCCATCTTTGTCCGCCGTAGTTTTAATGGATGTTCTCTCACTTCCAAAGAATGGTTATCGGTTCCGTTCCTGGCACGACATTCAGCATCAGCTTGTCGTTGGTGACGTCCACCGGAACAACCATTCCGCTCGTGTCGTACTGTGCGGATGCTGTCGTCACAGGCGTTCCGATCATCAGGACGCAGGTCAGGGCGCTGTTAAAGCGTTTTGAATCCAGAGGACACGTCAACCGGAACGACACCTGGTTCGCCGTTTGTTCCGTGATTTCAATCTGTGCAGTTTCACGTTCGCGGACATACCGTGATACATTCGCGAATGTGTCGACCCAGATCTTATCCCTCACGCTAGCAACGTACTTAAGATGCGCATCCAGCATCTCCTCCGATATGGGCTGATAACCCGGCTCAGCGACAGCATGAATCATGATTACTTCTTGCCCGCCACTTTCAATCGCCCTGTCAACCACACGGTTTGCCAGTGCAGCCGTAAAGTTGGTGCCGCCGAACCCGTCCTCTTTTTCACGGGCTGCAATATGGGTTTGCATCACGATCTCCCTGACCCGTTCGTCACGTCCATTGCCTGGATAACAGAAGGTAAGCGGAGACACTCCGACTTTCGCGGAGATGAGACGCTGTGCCTCTTGCACCTGCTGGGCGACCTCTTCATCAATCAAGCCTGGAAGCTTTTTATGGTCTAAGCCGTGATTGGCCACCTCGTGACCCCGCGCCGACAGTTCGCGCCACTCTTTCCAACTGACCGGACGCGAACGCGTGTTACCCTTAGCATCCACAAACGTCGCTTCCGTTGTTGGTTCATCCAATATCCGTCCCGGCACGACAAAGAACGTTCCGCAGAAACCATATTTCTCCAGCAAAGGAGCAGCCACTTTGTAGTGTCCCAGCGTACCATCATCAAAGGTATAACTGATAGCCGCCAGCCGGTCACCTTTGAATTGTGCAATCTTAATCACAGGGACAGGCACATCTGCTCCACTTGCAGACAACACACCCATAACCGAAGCAGCGATAATAAACATCCCTGTTTCACTCACATTCATAACCATGTTCTCACGTTAGTAGTTAGACACATCTGCAATTCGATATCATCTTGGGCGTATAGGCGTCTCGCCTGTACATGTACACTAGAGCAATATGAAATTAGCTGGTGTCCTGCAGTCGCCGGACGCCAGTGAACAGGCGGGGACGCCTATTCGCCCAGCGCATCTGCCCATGCGCCAACACGCAGGGCCCTTACTCACTCTATTTTGCGGCCTCGCCAAAGGTTTGCCAGACACACTCCAGCGTCTCCTTGTCAACGGACGACGAATGAAGCCAGATGCGATAACGAAGCGTCAGCGTCTTGCCTGCTGCCAAGGTGTAGGGCTCCTTGAAGAGCAGTGCCGGACTAAAGAATGGCATCCGATTTGGATACCAACTCGTCGGATGGCGCAGATTTGATGAATGATCGAAAATCGTGATCCCACCGCCCTTGCTGAAGTCGATCCACTTAACGCACTTCCCGTACAGGTTGGTCGCACCGACGGTTCCGTCGCTGCCTGTATAGGTCCAGTCTTTGCAAGCTTTCGACATGCGGCACGATAAACCTGCGTAGCCACCGGAAAAATTTTTGGGTGGCGTCCGGTCCAGCTTCAGATCCGCCGAACCGGCCGTAAACGTAGCGGTCCAGTCGATGGAATAATCGCCCTTCGCATCGGGAGCACTGACCGTCACGACGCGCGTTTCACGCATCAGAGGCTCTTTCTCCGGCAAATGATAACTCAGTTCCAACTCCATACGAGCAGAAAAATCAGGATTGGATACCGTTTTCAGCGTCACAACCTCCGTCCGACCGTCGCACATCCCTGTTTTTTTATTCTCCTCCCAATAGTTGACACCATTGATGTACTTCCAGGACCACCACAACCCGCGATGCCACGGATGGTCTGCAGGACGAAGTTCCGTGATACAGGTGCCATTGGTGAGGGTCAACGGGTGAAAACAAGGCTTCCCTTCCCCTTTCACGCCATTGAACTGCCAGACCACACGCTCATGATCCATCAGCGCCAACTCCCCAGTGCTTGACTTCCATTGGTACTGCGCCTCTCCTGCGGCAGACTGGAGTATAACTATTCCTGATAAGACCAGCGCGAAAAAAGCCATTTTCGCGTCCCCATTATGCACGTTGTTCATCTTCTGAGTCTCCCTTATTACGTTTGCGCTTTATTTAACAAACTTGTTATTGTTTCACTATAGAAAATACCCCATCGGAAGGCAATCCCTAATTACATCTAAATGACGCGTGCCAGGCTACATCGCGGCTTGTCGGTACTTTGATAACGATGCGAAGGAGCCGTCCTTCTGGAGCGGCGGCTGAAATCGTAACCCCTGCTTCCTGGTCCGCCTTTGAAACATGAACCGGACCGACCGTCAGACTGCCAGAAGCTGGAAGCACCACGCGTAACTCATACCGGTCATTGGCCACGACATGGCTGACACCGCTTAAGGAAGAGGTCTTTGCATCCCATCGTTCCTCCATGACGTCGATCATACCCTGGGTGACATGCCGGGAGGTGCTCAGGAGCTGAGGATGGTCCGTCTCGGGTCTTAACGCCAGCACCTTGCACGCATGAGGTGGAAGCGTGAAGACGAACTTTTCACGGATGGATTCCACCAGACGATTTTTCCAAAAGTCGAAAGCGACGTAGGAAGCAGCGTCCAGACCTGCCCGTTTGAGGAAGTAGTTAAAAGTATAGTCTGCGTCATCCCAATTAAACAGCCCCACCACATCTCGTTGGACATTCGACTTCGTATCCGTCACTCGCCAGATCCGCGCGAGCGGTTCCTCAAAGAAATCAACGGGCCGAGCTGTGGCTTGATGCGCGGGCATGATCCGGCGCAGCATATCCAGCCGATCAGGAGGGAGTTTCTGAAGATTTTCACTCGCGACCGTCAGTTGCCCGGCCAGCGCGGCCCACGAGCAGATCAACCGCGCATGTTCCGTCGGCACAGAGGCCCGTACATACACAGGATCTGGATCATTATGCCAGACCCGGCGGTGCATAAAATAGTTGCGCGTTCCCGTACGCACCCCCGCCAGCAATCGGTATTCCCCCCGCAGGAGCCACTGGGAATCATTGTCAGGGCCTACGCGCATAGCATCCACCAGCCCGATGGAGGCTCCAAACGTGCGCATATTCTGTGACACATTGCAGCCGAGGATATAGGTTTTGTCCCCTGCTGCCTCCCGGACGATTTTCAAGCCTTTCCGATAGGCCTCCACATTCGTGGTCTTCGGATTGTAAAAGACGGCATCCCCCAGTTTATCCTCGCGGTACTTGTCGTTCACATAAACCATTCCTGTTGCCAGACCGGTCCATAACCCATCGAGCTTCAGATAAGCATAGCCCCATTCATGGACGATTCGCTTCACAACATCGTGCACATAAGTCTGCACTTCGGGATGTGTCAGATCCAGGCATGAGCCGCCCCATTTCACGACATACGGCTTGTTGTCATCGCGTTTAACAAACCAGTGCTGACGCTTCTCGAACTCGGGCGCATCCCACGTCCCGGCGAAGGGGATCAGCCATAACCCTGGTGTAAAGCCATTCCGCTTAAGCATATCGGCCGCCCCCTTCATGCCCTCTGTGCCGTAAGGGCCGGGAGAACGGTAATTTGAAAAATCTTTGGCCGGACCGTTACGCCCCACGCCACATTGCCAACCGTCATCAATCTGGATAAATGCATAGCCGAAAGGCAGCAGTTCCTTTTTTGCAAATTCGGTGAGAGCAGGCAGTATTTTTTCATTCAATGCCTTGCCATGATACCAGGTACAATGTCCAGAAGGTTGCGGCGGAAGCTTGATCTCGTAGACAACGGCCAAGGCATCCGCAAAAGCTTCCAACCCCAAGCGCGCGTCTTCAAAAAATCCGACCGCGAACAGCTCCATGGGCACATGTTCGCCAGCCGGGATCGTGAGGCGCCCATAGTCCGCACGCGGCTTGATTATGACCTTGCCATCCGTTATGTCAGTAAAGATGATGCCACTGGAGCGGTCATGCGTCAGCCAACCCGCCACTACGCCATTCCGGCTCACAGGTTCAGCCAAAGCAAGCCAGACATAACTGCCCTCTCCCGAAGCGGCAGAGGCCTGCCGGTTGGTCAGCGGAGCCATTGCGACCGGCGGGGTTCCGGTACCATACATGACCAGCTCTTCCGCCCGCTTTCCCATGTCAACCGAAAGTGGCATGAGCGGGACCCTATTCAAGACGGCTTCCTTGTCACCTGCGTTGTGCAAGGCGCTGGCTATTACGGCAAACGGCAGTTTCGGATAGAGGATGAGCGCGCCTCCCTTGTACTGCAGGGATTGCCCGCGGCCCAGGGTCCGATGCTCAGTTGTCACAGCTACCAGTTCTTTTCCGCCCTCGGGCAGAACCCCCTTCATAACCACAGCCGTTAGTCCCTGCTTGGGGCGTATCTCAAATGCCCCGTTCTCTGGCTCAGCAGTGATCTTCAGCCACTCATTCTCAATGGACTTCACGGCGCCAGTCGAAACCAACGTCCATCCCAGCACCAACAACAACCAACCATGTACTCTTTTCATCATGTGTTCTTACCTTGCATCGTGAGTCTTCGACTCTGACTTATTGAACGTTTTTAAACTATATACCTAAACCGAAAATCTGTCATGTCGCCAAAACTGGGTACAGTCAAAATATTATTTTTGTGAACTCATGAACTGCGCAACCGCTTGCCCGCGCGAATGGACATGCAGTTTCTGATAGATGCGTTTGATGTAGGTATGTACCGTACTGTAAGAGATGCCTAACTGGGAGGCGATCTCAATATAGGTGTCCCCCCGGGAGAGCGAGCGAAGCACATCTTCTTCGCGGGGGCCCAATTGCGTCTCCGAGTCCATGGGACGGGCACTACGCCGGGCAGTGAAGTAGCGCACTACCTGGCGTGCGATACTGCTGGTCATGGGCGCGCCGCCTGTACTCGCATCCCGGACTGCATTGGCCAGGGCTTCAAGCGAAACAGGTTTCAGCAGATAGCCGCAGGCTCCAGCTTCGAGTGCCTTGAAAATCGTCTCGGTATCCTCATAGATCGTGAGCATCACAAACTCGGTATCCGGCATAGCTCCAGAAAGAATTCGGACACATTCCACGCCGTCCATGACGGGCATATTAATATCCGTCAAGACAACATTTGGTTTGAGCGGACGAAGTCCATCCACAGCGGCCTTGCCATCTGAAAATACGCCGACGACGCGGCACTCAGGAATACGGCGAAGCATTTCTGCTAGGCCTTCCCGGATACCTGCATCATCTTCAACAATCGCCACACGAATGACGTGCGCTTTCTTATCCATGTTACGTTCTCCTCTTCATGTCTACTAGTGGCACCTCCAGAAGCACCGTCGTCCCCTTTCCTGGCTGACTCGTTATTTCAAATCGTCCTCCGCAGTCGTTCATCCGCTGCCGCATCGTATCAATACCATGCCCTCGACGTGCAGACTCGGTTACGGCAACATCCATCCCGCATCCTTTATCTTCCACACTGACCTTCAGCAGCTTGCCCTCAACCGAAAACAGCACATTCAAGCCCGTGGCCCCTGCGTGTTTCACGGCGTTGTTCAGCGCCTCTTTGAACGCCATCAGCAAGGCGTGGCGAGCCCGTGCATCCACCATCGCTTCTGGAACAGTGTCGGGAATATTCAGGCGGCAATGGAGTCCGCTCTCCCCTAAAAACTGCTGAGCATATTGCGTCATGAAATTAATGCAGTCCTCTGTCGCGCCACTGCGCGGATTCAGAGCCCAGACGATCTCGCGCAAGCTACGGGTCATGCGTTGCGCTGTATTGAAAAGTTCTTTTCCGTGGGCAGTCGTACTGTCGAGGTCGCCTGCATCGGACTGCGTCAAATTACCCAAGATCGCAACACGCGTCAAAGCAGCGCCGATGTCATCGTGTAGGTCACGAGCAATCCTGGAACGTTCCTGTTCGATCGCTCGCTCATGTTCCAGAATGGCGATACGGCGTAACTGGCGACGACGTTCCGCATACCAAACAACACTCCCCACCAATAATAGTGCGCAGAAGATCAGCAGAGCCTTAAAGGCGATGGTCTGCTGAAAGAGGGCAGGTAATACAATATTGACTAATACGCCTTGATCCGTCCAGTCGCCATTACGTAGTCGCATTGAAAGTCGAAGAATATATCGTCCAGGGGGTAAATTTTGAAAGAGAATCGTATGGTTTTTGGTGCTTTCCGACCACGTATCCTCATAGCCTTCGAGACGGTGTCGGAAAAGGATCCGGTCAGGAGCCTGATACTCGGGAACAGCATAGCGAACAGAGACCTGACGTGTCCCTGCGGGCAACTCAACCTTCGGTACAGGCTCACACGTAATCAATGCCCGCGACCATAAGACGCGTTCTCCTATTTTAATCTCTTCGAGGCATGCTGTTGTCATCACTTTGGGTGCCATCGGACGCTCTTGGGGTGTAATCACTGCGAGACCTCTCAGGGTGCAGAAGAGGAGACGCCCATCGCTTAGGCGGAGGCTCGCATGCCCATAGCCGGCAGGGCATTCCTCGCTGACCAGCCCCTCGGGAATACCATATTCGCTTACGCGCAACGTTTTCCTACTCTTCGTCGCGACAGCTTCTGCATCCTCTCGATCAATATGAACGATGCCTGATGCGGTACCCAGCCAAAGCCCATGGCTTCCATCCTTCAAAATTTGACGGATATCAGAATCTGGTAACCCCTCGTTCTCGCCAAAGACAAAGAGATGACCGTTGTTGCGCCTCCATACCAGCCCTTTCATGGTACCGATCCAAAGTCCATCCTTCTCATCTTCGCAAAGTGCTCGTACGGACGAATCGGGCAGGCCATCCGCCATGCCCACTCTGACAAGTACTTGGGTTGGAGAGAAACCGACAAGCCCTTCATGTTGATGACCCGCCCATATTTGACCCATACGGTCTTCAAGAAGGGCATGCACCGCAGCATGGGGCATGCCGCCTCGGATTCGCAAGGAAGCAGCCGTTTCCCATTCTACACGCCTGAGACCTGACCAGGTACCAGCATACATCGCTCCATCGCGTGCTTCCAATAAGGAACTGATGCTCTCATCGCTCCGGACATTTCGGCGCACCACCCCTGTTTGGGCCTCGCGGCTCCAGAGATAATCACCCTGTGTCCCAATCCACAATGACCCCTCGCGACCTGTGAGTAGCGCGCTAACGACTGAATTTTGTGGAAACCCTTGTACATCTACCGGATGTAATGTCCGTGTTGTTCCTTGAAGAAGTCCAGCACCGTCAACGCCACAGAGAAGCGTGCCATCCTTGTTTTCCATAACAGCTAAAAACGCATCTGATCCCACCCCTGTTGTGTTGTGCACCACTTGTACGGTTCTCGGACGTAACTGATAAAGTCCCCCGCGTGTCGCCAGCCAGAACGATCCGGATCGATCTTTAAAAATATGGTGCACGGTGGAGGTGACAAAACCGTCACGCCGGCCTAGTTCTTTGTAATCATTCCCTTTCAGATGGCCGACAACGCTGCCAGCGACCCACACCTCGTCATCGCTTTCCATGAAAAGCGTGTCGCTATGGATTCTGCGCGGATAGAGAATGTCCCGACCTTCCCATCGTTGCCAGCCGCCCTCGCGCAAAATCGCGAACCCTTTCCGCCCCTTAACCAGCACGGAGCCGGAGACCGTCGCTTGAACGATGGAATAGCGATCTGGATCGAGGGGCGTCTCTTCTTTTTCTAACGCGTTTCCAATTAAGCGATAGACCCCATCATCCGCAGCTAATCGAAGGTGTCCGTCCGAAGAGAAGACAGCATCGTTGATCATGCCTTCGCCATGAAAAGGAACTGTTTCAACGGTATCACCTGTGACGCGACAGAGCATACGTTGCGCCACGCATACGACTGCCCCCTTGGGATCATCCAAAAGACGCATGACGCGTCCACCATCTGCCATCTGCGTGATCTGTCGCCAGCCCCTGGTATCATGCCGCCAGACACCACGATCTCCATAAATCCAAAAACCTCCGTTGGCGTCAAAATGAACACCTCTCAACAGGGTGGGAAGTTGCGGGGGGAGTTCTTGAGGCAAGAGACTGATGAAGCGTTGACCGTCAAACTGTGCGATTCGGGTGGGCGTTGTCAACCAGAGAAACCCATCTGGTGATTGCGTCACATGCATCACGATGGCTTCAGGAACACCTTCACCCACGCCCCACTGGCGAAGAATATAGTCGTCCGTCAAAGGAGCGACTTCAGGCAGGGTCTCTACTGCCGGAGAAAGATAAGCAACGAATAAACTCCCAAACGCTAAAAAACAGGTCGTCAGCTTCTTCATAAATTGAAATCCACATTTGCTGATTTATGTTAGCGCGTTTCGAATCATTTGACCAGCCTACATCGTTATCGATCCTCACCTTCCTTAGTAGCAGATCCCGTAGCCGCACTCACAGGGAACCCGGACTTCTTCAACCTCGCACCAATCTCCTTCAGGGTCTTCACATCCGCGGAGTGTATGGAACCGTCGCTCAATGGGCCGATGTTCAACAGGAAGTTACAGTTATCGCGCCGTGTTTCCCCCAGAATCTGCCAGACCTCATCCGCCGTACGGTGATAAGCCCCTTCGACGTTGAACCACATCTTCGTTCCTTTGCCCCCCTTCTCGTTCAGTTGCAATGTCGTACAGATCTCAACCGGCTTATCCGCAAGTTTCGCCTTGACCGTGTCAGGGACATACTTAAATTCTGACTGCGCGTGGAAGCGATGCTCATACGTGAGAAAGTCCTCATCGCCTGTCACACCATGACAGAACGAGATCAGACACGTGGGCTGTAAGGAACGGATGAGGGCAAACATCTCGTTCAGATGCGGATACTTGCTGCGCTTCGGATCCTTATAATAAGCACTGTCCGTGTCGAACCATAAACCCGCAATAGGGCCATACTGCGTCAACCACTCCTGAATGATCGTCATGTTGCGCTCATAATTGGGCGCATCGGTCTGAGCGATGCTTCCATGCACGTAAAGCATCAGCTTCAGTCCACGCTTATGACAGGCCGCGGCCATCTCACCGACAAGATCTTTCTTTGACGGAAGATCATCCACGGAGTTTGGATGGGCCACTTTGGAGCGAAACATATAGGGTCCACCACCGTGATACGGCGTGAAGGTGATATACTTCATTCCTGCCTCAACAGCGAGATCTGCTATTGCATTTGCATCAAACTTCGATGCGGTAAAACGCCGTTGCCACTCCTCCACACTGACCTCCGCAGGCATCGGCTGCGTTTTGCCATAAGGCGAGAGGCTGACCATTCCATAATGGACAAACATCCCGAACTTGGCATCACGAAACCATTGTCGTTCCTCTTGGCGCGGTGACGTGACATCAACACAAAAGGCAACAATCGGCATCCCAATAAGCACAAAACTCATGACTCCCACGCGATACAGAAAATGGTTTCGTGATTGCTTCATGACGTTATTCATATTATCTTTCCCCTTTTAAATAAAATTAACTCTACTCTCAAAGTGAACATTTGTCATGTCCCCAAAATTGGGTACACCTCAACCTTGAGGAGCGGAGCGGGAATAAACGATGGGGTAACTTGGAGAAGTGCGTTAATGTGTTAGTGTGTTAATGTGTTAGTGTGTTAATGTGTTAGTTGAAGAATTGAACGCTTTTTTAGCATCCGAAATACATGAGCCGCAGAGAGAAGTTAACATTTTTCGTGTTTTTAGTGTATTTCGTGGAAAAATGTTGAGGTTATAGACAACATGGCGTAGACATTTCTGTCTGTGCAATCAAGCGACATACAAATAATATCGCACGGTTCTCCGCAATATATTTTGATATTGCTCGTTGATATAAAAATGAGGAATAAAATGAGATTGCGTTTCACAATGATCACGACTCTGAGTGTACTGGCTTTGCACTGTTGCATGGGCGCCACTGCAGAGGCACCCAAGGGAACAGTCACTAAGCATAGTTTCACCAACAGCCTGATTTTCCCAGGGACCACACGTGACTACTGGCTCTATGTGCCGGCTCAGTATGATGCTGCTAAACCCGCCTGCGTTCATGTCAACCAAGACGGCATCCAGTTCAACGCCCCTGCCATCTTTGACCAGCTTATCGCATCGAAGGAGATGCCTGTGACCATTGGCATCTTCGTCAGTCCGGGGAAGGTCAAGGCACTCTCCACCAATGCCCTCGACCGGTTCAACCGCAGTTACGAATACGATTCCGTCAACGACAACTACGCCCGTTTCCTCCTCGACGAACTTTTGCCGCACATCATCCGCGAACACAAACTCAACCTCTCGACCCATGCCAACGACCGTAGCATTGGCGGCTCCAGCAGCGGGGCTGTCTGCGCATTCACCGTTGCGTGGGAACGGCCTGACGCCTTCAGCCGTGTCTTCAGTGCTATCGGCACCTATGTCGGCCTGAGGGGCGGGGACCGTTATCCAACGCTCATCCGGAAGACCGAACCTAAACCACTCCGCGTCTTCCTTCAGGACGGCAGCGCCGACCTCAATATCTATGGTGGTGACTGGTGGATGGCCAACCAGGCCATGGAGCGTGCGCTCACCTTTGCCGGATACGAGGTTAACCACGTCTGGGGCGAAGGCGGTCACAGCGGCAAGCAAGCGACAGAGCTTTTTGCCGACGCCATGCGGTGGCTCTGGAAGGATTGGCCCGCACCCATCAAGACGGGGCTCGGTTCAAAACAGCTTCAAGATATTCTCATCCCCGGCCAAGGCTGGGAACGTGTGACAGGGGATTTTAACATTCCTGATGATCCCGCTACCCAATTGAGGTCTAAACTTGTTGAAGCGGGATTGAAAACCGCCAGTGGCATTACCCGTTCACCGGATCAAACATTGCTCTATGCTGCCGACAGCTCGTCGCACTGGGTTTACAGTTATCAAATCCAACCTGACAACACCCTTGCCTTTGGGCAGAAATATTATCATCTCCACGCTTCCGATACTGCCGACAATTCCGTTGCAGGTGGGATGTGTGTGGATCGCGACGGACGGCTTTACGTGGCCACCGCAATGGGTGTGCAGGTGTGCGACCAAGCCGGCCGCGTCAACTGCATCCTCCCGACCCCCGGCACCTGCCAAACACTCTGTTTCAGTGGTGAGGCTTACGATATCCTCTACGCCCTGTGTGACGGAAAAGTCTTCAAGCGCAAGCTGAAGGTACAAGGCGCAAACCCTTTCCAGCCACCCATCAAACCTGCGACGCCGAAGCTATAGGTACGCCCCCCGCCCGGAGTACCGGAAATAAACTAAAGGGGTAACCCCAGAAACTGCTGCGTTACGCCATTTTCCTTTTGTGCCTTATTTAAAAGAATGGTATCCTTATTGGCACTTTCAACATCAGGGGAGACGCCTTGAGCACCCCCTCACGCCCTATAAGGATTTTGGCTTATGCCCACATTGAATTGGATTGGAAAAGAGGCTGTCGTCAACCACCATCAGCAGGTGCCCTTCCGACTGCTCAAGGATGTGCCGGACCTCGCCTGCGGCGACCCCGGCAGCGGCAACCTGATTGTGCAGGGCGACAACCTCGAAGCTCTCAAAGCCCTGCTCCCCTACTATGCCGGACAGGTCAAGTGCATCTACATCGATCCGCCCTACAACACCGGCAATGAAGGCTGGGCCTACAATGACAATGTCAACAGCCCTCTCATCCGCGACTGGCTTGGCAAAACCGTCGGCAAGGAGGGCGAAACCCTCGACCGCCATGACCGCTGGCTCTGCATGATCTATCCGAGATTGGCGTTGCTTCGGCAGTTCCTCAGCGAGGATGGTGCGATTTTCATCAGCATCGATGATAACGAAGTTGCAAAGCTCAGACTTTTGATGGATGAAATCTATGGTGAGCCAAACTTTGTAACTTCTATTGCATGGCAAAAAATCTACACAATCAAAAACAGCGCGAAGCATCTTTCTGAAATGCACGATTACGTTGTCATCTACGCGAAGACAAAAAATTCATGGAATAGAAACCTGTTTCCACGAAGTGACGACGCAGAAGGAGACTATTCAAATCCAGACAACGACCCCAGAGGCGTATGGGCATGTAATGCACTTCAATCACGAAATTATTACAGTAAGGGTACATATTCAATTCACTCTCCAGGAGGAAGACTGATTGAAGGACCACCGAAGGGAACATATTGGCGAATGGAAGAAGCAAAACTCTGGGAACTTGACGCGGATAAACGCGTTTGGTGGGGCAAGACTAACAACAACAGTCCACGTATAAAGAAGTTCTTAACTGAGGCAAAAGAAGGTGTTGTGCCATCAACATGGTGGGATCATCGTTTTGCGGGAACCAACTCAGGTGCAAAAACAGAACTTAGAGATATCTTAGGTGGCAACGAAGCGGAACTATTCAACACCCCAAAACCGTGGCAACTTATTCAGCGTATTCTCCAGATTGGCACAAATGCCGACTCCATAGTTTTGGATAGTTTCTCAGGCTCAGGCGCAACGGCTCATGCAACTCTTAGACAAAATCTTGAAGATGGTGGCACCCGCCGTTTCATCCTCGTGGAAATGGAGCCTGAGATTGCGCGCACGGTGACCGCCGAGCGTGTGCGGCGCGTGGCGCAGGGTTATACGAACGCCAAGGGCGAGGAGGTTGCGGGTCTAGGCGGCGGTTTCCGTTATTGCGAACTGGGAGAGCCTCTCTTTGATGAGACGGGTATGATCCGCGAGACGGTTAAATTTTCAGAGCTGGCAAGGCATGTCTATTTTTCAGAGACAGGCGAGCCCCTGCCACGTGCGCGGGTGTTGAATACGCCGTTGCTGGGGGTGTGCAGAGGTGTCGGCATCTATCTGCTCTACAACGGCATCCTGGGGGATGAGAGCGCCAATGGCGGCAACGTGCTGACGCGTCAGACGCTGGCCAAGCTGCCGCCCTTTGACGGGCCGAAGGTGATTTACTGCGCCGGATGCCTCTTGAGCCGCGACCGTCTCCAGGCCGCGCGCATCACCGTCCGCCAAACCCCTTACGAGATCAAGACCACATGAAAATTATCAACCAAGCGGTTAAACGAAACCGTGAAAGATTCCCGGATGAATTTGTGTTTATCGTTAAACCACAGGAAGTTACAAACTTGATATCACAAACTGTGATATCAAGTTACACGACCATGCTATCACAAACTGTGACAGCATCCTCGAAGCGTAATGTGCGTCGTCCACCGTCAGCTTTTACAGAACACGGCGCGATTATGGCGGCAATGGTTTTAATCAGCCCGCAAGCGGTGCAGATGAGCGTCTTCGTGGTGCAAGCCTTTGTCGCAATGTTAAAATTGTCGCCGCCGCAGGTGACGGAAGCGGAGGAACCTCCGCGCCCCCGCATCGACTTCTCGGTCCGGGAGCGCCGTGTCGGCTACCGCACACCGTCCGCCCAACCCCCTGCAAAATCAAGGTGTCGTAGATGAAAGGAGCGACGATGATGAACAGTGAACGAATTCATACCCTACAAACTGATTTTGACAGGATTACAGGATTTGCATGATTGAATTCAATGGCGGTTAATCAT
>SESA01000468.1_pt1 | contig 26134 bp, 27 predicted proteins | sample 3171451 | NCBI WGS metagenome assembly SESA01 (sample SAMN06051862, study PRJNA518727) | freshwater metagenome | biome: subpolar coniferous forest; feature: holomictic lake; material: water; isolation source: holomictic Lake 227, 8 m depth | place: Canada: near Kenora, Ontario | collected...
ATATAGAACTTGAACCGGCCAAGAAAGATTGATCATCAGTATGGGACGGGCACAGGAGCTTCCGGGCCCGCCTGCCCACGCTCGCGCGCTTGTCCGCCTGGCGTCCGTGAGCCCGATCTCGATTGTTCCAGAAGGCCCGATTGCCTGGCGGCAAGCTTTGCCCCTGCGCCGCTGGTTTGTGTCACAAATTATCATGAAAAGGATGAATAATAAATGAACAAGGGAGATACGAGAGACTTAATCATCACACGCCTCTTTGATGCACCTGCAGAATTTGTCTGGAAGGCGTGGACAGAGCCCGAGCGCGTTATGCGTTGGTGGGGACCTATTGGTTCTACATCATCAGTTTCCAGGATCGATCTGCGAGTGGGCGGCGAGTACCTCAATTGCATGCGATCACCCGACGGCAAGGACTATTGGAGCAAAGGCTTCTATCGTGAAATCGTTCCGCCTGAGCGACTGGTCATGACCGATTCTTTTGCAGATGAGAAAGGCAACATTGTCCCGGCTTCCTACTACGGCATGAGCAAAGACTTTCCGCTTGAAATGTTGATAACAGTGACTTTCGAAGAGCATGACGGCAAAAATGGCAAGACAAGACTTACCCTGCGCCATACTGGCATGCCGTCCGGCCCGGATAGTGAGGGTGCACAGCAGGGCTGGAATGAATCCTTCGACAAGCTTGCAGAATACCTGGAAACGGAGAAATCGATCATCTCCGGGAAAAATGTCCCCCTGTTTGAGTTTCCGTCAGATCGGGAGGTCGTCATAACTCGCATCTTTAGGGCTCCGCGCGAGCTGGTGTTCAAGGCGAGCACGAATCCTGATCTTATACCGCAGTGGTGGGGGCCGAAACGATTTGCGACTAAGGTTGAAAGGATGGACGTAAACCCGGGCGGAGTCTGGCGATTCATCCAGCGCGATAATGATGGCAATGAGTACGCTTTTCATGGCGTTTACCGGGAAATCGTGCCGCCGGAGCGAGAAGTTCACACCTTTGAATTTGAAGGCATGCCGGGCCATGTAATACTGGAAACGTCGATGTTCAAAGAGTTCGAAGGCAAGACGAAATTGACGGTCACAGATCTCTTCCAGAGCGTTGAGGATCGTGACGGCATGTTCAAATCAGGGATGAAGGAAGGTGCAACAGAAAGCATGGACCGCCTGGAAGAAATAGTCTTAAAAACCTTGAAGATGTAATGATAAATATCGAACAAGGAGGAAAGAAGAAATGTCCAGTATAGTACACTTTGAGATACCTGCGGATGATATCCAAAGGGCAAAAACATTCTATTCCAACCTTTTTGGCTGGAAGATTGAAGGCATGCCAGGCATGGATTATGCGATGATCGACGTTTTCGGCGCTCCTGGAGGAGGCATGATGAAGAGGATGCACCCGGAGCAACAAATTACAAACTACATCGGAGTGCCGTCGGTAGACGAATATGCTGCGAAAGTTGAAAAGCTGGGCGGCAAAATAATTGTTCCCAAGAAAGCCGTTCCCGGGATGGGGTATTTCATAATCTGTATGGATACTGAGAACAATGCCTTTGGTATCTGGGAGATGAGTCCCACAGCGAAATAATGGCGCGATGAAGTAGACGTTGTAGTCTTCTTAATCAGTTGTGAGCAAACGCCCAGGCAGCCAGCGCAGCCGCTCCTGGGCCCGCCTGCCCGCGCCCGCGCGTGCGAACGTCCGCCTGGCGCCGGGAAGTACCTTCTCGATTATATAATACAAAGTGCTCAAGTTGTTGAATGATCTGGTTCCTCGCTGTTTCGAGTGGGTAAAAGAATAATTAAAGGCCTCTGTGAGTCCTCCGTGCGCTCTGTGTCTCTGTGGTGGGATCGTTAGTTGTATGGTTATAATTATCCGCTAATATTATTAAAAGATGGCCTCTGTTTCCAAAAATCCCGCGCCCTGGAAAACTGCCCTTACCGGAGGCCAGCACACCTGGCTCTCAGGCCCGACCGGCCCCCCTAGTCCCCGCCAGGCAAGCCAGCCCGCCCTGACGACAACGCCGCCCAGGCCAGCCCGGCCCACCAACGGCGGCCACGAGCGCAGCCGAAGCCCGAGCGGCGCAGAGCGCGGCCCTGCGGCTGCCCGACGCTGCTGCCGTAAGTCGTCGGATCGGAAAGATGGAGGACCACCTCGAATCTCTTTGTGGTTTGGTCCGTAGTTGCTGGATATAATTATCTGCCAATATTAATAGGATCAGAAAAAAAACTATGCAGAAAACTATAAAATGTAAGAACGAATGATAGTATTAAGGTGAATCAAGAATGAAAGAAGAAGTTTTCTTTGGCGAAGGCATGGCCAAGACCAAGACTGAATATCCCGACCTCTACAAAGCCATCGTTGGACTAAACGAGGCCATCTACAACGGCAAAGCCCTGGACTACAAGGCCCAGAAGCTGATTGCGATCGGCATCAATGCCGCCACCTCCGACGACCGGGCCACCAAGAAGCAGATGATGAGCGGCATGAAGGAGCTTGGCATCACCAAGGACGAGATTGTGGATGTCCTGAGAGTGGTTCTGCTAACTTCAGGAATGCCTCCCTTCACCAAGGGCATGAAGATATTGTATGAAATACTGGATAAATAGAAATTCGGCCCTTCGCTACATTATGTGGCCGGCAGCAAACTTTTGATATTCCAGGGGGTGCGTAGCCCCCGGAATCGTCTTTGGGAGTACTTTGTAAGCTTTGTGCCTTTGTAGTGAGCGTATGCACACGATTCATTCCGTTATCGCCTTTTTTCGCAGCAATCGGTTGTAGGCGATGGCAAACCTGTGCGCTTCGTCTCTGATCTCCTGCACATAGAGCGATGCCTTATCATTCTTCTTGATCTGCAACGGTCCGTCCAGTCCCGGTACGTAGATCTCCTCCTCACCCTTGGCCAGAGAGATGATGGGGATCTTCAGCCGCAGCTCTCTTAGCTCGGCCAGCGCAAAGGATAGCTGCCCCTTGCCACCATCGATAATAATGAGGTCAGGCAGCTCCAGACTCCCCTCCTTCTGGCGAGTGTAGCGACGTCGAACTATCTCAGCGATGGAGGCGAAATCATCCACGCCCTGCACGCCCTTGATTTTGAAGCGCCGGTAGTTGCTCTTGTCCGGCCTGCCTCCTCGAAACTGCACCATGGAGCCTACCGAAAAGGTACCGGCCAAGTGTGAGATGTCGAAACATTCGATGACCTGGGGAGTCTTGGGAAGACGAAGCGCCTCCTGCAGGGCCAGCATCTTCATTCTGTCACCAAAAAAGCCGATCTCCACATTCATTTTGGCCAGCTCCAAGAGCTCCTTTTTTTCACCCTGCTTGGGGACGGTGACATGCACCTTTTTGTCCTTCACGTGGGAGAGAAAATCCACCAGAGACTGCTCTAGCAGCTCTTCCATTATCAGCTCCTCGGGAGGCTCATGCTCCGAGTAGTACTGCACCAGGAACTCCTCCAGGAAGTTCTCGCTCTGGGCAAAGACGTAGTCCTCTTTTCCCTCTAAGGTGCCCCGGTAGACCTTGAATAACATGAGAAAGACGCTGGAACCGTCCACCTGATAGCTGATAACGTCCTGATCGTACTTGCGGTTTTTCTCCACCTGCTGCCTCTCCTGAAGGTGCCGCAAAGCTGCGATCTCATCTCTTAGCTCCATTGCTCTCTCGAACTCCTGCCGGGCGGAGAGCTCTCTCATCTCCCTTTGCATAGATTCGACCAGCTCTCCCGTTTTCCCTCCCAGGGCCGAGGCTGCCCTTTTTACCCTGTCCTGGTAGTCCTCCTCTCCGATCTTGCCTAGACATGGGGCCATGCAGTGGCCCAGGTGGTAGCGCAGGCATGCACGCTTGGGCAGCCTTTTACAGGTACGTAGACCAAAGGTCTTGCGCAGAAGCTGATAGACGAATGTCCTCTCACGAGCAGAGGTGAATGGGCCGAAGAACGAGCCCTTGCCAGTGGCCTTGCGGGAGATTCTGATGCGCGGGAATTGCTCTTTTGTAAGCTCTATGCAGGCATAACGGGAGGAGTCTTTGAGCTTGATGTTGTAGCGGGGCAGATGCTTCTTGATAAGGGTGTTTTCCAGCAGCAGCGCTTCGACTTCGGTGTTGGTGATGATATAGTTCACAGTTTTAGCTGCATAGATGAGGGCCTCTGTCCTGGGACCGTGATCCTGCTTCTGAAAATAATTGGCGACCCGCTTCTTGAGATCTCGGGCTTTGCCTACGTAGATCACCGTGCCCTGGCCGTCTCTGAAAAGATAGCATCCTGGATTGTGTGGAAGAGAGTCAAGAGAGATCATGATTAGAAAGGGAACTGTATTTTCCGGCTATTTCATTGTAACTCATCTCGAAAAATAAATCCAAACAAAAAAAATGATTGTCCGCCTCACTCGGCAACCGTAAGATCTGCGTCCCCACCTCCGTTATTACTGTTATCAACGCCGCCTCCCAGTCCCATGCATTTGCATCCGCCGTCAGCCCAGTAGCATCCGTCCGGGCAATCTGCTACAGGATTGGGAACTGGACCTGGCATAGGCTCAGGATTGGGGTTTGGTACAGGTCCCGGCATGGGCTCAGGGTCTAGCCCCCGGCAGTAGCAATGGCCGTCAACATAATCGCAGAGAGGATTATTCTCGCAGTCCGCGACGGGATTTGGGGCAGGCTTCATGTAGCATTGGCACCTTCCGTCACTCCATTCGCATGTTTGTGTATCGGAACTCCTTGCCTCGCAGTCCGCGACGGGATTGGGGGCAGGCTTCATGTAGCATTGACACCTTCCGTCACGCCATTCGCATGTTTGTGTATCGGAACTCCTTGCCTCGCATTCTCTCTTGGGATCGGGAGTGGGCTTGGGAATGGTGGGTGAATAGACATCGATGATGACCGCATTACTGTATCCGTTGTTGGTAGCAAACAGGCTTCTGTGCCTGCCAGGCGTATCGGCATAGTACCAGATGTAGTAGTATCCGCTCTGCACCAATCCCAGGCTATATCCCAGGACATAGCCGCTGGGATAAATCTCGTACATGGTAACGGGAGACGCCTGCGGCACATAGATCAGCTCTCTCGTCCATCCGCCCCAGGGCAGTGTGGCATATTGTGTCCAGCTAACAGCTCTCTCTATCCACAGGCCCGGATTGTTGGTGGGAAAGCTTGTGGTAAAGTCGTTCCAGGCCAGGTAGTCTCCGTTATAGTACATGTACCTGGGCGGACTCTTAAGAACTGCTGAAGGCATGAGCTTCTTTAGATCCGTAACAGGAGGAACCTGCTCGGTGTAGGCGGCAATCTCCGTTCCCGCATCTCCTGAAGTCGCCTGCGGCGCGCCGGTGTCAACAAATACGCTTTCCAAATTACTTGCCGGAGCCAGGGCGCTAAATTCAGAAATAGTCAGATTCTCTGCACCAGAATTACCGGATTGGTCCAATCCACCCAATGATATGCTGCAAAGGAGGAGAGCGGCTATAGCAATCCGAGATAATAAATAGTCGGCTTTCATTGTTCCCTCTCAATATTTATTATTACTTTTCATCACCACCTGATTAACTCTATTCATTACCTATAAATTTTTTGTACGGTTTGGTTGTGAATTGTTCGCCTTGCCTCAATTCAGGAGGAAGTGCAGAGCCGTCCCCACCAAGAGCGCCGCCACCAGTCTCAATGCTACGGATTTCAGGGTTCCAGAGACGCCTAGCTCCTTCAGCATCACCATTAAAGTTGCCACACAGGGGAAATACATAGCCAGCACCACAGAGGCGACCACCAGCTGGGCTGGCGTCATATCCAGGGGCGCGAACATGCCGATCCCCACATCCTTTCTCAAAAAACCGATAATCAATGCCGTAGCGGCGTCGCTTGGCAGCCCTAAAAGGCCGGAAACGACCGGTCGCATGGTCTCCCCGATCAGGCGCATCAAGCCGGAGAGGTAAAAGAAGTTCATCACTATCATGCCTAATGCAATGTAAGGCACAGCCTCTTTCAAAAATTCGCGAATGCGAATGAAGGTCTTCTTGAGCAGCGAACGTAAGTTTGGCATACGGTAGGGCGGGATCTCTAAAAAGATCTCGGGAGACTCGCCACCGATAAACCTGTGCAGCAGGAAACCTGTCACCGCAAAAGTGGTGAAGAGAGACAGGTAGACGGCGAAAATGTATCTCAGGCCGTAGGGAGCCAGCATGCCAAAGATCATGGCCGATTGCGAGGCGCAGGGAATGGCCATGGTCATAAGCGTGGCCGCCAGATACCTCTGTTTAGGCGACTCCAGGATACGCACGGAGAGAACGGCCGGCACGCTGCAGCCCATGCCCAGGACACAGGGCAGGATGGCCGCCCCATGCAGTCCGATCCTGTGCATGAAAGCGTCCAAAATGATGCTCAGCCGGGGAAGGTAGCCGATGTCCTCCAGGGCGCCCAGCACCAGGTAAAAGGGAATGAGGAAAGGCAGGACCACGCCTAACGGAATATAGAGACCGGTGGTGAGAATGCCGAAAGACTTGAGCAGCTCAGGAGACGTTCCGATCAGGATGTCATGCAGCAAGGGCGAACTGATGTGGCTTTCTACAAAGCCGCTGATGAACAAAGAGTAGGCAATGAATATGGGGTCGGTGACCTTCACTTGCAGCAGCTCTCCTGCTTCAATCACCAGGCTGAAGGAAAGATAGAGCACCAGCATAGCGATGGGAATTCCCGTCAGCGGCTTGATGGAAATATCCTCCAGCCGGTCGAAGAGGGAAGGATGGCGGTGCATGACCTTCTGCGTCCTGGCCGCAATCTCGCCGATGCGGGCCCATCGCTGATCCGATGAGGCAAAGTGCATGTCGGGGGGCGTCTTTGCTTTGGCAAGGGCCCCCACCAGATCGCGGATGCCCTGGCCGCTCACAGCCACCGTGGGAACTATGGGGACGCCCAATTCCTTTTCCAGAGCGGCCACATCGATCTCGATGCCCTTTTTGGTTGCGGCGTCCCAGAGGTTGAGGGCAACAACCGTGGGAACACCCCGCTCCAGAATCTGTAAAGTGAGGTTGAGGTTCCTCTCCAGATTGGTGGCATCGATGACGTTCACCACCACATCCGCGCCCTTGGAGAAGATCAAGCGGCCAACCTCTTCCACATGGGTGGTGGGATCGAGGGAATAGACACCGGGAGCGTCCACTAAGGTGGCCATCTGCTCGCCAAGTTTCATGCGTCCTTCCGTGTACTCCACGGTGGTGCCGGGGTAGTTGGCGGAGATGACCTCGATTCCCGTCAGCCGGGAAAATATGACGCTCTTGCCCACGTTGGGGTTGCCCATGAGCAGGATCTTCAAGGTCGCAATCTCCATTGGTCGGGTCTAATACTTCGGATATCCATTTTATGGTTAGGATATTCTATACTTAACTGGAGCGGTGTGGAGAATCGCATATCTTAAAATTTTTGGCGTTGAGGTTACCACATCAAATAGCCAAGACACAAAAAAGATGGTGAGAATTAGAAGCCAGACGGTTTCAGATCATCTTAACTTGAATCGTATTCAGCAAGTTCTCACTCAGATTCGTCGGGAATTTTGCCAGAATCTCTACCTTGGTCATTCCCACGGATATATTGTAATTCTCAATTACTCTGCTGTCCAGCCAATATTTTGCAATAGTAGAATTAGAGACGTTGCCGTCTTTCTCATAGGTTTCGGTTACTACAAGGCCGGGTTTGCCATCAATAATCATCTCGGATAAGTCGCCATCCGTTATAGTTCCGAGGGCTTTTTCATAATTCAAGGCAAGATTTAGGTATCTGAGATCCGGAGATAGATCTGAGCATTCCCAGACGGTTTCATTGATTACAGCAATAGCTGCTTTGGTATCATTAGTAAATTTTATATCTATTCTTGATGTGGAGTTCGCCTCATCCCATTGTGATGATACATTGTATTCCATTGTCGTATTCAGGTCAAACGAAACGTTATAAGGCCCAACCGAAGTCTCCTCAGTCTTTGCCGATGCACCTGCAGCCAGCAAGACCATTAAGATTAAAGCATACAATATCTTCATATTAATCCACCTGTATTTTCTCGTGGCAAGAAATTTTGTCCACTAATAATAATATGATCTACTACAATTATATATAGTTAAGGATTGATGCTGCAAGGAAAACAATACACTTAATTTTTGTAGGATTCTCGCCATAGCGAGCCCTTCGAGGGACTTAGGATTTAGGTTCATCGACTGCGGCGCTTCTGCCCTGGCAATGCTTGTACAATATAATCTTGTCTTGCTGAGGTGTATTGAGAATGTGTGCCTACATTTTGGCATACAAAAAGGAGGCTTCAGGATTTTTTAAGAATTCAATGCATTCAAGTTTGCCTTTGCTTTTTTTGTGAGCGGGTGGTTCTTCCCCAGGATTTTCTGCAATATTCTGATTGATCGCTTGAAGCATCTTTTTGCGCCCGCCAGGTCGCCCAGATCTTTCAGCACCGAGCCCAGGTTGTTGGCAATTGTGGCCACGCTGGTGTGCTCCGGCCCGAAGGCCTTCTCGTCGATGGCGAGAGCCCTCTCGTAGCAGCTTTTTGCGCCCGCCAGATCGCCCAGATCTTGCAGCACCGAGCCCAGGTTGTTGACTCTGATGGCCACGCTGATGTGCTCCGGCCCGAAGGCCTTCTCGCTTATGGAGAGAGCCCTCTCAAAGCAGCTTTTGGCTTCGTTGAAATCTGCGAAATGACGCTGATAGCTGCCAGCATTATTCAGAATCTCTGCAATAATCTCCGGTGCTATGCCAAGCTGCTCAGCGTATCCGGCGCAGGCCAGGGCATGAAGCAACAAAGGCGCGCACTCTTCCCAGCTTTTCTGGCTATCTTCATCAAATTGGAATGCACCATTCAGCAAATTCAGGGAAGCTGCGGACCACTTCTTTGGCTCATCCTTTGCCAGCCAACTTCGCACCACCACCTGCACCAGTTGATGCATGGAAAAGCTATCTCCAACTCCCGTGATCAGCGAGTAGCGCCTCAGCTCCGTCATGACAGAATCAAGCTCCAGCTCTTCTGCCACTGCTGAGGCTAAGGGCTCTGGAAAATGCTCTGCACCTGCGGCGATCATTGATCTTGGAATATCGTCAGGTGCAAGAAACGAGCAAAGGACGAGGAGATCAGCGCCTGCCGGAGACTTCGCTTTTACCGCTTGAAAAGAGAGATCCCATGTTGTGGCAACGGTGTCAAGATAATTCGTCGGCTTGCCACGTTTGAGAATCTCCGCTCTGTTTTTGCGAAATCGTGCCAGATAATCGGAGAGTTTTATTCCGCTCTCTTTGATGTAGGCTCCTGCCTGCTCCAATGCCAGGGGCAGTCTTCCGGTCTCCGTGGCCAGGGCTTGTGCTGAGGCTTGATCATCCTGATTGGTTCGCCTGAAAATGAAGTCAACTGCTTCAGTCGGCTCGAAAACATCAACCGGCAGCACTTTGGCCACGCTTCCCCAATTGGGATTGCGAGAGGTGATGAGCACATGGCCGCCGCCTCCCTGGGGCAGAAACCTATTCAGGGCATCCGGATCCTGGGCATTGTCGAAGATCAGCAGCCATTTCCGGTTCTGCCCCAGCCAGCCCTTCACAGCATTCACAGCCTGGTCAGGAGAATCCATTTTTGGCAGACCCAAGGCTGCTGCCAGGCTGACATAATCCATGGTTATGCTTGCAGGCTCCTCAGCATGCACCCACCAGACCAGATCATAATCGGCCCGGTAGCGATAAGCGAATTCCCTGGCGAGTGTTGTCTTGCCCTTCCCACCTAGGCCGCTCAGAGCCTGAAGCCATGAATCAGGCTGACCTGAATAGAGAGCGGTGTGAAGGCCATTCAGCATTGGTTCGCGGCCTGTGAAGTTACGATTTCGCAGGTGCGGCACATTCCAGATGGATGGAAGCGCTCCTGGAAAGCGCGGCCCTTGCTGTGCTGCCATTGTTCCGGGAAATCCTGGAGGAGAGGTGGGCTTTAGGCGTTTTCCACCCACGCCGTCAAGCAATTTTTTCCGTGCAGCTTCTTGCTCAAGATTTACAAGATCGATGTAGCTTAAAGCCTCCAATAAGTCCATCAGGTTTGCATTCTTGAACTCGTATTAATATCAATTTTCTCTTTTTTCCAGTGGGATCATTAACGAAGGCTGCCGACCACTCTGGTTTTGTGAATATCGAAGCAAGGAAATGGGGGGACAAAACTCCAATGGTCCGTTCAGCATCTTTGGCTGCCTCATGCATCTCCAGCACGAAATTGCAGCCGGGCAAAAAATCCCAGCACTTGATGACTACAGAGTAGCCTGCATCCTCAAGCTGCCACGCGATCCATTCCGCCCACTGGCGATCAGCTTTGTTGTAGCTGATGAAAAAGTCCTTCATCTGGTCTGTGCAAACTACTCTTGAAGATAAAACATTTGTGCAAGGTTGTCTCCGCCAATTTATAAATGATAATATTAATATCATTACTATCAATTGGATCGAAATCAGCTCAATAATTGCCACACTTCATACATATTAGGGCACTTGAGACATAAAGTTCAAATAGTATTAGGATAAATCATTATTAAAAAAATTAGTTAGAAATAACAAAAGGCAAGTGATCCGGGTCTTCGTGAGCCATCTGAGGGGATGGATGCAGCTTTCCCGAAATCCTGCTTGAATTAACCGGTCTAAATGAAGGGGGAGTATAAAACGTCAATGTTGATACCTATCGGCATAGTCATGCTGAGCGGCGCAGTAGGCGGAATTGTGAATGCACTGGTGAGCGACAACGGTTTTGTCAGGCCCAGTGAGGAGACGGCGGGCGATGTCACCATAATCCGCCCCGGCTTTGCAGGCAACATACTTCTGGGTAGCATGGCCGCTTTTATCTCCTGGGGCCTTTACGGAGCTTTCAGCAATGCAGTTATCTGGGGCGCGAACACCGGAATGGGAACGGATGAGGTAACCGTTTCCATGGCATCCATTGCCGGCGCAGTCCTGGTGGGGATAGGCGGAGCTCGCTGGCTGACCAACGAGGTGGACAAGAAGCTGCTTCGAACAGCAGCGGCCACGGCTGCCGCCTCCAAGCCGTCCTTTGACGATTCTCAGAAAATTGCCCGGGCCACCCCGGCCCAGGCCTTCAATATCGCCAAGAAGATGTACAAAGAGTGAGAAACGAAAGGCATGAATGGGCCACTATGATCACAGAGTGCATGCTGGCAATGCTGGGGACGTCTGGAAGCATTTCCTGCTGCTGGAGGCGGCAGATTGCCTCCTCGACATCGACGGCAGCCTGGTTTATGCAGAAAGCCATGTGGGACGCCCCGAGTATGCCCTGAGAGAGCCCGGTGATTGGGAGGGCGGAATAGGCATGATCCGGCCGCTTCTACCATCCCTTGGAAATTTTTGCCATTTTAACATTCTGGCTGATTTGAATCCGGAAATTTCCTCTTTTCCAATACTTTATCCTGGATCTGCCCGTCTCATCTATGAGCTGGCGAAGAATAAAGGAACAAACCTGCAGGCCGATGTTTGGGACAACGATTCCTGTGTAGCCGGCTCTTGGGAGAGCTTCACAGAGGCGGCAGCTGCAAAACCGGCAGGAGCATTTCTGCCGGCTAAAATCGTCTTTCATCAGGGAGACGGATTTCAAGGAGTGTTGTCTTGGCTTCACAGATCTCCGCCTGGACTCCTTTTCATCGATCCTCCGTACATTGATTCCCAAGATGTCCGGCTAGCAGAGAAGCTGCTGCAAAGAGCGAAAGACCTGGGATGGATTGTTCTCTGGTGGTTTATGATGGACACGAAGACCGCTCCGGATGACTTGCAGACATTCGAGCTATGTTTTTCAGAAGTGGGACTGGAGGGGGGAAGAATGAAAGGAGCGAATGTGGCTTTTGCCGGAGGAGAATGCGAGCGGTTTGACCATCTCATTAGCCACATGCACCGGCAAATAGATAAATTCATCAGAGTATTAAAGCGTTAAGTTTATCCGCTCTCTTGAGGATTTATTCGCATAAGGGGATATCACTTGCGCAAAGTCTACCGGCTCACTATCTCACTGATTCTTGTTATGCTCATTTACAGCCTAGTCTTCATGGCGCTGATGAGCATTGAGGGCCAGTCCCAGAATGTGAATATTACCACGGCTGTTTACTGGGTGGTGGTGACCATGACCACGCTGGGCTATGGAGATATCGTCTTCAAAAGCGGAGGTGGGTATCTATTTACTATAATCGTCGCCCTTTCCGGAATTGCCATTCTCTGGTCAGTGGTAGTTCCACTAGGCATAACTCCTAATCTGGAGCGCATGATCCGGGCCGCTCACTCTTCCGCCCCGGAGAAGATGAATGGCCACATAATTATTTCCGGATACAATCCCATTGTAGAGACTTTGGCGGAGAGATTTTCTCTGCTGAAGATACCCTTTTTGATCATCGAGCGGTCGGAGAGCGTAGCCAGAAGTATCTATAAAAATTATCCTGTGCTCTGGGGAAATCCGTCCCAGGCAGAGGTGCAACGAAGAGCTAGCATCACTTCCGCCCGGCTCTTCATAGCCAACGAAAATGACGAACTGAATGCCGAGGTCATTTTAACATTACGAGAGATCTCTGATATCGAGATCATAGCTCTGGTAGACGATCTGACCCGATCCAGGTTTCTGAAGTATGCGGGAGCCTCCCGCATCATCTCGCCTAAAACACTGCTCGGAACCTTCATCGCCCAGATCACATCTCTGCCTATGAGAAATGTATTTCCTGGATCCATCCAGCTCTTTGGCGATCTTCTCCTGGTGGAGCTGCCCATCTATCCGGGAGCGGAGCTGATCGGAGAGAAGCTGGAGGAAATAGGGATAAAGAGCTCGGGCGCAGGCGTCGTGGGCATCTGGCAGAGAGGGATCTTTCATCCCAGCCCAGGGCCCGAGGAGACCGTGCACTCCAACTCGGTGCTGATGGCGGTGGGAAATATCGAACAGCTCTCCGTCATCAGGGATCTCACCTTAGGCACTCGCAAGGAGGGGCCTCAAATAATCCTGGGATACGGGGATGTGGGAAAACGGGTGGCTGCCGTGCTCTCCGACTGTGGAATAAACCCAACGATCCTGGACAGGCGCGTTTTAAAAGATATCGATTTTCCGCACATAACCGGCGATGCTACGGCAGAGGACGATCTGCTGCAAGCAGGTATCAAAGAGGCGGTGGGAGTCCTGATCATGCTCAACTTAGATTCTGATGCCATTTATGCCACCCTTCTCGCCAAAAATCTTAACCCCAATGCCTTTGTAGTGGTGAGAGCCAATCACCTCAAGTCAGCCGAGAATATCTACCGGGCCGGGGCGGACTATGTAGCATCAGTGCCAATCGTAGCCAGCCACATGCTGGCCAGGATCATCCAGGGAGAAGAGGAGCAGCTGCATCTCTTATATGAGGATCTGGAACTGAAGATATTCCATGTAAGCAAGAGGTCCCGTTTAGCGGGAAGAACCCTGGCAAAGCTGGATCTGCCGCAGATGTTCGGCTGCCGGGCGGTAGCTCTGGAGCGAATGGGCCAGACCATGGCTGTGCCGGACACTAATACGGTCGTAGAAGGAGGCGATATTCTGGCACTGATGGGCAGCCCGAAGGGCATTGAGGCCTTCAGCCGGAAATACGATCGAAGGAAAGACTGGAAGAAGATGCTGAAGATCTAATCAATTCCAATTCCAAATGCAGGAGAAGATGGTGGAGCAAGCAGAAGCTGAGTCGAACAAACTTTCGTTAAGAACCAGCTCTCTGACTTATCTTGCCAAGAAACAGAGTCTCCTGGGCTTCACGGCCGAGGTTCTGGTCGGAGATTTTGGTTTCATGAGGGGGCTTTTGCGTCGGCTGCGTCCTCCACCAGGGGCACCACCCTGCTAGTAGCGCCAGCTCCTCCTGGTTGTGGCCCGGAAGAGCTCGCCCTGGCAGGCGGGCCTCTTGATCTGGAACAGCGACCTTTGCATCGTTCGGAAGTTAGATGTACTAAAATGATGCTCATAGTAATTGACCGGTGAATCCAATGAAGTTCGACGTAGTAATAAGAAAGGACGAAGACGGCTATTATGTTGCCACCGTCCCGGATCTTGCTGGCTGCCATACCCAGGCAAGGAGCCTTGATGAGCTGATGAGCCGGATCAAGGAGGCCATTTTGCTCTGTCTGGATGTAAAAGAAAGGGATGAAATGAGCCGCTTCGTAGGGGTGCAAATAGTTGAAGTTGAGACCTGTTAGTGCAGAAAAGGTAATAAAAGCATCGAGCTTTTGGATCAGATTTAGCCGCTTCTTTGTTCTGGCAGGCGGGCCTCGTGATCGAGGGCATCAACCCCAGTAGTAGTATTAATAGTAATAATCCGTTTTCGTCAGACGGAAAGCCACTCATCCCGAGAGATCTTGCCCTGTTTCAGGATGATTGAGAGAAGCTTGACGCTGATATCACTGCCGTGGGGATTTGGTATGCTTACGTACACACCGTCCCTAACCATGTAATCGTGATCAGATCCGGGATAAGGGCCTATGAATCCCATCTTTTTGAGCAGTCTGATTAGCTCCCGCCTGGGAACCGGAATCAGCTTAGACACTGGCCATCGGCTCCGCCGAGACGTTGATTGAGACACCTTTTATCGGCGGGATCAAGTCCCCTAATCGGAGTCTTAGCGCAATCCAGCCCTCAATCACCTCGATGAGATCTTTACGGCATTCTTCGATGGTGTCTCCTATGGCAATTACGCCTTGAAGCCCAACTACTGTAGCCACGTAAGTGCCATCTTCCAAAGTATCGTACTCTGCCAGTTTTAGTGCTGCCTGAATGTACTCAGAGAACATGATCTGATCTTATAAACTTGCAGGAATTTAACTGTTATCTAAGGCTTCGGCTTTGAGATGATCTTTCCGATCATCAGCATCCTACACCAGGGGCCCCCGCCAAGAGTCTGCCCGTCATCAGCTCCTCCTGGCAATGGCCTGGAACAGCTCCCCCCGGCAGGCGGGCCTCGTGATCGAGGACGGTGATTCCAGGTGCTCATCCGCAGCGGGCGCAAGCGCAATCTGTCCATTCAAGGACTCAGTGGTTTGTCGTTTTGCCGGTCTTCCTCTTCTTGCCAACTGGGATCCGATCTCCTGTATTTGAAAATAGTAATAAAGATCGCAGTACCACCCTTTACCCATAGATCTCTCTAATCAGGCCCAATGCCGATTCCTGCACCTTGTCCACGATTTTTGCAGGAACGTAGGATCTGGGCGTCTGGGAGCGGGCCAGACAAATGAATGCCGGTCTGGCCACGCTCTCCAGGACGCGCTTGACTCCCGCCAGCCTCTTTTTCATGACCTCATGCGGCGAACCTCTGTCGCCGTTTCCGTACAGGCCGTCCAGATCTAAGCCTACCGCAGCGGGAAGAAGGCAATCTTGCAGGTCCCTATGAAAATCATGCCGAGTTATCTTCCGGGGAACGGGAGAGCTCTTGGCGCTGCTGCCTTTGAGCCGGGTTGTGTCCTCATCCCAGACAATCCATTTGCCCTTTTTTTCGTTGGGATGAGCGCTTTTCTCGACAGTCTTTGGCGTATCGATTGTCTCTGATCCGGATACTCTTCCATAGGCATCTATTTGATTTTCCTGTGGGTGAAAATGGTACAGAGCCCCAACGACTCCGGTGTGAAATGCGGGGCAGGTGAAATTGCCTTCGTTGACTTTTTCCCGGCAATAGTCCTGCAGGTAGGGCATTAGCCTTGCAATAAATTGGAGCTTTTCCCTTCCTTCCCTGGCAGGCAGAGCCGGACAGCAGTGGAACATGTCGTGATGGGCATCTATACGTACTACTATCAGGCTGCACTTTTGGCGCAAGAATTCCTGGAACCAATAAGGTACGATATCGTTATGGGGATCGACGATGACGACCTTGGTTCCACCAATGAACAGCTCGACTGGGGAAAACCGGCAAGAACCTGAGGACACAAAAAACCCCCTGGAGACAGAGATGATGCGGCTATGCTCTCGATTTAAAGTTTAACTTTGCTCACGATTATTAGTGTATGTAATGATATTTAAACTTAATAAATTTTTCGCAGGTTTACCCGACAGTAATATGATGCACAAGATCCCAAGCGGTAGAGCGAGGAGATGTAAATGGGATTTCGCAGCAGTATAATTCTTGCATTGCTCTGTGCCTCGATTATCATCTGGTTGGGGGCGGCGCAAGGCATGGTGTTCATCAATGAGGTGGAGGCAAATCCGGCCGGAGATGAAAGTGCCTTCAAGACTACTATAACGGCCTGGTTTGAGCTTTATAATAATGATGATAAAGATGTGGATATAGGTGGATGGAGCATAAATAACTCAGTGGGAAGATCGATGACCATTCCCCAGGGCGCAGTCATCAGAGGCCTGGACTATTACGTAATGGATGTGAGGCCCAAATGGCTGGCCCAAAGCGACGAGATTCTGGTGCTGACCGATGCCAGCGGCACAGAGGTGGACCGGACGGCAGTTCTCAGCGATGAAGAGGATAACGAGATGGCCTGGACAAGAGATCCGGACGGAAGGGACACCAACAGCACGGATGACTGGAAGTTCCTGGCCAGCAGCCGTGGATTTTGATGGGATACGAGGCATCGCTGGAGCTGGCCTGGGATGAGCTGGACAGGCTGGCCTTGCAGGACGGCACCGTCTCTCTCATGGGGGAAAATTACCAGATGAGATCGAGCGAAAGAGCGGTGTTGCTGGCCTGCGGCGCACCGGCCGGGCAGATGGAAGCAGTGCTCATTCTGCACTACCTGATCGGTCTTTTGCAGCACGGCTACCGCCCTCGGGGCGAGTGGATCTCCTTCAAAGAGACGAGGGACGGCAAGCTCTTCTGGCCTGCCTTCCAGGAGAGCGCCATAAAACCGCTGGTGCAGAGCTTTCACCGTGACCCGGAGGGCCTGGTGCGCAATTTGTCGGAGCGCCTGGGAGGCCGGAAGGTGGAGGGCGGGGATGTGGCAGAGGAGCTGGCCACGTTTCCTGGCGTATTCGTGAGGCTGATCTTCTGGAAGGGTGACGAGGAGCTGCCGCCCGAGGCGAGCCTGCTCTTTGACAGAGGGCTGACGGAAATCTACAGCACGGAGGATGTGGCGGTGCTGCTCATGGCGGTGGTGCAGAAGGCGATAGAATGGAAAGCTGATTGAATAGACATTTAATGCTATGACTTCGCGTCTTCGCGTGAAACCGGACCCTGTTGAATCTCACGCGAAGACTTGAATGACTTTAATTAGGCCAAGCTGTACTAATGCGCTATTTTAGGGCCAGTGAACCAGTCCCACCTTTGCCGCTTTCCTGGTGGCATTGCTGACTCCTGCTTTCGGGTCAGCGTTCCGAAAGTTATTGATGCTCGTAGTAAACATGTCCGACATCAAGCCACCTGGATTCTTTTTGAATGCAGTGTTCTCAAATATAACTGGATTCATGTTGGTTAGATCGATAGCAAGCGGATTTCCCCAAATGAATCCCGGGTCCATTGGATTTATTATGGTCCGGTTGATCGATTCGTTGACGACATCACGATTAGGATTTATCGTGTCCGAAGGTGATTGTGCAAGAACTGGTGCTATCAAGGCCATCAAAACGGCTGCAATTACTGCTTTTCTCGAATATTTCATATAACGCCTCCTAGATGTGCATTTCTTCTTTTTAAAACACTGAAATACCGCCCACCCTACGGCAGATGACGATATTAACTATGGCAGATTATATACTTTGCGGCATTATAACGGGTAGACTAAAATTAAAATAATTAAATAATACTATTCTGCATATTCATAATGCCTGTATCCCTGATGATCGATCCTTACCAGGGCAAACTCGCCCCTAGGCGGCAGCACGCTCTTTTCCTTCTTCCCTTCGTGAAGCATCTCATAATCCTGCAAAGATATCTGCTTTCTCTCCTCCAGCCTCTGCAGCAGACCTCTCAAGGGCACAGATGCGACCTTTGGCTGTACTATGGCCGAGAAGAAGAGGGCCGAGCATCCGCTGCCGTAAGCTCCGAAGCACAACCGTTCTTTGGCATGGATCTTCTGCATCTCCAGAAGGCTGGCCAGGCCCAGATAGATCGATCCGGTATAGATGTTTCCCACCTGGCGGGAGAGCGTGGCCGTATCCCTGACTTTGGCCTGGTAGGCTTGCAGGAATTGCTTTGACTTTGCGAAGCGCCGGGCATAGTCCGCCTCCGCCGCCTGATATTTCTCGATATCATTGTATTCCTGGGCCTCTGGCTCTCGTCCCAACTCTTGCTCGATCTCGCTGTATCTGCGGCTTCCTCTCCAGTCATGCCTGAAGACGGCAGCAGAAGCGTATTCGACCATTCTGGGATAGGGAATATGAAAGAGAAGATGATCTACGAAATCGGTAACGCACTCGCCTTTTTCGGGCACAATTGCCTTCAATCGCTTCGCCCTGGCGGCAAATGAATCGAAGGCTCCTCGCATGGCATCCAGATAGCACTGATTGCTGTGCTTTCCGTTTACGACTGCAGTTGTGCAGCCCATGGGCCGGAAGAAGTCGTTCTCGTCCCTGGTGAAGGTGCCGTAGATCTGCTCCAGGGCCAGCAGCCGGGGATTCTTTTTCACCAGCAGGGCCACGCTGCCCGCTCCCTGGGTGTACTCGCCCGCGGAGGCCAGCGGGTACTTGGCCACATCCGAGGCGATGACAATGCCCACCTTGCCTTCTTCTTCCGAAGCCGCCCAGTAGCTCTGGCTCTCCAGGGCAAAGGTTGTGCCGATGCAGGCCGCCTTGAACTCGACGGTGCTGCATTCTTGAAAAGAGCCCTTTCCGTAGATCTGCTCCAGCATGCCGATGACGTAGGTCCCCAGGGCCTTGGCCTCGTCCAGGGCCGACTCCGTTCCCACATAGATCTTGCCGATATCTTCCGGACGAAGGCCCGTTCGCCTCATCAGATCCAAAAGAGACATGGCCGCCATAGTGGCTGCATCCTCATGGGCATCGGGAACGGCCATGCGTTCGATGCCGATTCCCTTAATCAGCTTGCCGGGATCTATGCCTCGATTATTGGAGAACTCTCCCGCCAGGGGAAGAAAGAGCCTGGGCACATAAACGGCTAAATCATCGATTCCCACGGCCTTGTCTTCAGGCACAATCTCTGTAGGCATGTCTTCAATACTCCCGCTCAAGATTTGGCATATCCTCACTGCTGGCTCATGCGTGGCTGGATATTATTTCAGGTTTTTGCTTACCTCCAGAGGAAAATATATCAATGAGAAACGCCAGACTATGATTAGAATTTTAGGAGTGAAGGAAATATGACAGACGGAGATGTATACAAAATAATAGAACTGGTCGGAACTTCCAAAACGAGCTGGGAAGAAGCAGTTAAGACCGTTGTTGACAGGGCCACCAAAAGCCTGAGAGACCTTCGAATCGCTGAGGTCAAGGAGTTGGATGTCCGGTTGGAGAACGGAAAGATCGCGGAGTACAGGGCCAAGGTAAGGCTCTCCTTTAAGTATGAGGGTGAAGATTAAGATCTCGCCTAACTTCTATTTTTAGTAAACTGACCTATTTTCTCTATTTATCCGCTTCGTTCATGTACCAGCTTGATCTCAAAGAGCTTTGGCCACAGCTTCCCGGTCACAAAGAGCCTATCTTCTAATGCGTCGTAGGCAATGCCGTTCAGAACATCCACTTTGTTGCCCTGAATATCGCTTTCCTGCAAGATCCCTCGCATATTTATTTTGCCTTTCACCTCGCCGCTCTCGGGAGATACTATCACTATCCAGTTTGTAGGCCAGACATTGGCATAGATTTGCCCTTTGATATACTCCAGCTCATTTAGTCCCTTAAGCGGCGTGCCGTTGGCTGTGACTTTAATCTGACCCATTTCCGCAAAGCTCTCAGGATCAAGAATATGCAGGACGTCTGTGCCATCGCTCATGATCAAGCTCTTGTTGTCGGAGGTTATGCCCCAACCCTCTGTCGGGTAGCTGAAGTTGCCGATCCCTGTCAGATTCTCTTTGCCATAGACCAGGCCCCGGCCCGACTGCCAGGTGAGCTGAATGATCCGGTCTTTCCAGAGGGCTACGCCTTCACCAAATAAGGTGCTCTCCAGGTGCGTCTGCTTTAGAACGCGGCCCGTTTCCAGATCGACGCGGCGCAGCGTTGATCGCCCGTACAGCCCGGTTCCTTCGTAAAGCACTCCTTCGTCATATACCAGACCTTGAGTGAATGCGAGGCTGCTGTGAGGATAGGTATTGACGATTTGGTAGCCAAGGACAGGGATAGAGTCCGTCTCGACAAAATGAGAGCTGCCCTGCGAGGCAAAGAGCATAGCTGCTAAGAGCAGAACAGCCGGGAAGGCCAGGAGAATGAATCGTGATGAACAGGCTTTTTTTATCATGGAATCAGAAAGGTCTATTGACCTCTGGATTTAAAAATTTTCCGCTATTGATCTGGGAATATCTGAGAAGGAAAGACGTAAATGCTAAGAATAGTATTACCAGATCAACAGGAGGTTTAATGGAAACAGCATCCGGCAAAATATCATTAGTAATGGCCGACATCACCATGCTCAAGGTCGATGCCATCGTCAACGCCGCCAACAACTCTCTCCTGGGAGGCAAAGGTGTGGACGGGGCCATCCACAGCGCAGCGGGCCCACAGCTTCTGGAAGAATGCCGGCGCATCGGAGGCTGCCCGACGGGCGAGGCTTGCATCACCCGGGGCTACCACCTTGCTGCAAGATGGATAATTCATACCGTAGGACCCATCTGGCGAGGCGGAAACAACGACGAGGACGATCTATTGGCCGGCTGCTACAGGAACTGTTTTGCCCTGGCAGAGAAGCATGGCATAAAGAGCATAGCTTTCCCGGCTATCAGCGCCGGAGCTTATGGGTTTCCCATGGAGCGGGCATGCCGCATTGCCCTTGGAGAGATGAGCACTTTCCTGGATAAGTGTGACGAAATCGAGGTCATAGCCGTTTGCTTTAATACAAAAGCCTACCGGTGCTACCAGGATGCCTTGCGAATCAGCTCATAAAGTATATGCCTATCGCTACCACCAGGAAAGAAATTCCCTTCTGTTTCAAAGAACACCAATCCGTTTTTTCGTTCATCACTTTTGCCAGCTTCGGCATAAGAATTCCCAGTCCCAGGACGAGGAACACCGTCATGATGGGCTGAAGTGCTCCTACGCTTGATACCATGGTAACCGATCCGATGGCATAAGCGAATAGCGAGAAGATGATCCCCAGGAATTGGAAGATCTCCTCTGAGAGCAAAGTTCCCACGGCCAAGCCGCCCTGACCAAAGAAGTTCTTGACCTCGCTGCGTATGGATTGAATGCCCATGAGGGGCAAGACCACCATAAGACTTCCAATGGAGGACCAGATGTAGAGATTCCATTCATCGATGGAGATGAGTAGATACTTGAGGGAAAGATAGTAGACGGCGGTTAAGGCCCAGTACGACAGGAAAGGCTTGATAGCAGGAGATAGGGCACTGAGAAATGGCTTGCTGTTTAAGCTATTGCTATTCTGGCCGTTACTGTACAAACCATTGCGATAAGATCCATTTCTTTTGTAGGATATTATAAGAGTTCCAACGAGAAGCAATAGCCCTCCAGCGCAATGTTTTAGCTCCATCACCTCCCCTAAAAGGAGGACGGAGCCTATGAATACAAACAAAGGATACACGTATTCCAGAGCGGCTACTTTTGATGTTTCTTCAATCTTTAGGGCCTTCATGTAGAAGAAGGAGGGAAATACTTGCAAGCTTCCGAAGATAAGAGCAATGAGAGATTGCGGGTAGACAAAGTTTGCGCCTGCTATTAATAACACGGGGATGGTAAAGAACTGCGAGGCTAATACCTGGCATACGATGTAAGCATTGGAATCGTCTGTGTAGCTGCTGAGCAGAAACTTATCAAGTAACCCAGCGACCGAGAAGAAGACAGTTCCTAAGAATGCGAATGCAAACCATTCCAGTTCAAATCCCTCCCATTAAATAATGCGTTTTTTTAAAGATGCTTAATGATAATGTTATCGTTTATCCGCATTTACTGTTCAAATCAATTGAATATCAATGTCATACTAGATATACTTATCTAATTTTCAATTTATGAGACATCATAAATTAATAATTTTTTTATATAAGTTGCATCTTAAATACATTATTTGCTATTATATGTAATAATTGTGGAAAAATAATGATGAACAGTTTTACAAAAAGTTCTCAGACCACCAGATTTGACTTATATATTTATCATTAATCACGGGGTAGAGCCGACTAATAATAGGACAGAGAGAGCGTTTCGACAGGGACAGAAAGAACACGTACAAAAAAATGAGAGAAGTTGATAGTCATGAGGACTGCTCTCGGCCCCATCATATCATAATCTCGTAGTTATCCTTGTGCGGATTGATGAGCAGCCGTTCTGCAATCTCTCCCGCCTTTATCTGCGCTTCCGGCTTGAGGGTATTGAAGTACAGCTTCCAGACAGTGGCCTTCTTCACATCCACCACATTCTCGAAGCCCAAGCGGCTTCGCAAGCGCTCTCTGATAGAGATGGCCTCGCCGTCTTCGATATGCAGGGCGACCTTGACCGGCACGTAGTCCTCCTCAAACATAAGCTCGTCGATAAGAACTATGTGGCTCTCTTTGTTCTCGTTGACCAGCTCCCTGGCAAAGCTCTTGGCCAGCTCCGCCGGGTCTCCGGAATCCACCTCGATGGAAAACAAGCGCTCCTTTTTGACATCGGCCAGGACATTGCCAAAGCCCAGGCGCCGGATGAGCGTGTTCTTAACGGTGGCCGCCTCGGCATCGGGGATCTTCAGCCAGACGCGCAGATTGATCTTACGGTTCATGCTCATGCGTTCACCTCGATGTAGCGCTTCATGGATTCGAAGACCCTTCTGCCGGGACCGGGCTCATCGGGCCGCTGCTTTCTTGGATCGAAGGCGGGAAGCTGCCAGGCGAAAAATGCCCTTTCCGGGTGAGGCATCATGCCCAGGACATTTCCTGGCTCATTGCAGATGGCGGCTATGCTTTCTGTGCTGCCGTTCACATTGAAGGGAAACTCGTTTATGATCCGCCCGTTCCTGTCGCAGTAGCGGAAGACCACCTGACCCTCGTCGTTAAGCTTTTTCATGAGGCCGGGGGTGGTAGTGACCAGATTTCCCTCGCCGTGGGCGATGGGGATCTTGAGCAGTGCTCCTCTCTCGATGGCAAAAGAGCCGCTGCACCTTTTAGAAGGCGCTTCATGCCGAAGGTTGACCCAGTCGCAGTAGTAGCCCCGTCGCACAATCTTTCCCTGGGAGACCATCACGTTTTGGGCCAGGGCCATATCCACATTTGGCGAGCCCTTACCGCTGCCGCTGCCCATGCAGTTGCATTTGCTGCCATCTTTATCACAGCCAATGCTCTTGCCGGGAAGAAGGCCCGTCTCCACCAGAATCTGAAATCCATTGCAGATGCCGATGATAGGCTTTCCAATGCCCGCCTCTTCTTTCAAGGCGCTCATGACCGGCTCTTTGGAGGCTATAACTCCGGCCCGAAGCCGGTCCTGATAGGAGAAGCCTCCCGGTATGACAAATCCGTCAAAGCCCGAAAGCTCGCCAGCCGGCCGGTTCCAGCGAAAGATCTCGCCTTCCATGCCCACTGCTTTCACTGCTACCAGCGTCTCAAACTCGCAGTTCGTACCGGGAAACTGCAAAACTGCAATCTTCATCTCATCGCCTCCACCAGGCCAGTAGTCCAAGCATTCCTCGCCTCGTCCAGGTCCAGGTCGGCCACACACTCGCCTGCTCTTGACATCACAATCCGTCTCTTGCCTGTAACTATGCCGATCTGCATCGGCTCCAGATTATAGCTCCTCAGAAGCTCCACCAGCCGGGCCTCGCTGCCCGCTTTTGCCTCCAGGACAAAGCCGGAGGACTCAGAGAACAGCAGCTTGTCGGTCCTCATGCCGATGTCGCCGCCCTGCACGCTGTCCAGGTCCAGCTCCAGTCCGAAGCGGGCCGGCCGGGTTAAGGCCATCTCGGCCACACTTGCTGCCAGGCCGCCGTTGGAGATATCGTGGGCTGCAGCCAGCAGGCCCTCATCGATGGCGTCGATTACGGCGTAGATCATATTCCTCTCCAGATCGAAGCGAACGATGGGCACGTTGGCGCCCATTTCTCCAAATATGGTTCGGTAGTACTCGGAGCCGCCCAGCTCATCAAACCTGGGCCCGATGAGGAAGAGTTTGTCGCCGGCTTTCTTAAGATCCATGGTGATGGCTTTGCTAAAGTCCTTCATGATGCCAACGCAGGCCACCACGGGCGATGGGTCCACCGATCCCTGGGGCGATTCGTTGTAGAAGCTGACGTTCCCGGAGACGATGGGCACGGCCTGCTGCTGGGCTTCGTAACCTTTGAGGTACAGTTTCTTGCAGGACTCAGCCAGGCCCTTCACGCCTTCCCGGAACTCCCAGAAGGCCTCCGGTTTTTCCGGGTTGCCGTAATTAAGGCAGTCCGTCAAAGTGGAGGGAACAGCGCCGACTGCGGCCACATTTCGCATGGCCTCGGCCACGGCTGTTGCTCCACCCCAGTAAGGACTGATGCGCCCGTAAAAGGGATTGCTGTCCACGGCCAGGGCAATGCCAAACTTTTCGCCCCGCACCGGTGCAATCAGTCCGGCATCCGCCTCGCCCGGCCGGATCACGGCGTTGCCCATGACCTCAGTATCGTAGTAGCGGTAGACGTGCTCCCGGGAGGCGATGTTGGGCGACCGCAGAATCTGGAGAAGGACCTGATTGTAGTCAGCCGGCTCTGCCACATCCGGCTCGGCTACTTTTATGGTGCGCGGCAATTCCAGACGATTGTAGCGGATGCCTTCCGTCAAATGCTGGATGGGCACATCGCAGACCATCTCGCCTTTGTGCGTGACCGTAAATCGGTCGCCAGTGTTGATCTTTCCGACAACGCTGGCCCTTGCCCCCTCGTAGACGTTGGGCAGATCCCAGTCCTCGTTGTAGATCTTGAGAATCTTCTCGCGTAGCTCCGGAGGCGAGACGATGAGGAAGCGCTCCTGGGTCTCGGCGATGCTCAGCACCTCGGCGGGAAAGTCGGCAGCCGTGTGCATGTCGTCCAGGTTGATCTCCATGCCAAAGCCCCCGGAAGAGCCCATCTCTGATGTGGCGCAGGTAAAGCCGCCGCCGCCCAGATCCTTGAAGCCGATCTCAATTCCCTCTTCCCGGACCAGCCGGAAGAGATCGTCGTTGGCCTTGAAGAGCACGTTCTTGAGGAAGGGATCGGGGATCTGCACAGCGCCCCGGTTGGTCTCCTCGTCCTCTTCACGCAGAGCCTCTGAAGCGAAGGTGACGCCCCCCAGGCCCGAAGAATCAGTGGGCTTGCCGATCAAGATCACGTCGTAGCCCTTCTCTCCTGCCAGGGGCGGCGCGCGGGAGCGGATGATCTGGTCGCGCCGCACGATGCCGATAGAGACGACGTTGACCAGGCAGTTGTCGTCGAAGCTGTCATTGAAGACGATGTCTCCTCCCATGTTGGGAACGCCCAGGGCATTGCCGTACTGCCAGATTCCATCCACCACGCCCTCTGCCACCCAGCGCACCTTGTTGGCCTTGGGGCCGTAGGGATTGCCGAAGCGCAGGGGATCGGCAGTAGCGACCACAGTGGCACCCATGCAGTTGACATCGCGGACGATGCCGCCGATGCCGGTGGCTGCACCCTCGTTGGGCAGGATCTGGCTGGGGTGGTTGTGGCTCTCGTGGGAGATGACGACGCACCACTTGTCGTCGATGGCCACAATTCCGGAGTCTTCCACAGGGCCCATAACCACATTGGGGCCGTCGGTAGGAAGGAATTCTTTGAGGGTAGCGCGAGAGCTCTTGTAGGAGCAGTGCTCGGACCACATGGCATCATAGCAGAATAATTCGGTGAGGGTGGGGTCGCGGCCCAGCACCCCGGCAATGGTGCGCGCTTCCGGGACGGACATGCCTATGCCGGCGGCGCGCAGACTGGTCTGCACTTGCGGATCGGAAAGACCGATTATCTTCAATTCAGTTACACCTCTGGTTAGCTAGGTAATATCCATACGTGGTGCATTATGAATTTATCGATCCGGGGGGAGGGGATGAGGGGGGAGGAAAGGGGTGGAAAGTAAATTGCTGCACTATTATGTGTAGTCCCGAAACCTTTGACTTTA
>SESA01000469.1_pt1 | contig 26104 bp, 24 predicted proteins | sample 3171451 | NCBI WGS metagenome assembly SESA01 (sample SAMN06051862, study PRJNA518727) | freshwater metagenome | biome: subpolar coniferous forest; feature: holomictic lake; material: water; isolation source: holomictic Lake 227, 8 m depth | place: Canada: near Kenora, Ontario | collected...
GATGAACTCCCAAGGTTGACCCGCAAGGTCAGGGCCAGCGTGGGGGATTCCAGAACCACGTTGATTTCCGGGGCCGCGGGGATCGCGACGATCAACGTGGCGGGCTCGCTCATGCGTGCTGGGTGGTGGGAGTGGTGATCACGACGGCACCGGAGACCTCGGGTTCGTAGCGGCGGCCGGCGCCGTCCTGAAGGATCATGTCCCAGACGTAATTGCCATCGATCAGGCCGGCGGTGGTGGCGTAGGGGATGGCCGGGATCGTGATCAGGCCGGCAGTGTCACCGGCGAGGATCACCGGGGCGAGGTCGAGGACGAGGGGCCCGGTGGGGACTTTGCGCACCTGGGCATAAGCGGACCACCCGGCAAGCGGTTTGGGCACGCCCTCGGAAGTGAAGGCGGTGATGGTCACCGGGCCGAAGGTGACGCCGCGCCGGATGTGGATGTTGACGGGATCGTGGGCCATGGTGTTGGAAGATGGTAGATCGTGGGGGTTTAGATAAATTCCGGATTACGATCCTCCAGTGAGATAGGTATTCGCGAATCCATTCACTGAATCATTCCCAACCACGCTCACCGAGATCAGCGCCATCGCTTCGGTCGATGCGTTGATTTGGTCGGCGATATTGATAAAGTAAGCAGATGGATCTGCCACGAAATACACGATAATGGACGAACCTGTCACCACCACAGAATCGAAAGAATTCCCGTGAATCCCTATACTGATTAGATTCCCCGCCGCGCCCTTATTTCTGGCGGTGAAGGTGATCGAGTTTCCGGGCGAATTTCCTTCAATCGTCAAGCTGGCATAACGACCCGTGGCCGGGGTGCCGGTGAGTGGCCGGCACAGCGGCCGGGCGAGGGGGCGGGCGAGGGCGCGGGCGAGGTTGCGGGCGAGGAACATGGTTTCAGAGGGCGCAGAGTTTGACCACGGCGGTGACGGAGGTGAAGGGGCCGGCGGTGGATGCGGTCACGGTGAGCTGGTCGCACGGGGCGATGAACTCAAAGGCGGCGGCCGCGGGGAGCGTCGAGTAGTCGGGCAGGGCCATGCTGACGCCGCTTTGCTTGTCCACCAGGGCGAGGTCGAAGGACGCGCCGCCGAAGGAGCCGGCGAGAAACACGGTGTGGCGGCGGCCGGGCTCCAGAACGAAGGTTGACGTGCCGTTGGTGGTGATGGGGTTGCTCATGCCCGGCAGGATGCCGCGCTCCCGCGCCTGCGGGCAAGTGGGGGCGCGCTTGCCAAGAACGAAAGTCAGTTGCCGGTGACCTGCTTGGACAGTCCGAAGGCATCCTTGGCCATGTGGGAAAGAGACGCGTATTCCGACATCCGGTCACTGCCAAGGGCCAGACCTGACAGAATCGAGTCCACGTCTTTCATGATCCCGCTGGCGTCGCGCTCGCCGGTGAACCATTCGGGGACATGGGTGACGGATTTTGCGGCCTGCTTGGCATCTGAGAATATGTTGCCCTCCGGTGAGTATCCGCCGGCGGCGGCATTGATGGCAGAGGTGATTTCATCTCCCAGCACCGGCACGCCCTGCAAGGGTCCGGTCAGGGTATTGAGCACCAAGGATTTCAGGTTCCAGTTTTTGTCATCGAACACCTCATCGCCGCTGCCGTCGAGCAGGTCGCGCTTGGCGGCGCGGATCAGAGACGTAATCATTCCGCCCACGATCCAGGTCAGGGCGAAGGCACGGGCCTTGCGGCCGGCCGAGGCGTCCGGGTTGGCGAGGGTGAAGCCGGTCAGGGCGATCTTTTGGCGGGCCTCGCTGGCGAAGGCCCAGGCCAGCTTGGTGTAAACATTGGAGCGATTTTCCAGCATCGAGCGGGTTCCGGGGCGGGTTGGCTGTGCCACCCGGTCGCACCCGCGTTCCGCTTCCTCGCGGGCGTAGGCTTCCGGGTTGGCAATCCCAAGCTCCTTGGCCTGCTTGAGCTGGTAATCGTAAATGATCGAGTAAGTTCCGGCGGTAAACAAGGCGTCCGCGCCGCCGATCAATCCGCCGATTTTCCCAATGGCGTGTTTCAACTGGCTGGGACGGCTGGCCTGGAGTCCGTCCACCGCCAGCCGGACCATGACCGGGAGTTCCTGAAGCCGGCGCTGGATATACTCGGATTTGAGAGCCGCGCCCCAGCCCATTTGACCGGTCATGAGTTTCGCCAAGCGAACGGCATACGATCCGGCGGGCATTTCCGCCAGCGCGCCGCCGAGCTGGACCGACTGGATGGCGATCACGCCGGCCTTGCCGATCAGGATCGAGGAGGCTGCCCGGCCGGTCATGCGGGAAAGAAGTTGATTGAGTTCGAGGTGGGCACCGGCGTCGCGGTTGCCGCCTTGGGCGAAGTAGTCCATCCAATCTTTGAGAACCCCGCGGCCGGCTTGCCCGCCCTTGGCCTCCACCGAGTTGATCACGTCCCGCGAATTGATCAGGCCGAGGGCTTCCTTGGTGAATTTCCCATAAGCGATGAAGTGTTCCATCTGTTTGACGTGGCTGATGAATACTTGCGCGGCGTCCCGGAAGTCCGGTTCCGCGATTGCCGTCTGCGCGCGCGTGCGCAGGCTGCCAGGGGTGAGGGACATTCCTTGCATTCCGAATCCCGAAACCGGGTCAATGACCTGGCCGGCGGCCTCGCTGATCGGTTTCACCGTGAGCGGGCTGTAAAAGGGATTGCGGGGCATGTTTACGCCGTAGAGATCGCGGAACACGGCATTGATGCGGTCATACTCGCGGCCGTATTCGTCCGCCAGATGCGCCCGGACCTCCTTGGCCTCTGGGGAAAGCGCGGCTTCCAGCTGATCCATCCACGCTTGGTCATAGTGCCATTCCCCCACCGGCTTGCCGGCGTCGTCCAGGTGGCCGAGCATATGGCGCTTGCCGTCATCCTGGCGCCACATCAGGGACGCGGTGATGGCATCCAGGGGGGATAAGTTCCGCTCCCCGATCGTCAGGGATTTTTGATGCATCTCCCATTGCATTTGCTGGCCCTTGACCACACCGCCGGCCAGCCGGGTGAACAGTGCCGAAAGGGATTCAGACTTGGCGTGGATGGCATCGGACTTGGAGTGACTGGCGCGGCGCTCCTGATCGACCAGGCGGCGGGCGGTGGCGGAGGATTCCCCGAAAAGGTAGGTGGTGACCTGCTCGAAACTCCCCAACGACAGCAGCGATCCCGCCCACTTGCCTTTGAACCCGTTGTCGTCCAGAAGTTTCCGGTCACGCTCGCCGGCGGTTCCCGCCTTGCCGGTGTCTTTCTGAAGGGCGGCGCGGTTGGTGGCGCGGTCCTCGCGCTCGTAAGCCAGCTGGATCTTGCGGCGCATGTAGCCGCCTTCGTAGATCCGCATCGCTTCCAGCAGGGCTTGCTCACGGCGCGCGGCGCTGGCCTTGCGCCAGTCGCCCACCAGCGCAGTCATGCCGAGTTCAAGCTGTAGGTGGGCTTCCTGGTCGGCGGTGAGGTCGGGGCGCTCCAGCGCCTTTTCCAAGGCCGATATTTTTTCTTCGACCGCGGCGGAATCGAGCCACATGGAATGTTCCATGGAGCGGAACAGGTCGTGAGTGTCCGCGCCGATCTTGCCGGTCGGTCGTTGGCCCTCGCCGTCCTTGGCCGGGCGGGATCGCTGCATCAAGTCCTCGAACTCCTTGCCGAAGGATTCCTTGAGCCACTTGCCCATTTCGGAATCCGCCTTGGCCAGCTTTTCCTGGAGGTATTCCAGGCGGATTTCATCGGTGCCGATGCGCGCCATCTGGGTGTAACCGCCGAGCTTGCCGCGCAGGTCGGGCGGCAGGGCGGCCAGGATCGCGTCGAGCTGGGCGAGTCCGCGCAGGATTTGTTCCTTTTGGGAAAAGTTGGCTTCCTGGTCGCCCACGCGCTCAGAAAGCCACGCGTTGGCCTCGGTCTTGGCTTGGAGCTTGGCGGCGCGCACGTCGGCTTGGGCGGTGACCAGGGATTCCTTCATCTTGGCCACGGTCGATTGTTCCTTGGCCAGCAGTGCCCACATCGCGTCCGGGGTGGGTTCCTTGATCAGATGGTTGTCGAACATCTCTTGCGCCGCCTGGTCGGGCATGAGCTGGCCACCGAACACCGAGCGGGAAATTCCGTCGGCGCCGTCGTAATCGCCGGGCCGGTTGATCACGAACATGTCCGGGTGTTGCTTGATCGCCGCGGCCTTGCTCATCAGCCGGCCGCGCAAGTGGCTGTCGGGATCGGCCAGGAACAAGTGGCCCGGTTGTTGCTTGATCTTGGTCAGGTCGTCATTGGACAAAATCCCCTGGTGGCGGGCGTAGGCCTCGCCCACGTATTGGTCCGCCAGCAGTTCTTCCTGCAAGGCGGCCTCGCGCTTCAGGTCGCCTTTCCCGCGCTTGCTCTTGGCCAGCAGCAAGGCGCGGTCGGTGGAAACCTGCAAATCCTGGAAGTTCCTGGCAATCCGGCTCATCGCCTGCGCCCGGCGCAGCGGGTCTTTCACCCGCGCCAGCGCATCACCCGAGAGGATGCCCGCCACCTCCGCCGGGCCGAGGGAGAATTGCTCCCCGGATTTGGCCGGGGGAGACTGTTCAAAATCCTGCGGGTAATAAATGAACTCAGTGGCATCGTTGGCCATCAGCAAGTCCTTGGTGGGCACCTCAACGGAAATCAGTTTGCCAGTCTCTCCACGGTCTTTGAGGTTCTGAAGATGTTCGTTCGCAATGTCCTTGTTGAGAGCCACGAAATCATTGGGCCGCAGGGAATCGCCAATCGTGGCCCGGTAAACCGTGACAGTGGGGCGCGTTGGATCGAAGCCGGGGTTTTCACGCCGAATCGCTGCCATGGTCGCCCCGGTGGGGTTCAGATTGGCGATGCGATTGGATTCCTCGAAAAGAGCCGGCGCGACGGCATCACCTGATTTTTCCCCGCCGGTTGCTTTGGGGTCGATACCGGCAACACTAGCGCCCGCGTCAAGATGTTCACTTGAACCTAGTGCGCCTTTTCCTGATTCGCCTTGGCCGCTGCCCGCTCCTTCTGGATTTCCCGTGCGATGCGCATCACCTCCTTCTGTTCGGGGGTGAGCTTCACGCCACTTGAGGGTGTGATCGTTGTAGGCTTCGGGGTCTTTTTTGAACCACTCATCAAGTGATTTATGCCCCTTTTTACCCGCCAAGTCAAGAAGCCACTCGGCTTGCGCGTGCAAGTCCGCCTTGAAAATAGATGGATCTTCTCCAGACTTTCCACCCAGTGAAAACTGGATGGCATCGCCCGGCAGGTCATCGGGCAGGTTGAAGATGCGGTCTTGTTCGGTTCGGACGCGCGCCTCGTGGGCCTTTTGCTGGTCGATGCCCAGGAGCTTGTCCACGTAGGTGTCATAGGACGCCTTGTCGAAAGTGCCCTCGCGGGCGGCTTTTTCCAGGTGGACGACGCGTGCCATGGAGATTCCCCAGCGGGTGCGAAATGCCTCCACAAACGCTTTGAAGCGGCCGGTGGACTCGGGTGCCAGGCGGGCCAGGGCGGCGAGGTTGCGCGAGATCACGCCGCGCGGCACGCCCAGCTTGCCCACGGGAACGGCGAAGCCGGTGGCGGCGCGGTCGATGGGTTGGCCGTTTCCCGCCTTGCGGGTGCGCAGGATTTCCATTTCCAGAATCTTGGACTTGGCTTCCTGAAGCAGGGCTTCGGGGATGTCGGCATCGGCCATGCCTTCCGGGATGAAGCGCAGGCCCTGGCCTATCACGTTGCCTTGGGCGTCGCGGCCCTCGCGGGTGGTCTTGCCGGCGTAGATCGCGTCCAGGGCGCGCAGGATGGCGATGTCATCGGCGCGGGTGAGCGTGCCATCGGCGCTGGCTTGCTCGCTCAGGCCGTGTCCGGTTTCGTGGAACACGTCCAGGATGCTTCCGCCGGCGTAGATCTTGTTGGTGGTTTCGCGGAGGCCGTTGCGGAATTCGGATTGCGAGCTTCCCAGCACCGAGCGAGTCACGCCGCCGGTGCCGCCCTGCGCTTGTTCTTCGAGCACCATCTGGAACGCGATGCGGTCCGCCGCCTCGGGTGACAGGTCGCCAAGATTGGCGGTGGTGATGATTTTCCCAAGCTCAAGAACGGTTTTTGAATTCGGATCGATCTTCACGGCGGCGCGGGCGGCTTCCATCATGGTTCCGATGGCGGCAATCTGGTCCGCGTGCAGGCCGTCAAGCGCCGTGCTGTGCTCCTGGACCAGACGCAGCGCGCCGGGGTTGTCGGGCGCGCTGCCCCAGTGCTCTCCGGTCACCCCGTCATGCACGTCCACCGTGCCGTCCGGGTTGTGGGTTAAGCGCGGCGCGGAAATCCCAAGTTGCTCCAGTTGCTGCTGGGCGTGTTGCTGGCGCTGGCATTGTTCCTTGAGCGTCGCCACCGCGGCCACTGCTTCCGGGCTGTTCGGGTCGCGCCCGGCCAGGGCGGCGTCCACTGCGGCACTGAGTGAGGCGGGGCCCCTGGCGTCGGCCTCGTAGATTTTCAGGCTGTGTTCGGTGGTGATCCCGAAGGCGGCGCGCTGGGTGGGTGTGGCCTCGGCAAACGCACGGTTGCGAGCTTCCGCATCCATCCCGCCGGCCGCGCCGAACATGGACAACGGCAACATGAGAAGAAACGTGTCCAAGGATCCGGCAAACGCCGCATCGAACGCGCCGCCCTTGCCGGTCCACTGTTGGTAGGGCATTTCCTGGTCGAGGGCGTGGCCGATGTCCTGGACCGCCGAGGGAACCAGGTTCATGGCATCCATGGCGGCGGTGCCGGTGAGCGCCCCGGTTCCCGCCTTCATGGCGAACCGAACGGCGCGGTTTTCAATCTGATCGCCCAACTTGGACAACACGCCGTTGAGAACCGGCAACTTGCCAAGCCACTGGCTGGAAACGTAGTGCATCAGGATGGCCTGCGGGATTGCCACCACCGGCGCCAGCGCCGCGGCATACTGGCCGGCCTTGTCGGATTCCATTCCGCCGGCCTTGAGATTATCCCGCACCGTGCTGTAAGCCTGGCCGCCCATGCTGGAGAACATGAGGGCTTGGCCGACCACGGGCAGGGCGGCTTCTGCCGTGAATCCAAGCAGGCCTGGAGTGCCATAGGCCCAATCTTCCGCGGTGCGCGCCCATGTCCCGTCCTTGGTGACGTGCGCGGTGGGGGCGAAGTCATCGCGCGCGATCCGGCGCACCTCGTCCGCGAAGTCGATCCGGGCAAACGTGTCCTTGCGGCCCTGGTTGGATCGCGCCAGCGTGTCCGCGCTGGGAACCACCCCGCCCGGAGAGGTGGCGATGGGGCCGCCGGTGACCGGACCATTCTGCATGACCTCCCAAAACTTGAACGCGTCGTTGGCCAAATCAGCCGGAACCCGGCTGGAGGCCATCCCGAGGTTGCGGAAAAACTCCGCGCGCTTTTCCTGCGGCATGTTCTTGGCCAGAGTGCCGAGGGCATCCATGAACTTGGGCCGGTCTTCCGGTGCCAGGTTGTCAAACTCCTGTTTGGCCACGCTGCCGGGGTCGGGATTGGCGGCCGCGGGGCCGTTGGGATCGAATTCCTTCATGGCCCACCAAACTTTCCCCAACGGATCGGCAAAGCTGTCCACGGCGTCGCGGGTCTGAGTCTGGAAATCGTTGAATTCCTGGAGGTATTGCGCCTGCCGGGTCTTGTCGTATCCCGGCATGGCTTGCAGGGTTTTCAGGGTGGCCGGCCAACTGGCGAGGTTGGCTTCGTGAATGCTGTCGAGAATGGCCGAGTGCTGGGCCTGGGTGTCCAGCCAGGTGGCCATCTTCCCCTGGTCCTTGCGCCCCTGGGCGGCGGTGAGGTTGAGGGCGTGGAAGGATTCCTCGGTGACCGGGCCGGTGTCGCCGTAGAGCCGGCGTGAGGTGTCCTGTAGCAGGATCTTGCGCGGCAGGGCGGTGTCATCGGTGGGGATTTCCGAACCATCGCCATGCAGGTCCATGACGGCGCTGTTGAGGGCGAGGATTTGGGCGCGCTTCGGGTCGGCATCGAAGCCCATCGGCTTGTCCTTGAAATACGGTTGCGGGTCGAGAATCACCCCGTCGATCTTGCGTTGGGAGTCTCCGCGCCATTGGGCGGTTTTTTCCTGGAAGTCGCGCTCCGCCTGTTGTTGCGGATCTTCCACGGCCAGCCGGGACAGGGTGGCCAGCGGCGGGGCGGACGCCAGGGTGTCGGCGGCCGGGGCGGGTGGCGTGGCAAAGGTGGGGGCGGTGGGTTCGGTCGCGGTCGCGGGGTCGATGGATTGAAGAGTAATGGCCATGGCTTTTTACTTGAGGGCGAATTGGGCGGAGTCGCTGAAGAGCGAATCCTTGTATTGGCGTGCGGACGATCCGTGTTCTTGGAAAGCCAATGCTTTGAGGAAGCGGGTCAGCGCGGCCGGATCGGTGAGGTTGAGGTCATCGCCTGGCTTAAGGCCCAGGGTGTGGGCGACGTTGGCGGCCGCTTCGTGGTTGCCTCCGGTCCAGCCGTTGTCACCGGCGATGAGTTGCGCGGCGGTGGTCATCCCGGAACGGTATTTTTTCAGAACCAACCGGGCGCCCGCATCCATGCCGGCGGCCGGGGTGTCGAAGACCTTTTGTTTGTAGTGACCGGCAGCGGGTCCACCCGTTGACCCGGCATCGACATTGGACGATGCGCCTACCGCCCCGTAGTTCTTCGCGTCGGCCTCCGACACGTAAATGATGTTGAGCGGGTTGTTGTTGCGCATCCCCAGCGGGGCGTGATCGAGGTTGAACGACGGATCATTGAGGAAGGGGGCGGCATTGGCCCGCACGGTGGCTTCCGTGGCCGGAGTGACCACGTTGCCAGGTCCGCGGGAATACGCGTTCCACGCCTCCGGCCCGGAGCGGATGGGGCGGGGCGCGGTCAACCCGTGCAACACGTCACTGTGTTGCTGTCCGCCGGTGAGCTTCAACACCTTGGCGTCAATCTCCGGGGCGCTGGCGGTCGGGTTGACTTTCAGCCACTGCGCCAGCTCGGTCTTCATGGCACCAAAGCGAAGTTCCGCCTGGGTCCGCGCCTCGGTGGCGGTGCTGGCATCGCCGGGAGTCGAAAACTTCACCTGCGGCTGATGCAAGACGATGGCCTGGGCGGTGGCGGCCAGGAACGCGTCGGGCTTGGCGTTCGGGTTTTCACGTTGCGCCCAGCTATCGCGGAACAATTGTTCGCGCGCGGCATCAGTCTTGGCTTTGATGATCGGATCCGCCTGCTTGACGGAAAAACCCAGTTCCTTGAGCTTGCTCCAGTCTTGCAGCAAACGCTGGTCAATCGCGGTCTGGGCCGGCATCCCGGAATCCCCGGTGGGAAGCTTGTCGCGCACGGTGCGCGTCCAGTAATCATCCAGGGCCTTTTGGGCGGCCTGCGCCTGGGTCTTGATTTCCTCCTGCTTTCCGCTCTTGAGGGCGCCGAGGTTGCTTTCCAGCTCACTGCGGATCGGGCTACCCTCGGGCAGGGTGCGCACCAGTCCAAGGATTTCGGTGCGTTGGGAATCAAAGGTCCCCTCCGCGGTGGGGTCGTAGGACAACATCAGCGCGCGCGCCTTGCCTGCCACTTGGGCTTGGGCTTCAGGGGTGCGCATGAGAGCGTCGTAGCCCGCCTTTTGGCGGCGGTCGTTGGAGGCGGTGAGCTGGGCGATGACCGCCGGGCGCACGTGGTCCTTTCCCATCTCCTGGATTTGCTCGTTAGTGACTTTCCCGCCGGCAATCAGGTCCTCGATGGTGTTGGCGAACTCGTCCGCGGTCTGGGCGGCGGCCGTCATCACCGTGCGCCGCACCGTGCTGGTGGCCACACTGTCGAGCCCTGGAAGGTCCTGACCCACCGGGTGCTTGTTGAGCCACTCGGGATCGGAGGCGGCGGCGTTGACCGCCTGGCGCACGCCCTCGCCGCGGGCATAGTCCTTTTGGGCGGAGTTGAGACCCAGGGCGATCTTTTCCTTTTCCACCGCGGAATAGTTCGGAGATTCCGCAAGGACCGAGTGAGCGCCGGTGAAGTCGCCCGCCTGAATGTAGGCCTCCATGGCGTTAGAGGTGCGCTGGCGAGAGGTGGCAAACGTCTGCTTGGTGGCCAGAAACTTGGTATCCGCGGCGTTGGAGTCCGACCAGCCTTTGAAGGTGGTTTCCAGCTCGGTCTTCATGCTGCCGCTCATCGGGTTCTTTGAAATACGGTCCCAGGCGGCGGCGCTGCTTTGCTGGGCGTGCGCGCCCCAGGTCGTCTCATCCGGGTTTTCCTCGCGGAACTGGCGCTGGTCGTCGTAAGCGCGCTGCATTTCGAGGCGCGCCAGGTTCTTTACGCCGTTGTCACGGGCGGCAATCTCCCGGTCCCCCACCGCATTGGCAATTTGTTCCACTTGGTTGCCCACGCGCGCCACCGCCATCCCCGGTTCCATCGCGGTGCGAATGTCCGGGGTTGCGGGGTTATACGTGCCCTGCGGGCTGGTGAGGTCGGGAATGAGTGGCATGGCGGTGAGGAATTAAGAAATCAGCAAAGGCGCATTCAACTCATTGAATCCCAGGCGGTTTTCACCTTGGGAGCGAGGGCGGCGCCCGAGGTCAGCAGCGAGCCATACGAGCCGATGCGGGTGGCGGTGGCCGAGGTGCGGCCCTGCCACAGCGCCATGTCCCCCTGCATGCGGGTGTTGGCGGCGGCCATCGATCCGGCGCGGGCCGCGTCCTGGACCTGGAGTTCCATGTTGCCGCTGGTTTCCGCGAACACATCCATGCTGGACCCGCCCATGGTCAGGCCGGAGGTGCCGGCCATGTCGGCATGCATCCGCGCCAGGCGGCGGCGGTTGTTGGTGCGCTCGCGCAGGATCGCTTCGTTGGTCTGCGCCTCCTGGTTGCGGGCGGATGCATCGGCGGCGGCCTGTTGCTGGCGGCCGGTGTCCTCGGCCGCTTTGGCCGCGCTTTGCTGGCCGACGTAGGAGGTGGCCGCGCCGGCGGCGGAGATAACCGCCGTGATGATCGCAATCCAGGTGAAGGGGTCCATGATTCAGAGGGGTTTGATGAGGTGGGAGCAGGCAGAAGCCACGAGGTCGAAGCCGCAGGCGCGCGCCTCGCGCAGCATCACGGGATTGGAAACGCTGGCGAACATGCGCCGCGCCCCCGTGGCCGTGGCGTGAGCCACGCAGGCCGCCAGCACCGCGCGCAGCGCCGGACGGGCGAGCTTGGGCGGCAGGCCGGGACGCGAGATCAGCCAATCGAGAATGACCAGCGGGCAGCCCTGCGGTTCATAGAGCCAGGCTGCGGCCAGCGGCACGCCGGCGGAGTCCACCACGCACCAGCCACGCGGGGGCAGCACGTCCGCAGGCATGGCACCCATGCCGCGCGCCTCAAACCAGGCGAGCACCTGCGGCAGGATTTCCCCGGTGATGAGTTCAGGAGTCTCCATAAAAGTTCATTTTCAGGGCGATCGAGCGCACGGCGAACGGGAACGGCTCGTCCGAGGTGATGCAATAATCCCCGGTGGTGGTGAACGATCCATCAAAGAGGATTTCCACCTCCCCGGTGAACAATGCGCTTTCACTGCCGGCGTTGAGGTTGTCGAACGCCAGCCCGGCCGGGTCCTGGCCGAGCTTGCCACCGCGCGACTTGAACAGGTTGGGCACGATCGTGTGGATGCGCGCCTCCCGGCTGCGGGTGGACCCGTTGGGAAGCGGGATTTCCGGGGTCATCGGGACCACGGTGGCGGCGTAGGGCCGGCCAATGACCACCGGCCCGCTCAGACCGGATGGCCAATTTTCATGATACAATTCATTGATATGATAAACCTGGCCGTTGTGCCACAAAACCACCGCCATCCCCAGCAGCGGATTGAGGGTGAGCGTGTAAGGGGGGAGCAGCGTCTGCCAGCAGTCCGACCACTGGCCATTGTCCGCGGGCGCGGTGATCGCGCTGGCGGTCAACCGCTCCACGGTAAACGGCCCAGAATCGTGCATCATCACAAAATAAACGTGATCCTCGGGCGCCGAGCGCAGGCAGGCCACGGAAACCACGGTGCCCGCGGTCGGGTGGCGCTGCCAGGCGGCGATGTTCTGGCCGCGCTCGTAGGTCATGGAATACAACCGTCCGCCGGACACGACCCACAGGATTTGAAACGGCGAACGCTGATAGGCCCAATCCGTGATGGGATCGGTCATCAGGTGATCGGAAAGCAGCATCATGTTGCCGGCCTCGTAGCGATCCGAATCGTATTTGAAGCTCAACTCACGGATGATCTTCCCGCCCTTCTGAACGAAGAACGTGGACGCATCCGCCTGGATCGCCCCACAGCCGCCCACGTGCGACCCGAACGACCCCTGGCGCGTGGCCACCCCGAACTCCGGGGTGATCGCGCTGTCCTCACGCTCGCCGCGCAGGGTGAATTCACCGATCCCGGAGCCGATGCAAAGCTGCCGGTCGCTGGCCAGCCATACAATCGGCTCGCGCTGGCCGATGATGACGGTGTGACGATACGGCTGATCCGCATCGGTGGAGGCGTAGAAGTTGTTGTAGTCATCCACCGCGCTGCCCCAGATCGTGTGCATGGCGCGGGTGGTGGAGGCGAGCAACAAGCGGTTCTGGTGGAGTTCCAGGCACGACGGCCAGCCCTGTGCATCGCTCCAGGCCCCCTCCGCCCATTGGTCGGAGGTGTCCAGGAAGACCTGGGTGACAGCAACCGCCGTGGCGTTGCACGAATCGGCCACGGCCGTGATCTTGAAAATCCCGTCCATGGTGGCTTCCGTGACTTCCAGGTTTCCCACCGGCGAGGATGATCCGTCCGTGCCCGTCCACGTGATGCGCACAAAACACGGGGCCTCCACGGGAATCGAGGCGGAAACATTGCGGTTGCCCGTCCCAGGATAGGAACGCAACTCGGTCCACGCATTGCCGTCCAGGGTGCTTTCCACCGCAAAGGTTCCATTCCACGTCCCGAAGGTGGAAAAGAACGCTTCCTTGGTCACATAGATGGAGGCACTATGCTGGCCCGAGTTGGCCAACGTGGCCGCCAGAGCAACCAGCGAGTCACTGGCCGTGCGCTTGCGGCAAAACCGGAAGACGCCCCCCACGCTGCCGGCTGAAAACGCCTCAAAGGTGGCCAGCACGTTCAACACCGTGCCCGGCATGCACCAGGCGATGCCGTTTTCCAGCCGCCACAGCCGCCTGACGGTGTAGGTTCCAGACGAGATACCCGCGAGAGATAATAAAAAATACCCGTCAGGCACGGGATGTTGGTAGTCCTTAAAACCCGAAGTTATATCCGGCCCGCTTGCCGGAAAAATCCCCGTGGTAGAAACGTGCGCGACATTGCTGATCCAGGTGAAACCACCATAGGTCACCCTCGCCCCAAGGGCATAACTCACGCTGGTCCCGCTCCATGCCGATCCCGCCGCCCAGAGGGTAGACCCGACAAACGGGAAATTCGTCAAGGTGGAGGTGTTCGCCACAAGGCAGATCCATACGGTTGCGCCGTAGGTCACTCGCGCCCCGATGGCATAACTCACGCCAGCACTGCTCCAGGCCGAGACCGCCGCCCAGAGGGTGGACGCGCTGAAAGGGAAATTGGCGGTGGTGGAGGTGTTCGCTAAAATGCAGCGCCAGACGGTTTCACCGTAGGTCACCACATCCCCAATGGCATAGCTCACGCTGGTCCCGCTCCAGGCCTCCGCCATCGGCTTAGTGACCACCAGCTTCTTGCTGGCATCCACGTTGTCATCAAGCAAGGCAGGTTTGCTCAGCGGAACGAAATCCGCGAGCGTCCAGGTGGTGGCATCCACCCGCGTTAGCTTCTTGGGGCAGTGCAGCGGGTGGACGAAAAACATCACGTCATTGAGTTGCTTCCAGCGCAACGCGGGCAGCTCGGAATCCGTCCACGGGATGGGGACCATCAAATCCGACCCGGCGCTTTGCACCGCGGCCGTTCCCGCAAAGACCTTCATCTTCGATCCTCCCAGCACCAGCACCAGCGAGTCAGATCCTTGGATTTCAAACTCCACCAGACAGCCGCTGCTGGCCGCGCTTTCCAGCTTGCCGCAGAACTGCATGCCCGGCCGCTTGCTGATCCCGCCTTGCGGGCGGACCAGGAAGTTTTCCAGCTTGCGGCAGCCGGCCGCATACTTGGCCAGATCGGTGCGGCCGTCGAGCCACGGCGAGAGTTCGCCGCCATCGAAGGCCAGGACGTGTTTGACGGTGGCCATGGTTCAGAGTTCCAGGAAGAAGTCGCCGCGGGTGTGGGTCAGCGCCCCGTCGAGCATCGCACGCAACGGGTGGTTCTCCCCACTCTGGGTGTCGTGGGCGTCCGCCGTGCGCGCGGCCGGAAGATCCACCGTCTCATAGAGCTGGCGCAGGTTTTGCTCCAGCGCCTCGCTGCCGGTCACCCCGCGTGCCAGGCGCGAGGCCAGCAGCGTGACCAGGGCCGCGGTGAACAGCGGGTCCCAGTCGTCCGGGGTGTCGATGAACTGGACGTAATCCAGAGCCAGCGTGGCATAATTGCCGCTCACCAGGCAGCGCACCCCGCCGACGCGACGCAGGTCGAACTTGTCGATCCGTCCGCCGGCGTCATCCATGACCGTGCGCAGCTTGATGAAGTCATCCGGAAGCACGAACGCCTTGTCCCAGCCCAGCAGACTTGTGGCCGAGGGCGCCGCCAGCGCGGTCACGCTCTGAACCGCCATGGCAAACCCCCAGAAGTGCGACCGCAGCACCTCGCGCAATACCGGCTCGTAATGCAGGGCGGCCAGCCGCGCCGCCTTGTTGGAGGTGTCCGAGATGTCGGCAATCTGCACGTCTCCGATTTTGGCAAGCGCCAGATTGGCCAGGATGGTGGAGGTCATGGGAAAGGAATGGCTGAAAACAAAACCCGGCGGTCACGTGGGAAACGCGCCGCCGGGTTGCAATGGTTCGATTGGTCCCGTCAGGCTAGCGGGTCAGTAGGGCATGGAATAGCCGATGCGCGCCCGCAGCGTTTTTGCGGTGCTGGCAATGGTCAGGTCCGCATCCGGAACCCACTGCAACCAGCTGTCCTTGGCCAGCGGGGTGATTTCCGCGTTGTCCAACATCACCGCCACTTCCGTGGAATCAATGTTGGCGATGGCGGCCAGAGCGGCCGGCACCGTGCTGCCGTCCAGCGGCACCAGGTAGAACTTGCCGGCCACCGCCCCCGAGTGATCGGAGGTCAGCAATGACAAGTGCGGGATGATCTTGGCGCCCGCCGGGAGTTTCCCGAAGCGGACGTAATCGGTGGCAGTGGCGATGGACGGTGCGCCCACCGGGAGCGTGGCCACGTCATCAAACAAATAGAGCGGCGCGGCGGTGGCGGCGTTGGACGCGCCAAAGTTCGGACCCTTGGAGAGCGCCAGGACTTGCTTGGCGGCGATAGTGGATACAACGGATGCAGACATGATGTTTGGTTAGTTGAGGGTTGTTGGGTTGGCTCAGCCGTCCTGTTCGCAATAGACCAGGACCACGTTTTCTTCCGCCTTGCGGCAGGCCCCGACCTTGAGACGGCTGTAAACCTGCACCGCCTGGCTTTGCGTGGGCAGCACGTCGATGCTGGTTTTCACGTCATACCAGAAGTCCAGGTGGACCCCGTTGGAAACCCACATCGGGCAGCAACGGATGATCTTGTTGGCCGAGGGGCCGCTATACGGCAGCCGCTCGGTGCGCAGGAAGGTCACGCCCATGAAGTAATCCACTTCGCCTTCCACCAAGGCCTTCACCTTGTTGTAGTCGCTCGATCCGGTCTTCTCCACGTCGTAGAGCAGATTGTCCAGCTCGTCCTGGGAGACGGCCATGCAGATTTTCGCGCCGGAATCCTTCTGGTCCTGGCCATAGACTTCCAGTTTGCCGAAGCGGCCCTTGGCCTTGATCAGCTTGCCGAGGGTCAGACCACAGTTGGCGGTGGTGCCGTCGCGGTGGAAGGTGACGGCCACCTTCTGCGACTCAGGCACGACCACAGCGGACATCGAGTCTTCCAAGCCCTCGTAGTTGCTGCCGATGATGCCGGCAATGAAGATGTCATCCACCTTGCGGTTGGCGGCACCCTGGTGCTGGGTGGAGATTTCCCCGGTGGGGGCAACCGCCAAGTCCAAGTCGCTGGCGTCGTCCTCATCGAGGATGGTGGCCAGACTGGCTTTGCGGGGGAACAGATAGCGGTGCTCCAGCAACAGCTCCTGGCCGTTGGTGGGCTGCAGGCGGCCGGTGACATCGTTCATCTCCGCCTTTTGCACCTTGCGGTGCGCCTGGCTCTTGCCGGTGCACCCGGTCTTCACCGTGGCGTAGGCTTTGAAGCGGGATTGAAGTTGCTGTGCCACGTGCTCCATGCCCGTTTGGAACATGTTGCGCGCGCTTTGGGGAATCGTGATAGCGACAGACATTTGATTTGGTGATTGGATGTTAGGAATGCGGTTTGTGGCGCGGGAGTATCCCGGCCCCGGTTGATTCCCGATTGTCCACCTCAGTCACGGGTCCGGCACTCGCGCGCTGGATTGTCCGCCGTCTGGCAGGTCGGTTGTTCACTGGCCGTTATGCCGCCTCGCGCAACCCGCGGGCAATCCCGCGTTTGCTTGCCAAGATCAAATGATCAAAAGCTGAAATTTAGAGAGAAAGAGGCGTTCGGTTCTTATTTCAACTTTCAGCTTTCTGCTTTCTGCTTTTCCACCAGGTGACGGCAGGCGAGGGAAACGACACCCCCACCTGCCGCCTGATCCATGGCCAGGGAAAGACCACAAACCCGACCACAGAAATTCTTAGCCGTCGATCAGACGCTTCACCTTGGCAATCACCGTGCGGTCTCCCTGCTGGTATTTGTCATAGTCCGCGTGCTTGGAGTCGGTCATGATCGCGTGCGCTTCCTCCGCTCCGTTGACGAACGAATTCCCCGGTGCCACCGCGCCGCGCATGCTCGCCACGCTGTCTTCCGAGAGCATCCCCACCACTTTCCCCAGAAACGAAACCACCTTGGGATTGGAAAACAGGGTCGCGTCCGCCGGATCGTAGCCCAGGCTGGCCACCACGCTCTTCACCTTGCCGACCCGCGCGTCATAGTTTCCGCCCCATTCCTTCTTCAGCGCGGCCGTTCCGTCCTGAATCTGCTTCTCGTAGGCCTCGGAAAGCGCGGTGTGATTGGCGGCCTCCAGCTCCATGAAGGTCTGGGTGATTTCCTTGGCCGCTTCCGAGGATACCCCCTTGGCGTGAAACACCGTCGCAAACCGCTTGGCCGCATCCTCACTCCAGGCCACCCCTTCCGGCAGCTCCGCCGGCTTGAGCTGGTAGCCCTCCGCCGTCTCCGGCACCTCGCCGTGGGCGGTGCGCGTGGCGTGGAACTTGGTTTCCAGCGCGGCGTAGCTCTTGGCCAGTCCCTCGCTGTCCACCGACCCGTCCTTCCAAAACTTTTCCGGTGCCCACTCGGGCCGCGCCGCGGGCTCAATGACCGGCGTGACGGATGGCGTCTCAATTGGCGTTTCAAGGGGCGGGCCAGATCCGCCGCCGGCGGGTTCCAGAACAACTTCGGCAAACAGGGTGGGGCGTGGTTTCATGGGGATCAGTGGTTTTCAGTGGAAAAAATCATTCGGCCGACACTTCCGCGGGGGCCTTGGCCTTGCGCTTGGACGGTGCCGCCGCCGCTTCCGGCGCGTCCGTGGAACCCTCCACCGGACTGGAACCGCCGCCGGAGGTGTAGGGAACGCCAGCGCCATAGCGCCGAACAAACTCCGACTCAGGGAAGTTCGCCCGCGCATACTCCAGCACCTCGGGCGTGCGGTGACCCAACTCGGCGGTCATCTGGTCCACGATCGCTTGCGGGAACTCCAGCAGTGGCAGCACCGCCGCCAGCGCCTCCGCCCCCACCAGCACCGAGGCCAGAAAGATCCCCTCTCGGCGCATCATGAACGCTTTGACCTCGGCTTGGAGCCCGGCGAACTCATCGCGAAGGCGCACGCTCTTGGTTGCGGTATCATACTTTCCAATATGTTCGTCTCCCTGGAACAGGTGGCGCATCTTGTAGAGGTGGAAGTCATTCATGGTCTTCGGTGGTGGTGGGGTTGCGGTGGATGGCGCCCGCGGCGCTATTGAGAATGTCTGAAAACACCGAGCGGATGCCGTCCCGGTAGGCGGCGGCCGCCACGTTCATCGTATCCTCCGCGCTGAACACGCTGCCCATGAAGTTCGACCGGCTCAGGGCGATGCGTAGCCAGTCGCGGCCGGCCTCGGTGGTGAACACCTGACGGGTCAGACGCTTGAAGCGCGCCTCGCGCTTGGCCGCGTTCTTTTCCTGCACTGCCGCCTGTTCAAACAAGGCGATGGGGTCTTCCAGCTCGATCATTGCGCGCCGGGGGTTGGGATCTTCATTCCCACCTTGCCCGCGGCGTCCGCCGCCTGTTGGGCCTGGTTGAGTTGCTGTTGCTGCTGCGCCGCCTCCGCCTGCGCCTGGCGCATCTTGGCCACATCCTCGGACGAGCGCAGCACCTTGTCACTCACCCCGTCATTGCGCGCCGACTGGCGCAGGTAGATGTCAAAATCAACGTTGTCCATCGCACCGGGCGTGAACTTCGCCGCCGCGGTCGCCCGCTCCACCAGCCGGTCCGCCGCCGCCGTCTCCGCCTGGCGGATCGCCAGCGCCACCCGCGATTGATAGACGACCTTGGGCGGGGGCACCTCGGAAAACCCGCCACCCTTGGGCACCACCACCGCTTGCGGGATATCCGCCGGCGCACCAAACACCCCGGCCCGGAACAAAATCGCAAAGATCCGCTCCATCATCACCTGGAAGTCCGCCGTGAAGCGCGTGAAGCTCGGGCTGAATGGCATCAGCTTCTCGGCCGAGAGTTCGGAAACCTCGCGCGCCGTCATCTGCTTCTCACGGTCCGCAAACATGCGGAACAGATCGGTGTGATACGCCTGGCGGATCGCCTTGCGGTCATCCTCCAGTTGCTCGGCCAGCCCGCGCGGGTCGGCGCCTGTCAGCCATTCCTTGGGCAGCGTGCCGGCACTGGCACGGAACACGGTCTTGCCGCCGGGGCGGGTGTCCACATTGCCCACCAGGTTGTCAGGAACCAGGATCGGCGGCACCGCCATCTTCTGGCCCACCACCTGCAAAATCTGCTTCACCTTGTTGGCGTCGATGATGGCGGCCTCGCATTGCTCAAAGGGCGAATACCCGTATTGCTGCTTGGAGCCGGTGCGCTTCAGATAGCGCGACACACAGAAGGGCAGCTCGTCAAAGCCGCTTTCCTTGAGCATGGATCGCCCATCCTCCGCCACCCAGCAGGAGGCAAAGGCCATGTTGAACGCATCCTGCTTGGTCGCATCGCGCCGGGTGCGCGGGAACACCGCGTGAATCAGGAAGTGGTCACCGTTGATTCCCTTGTCCTGGAACTTCGCCCAGCTCGCCGCCAGCTTGGCATTGCCCATCACGGTTTCCTCACCGAATTCCTGCACCAGTTGCCGGATGCTGTAGGACCGCCGCAGGAACACGGTGTCCACGTTGCCCTCTGAATCCTCCTCAACGCAGAACGATCCAATCGGATGCGCCTGGAACGAAATCTTGCGCGACTCATTGGGCATCGCCGCCAGGCAGCACAGGCCGAAGCCGGCGCGGTCCTCAAAACATTCGTTGAGCATCGTGTGGAAATTGCCCGCGGCCAGCAGGTTGCGCGCCTTTTCCGAGCACAGGTTATACCACTTGTCCGCCTCATCGCTCTTGATCGCGTCGGGCGCCTCCCAGGCAAACCACTGCGTCCCCGCCGGCGTGATCGCGCTGGAATGACCACTGGCCAGCGTCGCCACCGACTCAATCGCCGTGGTGTCAAACAAGCGGTTGGCCGAGTTGGTGCCCGGACCGCTCTGGGTGCGCGTGATGTTTCCTTTGCGCGGCAAGGCCAAATCCGAAACCTTTTGCCACACCGAATCCCACAACGTCCGGTCGGCCGTCATCTGCGACCAGCGCGCCAGGATTGTCTTTGGGTCTTCCATGCGCGTTAGCCCCCGAGAAGGGTTTTCTTGGCCTCCAGCCCTGGCGTGGCGGTGGCCAGCAGCGTGCTGGAATACCCCTGGCGGCCCATCTGCCGGCGGCGCTGGTCGGATTGGGCGTAAGCCACGTCCGCATTGTTGGATGTCACCGGCGGCGGCGCGGGGATGATCGGCGGCGGTTTCGAGGAAAAGCCCATGGCCGGATCTACTCCCCTCGCCTCCCGCCGCGCAACCCCTCGAAATCTTGCCAAGGTCAATAGTCAATCGGATTGACCACCAACCCGTGCCACGTCTCAGCATCCCCCAGCCCGTCGATTGGCGAAATCACCCGCGTGCGCGCCTGCGTGCCATCCCGGATCAGTCCCGCTTCCATCGCCTCGGCAATCTGGCGCACCGCATCCGCGTCATGGCTGGACCAATCGTGTTCCGGGTTGTTGGTCGCGTGCCCGTCCTGCGACCCCTTCTTCGTGTGGTAGGCCGCCACGCTCGCCAGCAGGCCGGCGCACTTTTCCGCGTGCCACCACATCCGCGGCATCAACTCGCCCACTTTGTTGATCCCGGTCCACACCTCCGCGCAGCGCGGCACGATCTCGATGCCCACCAGCCCGGCATCCTCCAGTTGCTCCTGGAAGTTCTTGCCGCTCTTCTCGGTGGCTGCCGCGTCATGCGGCAAAAAGTGCCCGCCGTAGGGATAGCCCTTGCCCTTGATGTGCGCCACCCGCTCCGTCGGCCCATACTCGAGCCCGGTGTCGTGGTCGATCACGTGGATTTCCCTGCCCACGAACTGGACGTAGATCGTGCGCGTGTTCTTGGGTGAGCCCAGATCCCAGAACGTATGCACCAGGTGCGATCGGTCCCACGGAAACGGCTTCACCCGGCCTTCCGCCTGCGCCGCATCCATGAACTTGCCGTAGATGCTGCCCTCCACCGGCGCCCGGAACGACTCATCGAGCGTGGACGGGTATTCCCGTGACATGAAAATCCCCTGTTCCAGCTTCTTGGACGCCCACCACTTCTTTTGTTCCTGCGAAAACCGCTTTCCCAGCCGGCCTTGCAGCTCGCGGAAGTATTCCTCCACCTCCGCCGTCACCATCCCGTCCGTCTTGAACGCAACCGGGTCATCGTGCCACGGGAAAAAGAAAATCTTGCCCTCGGCATTCGGGTTGCTCGTCATGATCGGCTCGATCAAATCCCACAGGTCGCCGCCCTTTCCGCCCATCCACGTGGTTTCCACCACCCGCCGGCCGAGGCGCGCCGCCGGGAAGGCCCCGGTGCGGATCTCTGCCGAGCGGGGCGCATCCTCCGCCGCGATCGGCCCCCACTCCGAAACGTGCAACATCGAACAGTCACCGCCCCGGCCCGAAGTGGTGGCATAAATCACGCTGTCCTGGGCTTCCTTCTCATCGCTCACCCGTAGCCGCAGCTCGCTGTCATTGCGCTTGTCAAACCTCACCGTCTCCAAAATCGCCGGGTCCAGGTTGTCCACCGCAAAGCGGATGATTTCCACCATCTTCTTGGTCGCGTCGCGCTGGTTCTGGTCAATCAAGATCCCGCGCCAGCCACTGCGAAAAATCGCCGCGTCCGCCTGGAACGTGCAAATCCCCGTGCTCAGTCCCAACCGACGGCTCTTGATGATATACGCCGGCACCTCCGGGTGATCCAGCAGGTGCTGGAAAATCAGTTCCTGCTCCTGCCGCGGAACGAACGGCTCCGCCCCTCCCTTGCCCTCCGTCCGGCAGGCATACAGGTTGCGCAGCCGCCACATCGGCAGCCCCAGGTTTGCTTCCAGCGCGTTCCAGTCGATTTCCATTAGCTCAGCCTCAGTTTCTTCAGCAAGCCCGCCAGGCGGTCGCTGGCGTCCAGTTTGATTTCCTCCGGAGCGTTCCAGGACAGCAGCGTCGCCAACTGCTTAGCCGCATCCAGCTTGCCCACGCTCTTGATGCGCACCCGCTCCACCTCCTGGCCCAGCTCATCGCGCGTCACCTCCTGCGCTAGGTCGCTGTTCTCATCAATGCGCCCCACCGGCGTCGTGATCGCCCGCGTCAAAAACTCCACCAGCTGCCATTTCTCAAACTGGTTCGCCTCCGCCAACTCGCGCCGGGCCGTCTTGACATAGGCGAAAACATTGGGATTTCTAAGCAATTTGCTCGCGGAACTGGCCGCCGCCTGGCCGCGTGCGCTGTAACCCGCCGCCTCATAGGCTGCCGTGCCGGTCAGCCCGCCAATGTAGCCATCCGCGAATTTCTTCTGCCGGATGCTCAGAGCACCGGCACTCACGCCTTGCCTCCAGTCAGTTGCTGCCACTCACGCCGGAATCCCGCACTGGTGCGGTAGCGCCTGGAACAATTCGTTTCCGCGCTGTAGACGGTTTCCCAGGTCCGCGAAAAGGCCCGCGCCACGTGACACAACGGCACCCCGGCCGCCGCGCAGGCCGCCATCGCCAGCGTCCGCGCACTCGCCACCCGCTCGCATTCCCGGCGCCGCGAAAAGATCGCCTCCCAGCCGACCCCGCGCAGCTCCGCCACCTGCTCGACAATCCGCAGGATCGTTGCCTTCGATCGGCCGCGCTCATGGTCGCGCGTCCGCGCATCGATCACCGGCGCCGCCACCCGCCGCGGGCCACCGCGCGTCATCCGCTGGTGGCGCTCCAGCGCGGTGATGAAAATCGCCACCAACTCGGCAAACTCCAATTGCTCAAACGTCTTCATGGCGCTCTTCACGTTCTCCTTCCGTTTCCCCGTTGGCAAGCCGGTAGGCCTGGCGTTGCGCGTGGGTCATCCCGCGCAGCTGGTGCAGCGACAGCCGCCCCATCCCCTTGCGCTCGAAATACGCGTCGCACGCCGGGCCAACGTCCGAGAACCAGCGGTTTTCCCGCAGGTATTCCTCGCGCTCCTCATTGCGCACCGGCTGGCCCGCATTGCTCCGCGATCCCTCCGCGCAGTTTTTCCCCGTTTTTGTCAGTCTTGGTTCCATGATCATTGTCATTTCGGGCTTACATCAGATCCAAAAGCGTGGTCCGGTCCAACAACCGGCCGATGATCGGCCCCGCGTTCAGCGGCGTGATCATCTGTGACAACGCGCTCGGATGCGCGTTGCTCGAAAACACCACCGGCAAGCGGTAGTTTTTCCGGTGGTCCAGGATCTTGAAAAACTGCGATTCAAACGCCGGCCCCCATTCGTTTTTGCCGATGTCGTCCACGAACAGCCAGCCCGCATGCAGGCAGTCCTCCAGATGCTCGCGTGCCAGCAACGAAACCCCGCGCTCCCGGTGCCCGCGGTCCGCAGAGGCGTCCTTGATCCGGTTGGCCGTGGTCCACACCACCCGCCCGCCATCGCGCATCACTCGCGCCGCCAGTAGCGCCATGCACCGCGTCTTGCAAAGTCCCGCACCGCCAATGATCCCCAGCCAGAAATCCCCCGCCGGTCCCCACTGGCGCACAATCTCCCACAGCCCGCGCTTGAAATCCGCCCGCGTCACGTCCGTGGCCAGCAGGTCAGGCGGAATCTGCGCCACGATCGACGCCTCCCGCTCCGCCTGCCGCGCCTCCGCCTTCACCCGCCCCGCCTCCCTCAATGCCCGCGCCTCGCAGCCCGTGCAGTGCAGGTGTAGCGTGCGGCCAAAATCTTTCCCGCAAATCCATATTGGCTCATACGCGAACATCTGCCCGCACAGTTTGCATTCCGTCACCGCCTGTTGTTCTGGTTCCATCGTGGTCATTTGGTTTTCTGGTTGTCGTTTATCATGCTGAAATCTTAATCGTTGTGCCCTTTCGCCCGCCCAGCTCCAGCGGCACCGCCGGGCCGCCGCCCGCCCCCGCCTGGCGCAACATCGTCTGCGGATCATCCTCCCACCGCCGGTCACGAAAAAACCCCGCCGCCCCAGGCACAAATTTGTTGAGGTGCCCGCCGGGCAACTGCGCAATCACCGCCGCAAACGCCCGCGTCCCGGTGGCAATCGCCTCCGCCGGCGTGCCGTCATTGATCGCCTTGGCCACCAGCAGGCATGCCTCGGCCACCCGCTCCTTGCGCGGATAAATCGCCACAATCCCCGGAACATCCAAAAACTCCCCAGGCAAAAAAGCCTCCCCGCCCCCGACAGGGGGTAGGGGGTTAGAACACGTAGTGTTCTTCTTCTCTTCTCTTCTCTTCTCTGGTTGCGCTTTTTGTTGCGCTTTGGCCGCAACATTTCCGCAACCCGCTCGCGACTTGGCCATCCGCCGATTGCTCTCCGCCCGCGCCTTGGCCGTGCGCCCATTGTGACGCTCGAATCCGGGGAAAACCAGCGCCCCGGAATCCCCCTGCAACCACCCGCAATCCCGCATGGCCCTAGCGAATCCTTTGCGGTGGGTCAGCCGGTCCAGAAACGCGTCGGTCACGCTCATTCCGTTGCCATCCACGCTGTTTTGATCCGCCCATATCCAGATCCGAAACAACTTCCCAACCACCGCGTCCGGGTCACAGCCGAGCGTGGCCGCCATGCCGATGATTTCCGGTTTGTCCGGCGTAATATGCTCAATTTTTATCCAGTCTCCAGCCATTTTAAGCGATTGTTTGAATTGTCGTTTTTACAGAAAATCTGGTCCGTGAACGTGCTCGTCCATCGAGTCCTCCAGATAGGCCGGCGGCCAGTCCTCAATCCGCGGCTCCTCGGGCGATGGCTTGGCCAGGTTGCCCGCCATGCGCGCCATGCGCGCCGGGGCGGTCCGCCGCAACTCGCCGCTCAGGCAGTCCACCCGCGGTTGGAACAGGGCGTAGGACCACAGCGTGAGCCGCGCATCCCGCGCGATCATCCCGCGCCCGCCGCTGAAGCGGAAAAAAAGCGGCGTGTCCTGGTCTGGCGTCCAGTTGACCTCACCGCGCGGAAGACGCGCCACCTGTTGGAGCATCGAGAGCCGCACCACCGCAGAGCCCACCCGCCACACCGGCGAGGGCGCCGGCCGGTGGTTGATCCAGTAATCAATCCGCCCGCGCCGGCACAGGCTCCCCAGGTCCAGCGCCCGCCAGTCATCGCCCAGTTGCTCCCAGCGGCCCCACGGCAGCGCCTCAAAGCGCGCCAGGTAGGATGCCGATGCCGCGGCAAACTCATGGTCGATCCACCCGCCCCGGTGGCACCGGATCGCCAGGTAGCCGTTGCCCGCCAGAATCTCGCGCTCCTGGCGCACCGGCGCCGATAGCAAAAACCCGGCGCGCGTCCCGCAGAACTCGGCCAGCGCATACTGCGGCAAGGGATAAGGAAAGTCGCTCATCGGATCAAAAGCACGTGGCGGAGTTTTCCCAGCAACCACGCCCAACCATGGGCGCGTGTCACCCGCCCGTCTGGCGCGCGCAGAACATAGTTGTTGATCCGAGTTCCGCGCAGCACCGCCCAGCGCGTCACCCGCCCGCTCACGTAGTTATGCCATTCCAAACGCCCCAACACCGATCCCGCCCGCAATTGCGGATTGGCCGCCAGGTCCTGGAGATCCGCCGGCGTCAAATCCGCCGACCGCCGGGCCGCCTGAACCGCCTGAACCGCCTGCGATTTTTTACCCATCGCGATGTAACGCAAATGGTTACGCTTCCTACGTTGTTGGGTGAATCTTCTCATGAGTCGTATAATAAGGTGTTCGGCAGAGAATATATCGCATCGCGGATAGCCTCGGTTTCCCGTATTGTTTCCGTGATTCCCGGTTTGGTAGTGTGGTAGCATTTTAGCGTCGATAGGCAGTGTTCCAGCGCCGTTTGCAATGCGATCTCGCGGCGCGATCTCCAGTCCACTCCACACCCACACTCGCTCTCGCCGTATGCCGAGCATTTGCATCCCCTCCCCGGCAGGTAGGCAGCAACGCGCCGAACAAGGCGGCGCACCGGACCCTCGACGGCTATATTCAGTGACTTTTTCATGGCTTTGATTTTTGCGGGCCGGTGGCCTCTGCGTTGTGCCAAAGAATCTCACGGATACGCGCCACGGTTTCTTCGGCAGTTCCGTCTGCATCGACGATTGCCTCGTCTATCCGGTCAAGAGCGTCCACGCATCGCATGGTGGCGGCGATCAGGCCCTTGTCGCCCCAGAGTTCGGAGCAGCGATGCCCCATCAGAGCGCGGCGGATTTCGTCGGCGTGGACGTATTCCACATCCCCATCAAAGATTTTCTCGCGGCTCCATGTGACCTCGCTTTCACACACTTCTCCATCGTCTTCGGGATCTCCGTCTCCATG
>SESA01000470.1_pt1 | contig 26071 bp, 36 predicted proteins | sample 3171451 | NCBI WGS metagenome assembly SESA01 (sample SAMN06051862, study PRJNA518727) | freshwater metagenome | biome: subpolar coniferous forest; feature: holomictic lake; material: water; isolation source: holomictic Lake 227, 8 m depth | place: Canada: near Kenora, Ontario | collected...
CTTTATTAAAACTCATTGGAGAAAATGGCCTTACCAATTTACGCCTCATTCGGCATGATGCAGTAGAGGTTTTGGAAAAGATGATTGCGCTGAATTCCTTGGATGGCATCCATATTTATTTTGCCGATCCTTGGCATAAGAAGCGTCACCATAAGCGCCGTCTGATTCAGGCAGAGTTTGTGCGCTTGCTGGTATCTAGGCTAAAGCCAGGGGCCTATTTACATCTCGCTACAGATTGGCATAACTATGCCGAACAAATGTTGCTGGTCTTAAATGCTGAGCCTGCATTAAAAAATACTTCAGTTAAGCAAGTTCAGGTGGAAACGTTTAGTGAGGCAGATATTGCCAGCCCTGGCGAAAACTCAAATGAATTTAAGCCTACACGCGAGCAATTGAATGCTGGACAAGCGGGATATGTTCAGAGGCCATCTTATCGGCCAGTCACTAAATTTGAGAACCGCGGCCTTAAATTAGGTCACGGTGTTTGGGACTTGGTTTATCTAAAGAAGTAAAAACTAGCGAAGCAAGAGCTAAATAAGTAAAAGCTTAGCCTGCCTGGATTTCAGTACTACGCAATGTTTGCGCCAGCAAATCTAAAACACCATTGACATATTTGTGGCCATCAGTACCGCCAAAGGTTTTGGCAAGCTCTACTGCCTCATTGATTGCTACTTTATAAGGCACTGAGAGGTCCATAGCAAGCTCATATGAACCAATCAGTAATGCTGCGTGCTCTACTGGAGAAAGTTCATTAATAGGGCGATCTAAGGCTGGCGTAATAAGGGCCTCTAGTTCATCGGTGCGATCTAAGACGCCTTCAAAAATACCTTGAAACAACTCTAATTGGCAGCGACGAAAGGCTGGATCTTCCGCTAATTGTTTGGCAATAGCCGAACCATTCGGAATACTTCCAGCACGACGCATGACCAAGCTTTGATATACACCTTGCAGTGCGTACTCACGAGCACGACGGCGCGGCGTCAATGAACGTTTAGGCGCTGCTGATTTGGCATCCTTCATGGCTTGAGGATCCAATGGGTTGAGAGTAGATTTAGTCATTTAGGAAATTACTCTTCGCTTGAATTGATTTCGATATCCATATCGGGAGTCAGCGCTAAAGCGAGATTGGCCATTTCGACTACGGCCTTGGCACAATCTGCGCCTTTGACTGCCACACGGGCACGCGCCTGCTCATCAGTATCACAAGTTAAAACCCCATTGGCGATTGGTAGACCTGTTTCAATAGAGATGCGGGTAATACCTGCAGCTGATTCATTTGAGACAAGTTCAAAGTGGTAGGTTTCCCCGCGAATTACTGCACCCAGCGCAACGAGGCCATCAAACTCACCAGTCTCAGCAAGCTTTTGCAGGGCAAAGGGAATTTCTAACGCACCAGGTACGGTGACTAATTTGATATCTGCTTGCAAAACACCTAAGGCAATTAATTCATTAATACAGGAGCTTGTCAAAGCGACGCAGTGCTCTTCATTGAAACGAGCTTGCACAATGCCAATACGCAGGTCTTGACCGTTTAGGTCTGCTTCTAATACGCCTACAAAGTCATTGTTAGTCATGTTGATATTTTTCTAAAGAATGCGAATTTAAGATGGAGGGCTATACGGTTGATAGCCAGTAACTTCTAATTTGTAGCCAGACAAACTGGGCACAGGGCTTGGATTGGCTAGCAAGCGCATCTTTCCTACGCCAATATCTTTCAGAATTTGGGCACCAATGCCATAGCTTCTAAAGTCAGTTTTGCGTGCCAAAGGTTTTTTGACTTCACCTTGGGCTTGATTGAGTTTCTGAAACTGCGCCAACCAATCTTCATCATTCGGGGCGGCAATGCCTGAGGCGTTTAATAGAACCGCCACACCTGCTGGAGCAGAAGCAATTTGCTGCAAAGCTTGTGCTAGCGGCCAAGAATGGTTGCTGACATTGGAGTCCAAGAAGTCTAATACAGTGACTGGCTCATGGACTCGTACTAAGGTCTCTTGGGCTTCTGTGGGCTTGCCATGCACCAAGGCAATATGTACCCCTGAGCTTGGAGTATCGCGATAAATAATGCCCTGGAATTTGCCCCACGGCGTTACAAATTCACGTTCGCCTTCTCGCACCACAATGCTTTCATTTTGGCTGCGGTACTGAATGAGGCTTGCAATGCTTCCAATCTTTAACTGATGCTCTTTCGCAAACTCGATTAAGTCAGGCAAGCGTGCCATGCTGCCATCGTCTTTCATGATTTCGCAAATCACTGCAGTTGGAGAGCAACCTGCCATAGCAGCAAGATCACAACCCGCTTCAGTATGACCTGAGCGAATTAAGACGCCACCGGGTTGTGCCATCAAAGGAAAAATATGACCAGGTTGGACTAAGTCGCTTGGCTTTGCATTCGGTGCTACAGCAGTCTTGATAGTTAAGGCTCGGTCTGCAGCAGAGATACCGGTAGTAACGCCAGTTGCCGCTTCAATAGAGACTGTGAAATTGGTGCCCATGGAGGTGCCGTTATCGCGCACCATGAGGGGGAGGTTGAGTTGTTGGCAGCGCTCACGAGTTAAGGTGAGGCAAATCAGACCACGACCATGCTTAGCCATGAAGTTCACTGCCTCGGCAGTGACGTGATCGGCAGCTAAAACTAAATCACCTTCGTTTTCACGATCTTCTTCGTCGACGAGAATGACCATCTTGCCGGCACGTAGCTCAGCAATGATTTCTTCTGTGGAGGCGAGGGTATTTGGCATAGCCCTCTATTTTAAGCTGAGGAGGGGAATACGGTTGAGTACTACAGGAATATCCCAGCTTTCGGACAGCAATAGCCATGGCAAAGTGTTTGAAGCCCGGCAAGACCCCCTGAAAATGCTGGCATGTACTTCGCAGAGCAAGTTTTACCCATAAAGCCGCTAGCTAAATCTGATGGCTTTGTCTTGCTGGAGGTTTTACTGGCTATGAGCCTCATTTTGGGGTCTTGGATGACCTTGGTAGGTGCTTATCAAACTCTGACCCTACGCATGGCACAGGAAGAAAGCAAAAGAACTCAACTCAGAAAGGAATTAGATGCTTTTGAGATTGGCGAGCACCTTAGAGCAAATGATGACGCCCCTATCAAAGGCGTCATAGATGAATCTCCTCGAATGCCTGGTCGCTCTCGCACTCAGCATGGTGTTGCTAAACCCACTGTTAAAAACAAGCGCTGATTTGGTAGCCAAACAAATCCAACATGAAAAATCCCAGGCGCTGATTTCTGAGGCTGAACGCGCATTCGAACTCATTGGGCGAGCCATCCGCATGGCAGGTTATCGCAATATCAAATCAAGTCAGAAAACTAGGAATCATTTTTCAAAGAATCCTGATATCGAGGTTCAGAAAAAAACAGGTTATCGCGGCTCTGATGCCATAGTTGTTCGACATGAGTTATCAAATGGAATCGATTTTGATTGCATTGGTAATGTTCTCAATATGGAACGAACTAAAAATGAATTGGTATATCTAGGTTTTTTGGTGGATAGACAAGCGGGCATTCCGAAAGGTGTGAAGGTGAATGGGGGATCATTAGTTTGTCAGTCACTTGATCGTGAGGGTCGAATGCAAAATACCACCCTGATGAATGGGGTAAATAGCTTGCTGATAGAGGAGCTCAAGAGCTCGATGCAATCAGACCAGTCAGGGCAGAACTTATATCGGGTGGTGCTTCAGATGACGGATGGGGCAGCACTACATATCAAGTTAGAGCGTACTTTTAGCACCCGGAATCTGCCATGATTCTGGTATGGGTTACCTCCTTATTACTTCTGGGTTCTTCCTTATTGGTTTGCTTAGAGCGCCTCACTGCTTTACGAATAGTGGAAGTCAAAACCATTGCGATGGCCCAACAAGATTTTATGGAATCCGAAAAATCGGTACTTGCGTGTGAGAAAAATCTCTCCAACCTTTCCACATTGAGTGAGAACACTTGTTTTATTCAATCGATTTCCAAAAATCATTGGTTAATTACGAGTAAGTCAAAACCGGCAATACAGGTTCATGTTGCTCTAGATGAAAAAACGGGTATTGCCACTCGCTTAAATTGGCGTCAAGTTTTTGAATAGGCATTTTCATCAACAGTCTGGTGCAACCCTGCTGGAGTTGATGGCGGTATTATGTATTTTTGCCATCATGACAACCATCTCGATGCCCCTGTTGCGAGAGCAGGTCGCAGCCCGAGAAATCGACTCTATTGCTAGACGATTTATTGCTCACGCCCATTTCGCGAGACAGCAAGCGTTACATTTAGGCGAGGCGGTTTTGATAAGCCCTTTTTCTATGAGTGGACCAATCAAGAATGGCTCAGAGAGTTGGGATCAGGGGTGGCTTATCCAGAGTGGCTGCTTGGCAAAAACATCCAAGCCAAACTGCGTAGCCAAGCATTGGTTCTCGCAAAGTGCAATAGACCCAATTTACTTTAAGGGTGGTGGCAAGCAGTTTCAGGATCCGCATTCTGGCAAAAAAGGGATTTTATGGAATGCTGCTGGAGCCGCCAAAACTGGGCATGGTGGCTTTGTCGCTAACCGCTTGATCTTGGGTCACCGCAGAGCACCTGAGCTCGAGCGCCAGCTCATTTTGGGTAGCGGTGGGCGTTGGCGTATCTGCGATCCAGCCAGAGATACAAAACGCTGTCATTGAATGGTTTAATAGACCCATGTACAGCGCAGTTGACCAACAGTTCATGAGCGAGGCATTAGCCGAGGCTCAAAAAGCACTTTATCTAGCTAACCCCAATCCGCGGGTAGGATGCATCATTGTTAAAGATGCCGAAGTAATCGGACGGGGCTTTACGCAAAAAGTAGGTCAGGCCCACGCAGAAGTTCAGGCGATCGCTGACGCTAAATCTAAAGGTAATTCTCTTGAAGGCTCAACGGTGTATGTCACTTTAGAGCCCTGTAACCATACTGGTCGCACTCCTCCCTGCGTGGATGCGCTGATTGCGAGCAAGCCTGCAAAAGTCCTTGCAGCCATGAGTGATCCCAATCCCTTGGTGGCAGGTAAAGGATTGGAGAGGTTGCGTGCTGCTGGTATTGAAGTGCACTCTGGCCTATTAGCATCAGAGGCGCAAGCGCTCAATCGTGGCTTTATTTCTAGAATGACACGGGGCTTGCCATGGGTCCGCATGAAAATCGCTGCCAGCCTTGATGGCAAAACTGCTTTACCCAATGGTCAAAGCCAGTGGATTACTGGTCCGCTCGCCCGCGCTGATGGACACCACTGGCGTGCACAAGCCTGCGCCATCGTCACTGGTGCGGGCACCGTAAAAGAAGATGATCCCTCTCTCAATGTCAGAGAGGTAATGACAGAGCGGCAACCCTGGCGAATCATCATTGACTCGAAGTTAGAGACTCCACTCAATTCAAAAATCTTGAGAAATGCTGAACAATCTGGCGTCATGATGGTTTGCGCAGAACTGGATTCACCTGCCAGTCAAGAAAAAGCAAGGTCTTTTGAAGCTCTTGGAGTAGAAGTACTTGCCATGCCAAATGCATTTGGCAAAGTCGACTTACCAGCGCTGTTTGCATATCTTGCCAAAGACCGTAACATGAATGAGATCCATGTAGAGGCAGGCTTCAAGCTCAATGGATCGATGTTGAGAGAAAATTGCGTCGATGAGTTACTGCTTTACTATGCGCCTTTCTTTATCGGCGATGGTATTGGTATGGCTAATGTGCCCACACTCCCTTCATTGGATTTAAGAAAAGATTGGCAAGTGATTGATCAGAGTCTTTTTGGTCCAGATGTCAGACTCAGATACATTAAGAACTAAAATTACCCTATGTTTACTGGAATCATTACTGCCATTGGTCAAATTCAGAGCGCTCAAGCAAAGGGCGACGGTTTGTATTTGGTAGTGGAAGTGCCCGCAGGGTATTTGGATGATGTTGCTATGGGTGACAGTATTGCTATCCAGGGTGCGTGCATGACTGCCACTCAGTTTGAAGGCAATACCTTTTCTCTCGATATCTCACGGGAGTCGCTCAATAAAACCGTCGGCTTAGATAAACCCGGACCAGTCAATCTCGAAAAGGCAATGCGTTTACAGGATCGCCTAGGGGGCCATTTGGTTAGCGGGCATGTCGATGGGGTTGGTACAGTAATTCACTTTTCTCAAGTGGCAAATGATGCCTACGGTTCTTGGCTGCTGCGGATTGAGGCTCCAAAGGAATTGGCACTCTTTTTGGCATACAAAGGATCAATTGTTGTGAATGGGGTTTCACTAACAGTGAACAAAACAGAAGACACTGCAACTGCTTGTATTGTTGATATCAATCTCATTCCCCATACTTTACAAAGTACTACCTTGGGTAAGTTGCAACACGGCGATGCTGTGAATCTTGAAGTGGATTTAATAGCGCGTTATGTAGCGCGAATGCTAAATAAAACGTAACGATCCATTAGATTGAGTCTCTAAGTCCCCCGGCTTTCTTATAACCCTACTTACAATAGTCCCATTTTGGGACTATAATACCAAAATGAGGGTAATTGCTAGAAAACATTTAGTGAAATTTTGGGAGGTTCACAGGAATGCAGAGCAGTCCCTAAGGGCTTGGTACGATGAAGCAATCAATGCTAAATGGACCTCGCCTCAGGATATAAAAAATTGCTATAGAAATGCAAGTTTCATTGGATGCAATAGAGTGGTTTTTAATATCAAAGGGAATGATTACAGATTAATAGTTGCAGTGGCATATCAGTTTGGCGCAGTGTATATAAAGTTTATCGGAACACATGCGGCATATGATGGTATTAATGCAAAAACAGTGAATATGGAGGGTATATGAAACATTTAAAACCCATACGCAATCAGATTGAATATAAGTCTGCGTTAGCTGAAGCATCCGACTTTTTTGACGCTGAGCCTAAGCTAGGTAGCAAAGAGGCTGATAGATTTGAAATTCTTTTGATGTTAATTGAAGCATATGAGGCCAAGCGCTACCCAATTTCTTCACCCGATCCAGTTGAAGCAATTAAATTTAGAATGGAGCAAGCAGGTCTTAAGCCTAAAGACTTGCAGCCGATGATTGGGGGATTAAATCGGGTCTATGAAATTTTGAATCATAAGCGTCCATTAACGCTAAGAATGATTTGGAAACTGCATTCTATGTTGGGTATTCCGGCTGAAAGTCTCATTCAACCAGATGATGAATTACGTGCGGCCTAGTTATTGATTAGTTTGCGGTAGCGAGTGGGGTCACTCACATTGGCTTGTTTAAAGCCTACCTGTCTCAGACGACAGGACTCGCATTCACCGCAAGCTTCGCCTAAGTCGTTGGCTTGATAGCAAGATACGGTTTGCGAATAATCCACTCCTAAAGTGCTGCCCAGTTGAATGATCTCTGCCTTAGTAAGACTGATGATGGGTGCATGGACTCGAAAGCGATTCTCATTATTGATGGCTTCTACACCCGCTTTGGTTGCTAGGTTAGCCATGTGCTCAAAAGAGGCAACATACTCAGGACGACAATCAGGATAGCCAGAGTAATCCACTGCGTTGGCGCCATAAAAAACATCCAAGCCGCCTAATGACTCGGCCCAACCCAAAGCCAATGACAACAATATTGTGTTACGTGCGGGTACGTAGGTGATGGGGATTTCTTGATCGTTACCGGGCGTAGTCGGAACGGCAATCGAGGAATCGGTTAAGGCAGAGCCACCAAAACGGGTGAGATCTAAATTGACCACTTCATGACGAACCACGCCTATTTGTTTGGCAATGTGTTTTGCTGCAGCCAGTTCGGAAGAGTGCCGTTGGCCATAAGCTACTGATAGTGCGTAAGGTGAATAACCTAAGTCTTTTGCTAGCGCGAGAACGGTAGTGGAATCTAATCCACCAGAAAACAAGATCACTGCTGGTGCCCCAGGCTTGCGCGGTGCTAGATTCTGAAACGCTGCTGACAACTTAGACATGAGAATGGATTACTTGGTAGAGGCTAACAGTTGCTGAGCATCTTTAGCGGCTTCAGTATCAGGATATTTAGTAACAATTTCACTAAATGTTTTCTTGGCAGCTGCTTTGTTACCGCTCTCCAATTGCGAATTACCCAATGTCACCATCGCCGCTGGAATACGTGGATGGTTAGGATATTTCTTAATCAGATTTTGTAGTTGATTGATGGCTCCGGTGTAATCCTTATTGGCGTACTTACTGTTGCCACCCCAGTAGAGTGCTAAGGGCAGATAAGGGCTTTTGGGATACTTGACTATAAATGCAGAAAAGCCCTCGTCAGCCTTCTTAAGGCTGCCTGACTGAAAGGATTTCAAAGCATCTTCATAGGCTTTTTTCTCACCCGGCTGTACTGTGCCGCTCACACCTTCAATAGTGATGGTGCGAGGTTCAAAATTGCCTAAGCGTGTGTCCAAATCTTGGTAATAAGTCTTTTGACTTGAGTTGATATCTTCGCTTTGCTTCTCGAGATTTTCAATCTTGCCGCGAAGGTCTGCATTTTCAGTTTTGAGCTTATCAATTTGCCCCTGCAACTCAAGCTGGGTAGTAGCTAAGGATTTGCGCAAGTCCAAAATGGCTTTGCGTGCCTCATCATCAGAGAAGAGCGCCCAGGCACTACTCGGGGCAGTCAAGCAAAAGAGCGCTGTACTTAAACAAAACGCTCGTGAGAGCGTTTGTTTTAAAGAGATTGAAGACATCTTCATTTAGTTCGTGATGTAAACAATATCGGCGCGGCGGTTCTCTGCCCAAGCTGCCTCAGTGTCACCTTCCGCTTTTGGTTTTTCTTTACCAAAGCTGACAGCTTCCATCTGATCGTCAGAAACACCCATCAAGTTGAGAGATTTACGCACTGCATCTGAACGACGTTGGCCTAATGCCAAGTTGTATTCAGCGGTACCGCGTTCATCGGTATTACCTTGAATAATAATTTTCTGTTTTGAATTGGCTTTTAAGTAGCTTGCATGTGCAGACAACATTTTTTGATATTTAGTCTGAACGGTGTATTCATCAAAGCCAAAGTACACACTCTTCTCAAAGAGGGGGCTCTTCGGATCATTCCATGGCTGTGATCCAAAATTACCGCTTCCACCACCACTGCCATTTGCGCCATCAACGTCATCTAGCTTCACGCTAGAGCATGCCGCCATTAAAAGGGCAGTTGCGCCGATGAGGGCAAGTGTCGCTGCGCGACGGGTGATGGAGATCTTCATGGTCTTTCCTTTTCTTACAAACTATCTAGGCAGCTCAGTAAATAGCTGAGCTTATAGGCAATATTATGCCCCCAAGCGCCATCAAAGTGAGTAATTCACCCTAAAAAGGGGTATATCAGAAAGATTGTGGGATTAAGCTGGGCTCAATCCATGAATGGACCCCAGGAAGGCTGACGCACATCAGATCCCGGAATACTTAATACCTGCTTTGAATTTCCATCCACAGAAACTGCAGCGAGTACGCGCTTCCCACCCACTTTCGTGGAGTAGAGAACATAACGACCGTTTGCAGCAAACGATGGAGATTCATCACTTGTCCCATCCGTCAATGCTTGAGCATCTCCGGTTGCTAGATTCAGAATATAGAGACGATAAGCTCCGCCAATGTTGGCAATGTAAGCCAAGTATTTTCCATCTGGAGAAATTCTCGGCGAGGTTACAAAACCTTGTTTGTAGGTAATTCTTTTGGCGCCTTCTACTTGTTCACCATCCGCACTCATGCGATAGATTTGGGGATTACCACCACGATCACTGGTGAAGTAAATAGAACGACCATCCGGTGAATACTGTGGTTCTGTATCAATGGTGCTGCCACGAGTTAAGCGATGCAATCCAGTGCCATCAGCGTTGATGCCGTAGATTTGGGTATTGCCATCCTTCGAAAGGGAGATAGCCAATTTTTTGCCATCAGGGGACCAAGCTGGCGCACTGTTATTTCCTTTTTGATTGGAGAGAGAAATGCGACGACCAGTAGCTAGTTCATGAACATAAACCACTGGCTTACGGTCTTCAAAGGATACATAAGCTACCTTTTTTCCATCGGGTGACCATGAGGGAGAAATAATCGGTTCACTGCTGTTCATGGCATTGCGAATATTTTGACCATCTGCATCGGAGATGACCAAGCGGTAGCGCTTGCCATCTTTGATGACGTAAGACAGGCGCGTAGAGAATACGCCACGCTCACCGAGTAATTTATAGATGATGTCATCTGCAATCTTATGGGCAACAGCACGCAAATTATCTGCACTGGAGTTCAGGTTTAAACCGCCCAAACTTTCTGATTTACGTATGTCAAACAGCTTGTAACGGATTTCGAACTGGCTGCCTCCCGTTTGCACTACGGAGCCAACGACTAAGGCATCGGCACCACGTGCTGCCCAGGATTTATAGTTTGGTGTGCCTTCATCGCTTTCAGCGGCATTGCCGTTCTCAGTGTTTTTGAAGTAGCCACTGCGAGCTAAATCTTGACGAATAATTTCAGTAACGCTAGTCGGTAATTTATTTTCATCTTTAAAGCGCATGACTGCGATTGGATAAAGCGATTGGCCTACACCAGTAATCTCAATATTCATTTGCGCTAATGCGGGGGTTGCTACGCTGATGCAAACTGCAACTAGCATTGCACCTAAAAAATGGAACTTCTTTACCAATTGCAACATGCTTTAGTCCTTGGGTTTAAAGGTCAGCTTAACTTCGCGTTGAGGAATTTTGCCATTGTCGTCTTTTGGCAGACTTTCTGCGCGCGATAAAGCGAGTAATACAGCGCGGTCCCAACTAGGATTACCGCTTGAGCTTAAAACGCTGGTGCTTAAGATGGCACCATCTGGTGCTAAGTTCACCTGAATCACCGCGGCAGGGTTGCCGCTAACCGATTCAGGGTTAAACACGATCAGTGGTTTCACTTTTTTGATGACCTTATCAGTCCATCCTGGAGGCGCATTGCCACCGCCGCCAACACCACTTCCTACAGTACCCCCGCTTCCGCCTTCAGCTCCCGCTGCAGCACGCAAACGCGCTAACTGATCTGCACGGGCTTTTTCAGCGGCGGCATTCGCTTTAGTTTCTGCGGGCGATGGGGCCTTAGGAGCTTCAGCTTTTTTGGGAGGCTCTGCTTTTTTCGGTTTTTCCTGCTCTTTAGGTGGAGGCGGTTTCACTACCTTAGGCGTTTCTTTCACTACCTCTTTTTTGGGAGGTTCTTTTTCTACTATCTTTTTCTTGACTGCAATATCGGCAGCCTCTTCCTTTACCTCTGTTTTTAACTCGGGTACAGGTGGAGTCTCTACTTGAGGCGCGGAATCCCAAAGCTCGACTTCCACTCCAGCAGGTGTGCTGTTATTCCAGCTAATACCAATCATCAAAAAAGCGAGCAGTCCCAAGTGGGCTATCAGTGAAAAGCTAAATGCGCGTTTCGTACTTTCTTCTTTGGTGAGCCTTCCCCGTTTAAATGGAGAGAGGGGTGACGGAAAGGTTTGTGCGCTATTCATGGCTAAATAAAAAGGATAGAAAGGAAACTGAGCCCTTATTGACTCTTGACTGCAAGGCCAACCCGTTTGACGCCATTCTCTTTTAGCTTGGACATCACATCCATCACTGTTTCATATTTAATCGACTTATCAGCCGCGATAACAATCGGTTGCTCAGCGGATTTTTCTGCCTGGGATCGTGCAAAGGCACCTAACTCAAATTTATTGAGTGTTTGAACCGGCTCACCATCTTTACGCACGATCACATTTTCATTTGCATCGATGGTTAAAAAGACAGGTGGTAAGGATTGGACTTTGGCACCCCCAACAGTCGGCAAGTTCACGACGCCAGGATTGACCATGGGCGCTGTGACCATGAAGATCACCAGTAGCACCAACATCACATCGATATAGGGAACGACGTTAATGTCGGACATCGCCCGACGTTTATTTTTGCGCAAAGAAGATCCGGCCATAGCTAATCGTTTCGCTTAGCGACCTGCAGTTTGACGCTGCAAGATGTTGGTGAATTCTTCGATAAACGTTTCAAAGCGAATCGAGAGACGATCAACATCGGTGGCCGCCCTGTTGTAGGCAACTACAGCAGGAATTGCTGCGAATAAACCAATGGCAGTTGCTACCAATGCTTCAGCAATACCAGGGGCAACTGCAGCTAAGGTGGCGTTTTGCACATTCGCAAGACCACGGAAGGCATGCATGATGCCCCAGACGGTGCCGAAGAGGCCGATATAGGGTGATACAGAGCCAACAGAGGCGAGGAAAGGGAGGTTGGCCTCCAGAATGTCCATTTCGCGCTGGTAGGTCGCTTTCATGGCGCGGCGGGCAGCATCAATTTCGCGTACTTTCATGAATTCTTGCATTCCCGCTTCGAAAATGTGTTCGAGGACGGCATCGCTACGGGTATTGCGCTGAGCAGACTCCAAAAGGGTGTTTAGATCACCACCGGACCAAAAGTCACGCTCAAAGCGCTCGGTATCTTGCCTAACCCCCCGTAAAACGGCGGTTTTCTTAAAAATGATGGTCCAAGAGGCTACCGACATCCCGAGTAATAACAACATTACTAACTGGACTAATAGGCTGGCATTGAGGACTAGGGAGAGAAAGGAGAGGTCTTGTGTAGGGTTCATGGTGGATTTTGTATGATGTAGGTTGATTTTACTAAGTTAATTCACTCAGCTATCCAACTTCTTCAGGATTATTACTATGTTTGACCGTCAAAACACTTTAGCCAAAACTGACCCAGAGCTGTGGGCAGCCATTCAGAACGAAAATAAGCGTCAAGAAGACCATATTGAGCTGATTGCCTCTGAAAATTACACTTCACCAGCAGTCATGGCCGCCCAAGGCTCCCAACTGACCAATAAGTATGCCGAAGGCTACCCTGGCAAGCGTTATTACGGCGGATGTGAATTTGTGGACGTTGCTGAGCAATTGGCAATTGATCGTGTCAAAGCATTATTTGGAGCTGAAGCGGCAAACGTGCAACCCCATTGCGGAGCTTCTGCAAACCAAGCAGTCTTTTTAGCTTTCTTAAAACCAGGTGACACCTTTATGGGAATGAGTTTGGCTGAAGGTGGACACTTGACTCACGGTATGGCATTGAACATGAGTGGTAAGTGGTTCAATCCAATCGCATACGGTCTCGATAAAAACGAAGAAATTGATTACGAGCAAATGGAACGTTTGGCGAGAGAACACAAACCCAAACTGATTATTGCCGGTGCATCTGCTTACTCCAGAAAAATTGATTTTGAGCGTATCGGAAAATTGGCTAAAGAAGTAGGCGCGATTTTTATGGTCGACATGGCGCACTATGCAGGTCTTGTTGCGGCGGGTGAGTATCCAAACCCAGTGCCACATGCTGACATTGTTACTTCCACTACGCATAAGAGTTTGCGTGGCCCCCGTGGCGGCATTATCTTGATGAAGGCTGAGCACGAGAAGGCCATTAATTCTGCGGTATTTCCTGGCTTGCAGGGCGGCCCCTTAATGCACGTCATCGCTGCTAAAGCAGTAGCATTTAAAGAGGCGCAGGAGCCTGGCTTCAAAGATTATCAAAAGCAAGTGGTATTAAATGCTCAAGCCTTAGCGGAGACATTGATCTCGCGTGGCTTGCGGATTGTTTCTGGGGGTACAGATTCCCACGTGATGTTGGTGGATTTGCGCGCTAAGAAAATGACCGGTAAGGAAGCAGAGCGGGTGTTGGGTGAAGCCCATATTACGTGTAACAAAAACGGTATTCCAAACGATCCAGAAAAACCAATGGTGACCAGCGGTATTCGCTTAGGTTCACCTGCAATGACCACGCGTGGTTTTAAAGAAGCTGAGGCAAGACAAGTGGGTAATTTCATTGCGGATGTTTTGGATAATCCAAATGATGCTGACAATATTGCCAAGGTTCGCGCTCAGGTTTCTGAGTTGACTAAGCGCTTCCCGGTTTACGGCTAATCACTCGTTACTCACAGAAAATCTACTTTGCGCTGCCCTTTCTGCCATAACGACGACACTCAGGTACTTGACACTCGGGTGTCTGACGAAGGCGATACCATTCGCCGTCGACGCCGTTGCGCCAAGTGTGACAAGCGCTTTACGACTTATGAGCGAGTGGAGTTGGTTCTGCCGGCAATTGTGAAGAAAAATGGCAGTCGTGTTGAATACAGTCACGATAAGTTAGCGAGCTCCCTCAAGCTAGCCCTCAGAAAACGTCCTGTTTCCTCTGATTCCGTGGACGAAGCCATTGCCCGCATTGAGGAAAAATTACTCAGCCTTGGTGAAAAAGAGATCCCAAGTGAGCGGGTGGGTGAATTGGTCATGCGCGAACTGAAGCGATTAGATAAGGTTGCCTATATTCGCTTTGCCTCTGTGTATCGTAGCTTTGCGGATATTGAGTCTTTTGAGAGCGCTCTCAAAGAGTTGAAATAATCCCAATTGCCTTACAAAACGACTTCCAAGCCTTTGCGCTCAATCAAGGATAGTAATTTTAGAGATGGCCCGCTTGGGCTTTTATCACCGGCTTCCCATTTTTGGATGGTAGATAAGCTTGTATTGATGGTCAGCGCGAATACTGCCTGACTTAAGCGACTCTTAGTCCGCAAGCGCTTAATGCGCGTTGGGGTCATGGGGGCTACATCCAGGTTTTGTAGAGCCTGGAACTCATCCATACTTTTTTTTGTGATTATTCCTGACCGATGCAAACCAGCCATCGTTTCTCGCATCTCCTGAATGATGCGACTTTTCTTGTTATTGTTCGTCATTTCTCACCTCCTTCATTTCGTTGGCGCTGATTGCAATATCAATGTCGTTATCTGACAAATGCAACAATCTTTTTGCTACTTCTTGTAAGTAGATCAATTCATCTCCACTTACATTGGATTTTTCATTTTTAGCAAATCCATAAATGAAAAACCAGCGCTTCATTAGCTGAGTAGCAACAATCATTCTGGCGCCAGATCTTTTTCCGACCCCAGGCATCCCAATACGTTTTTTATATACATTCCCACCGAGATCAGCATCAATGAGGCCTAAATCCATTTCAATAATTGCAGCCAATAAGTCTTGATCATGAATATTGCATTTCTTCATCCATTTTGTAAAAGATTTGGTTTTAAATATACGCTTTTTGATCATGCAAAACTATACCACCCAGTGGTATAGATAGATATTACCTTATATCTTGACAATGAAAAAGGGGCTGCAATTGCAGCCCCTTTAAAGGTGGATATAAAGGCTTACTTCAATACAGCAAAGATAGAAGTAGTGATGTCATCAACACTGCCAGTGCCATTCACTTTGCGATAGGCAGGTGCTTTCACTTTGTCTGTTGGACTTGCTTGAACTGCCCAAGATGAATAGTACTCAACCAGTGGACGGGTTTGATCATCGTAGACTTGCAAGCGTTTGCGCACAGTCTCTTCTTTGTCGTCATCGCGCTGAATCAATGGGTCACCAGTGACATCGTCTTTACCCTCAACTTTTGGCGGGTTGAACTTAACGTGATAAGTACGACCAGATGCCGGATGAACACGTCGTCCGCTCATGCGATCGATGATGGCATCAAACGGTACATCAATTTCTAAAACGTAGTCAATCGGCACACCCGCATCTTTCATCGCTTGTGCTTGTGGAATAGTTCTGGGGAAGCCATCAAACAAATAACCCTTGCTGCAATCGGGTTGGGTTAAGCGATCCTTCACCAGGCCAATGATGATGTCGTCGGAAACTAAGCCGCCAGCATCCATAATCTTTTTGGCAGCAACGCCCAATTCAGTTCCCGCTTTCACAGCAGCGCGCAACATGTCGCCGGTAGAAATTTGTGGGATAGCAAATTTTTCGCAAATAAACTGAGCTTGTGTGCCTTTACCAGCACCGGGTGCACCGAGTAGGATCAACCGCATTTTTTTCCCCTTAGAAGAGCTGTCATTGTCCCGTATTTTGTCGGGATCCTTTGGGTCTATTGACTAGGATTATCCCCGAGATGGCCAAGGGGGCGTTTGATGCCTCAATACGCCTAAGAACGGCCTACCAAGCGTCTGATGCGCTCTAGGTCCTCTGGGGTGTCTACTCCAGCAGGAGGCGCCTCACTGGCCGTGTAAACCGCAATGCGATAACCATTCCAGAGGGCGCGGAGCTGTTCAAGTGCTTCTGCTTGCTCGGGGGGCGCTGGATCTAGTCGGGAGTAGGCCTGCAAAAAGTCAGCTCGGTAGGCGTAGATGCCCAAATGACGCAGATGCTCGACGGTTAACCCTGCGTGAGGATCTCTGAGGTAAGGAATTGGTGCTCTCGAAAAATACATCGCTTCCTGATCTCGATTGAGTACCACTTTGACTACATTCGGATTATTAATTTCAGCTTGATCCAGGATGGGTACTGCAACAGTCGAGATGGCGCAATCACCGTGAGCGGCCAAAGTCTGTGCAACTTGATTAATCAGCTCTGGTGGAATGAGAGGCTCATCACCTTGTACATTCACAACTAAAGCGTTGTTTGGTAGTTTAAGTAATTGGGCAACTTCAGCGATACGGTCTGTCCCCGTAGGATGATCTGCACTGGTGAGTAAGCATTCAATGCGGTACTCATCACATACTGCTTGAATCTCTGGTGAGTCAGTAGCTACAACAACACTGTGAGCAAGAGACTGTTTGGCGCGCTCAGCAACGCGAATGACCATCGGTTTCCCACCAATGTCTGCCAATGGTTTGCGTGGCAGACGGCTAGAGCCCAGTCTTGCGGGGATGACTACCAAAAAGTCGGGGGTATTGGGTGTAGTGCTCATACAAGCAGTTGGCCAAAAAAGGATTTACAGAATTTCATCGGCACTCAGAGTGCGCGCTTCATCCACCAGCATGACGGGCACATCATCGCGAATGGGATAAGCCAGGCGGTCTGCCTTGCAAATCAGTTCATGCTGATTGACATCTAAATGCAAAGTACTTTTACATAAAGGGCAAACCAAAATATCGAGTAGACGTTTATCCATGATTTTCTATCGTGTTCAATTCGGTAAGTTTAGCTCTATAAGGTATAGCGATGCGGATCAGGTCTTTGCAAGATTGATTGCAGCCAATCTACAAGGCTATCGGGCAGCGTGAGCGACAGGGGCACCACCCAAATTCGCTCATCTTGAATGGCAGAGCATTTCACAGCATCTTTTTCAGTGATCAGGATGCATTGGGCATTCATCCCCGTAAAAAATTCGGGCGTATAAGTAGCGTGATCAGGAAGTGACAACCATTTACCCGCAATTCCCGCATTTTGGAGGCTATTGAAAAAACGCTGTGGATTTCCAATCGCTGCTACCGCAGTAATTTTATGAGGCAAAAATTGGTCTGCAATTTCGGCAAAGGTTTGGGTATTGGAGCGATTGTTCAACTGATAAGGAGTGCCTAACTGGCCCACTAAAGTAAAAGCACGCCGGCCTTTAAAGTATTCATCAAGCAAGCCACTCTTTTTATCGCTTGTCTTTTCGGTAAAGAGCGTTGCATCTCGATCCCTGCTCGCAGGTTCGCGTAGTGGCCCAGCAGGTAATAAGAAACCATTACCTTCACCGCGCGCATCACGCACAACAAACTCGATATCGCGACCACCTTCACGTGCAGGCCAGCGGGCTAAGCCACTATGTTGTAAACCATCGTCACTAATGATGACATCCACATCGGGTGAATGCTTGAGTAATGCTGTGATGCTCTGTTGACGTTTTGGAAAAACCCAAATTGGAAATTGATTGTGAGTGCGCTGCGCAATGAGAACAGGCTCATCTCCGACCAATAGAGGATCAGAATCACTGCGAACTTGTATAGGGTCGAGCTGAGCTGAAGAGCCGTATCCCCTGCTAATAATCCCCGGCTTCCATCCGAGTTGAGATAAGTGCTCAGCAAGCGCAATCACAATCGGCGTCTTGCCTGTGCCACCCACACGAATATTGCCGACGATGATGACAGGCACTGGCGCAGGTTGACTATTACTAAAGCCTAGATCTTGAATGAGTTTACGAATTCGTACGATGCCGCCATAAGCCCAAGACAAAGGCCAGAGTAATAAGCTGGTAGGGCCATGCCTTTCCCAAAACCGAGGTGCTTTACGAAATAATGAAGAGGACATGGGGCGCTTACTTTTCTTATTTCTTAGTTTGGCTGCTAAACACAATATTGGAAAGATTGGCATCACGTGCAGCTTCAAGCGCACTCATGACCGCTTGGTGTGGGGCTTTGGCATCCGCATCAATATTGACTTGCATATTGCTAATACCATCTGTAGTAACCCCACCCTGATTAGTAAGCTGGATTAATGCGCTACTCAGTTGTGAACGATCGGTCACTTTACCGTTAACAGCAAAACGACCATCGCGGCTGACGGCAATATGAATTTGCTTATTATCCGCTTGACTCTCAGTGCCATTCGCTGTCGGTAAGGTGATCGCTAACTCTTGATAGCGTGTGAAGGTGGTAGAGATCATGAGGAAGATCAACACAACCAACAAGACATCGATAAACGGAATCAGATTAATTTCTGGTTCTGCAGATTCTGTTTTGATGCCGAGAGAAAATGCGCTCTTGGAATGGGAGTGCATGCTAAGCCAACTCATTTGGTAGATTCTGTTGGGTATAGCTTTTTAAATAACTGACGCGTAAATTCTTCACACTCCCGTTGGCGTTGATTCGCAACTGCGCGCAAGCCTCTCCAAGCTGCAAGGGCAGGAATGGCAATCAATAAACCAAATGCGGTGTTGTAGAGCGCCACTGAAATCCCATGAGCTAGCTGTTGCGGACTACCAGCCCCATTGATTGCGCCCTGACTTCCAAAAATTTCAATCATCCCAACCACAGTCCCAAATAGACCCAGCAAAGGGGCAATCGTAGCGATAGTGGCCAAGATGCCTAAATAGCGGTCTAGCTTGAACCAGGTTGTCTGGGCTACTGCTTGGAGTTCTTCGAGCGCACCTTCAGCGCTGCTGCCATTCAGCTTTTCTCTCAAAACGCAGGCCAGCAGGGGGCTTGCGGGTGAGAGTTGGGCTAAATCATTGATTTGAGTATCCAATAAGCTTTTTTGATTTAGCAGTTGATTACAAAGACCAAAAGCAGTCTCTAAACTATCTTTGGGAAAGATGTTGATTTGACGCAGATACCAGCTGCGCTCTAGGACAATAGCCAAGCCAATAATGGAAATAAATAACAGAGGCCAAATAGGCCAGCCAGCGGATAGTAAGATTGAGTACATAAGCTCAGTACTTTAGCTGAATTACCAAGCCCTTTTCGGAAAGCTAGCCTGTGGATAACTCTGTGCAAAACTTTTTTACAATTGCCCTGTAAGTCCTTGATTGATGGTAAAAGGGCTAGGAATTGTCTTAAATAGCTTGTTCAAGGATGGAAAAATTTGCCATATAAATCAATGACTTATTTTTGTGTTGTTGGATTTATGAGACGTTTTGGGTCAGTAATTACTTACTTTTAGCTACTAGACCGAGAGCGAATATGCTTCTGTGGATATTTATCGCCGTCTAAACCAGATGGCCCTGTGGAAAAAGAGAAAAAATGTCGGAAATATCAAGGGAAATACTCAGTGTTGGCGATCTAAACCGCGCCATTGCTGCCTCTTTAGAGGCCCGCTTCGACACCGTTTGGGTTAGCGGGGAGATTTCTAACTTCAAGGCATATGACAGCGGGCATTGGTATTTCTCGCTGAAAGATGAAGAAGGCCAGATCCGCTGTGTGATGTTCCGCGGCCGCAATGGTCAAGTTGGCTTTATGCCGCAGTCCGGCGACTTGGTTGAAGTGAGTGCGAGTTTGGGTATGTATGTACCGAGAGGGGATATTCAGCTCACCATTCAAACTTTGCGACGCGCTGGCATGGGTGGTTTGTATGAGGCTTTTCTCAAGCTCAAGGCGAAGCTCGCAAAAGAAGGTTTGTTTGATGAAGAGCGTAAGCGTGAGATCCCATTTCATCCACGATCAATTGGCATCATCACTTCACCGCAAGCAGCAGCATTAAAAGATGTCTTGAGTACTTTGGCTAGACGCGCACCACATATCCCCATTGTGATTTATCCCACCTTAGTACAAGGACCGGATGCGCCTTCGGGAATTATTGCTGCACTCAAAGCTGCTGAAAAAGAAAATGCAGTCGATGTCATTTTGCTGGTGCGTGGCGGCGGTAGTATCGAAGACCTTTGGGCGTTCAATGATGAGCAGTTAGCTTATGCCATTGCGCAATCACCCATTCCGGTAGTCAGTGGTGTGGGGCACGAAACGGATTTCACAATTGCCGATTTTGTTGCAGACTTAAGGGCACCTACACCTACTGGAGCCGCTGAGCTGGCTGCACCACGTAAAGACCAGATGCTTCAGGAGTTGGAGGCGATCAAGCAGGCGCTTCTGCAACGAGTCATTCAACGGGTAGAGCGTGAAGCGCAAACACTAGATCAATTGGCCTTGCGCTTAAGTCACGCATTACCTAATCCAGATCGCATGCGTGAGCAAATCACTAGCTGGCAACAGCGCTTAAATCAAGCTTGGTTAGTACGCATGGAAAATTGGAAACGCAATCAATCGCATTATCAGTTGCAATTAGAAATGCTCAATCCCCAGAGAACCTTAGAGCGTGGCTATGCAGTCATTCTGAGTAAACAAGAAAACGAATTACACGCAGTACGCAAACCGAATGAGTTAAATACAGAGAATGTATTTCAGGTGCGCCTGGCTGAAGGTCAGGCTGAGGTGCAGTTCTCAGAGGTGGATACAAAGTAGGCGGCTGACAACGGAGTTATTTCTGTCCAAGCTATCTTTAGAAGATATTAGGTTCAATCTCTAAGCTCACCCCAAACTCTTTACGCACTTTGTCTTGAATGCACTTGGCAAGCCCCAGAATATCTTGCGCAGTGCCTTTGCCATGATTTACCAGGACGAGGGCTTGGTTTTCATAAACGCCCACTTCTCCCATCCGTTGCCCTTTAAAACCGCATTGATCAATCAGCCATCCAGCGGCGAGCTTGCGCTTACCAGGAGCATCTGGATAAGAAACTAAGCCGGCATGCTTCTGAAGCAATGTTTCGTATTGTTCATTTGGGATGACTGGGTTCTGAAAAAAGCTACCAGCGTTACCAATGACTTTAGGGTCAGGTAATTTATGAGTGCGGATCTTGCACACAGCCAGAAAGACTTCTTCGGCGCTAGGCTTGGGATTGTTGGCAAACTGCTTTGCTAAGTCTGCGTAATGAATGCGGGCTTCCCAATGTTTTGGGATTCTAAAAACGACCTTTGTCACAATAAATCGATGGGGATTTTGTTTGAAGTAGCTATCGCGATAGGCAAACTGGCAGGCCTCTTTTGGGAGGGTGACAAAGGCATGGGTCTTGGCATCAAACGCTTCGATGCTCTCAATGTAGTCAGCGATTTCAACGCCATAAGCACCAATATTCTGAATCGGTGCTGCGCCAACAGTGCCCGGTATGAGGGCTAAATTTTCTAAGCCAGGTAAATTATTTTCTAAGGTCCAAGCGACAAATTCATGCCAGTTCACTCCAGCGCCTACTGCAATCAAAGTGTGAGTCTGGTCGGAGGAGAGGATTTCTTGCCCTGCAATATTGATAAGCAAGGTTGCCCCCGGTAAAACTGAGGGCAAAATAACATTACTGCCACCACCCAATACACGCCAAGCTAGATTCTTTTCGGCAATGTTGCCCATGACCCCGGGAACTTGATCGGCAGCAGTAATGTCGTATGCGAAATCAGCTACAGCATCCAGGCCAAAGGTATTGCGATCCTTTAGACCTAAATTGGGTGTCAATTTTGCTGGGATAGGCGCATTTTGCGGGGAGTTCATGCCACAATCTTATTCGTAAATGGGTTTTTGACAGTCTTTCTGTAAGAATGGCCTGAAAATACCGCATTCATTAGCTGGTGTATTAAAAAACAGACGATGATCAGAATATAAATAAGGAGTAAATATGCCCACATTTGACGTAGTATGCGAGCCCGATATGGTTGAGCTTAAAAATGCCATTGAACAATCCAATAAAGAGATTAGCAACCGCTTTGACTTTAAGGGTTCAGACAGTCGTGTAGAGCAAAAAGATGAGGCACTCATTTTATTTGGCGATGATGACTTTAAATTGGGTCAAGTACGCGATGTGTTGATTAGCAAGATGGCTAAGCGTAATGTGGATGTGCGTTATCTGAAAGATGACAAAACAGAAACGATCGGTAGCGATAAGCGTAAACAAACCATGAAGATTCAGAAAGGAATTACCTCTGATCTTTCCAAAAAAGTGGTGCGCATTATTAAAGATAGCAAAATCAAAGTGCAGGCCAGTATTCAGGGTGATGCAGTACGCGTGACCGGTGGTAAGCGCGATGATTTACAGGAAGTCATGGCGCTATTGCGCAAGGAAGTCACCGAAGCTCCATTGGGCTTTAATAATTTCCGTGACTAATGCCATGGCGAGTGGCACTATAACCACTTGCATGGTAGGATTATGTATATTATGATAATATACATTAATGATAGACCTTGATAAGATTTCTGGATTTCAATGGGATGCTGGTAATGCTTATAAAAGCGATGCGAAGCATGCCGTAACCCAGGGTGAGGCTGAAGGAATATTTTTTAATCAGCCATTATTAGTGGCTGGCGACGAAAAACATAGTCTTGAAGAGAGGCGTTATGTAGCGCTTGGAGTTAGCTCAGTTGGCAGACTTCTGTCGGTGGTATTTACTCTACGCAAACAAGCGACTCTGATTCGAGTAGTTTCAGCAAGGCCAATGAGTAGAAGAGAAAGGGCATTTTATGAAAAAGCCTAGTAAAGCGATACCAAAGTTTAAGAGTGAAAAGGATGAGCGTTCTTTTTGGGAAAAGAATGATACTTCTGATTACTTTGATCTATCGAAGGCAGCGATTGTCACAATGCCAAATCTTAAGCCTACAACGGCCTCTATTTCACTTCGACTTTCTCAAGGTTTTTTAGAAAACATTAAGTTACAGGCAAATAAACTTGATGTGCCTTATCAGTCATTGATGAAAATTTGGTTGGCTGAAAAGCTGGAAGAGGCTACAAAGTAAATCAAGGAATAATTCTTTCCTTAATTTCAATTATGGCTGCCACTATTGATGCTGGACCTAAAATTGGTGAAGCAAGCCAAGAGGCCATTGAACGCTTCTGTGATGCTTGCTGGCTAGAAGATGGGCTGGCACAAAATAGCCTTGCAGCCTACCGCAGAGATTTATTGCTCCTTGCCCAATGGCTCTATCAGAACTCCGGTGCTGATCTCTACGGCGTGACGGAAAAAGATCTCACAGCTTACATTGCGTTTCGTCGTGCAGATAAAGCCACTACTGCTAATCGCCGTTTGACAGTCTTCAAACGGTTCTATCGTCATGCACTGCGCATCAATTTAGTAAAAAATGATCCTTGTATTGGTTTACGTGCAGCTAAGCAAGCATTGAGATTCCCAAAGACATTGAGTGAAGATCAAGTTACGACTTTACTCAATGCTCCTAATATTGATACCCCTTTGGGTCTGCGGGACCGCACGATGCTGGAACTCATGTATGCCAGTGGTCTGCGTGTTTCAGAAATTGTTTCTTTAAAAACGGTGGCCCTAGGTTTAAACGAAGGGGTAGTGCGGGTAGTGAACGGTAAAGGCGGTAAAGAACGCTTAGTCCCATTTGGTGGTGAAGCGGGACAATGGTTAAGAAGATATTTGGCTGAAGCTCGCACCCCATTGCTAGAGGGCAATACAACCGATGCTGTGTTCGTTGGTCGTCATACGGGAACCGGGCTTACTCGGCAGGCATTTTGGTCTTTAATTAAGCGCTATGCCACGCTTGCCAATATTCCTGTAGCCTTATCCCCGCATACCTTGCGACATGCCTTTGCCACCCATTTACTCAATCATGGTGCTGATTTGAGAGTGGTGCAACTGCTTTTAGGTCATGCGGATATTTCTACTACGCAGATTTATACCCATGTGGCAAGAGAGCGCCTGAAATCGATTCATCAGCAGCACCATCCCCGTGGCTCATGAAAACTCAATAAGTGTTTAAGATAGCGTTATGACTTTCACCCTCGACCTTTTACTGATTCCGCTTGCCTATTTAATTGGGTCTATCTCTTTTGCGGTAGTGGTTAGTAAATGCATGCGCTTGCCCGATCCCCATACCTATGGCTCTGGTAATCCAGGGGCGACCAATGTATTGCGTACTGGTAATAAATTGGCGGCTGTCTTGACCTTAATTGGTGATGCGCTGAAGGGATATTTTGCAGTGATGTTGGCACGTGTCATGTTGGGTGACCAATCATTAACTTCCACCATGGGTTCTTGGATTTTATGCGGCGTAGTCCTGGCCGTATTTTTAGGACATTTATTTCCGGTGTTTCATGGATTCAAAGGGGGTAAAGGCGTTGCTACTGCCTGCGGAATATTGTTTGGCGTGAATGTCATTTTAGGCGCGGCTACATTAGCTACCTGGATCATCGTTGCCACGTTTATGCGTTACTCCTCCTTGGCTGCATTAGCAGCAGCAATCTTTGGTCCGATCTATTTTGTTTTCTTGTTTGGCTTTCAGCCGATGGGGATTGCCTTACTGATTGTTTGCCTTTTACTCATTTGGCGCCACCGCAGTAATATTTGCAATTTGATGAATGGCACCGAAAGTCGTATCGGTTCTAAAAAGTCTACGTAGTAACCCACCTCTTTATAAAGTAACTGATTATGACCATTGCTTATGCATGCCTTCTCTTTATGGGGCTATTTCCGTATGTGGCTGCCGGGATTGCTAAAAAAGGATTTGAGGGTTACGACAACGCCATGCCAAGACAATGGCTATCAAAACAAACAGGTTTTAGAGCAAGAGCTAATGCTGCACAAGCCAACTTATTTGAGTCTCTCCCGCTTTTCTTTGCGGCAGTCATCATCGCCCACATCGCTAATGCCCCACAAGCCAGGATCGATTTACTAGCCTTGGGATTTGTAGCTGCGCGCGTTGCTTATTTAATTTGCTATGTTGCTAATTGGCCAACAGCGAGATCGATCGTCTGGTTACTTGGCTTAATTTGTGTAGTAAGCCTCTTTTTCCAGATTTAATGCAGTAAGTATTTACCAACAATAAAATAAAAAAATTACTCGAGACAATACATGCCGACCAAAAAATTACCTTTGAAGAAAACGCCCACCAAAAAAGTGGCTACTAAAGTAGTCAGCAAAACAGCAGCTAAGACACCAACTAAAAAAGTAAGCAAAAAAGAGGATGCTGGTTTACCTTTATCCGTAGTGATTCGGAGACGTATTGAAGCTCAGAAGGCACGTTTTCATGCGAATGACAATATTGCTGCATTTATTAGGCCAGGGGAGTTGGAAGGTTTAGTAGATGAAGTGGCCGAAAAGATGCAGGCAGTGCTTGAGAGCCTCGTGATTGATACGCAGAGTGATCACAACACCAAAAATACCAGTCAACGTGTGGCCAAGATGTATGTTCAAGAGGTCTTTAATGGCCGCTATGTAGTGCAGCCTACTTTGACGAAGTTCCCCAACGTCAGTCGTTTAAATGAGCTCATGATTGTTGGGCCAATCACCATTAGAAGCGCGTGCTCGCATCATTTGTGTCCCATCATGGGCCGCATCTGGATTGGTGTATTACCAAGCAAAGAATCCGCTTTGATTGGTTTATCGAAGTACTCGCGATTAACCGAGTGGGTGATGTGTAGGCCCCAAATTCAGGAAGAGGCTGTTGTGGAATTGGCGGATATGCTCGAGAAGAAAATTAAACCGATCGGTGTGGCCATCGTGATGGATGCAGATCACTTTTGCATGCAGTGGCGCGGTGTTAAAGATCGTGATTCGAAGATGGTCAATAGCGTCATGCGGGGTGCCTTTCTAAAGGATCCTAATCTGCGTCGCGAGTTTTTATCTTTGCTAGAGAAGCGCTAAATTGATCTCAGATATTGTTAATCAAAAAATGATCACTACGAGGAAAGCAGGAGTATTCGTTTTTGCATTAATGGGGTCGACGCTTACAGCGTGTGGAGGATTTCCGACTACACATCCGGACCCTGCAAAAAATAATCCCACAAATTACAAGGCGGATGTTAAAGATTGCGCCCAATCCTATCCCGACACTCCTGATGGCGTATATCTTAA
>SESA01000473.1_pt1 | contig 26013 bp, 10 predicted proteins | sample 3171451 | NCBI WGS metagenome assembly SESA01 (sample SAMN06051862, study PRJNA518727) | freshwater metagenome | biome: subpolar coniferous forest; feature: holomictic lake; material: water; isolation source: holomictic Lake 227, 8 m depth | place: Canada: near Kenora, Ontario | collected...
AGGATGATTTTATTCGGAGCCTGAAGCGGCATACGTTGGTCGGCGAGTGTTCGGGTGTACCGAACAACTCTTTCTTTGCGGCCCTGAAAGAGTCCAAAGGCTATGTGTTTCAACAGAAGCGTCCGCACCGGACACCAGCGGATACACACGTTGAAAAAAAAATCTATGTTGCGTTCATGGTTAATGAGGGCGACTCCATCAAGTGTATGAATGCCTTTCAGGGCTTCGGCGCCTGGTTGCAGCAGGAACGCGGCTTGATTCCGATCAACTGGGGTGTTGAGCCCAATCTTTGCTTGTCGCATCCTGCGATGATGTCGTATTATTATGAGACTGCAACGACCAATGATTACTTTTTTGCACCACCCTCCGGCTGGGGCTACACGCATCCTGGATGTTTGCCGAAAGCGCGTTGGATGGAATATGCTGGCAAGGTGAAGGAAGGCATGACTCAGGCGGATCTGCATTTCATTGATATCTGGTGGCTCGGCGAGTTGAGGCGAGAGAAGCAACTGGACCTGTTCTTGAAGACAGCAGGGGTCTGGGGCTTGACGGACTGGGATGGTTCGCAGCAACGCATGCTCTTTACCGTAGACAATATCCCGATCGCCAAGAGCCATCATTATTACACCTACAGAGAAGAGCCGGAAGTGTTTGCGCAAAAATTTCTTGAGGAGACCCAGGAGGTGCAGGGGCCGTGGTTTGTGGTGATCTATGGCGCGGAGAGCCATGGCACGCCCCATCGCTTCTACGAGTTGGCCAAGCGGTTGCCTAAAGATCGCTACAAGGTGGTCGCCTTGGATGAATTCTTTGCGGCGGCAGTGAATGCGCGCAACGAGGTGGAAGGTCGCGTGTTGAAGCCGGGTAAAGGCATTATCAAGGGTGTCGCTCCGTAGGGATCATCGTTTTTTGCGAAAAAATAGGACAATTATGAAGGAGAGGCAATGAAACAGAAACGCAAGACAGTACTGTTGGCGCTGGGCTGGTATGTCCATGAGATCGATGTAGGCGTCGCGCGTTATGCCAAGGAGCATGACTGGATTTTGGATGATATATCCTGCCATTCAGGAAAGTTGCCTTCGTGGAAAATCGATGGCATCATTACATTGTTTGCGGATCCCACCCAGAAAAAGCTTATTCATTTTGTAAAGAAGAGCCATGTTCCTGTGGTTGCGCTTTCTGATCAAGTGCCTGAAATAAAGGTTCATCATGTGCTTCCTGACAATGATGCTATTGGGCGGACAGCAGCAAAAGAGTTCTTGTCGCGTGGCTTCGAGAATTTTGCGTTTATGGTGCTCGATAATACCGCACCCGTTGTAAAGGAGCGTATGAAGGGATTTCGAGATACGGTTGCTGCAGCCGGAATGTCCTTCACCTCCATTGACTATACAGGCTGCTGGACGAAAATAGATGCCCATGACCGGTTTCTGAAATGGTTGGCGAGTGAAATAAAAAAACTGCCTAAGCCACTCGCGATGATGGCTCAGTATGATGCAGAGGCCAATTACATTGTCCGCGCCTGTATGGATGCAGGCATCCATATTCCGATGGAGGTCGCGGTGATAGGTGTGGACAACGATCCCATTTATAGCGAGTTGGGACCGATCCCCTTGTCCAGCGTCGTGAGTAACCGCGAGCAATTGGGATATGAAGGAGCCGCGATGTTGGATCAGTTGATGCAGGGGAAAAAAGTGAAGAGCCCGATCCGTATTCCGCCGAGCGGAATCATCCTCCGACAAAGCAGTGATGTTTTTGCGGCTAAAGACCCTGCTATTGCCAAGGCTTTGAACTATATCGTGTACCATTTGGCAGAGCCTTTCACATTGGACGATCTGGCAAAGGAATCCGGTGTGTCGCGTCGTGGCCTGTATAATAAGTTCAACAGTTATCTGGGTCACTCCTTGCATCAGGAAATCATCCGGCAGCGTCTTGCAAAAGCCCGGCAGATGCTTCAGGCCACCGATGAAAAATTTTCAACCATTGCTGAGGTGTGTGGTTTTAAGGACGGCATGGGGCTTTCAAAAGTCTTCCGCCTGTATGAACGTACGACACCGAGTGACATACGGATGGGGAAGGACGCGAAGGGATAATTAGATTGTTTTTTTCTCACAGAGGTATGTAGCCCAATATCCAACACGGAATATCCAACCGAAGAAGTGAAGAAACAGCGCAGCGTTGTAGATTCGGCGACGGGAACCAAAAGACGTTAACAGGTTCTTAACTTGGATATTGGATATTCCGTGTTGGATATTGGGTATTCAATTGAATAGTACAAGGAAACACGAAAATGAAGAATGACTCTGTGATGTCTATACGACTATTGACTACTTACTGCTTACTGCTGACTGCCACTTGCGGTCTTGCTGCTAACGATGCCCAGAAGATGGGATTCAACCATCTGGGGGCGGAGTTTGGCGCGTATGAAGTGGATGCGCAAGGCGGTATCAAGCTGGGCGGAGTGAAGAAGGGCGGTAATCGTTTAGGGTATCCCATCGGAGGGGAGTGGAAACTGGCGATCGACAAGCAGAAGATGGGGGTTCTGGAGAAGTGGTATGCGAAGTTGCCGGGCGATGCAACAATAACCCTTCCCGGCACACTAGACGATGCGGGCATTGGTGAGCCGTGCAAGCCGTCGGTCTCTATCCTGACACGCGCTCATGAATATATCGGCATGGCGTGGTATCAGCGGGAGATTGATATTCCTGAATCTTGGAAGGGCAAAACCGTCCAGATGTGGCTGGATCGTGTGATGTGGGAGAGTCGTCTCTATGTGGATGGAAAATTGATCGGGAGCGAGGACTCCCTGTGTACGCCGCATGTTTATGAATTAGGCGTGCTGTCTCCTGGCAAACATGTTTTGACGTTGCGCATTGATAACAGCGGACGCCCCGGCGCGAATTGTCATGGCTATGGCGATGATATTCAAATCCGCTGGAATGGTGTCGTTGGGCGCATGGAGTTGATCGCCCGCGATGCGGTTCATGTCTCCTCCGTGCGTACCATCCCGGACATGGTCAATAAACGTGTACGTGTGTTAACGAAGATTGTGAACGAGACCGGGCGTACCATCGATGGCGAACTCACGCTTTTTGCACGTATTCGCGGCGAAAATGAGGTCGTCGGAAAGTCGAAGAACTGGTTTAAGATGGCGGGCAAAGAGGCGATGGTCGAGTTGATCATCCCCCTGGATAAGAACTGGAAGCCGTGGGATGAATTTAGTGCGGCATTGTATGAGGTGGAGAGCAAAGTGACAGCCGAATGCGAGGGCGAAAAATTCAGCGATGTTTCGACAACCCGTTTCGGGATGCGCGAGCTGGGACAGGCTGGGACGCAATTTACGTTGAATGGACGGACGATCTTTTTACGCGGCACGCATGACGGCATCGGATTCATGCTCACCGGCCATCCAGCCGGCGATGTGGAGAGCTGGCGACGTGTGTTTGAAATCTGCAAGGATTACGGGCTGAATCATGTGCGCTATCATTCTGTCTGCCCGAATGGTCCAGCCTTTATCGCTGCAGATGAAGAGGGGATTATGCTTCAGCCTGAATTGCCAGTGTGGGCCTCGATCAAAGAGGATTGGGCAGGGCAGGCGTTTCTACAACGTGAACTGGATCGTATCCTTGAGTTTTACGGGAATAGTCCGAGCTTCTGCATGTTCAGCATGGGCAATGAACATGCCGGCAACTGGGATTTTCTGGGACGCATGGTGGAACGCGCGAAACGGATGGATCCGACGCGCAGATATGTTGCGGCCAGTAACGAGTATATCCGGCCGGGTGAACGAGGCGTTCCTGTCAATCCGAATGACGACTATGCCACGATCATGTTTGGCGCAGAGAAAAACGGGGAGCGTCCGCGCATCCGCTATATGGAACGTATGTCGCCTGGCAACGAGGATTTCGACCGTGCTGCGGATTATCGTTCCATCATTGAGGATTTCAAGGTGCCCGTGATCGCCCATGAATTGGGACAGTGGTGGAACTATCCGGACTTCAAGGAGATCGACAAGTATACCGGAGTCCTGAAGGCGCGCAATCTGGAGATTTTTCGCGATGAGGTGAAGGCTGCCGGCCTGCTGGAACAGAATGAGGAACTGCGCATGGCATCCGGCTATGAAGCTGTTGAGTTGTATAAAGAAGATATTGAACGCAACATGCGTACGCCCAGACTCGCAGGATACCAGTTGCTGGATCTGCATGACTATTCTGGACAAGGGACGGCCTTGATTGGGCTGCTGGACACCTTCTGGGATTCCAAGGGGTTTGTTACGCCAGAAGCTTTCAGAGAATTCTCCTCGCCCACTGTGATTCTCTCGCGCATCCCGAAGACGATTTGGGAAGCAGGAGAAACGATAAAAATTCCTCTGGAGGTCGCTCATTACGCATTAGCTGACTGTCCGGACACAACAGTCGAATGGTTTTTCACAACGGACAAGGGGGTGGTGCTGTCAAAAGGTCGTACGCTGCCAACAACGCTCAAGACAGGGCACACGACCATGATCGGCGATGTTGTGATGACCGTGCCGGAAAATCTGGCAGCGGAGATTACCTTGAATGTCCAGTCCTCTCCGGCTGTCAAGAACCGCTGGCGGCTCTGGTGTTATCCGAAACAGCCTGTTGCTGTGAAAGGAGCCGAGACCGTACGTGTCGCAACAACCTGCGATGCGGACTTGCTCGCGTTTGTTGAAAAGGGAGGCAAGGCCTTGTTGATTGCCACGGACTTGGCGTATCAGGTGCCAGCCTACTTTGTCAATCCGATCTGGACGCCGCAAAACAATATTGAGACCTGTGGTGCGCTGATTCGGAATCAGCATCCTGCGCTCGCGGATTTCCCGACACGCTCCTTTTCTGATTTTCAATGGCACAACTTCATGCGTCCGGGACGTGCCTTCATTTTAAACGATGCGCGAATTATCCATCCGATTATTCAGAACATCGAAGCGCCGTCGGTGCGTCGCAATTTTCATCTCGCTTCGCTCTTCGCCGTCAAGCTGGGCCAGGGAGCGCTGGTGGCGACTTCATTCGATTTGCGTGATACCCGCCCCGAATTCCGTCAACTCAAGCAGAGTCTGGTCAACTACTTGGCCAGAGGGGAGTTTGCGGAGGCGAGTCAGATTACGCGCAATGACCTGATGCGCGTCATCGATCCTCCGCGCTTCAAGATTGTATCTGATCTCGCAGGTAAAAAAGTTTTAGAAGTCAAGCCTGCGGCAAAGGCTTTGGAGGAAGGCTTTAAGGCGTGGACACCTGATTCTGATCACGTGGTGGTGAAGCAAGACGGTTTTGGATATCGTTTTGAAAAGACAGATCGCAGGTGGGGGATCAGTGCACCAGGAGACATGGTTGTCCGTAAAGGCGACCAGGTACGTGCGTGGTCACTCAATCGTTCGACCCTTTTTATCACCTGTCCGAAAGGATTCTCTGGAACCGTGTACATTCATTTTCAAGACCCTGAGAAGAGTGGCAAACGTGAAGGATATGTCTTTGGCATAGGCGGCGCTGTGATGACAGGAACGCAAACAAGCGAAGGAAAATGGGCAATGCTTGCGATCCGTCCGGAAGATAGCGCCTCGGGTGAAATCCCCCTCTACTTCCGCAAACTCGCGTATGGAGAAGGGTGGTCCAGTACGCCGCTTGTTACGGGGTTGGTGGTCACGGAGTAATGACAGGTGGTCAAATAGACGGTAACTTCTTAAATTGAGCGTTAAAAGTTAAACGTTGAGCGTTAAGCGTTTGAATTTTTAACGTTTAACTCTTAACGCTTAAGTTGCAATAACGCAATAACGCAATAAGGCAATAACGCAATTCTTCCGTTGCACAACACAGCAAGCGAAATGCACGATAAAGCATGTCATTAAATCTCACTCTTTGATAATATAGATATACTAAAAGTGATACGAGGAGTGTGCATTATGAATACAATGATGAAGAAGTTCGTTGGGTGTGTGTGTTTCTTTATGAGTCTGACATGGGCTTCGCAAGCCGGTGGGATTTTCACATGGACCAACGGCACTGGCGATAACACGGGAAACTGGAGTGTGGGGGCGAATTGGACCAACAATGTGGCTCCGACCAACACCAGCTCGTTTGTATTTGGAGCTACCACGGGGACTACGACGCTAACCAACGATATTACGTTCACCAGTTTGGGTACGATCACGTTCAACAGCGATGCGCCTGCTTACACGATGAATGGCAATCCCCTTGCGAGTGGTGGTACTGCTTATTTCGGCGGGTTCATCGTCAATAGTGGCAGCAGCATCACGCAGACGATCAACCTCAACTTAGGCGCCTTGTATGAGAACGCCTTCAACGTGTCTGGCGGCGGCAATCTAACGCTGGGGGGATCCTCCGGAAAAGGCGGAACTTACAACCCTAATTTGACCATGAATGGTACCGGGGTGCTGACCCTGAACGGTGCCACAGGCTTCGGTGCCCCCTATCTGACTGTAAATACCGGAACGGTGGTTCTGGCCAAGTCGGTTACGGCGGGCGTGGGATCTTCCATAACCATAAATAATGTTGGCATGGTCATATTGGGATCGTCCAACCAGGTGTCGGGGACTCTCACTATGTCTGCCGGTGCCACCTTCGATTTGAACGGCTACGATAGTGGGTCGATGGTAGCACCTAATCAGGCAGGCTTTTTTCAGATTAATGGAACGGGTGGTCTTATCGTGAATAATGCTTCGGGCACAGGCACGAACGTCTTGCAACTTGGAGGTATGAATCTTGCCGGTAGTTATGGAGCGTTCGGTGGCAGGATTATGGACGGATCAAGCGCGAAGACCGCGTTGGGTCTCGGGTATAATTGCTGGAATAGCGTCTTTCAGATGTTAACTGGAAACAACACCTACAGTGGGGGTACCACATTTGGTCCAAAATCGCAAACATCAACCTATACCGGTGGATCGACGCTCAGTATCAGCAGCATGCAAAATATCGGTGCTGCCGGGAGCCGGAATCTAGCGTTTAGTGGACCCGCCAGCTTTGTTGCTCAATCAATCCTGCAAATTACCGGAACGGAAATCACAGATTCGTCCGGTTTTGATTCGATCATCTTCAACCCCGGTACGCGAGTCGGCTTCGACATTGCTGATCCGTCCAATACGTTCACCCTCAGCCAGGCATTGACCAACGGGGCCAGCGGAGTTTTCGCAAAGAGGGGTGCCGGGACGCTGGTGCTGAAGGGCGCGGCAACTTACACGGGTGCGACCACAATCGAAGGCGGTATCTTGAAGGTTGATTATCAGAGTGGTTCCCTGAACAGCGCGACGGCTCCAACCTTTTCCGGTGGCAATCTTTTCTTGCTTGGAAAGAATTCCGGCACAACGAGCCAGACGCTTGGAAACCTTACTGTGAGCACCGGCGGCGGCAATCTCCTGATCGATCCGAACAATGGCCCTTCCACAACACTGGCTTTGGGTACACTTACCACTACGGCGGCTGGGGGAAGTTTTATGCTGGGTAAGGTCTTGAATGCCGGAGGTGGAGCCGTTACCAATACTACAACAACGAACAAAAAGACGGATGGGACATACGGTGGACGTGTGATTTTTGCCACTGGCATTGCCAACACCGGTTATGATTTCGCGACCACTTTAACTGGAACCCCATACGTACTTTCGGCTTACACGTCAGCCACTGTGCTGCCGACCTCCGTTGGTGCGAGTGCGACCAATTACAAGATGATAAGCAACACGGCTCTGGTTGGCAATGTCGCAGCCAACTCGCTTAAACTTGAATCTCCCTCGGGTGATTTAGCGCTGGCTGGCTATACCCTGACGAACACCAGCGGCGGTTTGCTGTCCGTGGGTACAAGTGCTGTCCAGATCACTGGTGACGCCGGTGTCATTGGCCTCACCGCAGGCAATGGCAGTGGAACCTACGACCTCATCGTCCACCAGTATAATAGCAATGGCCTGAACATCGGCGCTGTTATCGGTAACAATGGAGCCAATGCGGTTGCTCTCGTAAAGGCCGGCACCGAAACACTCACCCTCAGTGGCATCAACACCTACACAGGGGCGACCTACATCAACGGAGGTGCCTTGAGCATCACCGCCGACAACAACCTCTGCGGGTTCAACGGAACGTTGACACCGCTATGTAGCACAAACGGCACGGCTGTGACTTGCTCGGCGGCTTCGCTTCCCACAGGCTTCGCCGTTGGTGCGTCGTTGTTGGGCCGGGCCGTGAACGCCACGGGTGGAGTTTCTGGGGCCTACACCATCACCCTGAGTGGTGCTCCAAGTGCGGTGCTTACCAACGGAACGGCGTCATGGGCTTATATCCCTTCCGCTGTACTCTATATCAACAACGGTGGCCGTCTACAGACCAGTGGCAACTTCGCGCTCAACGAGTCCAATTCTGGCGGCACGGCGGGGACAACCACGCAAAACAGGACGATCACCATCGGTTCTGGCGGGGGTGGGATTGAAATTCTGTCGGGCACGTTAACCAACTCTGGGGCTATCACTGCGAATGGTCAGTTCATCAAGAGCGGTCCGGGCATGATGGTGTCCACTGTCGCGAACACCTTCAATATGGGTGGGTTGACCGTCAATGACGGTACAATGCTGTTCACCGCTGCCAACACCTTTAATAATCGCGTGACCGTCAATAGTGGTACGCTACGGTTCAGTCTCACCGGCAACAATTTGTACGGTGGCGTGACCCTCAACGGCGGCATGTTGCAATTCGACGCCGCCAACACCATTGCCGGTGGCATGACCCTTAATGGCGGCGCATTGAGCATCAACAGTCTCAGTTATGTTGGCTCGACCCCCCTTACCTTCGCTGGTGGAAACTTGCAGGTCACCAGCACAAGCATGACCACTGTGAACAGCCTTAATGTGAACGGGGCAAACTTCTCTGGCGGGTTTGACATCACCAATGCTACGGCTTCGTTCATCGTGACGAACGCCATCAGCGGCTCAGGCTCGCTGGTTAAGTCGGGTAGTGGCACGTTGGTGCTTACCGGCTCCAACACCTATTCCGGCTCCACCACCATCAGCAACGGGACGCTCATTGCCCGGGTCGCAGTTCCCATTGTCAATGCAGGCTTTGAGTCGCCAAGCTCGGGAGCCTGGACCTACATGAAGGATTTTTCAGGCAAGGACAATGATGGGGTTCTCGGCGGCTGGAGATCCGCTACTTCTAACTTGGTTGGTTTTTGCCAGGGCACATTCTGTCCCACACCTCTTCCGGAAGGCATCCAAGGCGCCTTCATACAAGTTCCCGGATATATCGAGCAGGTCATTACTGTGCCGGAGGACGGCACATACCAACTGGCGTTTAAATTTGTTAGGCGCAGAACTGTCAATGTGGGTATATCCGTCAAGTTTAACGGCGTGATGAAGGCGTCTTGGCCTCTCGCTGGGACTTACTCGGCTTGGACTTCTATGTTGACCAATATCACGTTGACAGCAGGCGCGTGCACGACCCGGTTCGAGAATGCTACAGGAGATGATGTCACAATTGATGATGTTCGCTTGTATACGGCTAGGGGTAGTCTGTCTACCAACACAGATCTTTCGATCATTGCCGGCGCTACCTTTGATCTGGGCTTTTCCCTCCAGACAGTCAGAAACCTTGCGGGTGCCGGAACGATTGCGACTGAGGCGGGTGGGACGTTGACCGTCACCGGCACGAACAGCTTCACGGGCACCATCGCGGGGAACGGGGCGCTGAACGTTTCTGGCGTGATCTCCCCAGCGGGGCCGGGCGTCTTCGGCACAAATACTGTGGCCCAGGCGCTAACCTTCAGCGGCACTCTGGAGGTGGATGTGGCGACAGACGGCTCCAGCGACCGGCTGGTAACGCAGGGGACGCTTGATTTGACCGGGGCGACCTTGTCGGTGGTGAATTCCTCTGGACTGAATAAAGACAAACAGTATGTGATCCTCACGTACAGCGTCGCGCCGACGGGGACGTTCAGCGACAGTAATTTGCCACGTGGTTGGACGACGAAGAATGACACGACCAACAAGCGGATCTTGCTCCGGGCCAATACCGGCACGATGATCCGGTTCTTCTAAATAAGATCGCTGACCGTGGGTATCGGGAATAAACGAGGGGAGCAACTTTTTTTGTATGGCTAGTCGTAAGCCTGGGAGTATAGGCGTCCTCGCCTGTACAAAAAGTAGTATGTTTATGCAGGTCCGGCAATTGCCGGACCTGCGAACAGGCGGGGCGCCTATTCGCCCAGCAAGGCTCCAAAGTCCGTTTTTCAATCATTCCAATATTTCCGTGAAGTTATAGGTTTAAAGAAAATGATAAATATGCGTCGCTCTCAAAAGATAAACAAACGATTTTTGATTTTCGCGGGTGTGGCGGTTACGGTGATGTGTCTGCAAAATAGTCAGGCAAGCCAAGCGTATCTATTGGACACCGGAGGGCTTCGGGATGTTGAAGAACTTTACCTGGTAGGGGCTCTGCAGGGAATCGTCAACCGGGATGCTCCTCGCCTTTTTCTGAGCGGTCTGGATCATGGGATGTGCGCAGGGGCCAATAATGTGTATGTGAAGTATTTTGAGAAAGAGAAGGGCTTCACGTTCATCCGCTTAAAGTCATTGGGCGATGCTATCTCTACGTTCGCTGTGATGAAGCGGGCGGATGGCGTCACTCCGTTGATCAAAGGATTGGTCAAGTATCCCACCTTCTATGTGGACTCGGCGAAGCGCAGCAAGGTCGGCACGTATTACAACTTTTGGATCGCTGCCAATTTTGCAGCACAGGAAGACTTGCTGCCGGTTACCGACACGATTCTGAAATGCCAGACCGCGATGTTGTCGGGCTCCGAGTTCTGGTGGAAGGATGAGACGATGGGGGGTGGATGGGGAGCGATGTTTTCGGTGCTGAAGCGCCCCCCAGCCGGCGGGCTTTCGGTACAAACCCGTGCCGGGGTCAAAGGCAACAAGTCAGGATACGCCAATCGAACGGTCTATCTGGATGTGGATGTGACCCCGAAGATCGAGGTGGTTGTCAGCGATCTGACACCTGGAGGCGCCTGGGCCCTGCATATCAAGACGCCGACGACGGTGCAGACCCCTGTTAATTGTCGCGCAGTCCGCGTCCCCGGACTGACCGACATCCGCAGGACGGGAACCTTTATCGTCGATCTAGCGGCCTCTGGTCTCTTCAATCCCCGTGCCGCCAGGGCCGAGTTGCAGATATCTCCGGTCGGCCAAGACGTATCCGTCACGGTCAAGTCGATCCGCCTTCTGAATGCAAAGGGCGAGTGCCCCACTGTCGCGCCTTATGCGCCAAGGAAGGACATCTTCCAGAGACTTGCCGTCAAACGTGATCTTGTGACCTCTGCCCCGTATGAACAGGACGAGGAAAAAGCATGCGAATGGTCGCTGGCAAACCAGCGGAAGCAATGCGCCCCTGGCGCGTTCGGATCCTTTTCTGGCGGATCCTGGATCCTCAAGGGACTGGACTATGCCATCTCGAAGAAGGTGTATCTCTTTTACCAAGGCAAGGAGCCCTTTACCAATGACGGTTATCCGAATCTGGACAAGATTCTGGCTGCTCTTAAACCACCGGGCTTGGTCTTTGGCTGGCTCGGAGGCGAGTCCTACTCCTGCATGAAAATGGGTGAGTATGGTGCCCGGTATGCAGGTGGACCTCCCGAAAACTTTTCGTTCTGGCAATGGGTTCCACTGGATAAACCAGGTCGCCCTGTTCCTCTCCCACAGGTGCGCGAGGTCAAGGGGCTGGAAAACAAAATTTATTTGAATTTCAGTTGGGCTTCTGCGGACGCCATCGAGTTCACCTATAACCTGATGGAAGGTTACTGGGAGGATCCAAACCGTGGAACAGTGCCGATGACATGGGGCTTTAATCCCTTGATTGCCCAATACGCCCCGGCTTTAGCGGAGTTTTACGCGCATTCAGCCACTCCGAAAGATTCCTTTTGGGGATTCACGGCGGGTTACACCCACGCTTCCTGTTTCCCCTCTGAAAAATTAAAGCTTTACGCGGAAGAGACCCGCCGTGGGCTTTTCGAGTTGGGGACCTCTCCCGCAGTGGATGTCTGGGACTGCGATAACAATTGCTCACCAACGTATGAAGAGCTCAGTACGTCCTCGGCCTTTCCAGGCGTCAAACTGATGAGCGTTCTTCCCTCGGTACGCGGCCCTGAGACCTTCTGGCTCGACAATGGAGCAGTTGTGATGCGTAACGATAAGCGGTTTCACGGGAAGAGTCAGAAAAACGGAGGAACCACGCTTCAGGGGATTGTTGATGCCATCAAGGAAATCGAGGAACAATACCCAGGCATGGACCCCAAATTCCTGACCGTCAACACCCGGGTTTCTCCCACCTTTGTCAAGGAGCTCCAGAGCTTGTTGCCGGAGCATGTGAAGATCGTAGGAATGCCCGATTTTATAGGGCTTGCAGAGGAGTCGGGTGCTGTGGTGGCGATGCCTTATTCCGACGGGGTCGGTTCGGGCGACCGCGTTAAAGTAAAATTCCAACTGCACAATGCGTCGGGGCTGACCGGACTGCCGGGTAAAATCACCTGGACGCTTCCGCCCGGCTGGACATCGTCCCCCAGTGAATGGAATCACGGTTCAGTTCCGGTCGGCTCCAATCTGAAGCAGGTGGTGACGTTCACGCCGCCTGCAGGGTTAACCAACGGCTCTGTCTCGATCGTGTATCAGGATTCAAGGTTTCGCTGGAAAAAAGAATTTTCTCTGACCACCTATCTAAAGTCTACCACCGTCACCGACTGTGATTCAGAAGCGGGATGGATCGCCTCGAACGGCGCCTCCGTGACCATGGATCGCGATATGATCAAGGTCACCCCGAAAGCGGTCCGGACGCGCAGTGAATATTTCGGAAGCGGCAGAGGCGTGGCAAACACAGGCCGCGTCACCTTCCCGGTGAAGCAGATTGATTTCAGCCGCAAACCGATCCTCAAAATCACGACACCGGATCTTAACGGAAGTGGGACGACCATCGGTCTCCTGAATGCAAAGGGCGTATGGAAGAAATGCGCTGAAATAGGCGTGGGAACGTGTTCTATTGATGTGGCCACCATCACCCAATGGACCGGTACGCAAGATGGCATCCTGACACTTGATCCTACCACCCGCTTTGGCAGTCTTGTCCGAATACGCAGTATCAAAGTTTGTTACCCATAATAATCAATCATCACTATGAAAAACAGAACGCTTATGTTAACGGCCATCTCCTGTGCGCTCGCTTTGGGCAGTGGGGTTGGACTTGCTACCAATGCTCCGGTCAGCCGTGCGAAAGCGGGCGCCGCCATCCCCAAGAAGGCATCTGGGGAACTGACTGAGTTCGACTTACTCAAAAAACAGTTAGCCGCTTGCAAGAAATGGGATATACCCCGTCTTCAGCGGGAAGCTCTCCGACCCGAAGCCGCGTTCTTGGAGACGGATTCGAATCCCGTTGACGTGGTCTGGCGGCGTACCCGCGCATTGCTGGCCGATCTCCAGCGCAAGAGCCCTGCGCCGGATCTGGAGAAAGAGGCGGCCGTCCTGAAAGCGCTGACCCCCGCTGTCGAGCTCTTGCGCAGCAAAGGCTTTGCCATGGAGGTTGAGAGCCGCAAGGTCTTCGATCAAATCACGGCGGTGCGCCGGAAGATCGCATTCAAGAACCCGCTGCTGGACTTTGATAAGATTGTGTTTCTTAAACATAACATGCAGGTACGCGGGGTCTTTCACATGGTGGACCAATACCTCGGGTTCAACCAGAAAAAGGCAGGGGGTGTGTTTGTGCTCGAAAATCCCTTTGGCGAGCATCCCCGGGTGAAAGACTTGCTGGCGGCCTCAAAGGTGGCCAAGGGTCGCCTGGAGGGGCGCTCGCTCACCGACCAGGGTTCCTTTATCAGTCTGGATCTCGATTACGATAGCAAGACGCTCCTCTTTGCGTTTTCCGAGGCGGAGTATGGGGTTCCCCCCGGTGCCTCGTTTGCCAACCAAAAACTCACGGCTGAGGAACTCGCCAAGAACAAGGAGAGCGCGCATTATTATTTCCGCCCAGAAAGCGTTTTTCATGTGTTCAAGGTAGATGCTGATGGACAGAACCTGCTCCAGCTCACTGACACCATTAATAATGACTACGATCCCTGCTTCCTGCCCAATGGGAGGATCGTATTCATCTCGGAGCGTTTGGGGGGAAACCAGCGCTGCGGCGACAGGGCGTTGCCCTCTGCGACTCTGAATGCTATGATGCCTGACGGCAGCGACGTGATTCAGTTGAGCTGGCATGACACCAACGAGTGGCACCCCAGCGTCGATAACAACGGCATGATCGTCTATACCCGCTGGGATTACGTGGATCGCGATAGCGATGTAGCCCATCACCTCTGGCTCTGCTATCCCGATGGACGCGACCCCCGCAGCTTCGGAGGAAACTATCCAGACCGGCGCGAATTCCGCGCCTGGATGGAGATGTCCCTGCGGGCCATTCCCGGGTCTCACAAATACATCGGCACGGCATCGGGTCATCACGGGAACGCTTATGGATCGTTGATCCTGAAAGACCTGCGCGTAAAGGATGACCGGGAGATGTCGCAAACTCGCAGAATTACTCCTGACGTCCAGCTTCCCGAGTCCGAAGCCGCCCCCGGGGTTCCTATGCAGCCAAGAGGCACGGGCTCGGGAGTCCTGGCGTTTGGAACGCCGTGGCCGCTGAGCGAGGATTATTACCTCTGCGTCTATTCCCCGAACGGACGTAACCATGGGATCTACCTGGTGGATAGCTTCGGCAACCGGGAACTGCTTTATCGCGATCCTGCAGTCGCCTGCCTGGATCCAATTCCCTTCCGGCCCCGTCCGCGGCCGCCGATTATCGCGGCAGCAACGATTCAGGCCAAGGCCGACTGGAAGAACGCTCAAACGCCCAGTCAAGCCCAGATGGCGATGGGGACCGTGGCGGTCATGAATGTTTACAAGGGCGAATTTCCACTGCCCAAGGGAACAAAGATTAAGGAGTTGCGCGTGGTCAACGTCTTCCCCAAGGACAACACGTTCATGGATAAACCGCGCATCGGCGTTGCGGCCCAATCCCTTGCCCGAGGGGTGCTGGGTACGGCTCCTGTTGAGGAGGATGGCAGCGTTTATTTCAACATGCCCACGGGCGCAGGGGTCTATTTCCAATTGCTCGATGAAAAGGGGGTGGCGGTGCAAACCATGCGGTCGGACACCTACCTGCATCCCGGAGAGTGGATGAGTTGCGTAGGCTGTCATGAGGAGAAGCACGAGACGTTGAATACGCCTCCTGACCAAGCCCTGATGGCGTTGCGGCGGGCACCCTCCACGCTTCAGCCCGAAGCCGAGGGGAGCTATCCGCTGACGTTCCCGCGTCTGGTACAGCCAGTGCTGAATGCCAAATGCGTCAAGTGCCACGACGAGAAGGCACCTAAGCGCAGTCTGCACGGGGACCGCTTCACCAAGGATGGTTCCTCGGAGGCGTTTGGTACCCTGAGCAAGTTGGCTTGGGGGATGAGCGGCGGCAACGGGATCATGATTGCCCGCAAAGAGCTCCAATACTCGTTGCCCGGCAAGGTGGGAGCCCAAGCCTCCAAACTCTATCCGATGCTCCTGGCCGGCCATAACGGCGTGAAACTTACACCTGCGGAGATGCGGCGCATCACGCTCTGGCTTGATTGCAACAGCAACTTCTACGGGGCCTATCAACAGCCAGAGCGGCAAGCCCGAGGGGAAGTAGTCCGTCCGGTCTGGGGCGTCCCCGCCTGGAGCGATTTCAAGCAGTTCGTGAGATAGGCTTCGTGCACTTCACACGTAATACACGAATGGGAAAGTGATTTCCTGAGCCCTGACCTCACGCAGGCAAGTTTTTTTAACCACGGATGAAACAGATCGACACGGATTTAGAGAGGGAGTGGAGGCGTAGGTGGGTCCTCGTCTGTACAATGGGGTAAATCGTTTACGGAAGACAAATGCTTTGCCTTCTTCGTACGGGTCAATCATGGGTGGTCAGCGCGGTGATTGATACATAGGTCCGCCAAATGCTTATCACGGAGTAATGAAAGATGTTGAAACGTAGGAACACATTTCACAACGGTTGTTTACGACTCGCTCTTCTAGTGCTGGGCATCGCATTCTTTAGTCAACTTCAGGTCAATGCCGAGGGACTCAAAAGGATAGCACCCGGTTATCCAGAAGTAGGAGGACCTTCAGGCGTGAAGAAGGTCTATGTGATTGATGCGGCTCAAATCGATGACCCTGATGAGATCTTTCTTTTGACATCACTTCAGGGGATCGTGAATAAGCGAGGCCCCCGGTTATTTGTGAAAGCCTATTTTCACAAATATGGGCCGGAGGAAGAGATATTTATAAAATATCTGACGGAGGTCAAAGGGTATCAGTTTGAATGGATACAGTTAGCTGATGCTTTGAAGCTGTTTGCGGAAGAGAAATGCTACAAAGGATATGTTCGCTATCAAGCTAAAAATTATGAGCAAGGGTGCGTTGCGGTTACGTTGGCAGGACTGAACGACACGCTTCCGTTGTGCGACAGGACCGAACAGTATGCAACTCCTCTGTTGTCGCGAAAAGACCTTTTTTATGAGTCGGATTTCACGCGAGTCAACAATGTGTGGCAGCCCTTTTATGCGAAGATTGATCGGAGCTCGGAGGGCGTGCGTGTTGGCAAAAGGGAGGGGGTCGAAACGCTTGTTAAAGCCGTAAGAGCGGGTTTGCAGGCTGTGATCGAGATCAACACGGCGCGTACGCCTTTACTCGAGATTGATGTTCCTGAGGTTAAGGGAACGTGGTCGTTGTTTATTGATCAAGGGGCTGTGCACAACGGCAAAGATTCGTGCGTCTGGCTGGAGAGGGACACGACAAAAAAAGGGGTGCTCCGGTATGATTTAACGCAGATAAAGGATATTGTTCCGGGCAGCAGGCGCGTGATTGTACGGTTTGTGGTTCCTGAGTTGACAAGTGCCATCTTGTTGAAACGGTTCCGTTTGTTGACACGCGAGGGGACGGTGCCGGAGATTCCGAAGCAGAAACCTAGGCGTTTTCCGGCGTTGCCCGTTGAAATGGATTTAGCTGCAAAATTTTCCGACAGTGAGTCCTTATGGAGTTGGGCTGTTTCGGAACTTCTGCCGCGAACCAGCAAGACGTATGCCTTTGCCGCTCAACCGGGGTGGTACAATACCCGAGGGCTCGACTTGGCTGTCGCACAACAGGCATTTGTTTTTCAAAAGTTTGACCATAAAAAGCCAGTAGCAAGTCCTTACGAGTATCCGTTACTGGACTCTGTTTTGAACCATTTAAAACGGCCGGGCATCATGCTCGGCTGGATTGGTGACGAGTGGACCTCCTGCACGAAGCTGACGGCTTACGGGCATTCGATGTTCCACAGCGGGGCGGCGAATCTCAGCTTCTGGGCACGGGTGCCAACCTCTGGCGGCGTCAAGCTTCCCAGGAACCCGATTACGCGGGAGCCCCTGAAGAACAAGTTCTATGTCTGCTGGTCTGTCAATCCGGGGGACACCGCCAATGGGTTTATGAGCCTGTACTGGAACAGTGGCAACTGGTGCGATCCGAATCGAGGGAAGGTGCCCATGATCTGGTTGTTGAATCCTGTGATTCAGAAGGTGGCGCCTGCGGTGACGGAATATTTCGCTTCAACAGCGACGGCAAAAGACACCTTTATGATTCCTCCGACAGGGGCCGGCTACACGTATCCGGGTGCGGTTCTTGGACGCGAGGAGGTGCTCCGGCCCTTTATGGAGGAATCGCGGAAACTGGCGTCAGAGATAGGGTTGGAAGGAATGGTCGTATGGGATCCTGCGGTCCATCGCCCCTTTGGCGGTTGGTATCAGCCGGGGCGTGAGGCCCCCGTCAAATTATTTGCTAAGACCCTGTCAGGGTCAAAACAGGGGCCCCACAGCAACATCTATCTTGAGGATGGGACTCCGGTTATTTTAGTTGGCAACAAGGCGAGCTATGGAGAATTTAAGAGAACCTACCACTACGATAACATGGATCGCTCTGCAGACTTTGTTCCGCAACTTGTGAACTGGATTAAAAATGTCGCCAAAGAGAATGCGCCCCCCCTGTTTATTTTCACGGAAGAACATCTGACACCCACAGAGATGAAGTCGGTCGCGGAGCAACTCCCCGGAGATCAGTTCGAGGTGATCGGTTCCAGTGACCTTGTCCGGCTGGCGCGGGAGTCGGCTTCGTTGGTTGTAACGCCCTATACGACCTCTGTGTCGCCCGGTGAGTGTTTCTCCGTGGAAGTCTCTGTGTATAATCCAGACGGAGCCTTTAACGACGGCGGAGAGATCAGGATGGTTCTCCCTCCGGAATTTTCATGTTCCGAAGCCATCTGGAAACATGCTCCGGTTGCGAAGGGGGGAGCGGCAAAGCATCTGTTTGAAATAAAGGCCGCCGGCGAACTTACGAAGGGGGAGAGGAAAATCGATTTTTTCCATTCCAAAATCAGTCATTGGAATCGTTCCGTACGTTTCACCTGTTACCCTGGGGCCCTGCAAGCGATCGAAACGGAAGACTGTCCTGGCAAATGGCAGCCTCAAGGCGCCGTTGAAATTGTTCGCACCAAAGGACTTGTTGAATTCCGTCCCCTTGAGAGCAGAAATCTGCATGACTACTGCCTTGTGAGGGACAAAAAAACAATACCCCCGGATCCCGTTCTGTCGTTGCCCATGACCATTAATTTTGACGCAAATCCGGTGCTCGAGCTCAACCTCTATGATGTTTACGGAAAGTTTTCGCTGTCGATCACGGACGGGAACAATAAAACCATTCATTTGTATTCGAACAGCGCTGCGGTTGGGATCACGACCCTTCCGTTGTCAGACGCTACCCAGTGGAAGGGGACGAAGAACGTCGTATTGAGCCTTAAGCCAAGAATCAATCACGGCGGTAGTTTGCTCATGCGTTCGCTCAAGATCCATTATGAAAAGAGATTCACCCCTTGAACGAACCACAATGGAATAATGAAATAATGGAATGGTGGAATATTGGAATAGTGGAAGAAAGTGCTCTCGGGAGGGCCGAGCGCCCGTCTCGCCGTAGCCTATGGCGGATCACCCGGTCAAAATAATTTTTAGCATCCGAAAAGCGCGAACCATACGAATAGAAGAAAGGGTAGGGCGAATCGCAATACAGGCGCGTGCCCCTCCCTTGTGTCTGATGCCCTTAATAGGGTCTAAATACTTTTCGGCAGTGGTATAAGTCAATAAGGCAATAACGCAATAAGGCTCGTTGGAGCGAAGCGGAAACCATTCGGCGAATGCCGAAAGCGCTAGCGTTAATAAGGCAATAAGGCAATAACGACTCGTTACGTATCCGTAACCATTCGGCGAATGCCGAAAGCGAAGCGCTAATTCTTGTGTTGCACAAAAAAGCAAGCAAAATGCACGATAAAGCATGTTGCACAATCTCAATCTCTGGTAACATAGTGAGTATAAGTTGTAAGTATGTTGTGATTTGTCTTTTGCAAATGATTACATAAATACAACGTAAAGGGGAAGGAGATAAAGGGTGAAGAACAAGATGAGCATGATGATGCGTATGACGGCGGTGACGCTGGGCTTGGTGTGTGGACTCGTCGGGTCGGTGCAGGCGGGGTCGTTCAATGACAGTAATTTACCACGTGGCTGGACGACGAAGAATGATGCGATCATTAAGCGGATCTTGCTACGGGCCAATACCGGTACGATGATCAGGTTTTTTTAAATAAGCCAGCTGTCTGGTTAGGCGGCTGCAAGATTGGGAGATAAAAGGATCACGGACTGGAAAGTCCGTGCCCCTGTGGCGTTAAGAGTAGAACGTTTTAGCTGCGGATGATGCGGAGGGGTTGTCATGTGGTGTCATTTGGGGAAACTGACACTGCGGCTCACCGAGACGGTTCGCCCTACCTCCTTCGGATCAGGTATATGAGACCCGTGCGAAGCGGGTAGGGCGAACCGTCTCGGTGAGCCGCAAAGGGGAATTGGCATATTTTGGTATTTTTCGCGTATTTCGGATGCTGAAAAAAGGTAAAAAGGGAAAAGAGATGAATATGCAGAAAGCTAACACGAAGATGCCGGAGGTAGGAATCACCGGTATCACAATTCTGGGTAACCCATTCAAACGTGCCACATGTATGCTGGTGCCGAGTCTGCTCTTATGCGGCTTGTTGCCAGGGGCGGCGATGGCCGAGGAGCAAGCTGTCCGAGGAAGTTACTTGCTGGATTCCAAAGCTGTCGGGCAGACTCCCAAATACCTCGGGGTCTGTCTGGAGGTGGCCGACCATGCCGAGCGCAGCAATCTCTGGGATTGGCTGGCCGATTCCGGGGCGAAGATGGTCCGGGTGGTTCATCCCGACAAGGACATGCGCATCCAGCCTGCGTCTGAGTCGACCTACAAACAGATCGCCACCAAGAGCGATTTCGACACGTTCCGCGCTCGGTTGCTGGCTGATCCGGAAAAGAATATTCCTTGGAGCAACTACCGTTTTGATAAAGAGATCCCGTGGCTGGGGATTCCCGATGTAGAGATCAAGAAGGTGGTCCAGGCAGGGGTGGCTCCCGTTATCTCGCTTGCTTATGGGCCGCATTATTATCCGGGGTCGCTGCTCAAAGTGTTCACCGATGAAATCCAAGCCAAGGATGAGAACGTGAACTGGGCCGCTGCGGCTTCCGCTTACGAATATTATCTGGCACACGTCTACCGGTACGCGAGCCGCAATGGGGTGACCCATTTCATGATGATCAACGAACCCAGCGGGGGTGTTAAATACATCCAGCAGATTGGGGTGATCGCGCGGATGGGGAGATTGGCATTGGAGGATGTCCGGGCCACGTTGAGCGATAAACGTACGGCCGCCGGGCTGCGTCTCTCAGGACCTGCCTGCTACGGGAACTGGGAAGAATTCTGGCCGTATATGGAACCGTATGTTGACTTCCTGGACAGCCATTTCTACAACCCTGATCCGGACATGTTTACCCGCCGCTACAACCGCGCGGCGATGCGAGCGAGCCAGGCGGGCAAGAAAGTCGCCTTCACCGAGTACAACCGAATCGGGGGCCCGCTTCAGCCCGATCAAGCGCTCTGGGCCGTGAAACCCGCCCTGCAATTGGGGGCGTTGACGATGTCGGTTTTGAGTTCAGGCCAGGCCAAGGAACCGGGCTGCGAAATGGCGTTGCTGTATGAGTTCCAGGCCCCGGCCACCCACCGCAACTTCAAGAGCCTGGTCTATGGCGACATGAACATGATCGACTGGACCGGACGCGATCACGGATTGAATGGCTGGGGTTCCGAGTGGTATCCCAGCTTCGAGGAGCTCCAGATTCGCTTTGCCACCCCGGCTTATCATATTTTCAAAATGCTCTGCCGGTGTGCTCCCGGCGCCGCGGCTGGCGTGGAGTCGTATGAGGTTGTGGGAGTCGGGGAGAGCTCCAAGGGATTTGGTGAGGTTTGGGATAAGGAGATCAGCAACAACATCTACCGCATGACAGATGAGCGGAAGTATTACGCCCTCGGCGGAGCGGGTCCCGAAATCCGCGTGCTTGCTGTGCGCACGCCTGAGCGGCTGATCATCACCGTGCTCAACTCCGCCCCGACCCCGGTCAAGCGGGTGGGCTTTGATTTGGATTATGCCAAGGAGCCTTATGCGACGGCGCTCGTCCGAGAGACGTCTCTGAACCGGCGCGATCAAGTGATCGCCCAAATGGCAGTGACTGGCAAGCGGGTAGTTGTCGATCTCCCGGCGGAATCGATGACGCAGATCATCCTGATCAAGGAAGACCTGACCAAAGTCACGGAACTGAAGTTTGTTGAAAAAACCGTCACGCCGGGCACGATCAAAGATCTCGGGCTCTATCAGACCACGCGGCTGTGCGCACTTGGGAAGATCGGGGAGCGTTGGATGGATCTGAGCGAGCTGAATATCGTGTGGTCCAGTTCTGAGGAGCGCTTGGTGAATGTGTATCAAGGCGGGTTGGTGGAGCGGGTCCGCCAGACGGGTAAGCCAGTGGTGATCATTGCCAAGAGCCTGGAGGGTGGCTTGCAGATTTCAGAGACCGTGATGCCTGACAAAGAGGGGCAGAAGTTGGCGCCCCGCGAATCGCTGGTACCCAACGGAGGATTTGAGGAAGCCGTGGGGGACACCCAGGAAGCCGTGTCGGGTTGGGTAACCGGGTGGGAGCTGGGACTCTCGCCCGCAAAAGGCTGGGTCGCCAAAGGAGCTGTTCCGCTTTGGGAACGCTCGCAGGAGCGGAATCATACGCCCGGGGGCAAGGCCTGCCTGAAACTGGCGTTCGACCCGGCGAATAAGCGCGCCATCCCCAATCTCCTCGCGGTATCGGCAGCCAGTCGCGTTTTTGAGATCAGCTCCCGTGAATACAAAGTCTCGGCCTGGGTCTGGCGTCCGGCCCAAGGCGGGCTCTCCGAGGGAGCCCTGAGCTTGCTCGTGAAATTCAGCGCGGACAAAAATGCCAAGCCAGTCAGTGTGCTGGTCAAAAACATGGCCGAGGTGCCGGTGGATCAATGGGTCCAGATCGAGCAAACCCTTTCAGTTCCCGAGGATGCTTCTCGGATTCAGTTTGAACTCGCGTTCACCGGCGCACCCAAGCAGGCAGGGGCGCTCTACGTTGATGACGTGAACATCTATGGAAACTAGCGAATTTTAAATGAAACAAACTGGCGCATTATTACAAGGTCCGCTTATGAAAAAAATCCTCTGCATGCTCTTGTTTATTTTCGGCTTGGCTCACGTGTCGGCAGATGCCGCCGAAGGCTCCGTCCAGTCACCCTCGACGTGGTGGGTCATCGGGGCCATCCCGCGCTACACGCAGGGTGATTTCAAGGCCAATGAAAACATTGAAAATGCCGGGAATAATGACCCGAAGCATAATCAATGGAATGGGCAGATAGGCTTGGGTGGACGGGACATGCGGGGGCTATGGGTTCCGGCGCAGGCGGGGGCGGTGGATTTAGCCGCCGCGTGCGGTTCCTCGTATTCCAATGCCTGTGCCTACGTGGGCTTTCGTGTAGGTTGTGAAAAGGCAGCGCATGCCGTCATGACCCTCCGTGCGCCTGGGACGCTACGCTGCTTTGTGAACAATACACTGGTGGGGGAAGGTGAGGAGACAGTCAAAGTCAATGTTGCGTTCAAGTCCGGAATGAATGCAGTCCTGGTCAAGTCCTGGAATAACACGGGCAGCCTGAAGTGGACAATGAGCGCCTCGCTCGAATCCAAGGCCCAGTTAAGTTTCGAGTCTGGCGAGCCTGTTGCCATGAGCGAAAAACCAGCACCAGGGAAGCGGAACGTGGCGCTGTGGTCCGAGGGTGCCAAGATCGAAACCAGCAGTTTCCGGTGGGGGGGGATGATGACTGATCGAACCGGGCGTCATTGCATCAACGACGGTCAGAAAACAGCACCGGCCTGGAGTTCGCTGGCCCAGCAGAACCTGCCGCAGTGGGTGTGGGTGAAGTTCGCCGGCCCCCGCACGATTGATCGCGTAGTGCTCTATGCCGGAAAAAACACGCGGGATTTCACGGGTGAATATTCGCCGGATGGCGGCGCCACGTTCAAGCCTCTGTTCCAGCGGAAAGATGAAAAGCCAGGTCCGCAGTTGTCCTATACGCTCGATTTCAAGCCGGTGGTGACAGACAACGTCCGTATCCGGATTACGCGGGTGGAAAAATCAGAGACCTCGGGTTTTGATGTCGCGCAGGTGGCTGAGGTGGAGGTGTACGGAGAAGGTGCAGGGAGTGTCGTGGACACGCCTCCGGCAAAACCGTCTGGTAAGACAACGGCCTCGATAATGAAACCGGATCTCGGGTTTGTTCCGGAGATCAAGGAAGACGCGACGCAGTGGGTCCTTTCAACCCCCTGGTATCGTCTCAACCTGGATAAGGCCCGGCCACGGCTGACCTATCTTTCGCTGGATGCCACGGGGCAGGGGGCGTTCCTCTGTAACGTGCTGAAAAATGCAGGCGCCTTTCTGATCGCAGAGCCGATGTTCGCCCCGGTTCAGGCGGCAGGAGACGGGCAGTCTGTGCGGGATGGGAATGTGGTCACTTATCCCTTTGTCACGGTCGCGCCCGGAGTCTTCGTGCAGGTCGCGTTCCGGTTTAAGGAGAAGTCGATCGAACTCGAACTTTCCACCGCAGCCAAGCGGGCATTGCCTTTGCGAGCCGGCTTGTTCAGGTTTGATTTGGATTTCCGGCAGACGCCGACGTCGTTATTTCCGCGTGCCGAAGATCCTTCTGGGTTTGTGACGTTTCCCGCGTATATGCATGCGCCGGATTGCGGGACGTTCCGGATGACCCAAACGGGCGATAAGGCGGTGTTTCGTCAGGTTATCCCCACGGGTGGACACGATCTGGGGGGGCACTGCATGGTGGATATCGTGCCGGAGGCGACGGGGCTGAAGGAACGCTATGGGGTCATCCCGGAGGGGACCTGGCGCGGGGTGTTCACCTTTGCAGTCGATCCCCTGATCCCCTGGCCGGAAATAGTCGGACAGGAACCCCGGTTGAAAGGATTACCGAAATATGCGTTGAACATTGCGCAGTGGCGGGTCGATCAGAGTGTGCTGGCCAATAATATTATCAGCCAAGATTGCCCGCTATCGCTTCAATTCTATGCCGAAATGGCGGTGTATGCGCCGGTAATGAAGGACAACATATCGCCTATGGCACTGGTTGTGACCTCAGTCGACCGGTATCTGGATGGGCTGGGCGGTCACCTGATGTGGCACGGGTTGAAGGTCGAGGTGACCCCACCTGGCAAATGGTATGCTTCGTTGGAGAGCGGCGGATTCCTCCTGAACAGTGCCTGGACTGCCGTGAACACGGTCGGAGGGCAACCGTTGCTCAAACGGTGGCTGCCACGTCTGGAGGCCCTGGCCGGGCATCTGGAGGCGCACGATATCGATGGCGATGGCATTGTTGAGTCCGGTGACCGCGGCCACTGGTTTGATAATTACAAGTTGCCCGAGGGGGTCAAGGAGGCGCACTCCACAGCCGTCAACTACGAGGCCTTCGTCCACATGGCCCAGCTGGAAGAGCTGGCGGGACGTAAGGAGAAGGCGGCCCATTACCAGAAGCGCGCCCAGTTGATCAAAGACAACTATCTGAAGACATTCTATAATCCCGAGACTGGCGTCATCGGCGGTTGGCGCGATGTGGAGGGCAAGTTGCGTGACCGGATGTTCCCCTGGATCAACGGTTACGCGATCTGCGCTGGATTGGTGCCCGATGAGCTGGCCAACCAGATCCTGGACCGGCTCTTTGCGAAGATGAAAGAGATCGGATTCACCCAATTCCAATACGGTCTGCCGACCAATCTGTTGCCGATGGGAAAAGACGAGATGAGTCACGGCTACCGTGAATGGGAAGGCTATATGAACGGGAGCATCACTCCGCCGTACTCAGGCTATGTGATTCAGGCGCTCTATAAACTGGGCCGCCGCCAGCAGGCCGAGGAAGTGCTTTGGCCCCAGGTTGCCTCCTTCGACAAGGGTACCTTCAACGCCGGAATAGGTATCTGTGGGCCGCGGAGAAATCCGGTGGGCAGCGGATTTTATTATTGGGATGGCACCAAGTCAAACGGCATCGGCTATCTGCCCGAGAACTGGCATGCCTATGCCGAAATTTTTGCTGGACACTATGGCATCCGCTTTGATAAAAACGGTTACTGTCTTGAGCCGTGGTCGCCGCTCAAAGGAAAGACGCTCACGTGTAATATGCAGGTCATGGGGAAGATTCAAAAAACGATGGAGTGATCCGTGTCGTATTTATGAAAATATTAAAACAGGGGATAAGGGGTGGGGTCGGATTGATTATGGCCATGCTAGGGGCGGTCACTGTCATGGCGGCGGCGCCGAATGATTACCGGAAGGCGGGCAACTGGCTGGATACCATCACGGAATCCTGTGCCGCCAGGGGCAAGGCGGGCGCGGTGTCCAAGCCTGTCCCGAGACAGGTGGTCAGTCCGATCTTGTGCGCCACGAACGAAGCGTATTTGATCACCCTGGATGTCTCCG
>SESA01000476.1_pt1 | contig 25839 bp, 31 predicted proteins | sample 3171451 | NCBI WGS metagenome assembly SESA01 (sample SAMN06051862, study PRJNA518727) | freshwater metagenome | biome: subpolar coniferous forest; feature: holomictic lake; material: water; isolation source: holomictic Lake 227, 8 m depth | place: Canada: near Kenora, Ontario | collected...
AGATTACTACCTTTAAGATTAATAATAGTTTTAGCCATCTCATCTTTGTTTGATGAATATTGTAATAAATTATTAACATTATCATCGCTAAGATTACTACCTTTAAGATTAATAATAGTTTTACACATCTCATCTTTGTTTGATGAATGTCGTAATAAGTCATATAACGCCAAATCTGCTAATTTATTAAGTATTAATGGTTTATTCTTAATTATACCGAATTCGTGTAGAGTACAAGCATCCAATTCCCCACCCGATTTGGTAAGTTTATCCTCAATCCTCTCTAATAATACGTCATAATACAATTTCTCGTATTTGGTTCCTCTTAAATTCTGATAAACATCCGAGTCAATATCATCCGCTCTATCAGAAAAATCACGAACATACATGTTCCTGAAATTATCATCCATCAAATTCCAAACAGGAATATCTACTTCTCTATCTCCTGCTAATTGCCACATGTCCTTTTCTTCATAACTTAGAGCATTATATTGCTTGGGTGTAAGTTTATCGGGAAGTTCTTTTATTCTTCGTTCAGTTGATGTAAGAGGAATTACTGGAAATGCATTTTTTGCTACGGCAGGAGCCAATTCTGGGAATTTATCAACCAGCCATGACAATGTTTGAGTGGATTCGTTATTAGTTCTATCGGTATAAGATATCTCTCCATCTTCATCTATACCAAAATGAAGAACTCTCTCCATATCACCCTCATCTTTCTTCAGGAAATATACAAAATACATCGTTTCTTCATAATCAAAACGATAAGTGTAAAACATATTTCCAACTGGTCTTGCTGTACACCAATTACCGAATTTTCCACCATATCGTTTAGATTTTGATGGATTATCCGCCCGTATTACTACCACATTATCGTCGGCATATGTAATATCCTTTTTGTCTATTCTCTTCCCAAATATTTCAATTTGGTTAGACGTGTCTGGTTCTATTTTAGGAGGTATTATCGTTGCGATATAATCCGGAGGTTTGGTTCGTTGCAACTCAGCTTCGGTGCTATCAATTAAATTATGAAAATCCTTGAAAGTTTTTATAGAATTGAGGTCGGCATCTTTACCTTTCAATATTTTTTTATCTTTAAGTAGTAGGAATTTATCAAAATAATACTTAAGATTTTCCAAGAATTTATCATCACTATCAGATCTAGGTTCCATGAAGAATTTGGTTAATTTAACTGAATAGACGGCATTTTTATCTTTGGTTGGGTCTAAGTCTAATATTTTATCATAATAATCAGATTTATTTAATTTATCAAGTACTTGTTTGATAGCATCTTTATTAAGAAGTTCAAGAAGAAGCATTAAGCGAATATTACCAGTATTTATCATAGTAATAAATATGGGAAATAAGAAGAAAAATGCTGAAATAAGACGGGAGTACCCTGTCCGGACTTCTGGAAGGTTGCATGTTCCCTCTTGGGTTTGAGCCAATGCCTCCAAGTATTAATTATATTTCGAGAATAGATGTTGACATCATAATTATGACGTGGTAAATTTGAATCAAAATATGAATATATCACATAAAATTGGAAAATTGAAGAATCGGTTGAAGAGATTAAAGAAAAAGATCCCAGATGCTGGATTGGATAAGCAAGGATCGATGACAGCAAGAATTGCGGAGATAGAAGAAACTTTGCGCAAAGCAAAAATGTAACATATCTGTCATATATCCGTCCATAGTTATATGGATGGAAATATTTAGATTCATATCCGCATTATTCCTTGTAGCATTTTTGTCTGCGAGTGTTTCTGCTCAAACTACCAATATTACTTGGGAAGCATTTAGGGCGAAGTCTCAATTTCAATTGGAGGAAGAATTTCATTTTTATACTGGCCCGAATAAACCATATAAACTTGATTATGAACACACTGATATTCAATACAAATATTTGGCGAATTCTTATTTTGATGTATTTGGCAGTTATCGATTTATAATCAAAAATACTGGCGGCGAATGGAATGATTATAATATGTTTGTTTCTGGATTCGATATAAAACTTCCAACTCAGCCGTGGGGAACTGTAAATTTACGAACTAAAGTAGAAATTACTCCAGAACAACATTCAATGACAAAATCCACATATAATCAATATGAATGGATAAAATATAATCTTCCGTGGAAATTCACCAAATATGAAATAAATCCTTTTATTGGAGACGAACCATCATTTTCTATTCAACATAATTGGGATTTTATTCGTAACCGAGTCACTGCGGGTGTGGATTTCAAGGTGATAAAAAATGTTAGGGGAACATTGATGTACTGGTATCAAACTGATAAGAACACTAAATCACAGACATGGACAGGTAGTGATTATATTGTATTGCAACTAAAATTTATCTTTTTAACTGAACGGGCAATATATTTATATGCATATATGACTATATTTGACATTAAAGAGATAATTAAAGAAGAGATACTGAATGCTCGTATTGATAAGTTAAATCATCTTCGTAGCGAATTCATTCACAATTCTACAATGACGGGTAAACAGTGGAATAATTTAATATCCAGTCTTGAATCTGTTATATATGAAGTAGAAAACTTTAATAGTCAGTATGCAAGTCATACTCCATTGCCAAACACAAAGGATGCTTATGGAAAACTCCATATGGTTGCAGAATTACTCAAGAGTGTACAGCCAGTAATTATAGGAATGGATGAAATTGAGCGTAAAGATGTATAACCATCAATATAACCAACAATAAAAATATGAATAGAACATACGGATGGAAGAAACAGGAACCAGACATACGAGATTTTAGATTTAAGACGATGGCTGAGGAGCAGAATTATCAAATTACTGATTTGCCTGAAGAAGCAAGTAATCGTTTGTATTGTTCTGAAGTAGAGAATCAGAAAAACCTGGGGTCGTGCACGGCAAACGCATGGGTTGGGTTGATGGAGTATAATCAATGTTTAGCTGGATTTGGTGGTAAAAAATACAAAGATTTCAGTCGTTTATTTCTTTATTATGAAGAGCGGAATTTAGAAGGAACCATTGATGAAGATTCTGGAGCTTATTTAAGAGATGGTGCTAAGGCATTGGCAAAATGTGGAGTATGTTATGAAAAAACATGGCCATATATAATTAATAAGTTTACTGATAAGCCTACAGAAGCATCTTATGACGAGGCATATCCTCATCATATTCATAGTTATTATTCTTTGGATGGTAGAACGCCAGAGAAAACATTAATGAATTTAAAAACTTGTATTGCCAATAAGCAATGTTTTGTATTTGGATTTATGGTATATGATTACTTTGAATCAGATGAAATGAAATCTACAGGTATATTGAAAATGCCGACGGCAAATGAACAGATTTGTGGGGGGCACGCAGTTATGGGAGTGGGATATTCGAATATTACCAAAACATTTTTAATTAAAAATAGTTGGGGAAAACGCTGGGGATTAAAAGGAAACCTCGGAGGATATTTTCACATGCCCTTTGAGTACATAACCAATAGAAATTTGGCCAGCGATTTCTGGACTCTAGTTAAAGAATATTAGAATGATATATGATAAAGTTGTCTACATTAGGAATTCCTAAAATAAAAACATTAGCGGAACATATCAAATATTATACTATTCTGTTGGAATCTCCTACAAGAATTCCAAGGTGGACGAGTGATAAATTATATAATAGAACTGAGAATTATGCGTTTTGCAAGTTAATAAGAGAAAAAGGCAGGCGAATAGATAAATATAAAGAAATGGATGTGTATCAATTCACCAATGGTCAATTGATTACAGATATATTTGCCGCCGATGATTTTATTCAGGCATATTTCAATTATGAAATAAAGAATAATGTGGCAATAGAAAAAAGGGTGTGGCAGGATGAATTACAACGAGGGTTATGTAGAGATATTATTTTTAATTATTATTTGTCTAAATATAGTGGAATAATGTCGGATGGATTGCATAGTCCACTCGGAGAAAAATATTGGAATAAATTGTTGAAACAATCTCAAGAACTGGGATATAAGATATTCGCTATAGATATATCAGATAATAGAGCAGGTGAATTAAATATAGATGATATAGATAAGTTTTATTCCAATAATATTTCCTCGGAAAATTATAGATTTCTAATAAAAAATAAATAATGTAGTTTTCTTCCTACTTGACAAATGATAGCGATAGTGTATAATTTCGGCATATGAACTATTATACATTAGAAGATAAGCCAAATTTCAGATATGGTGAGATGGTAGCAGTCGATATGTCTCAAGTAGGAGAATCTGGTTTAGGTATTCTACCTGGCAGAATTGTTGGCAGAGGAATGATCCAGATTAGTAATTATTCGGGTCAATTGAGATCCAATCGACAGGAATGGGCATCAATCGATGGCCGTATTATTGATTCTTGGCTAGTAGAATTCAATCAAGATTTCAGCCCAACATATCCATATCGAGTGATGTCAGTGCCACATTATGCAATGTTGGCATAATATTTATACGTATGAAATTAGCATTTTATAGAGGTACTGGAATATTAAATAAGGCTATTCGATTCTTTTCGAGAGGAGGATATTCTCATATAGCAGTAATATTAGATAATGGGATTTTTATTGAAGCATATCCATTTGCAGGGGTACGATATAGGAAGAGTTTAATGGATGGGATGAAGATAGGAACAGTTGTGGAGATATTTGATATAAATACGCCGCCGTTAGAAAGTAAGATTATCAGTGACTTTTTATATTTACAAATTGATAAGAAGTATGATTATTGGAGTGTATTTGGATTTATTTTATATGCCACGGAAGAATCTCGTCGGGCATCTAAGAGATGGTTTTGTAGTGAATTATTATTCGCGGCATTTAGAAAAGCCAATATTAATTTTCTAGAAAGAGTTGATGCATGGAAAGTATCACCATCTTTGTTATCATATAGCCCACTAATTAAATATAATCATACAGAAGTTTCTTTGTGCAGCGGAGGCTCGAATTGAATTAGGCAGCAGTTTTCTAAACTGCATTTTAGTGGGTTTAAATCCCACCCGCTGTACCATCTTATCAACTACCCATCCCCTAAAGGAGATGGGTTTGCCAGAGTTTAAGTCCGACATTTAGCCTGTTGACGATGGCTTGTCCATCAAGTGCAGAGCACGAGACGGAGTGTTTCTTATTATGTCTAAAGGTTATATTATTTGCTGCGTTTAAGTCAGCATCCAACACAATTCCATCTACTCCATAATACCTACAGCCTTTACGCTTTCCATTATCAAGTCCCCGATGGTCTTCTTTACTGGTGTTATATGGCTTAACTGACACCACTTTTTTACCAAGTGATGCCGCCTTGTAAGTTAGTATGGTTTTCAACAAATAATAAGGTATTTGTGCTTGTCTGTCATTGAAACTTCTTCCTTTGTTTTTTCTCTTAATCTTACTCAAATCTTCAATCACAATCGTATTGGCAGGAGTTACCAATATCTCATTCACAAGATGGTGGATATAGTTTTTGGAGAAGTTGGTTTCCTTCCTTCTCATCATTTTCAACTTGGTCCGAGCCGAGTGAGAGTGGTTTTGTTTGGCTTGAAGTTTCCGCTTATTCCAACGGATTTTCCTTTTGTAAGTTACGAAATCATTTCCTTTGTATATCTTTCCATCACTGGTGGAAGCCAAACGATTTATTCCCAAATCCACGCCAAGACATTTCTTGTTGTCTTCGTATTTCACTTCGTCATTAAAGACGATGGAAAGCATTACTTCTTGTTTCTCGTTTACGAAAAGTGATGGGTCTTGGAGTTTGTATTTGGAATACATTTCTTCAAGTTTGGGATACAGATTAAACTTACAAACAATCCTTCTATCAAAGGTGGTGAGTTTGATTGTGGTTTGGTCGGCCCACTTGTAGATACGCTTATCAAGTTGGATATTTAACCAATCAGTTTGTGGGGATTCCTCAATGTCGTGTCTATTCCTTCGTATGGCTTCATACTTCGCTACGACATCCTGCTCTGCTTTAATGATATATTGAGAAGGAATGGTAGGTAGGAGTTTCTTAATCTTCTTGTAGCAGCGTTGGTGAAGTGGTTTCAATCCCCCACACTTTCTCATCTTAAACCGGATTGTGGAAATAGCATTGAAGGCTTCTTTCTTTAACTCAAGAGATTTGAGAAGAAGTTGTTTATCTTCTTCATTCTCAAAAATAAGTTTAGTGTTATAGGTTTTCACGATCTATGTATAAGTATAATGACAATCACAAAAAAGTCAATATATTTTTTCAACAGACGGAATTGCGGCAATTCCTCCCACCCGCTAAAGCAGGTGGGTTTCCTTGCCGCACCAAGATGAAGAATTGGATAAATTGTAAAGCAATTGTAAAGTTTCGAACATTCCAAATAAGCAATTCTATATATCAATGATGCCAGAAATATTTTGGCAAATGAAAGGATATATTATGAAATTATCAATTGCATTGGCAATATTATTGGGAATGGGAACATTCGCAATGTCACAAGAAACTAATGTTTCGCCGCAACGTCCACATGGTCCTCCTATTATTAAGTGTGAGGAGATGAAGACCTGTATGAAAGCAGTTCAAAATCACAGAAAAACTTGTGAAATCTGCAAGACCAATCTTCCTCCGCGAGGACAATTTGGACCACGCGATGGTAAAGGTCCACGAGGCGGCGGCAGAGGTCCGATGGGTCCGCCACTTCCGGAAAATGCTCCTCAAGAAAAATAAGGTTGGAAATTATCAAGTAAATCTTCTAAGAGTTTAGAAGTATTACAAACTCCTGCCTTTAGGCAGGGGTAGTTGATTATTTACAGGGAAGAATTATTTTCTTCCTTGTGAATTATTTCAGCAAACTACTTCTATTGGTTATAGTTCATTTTTTATCTTCATATTTTACTATTTATATAGGACATGAATATTCCGACATTTACGGTAGTTCCTCAGATACCTGCATTTTCTGCGGATGTTGGGTCTATTGGTCATATAGCATATGACTATGAGTATTTGTATATTTATACAAATAAAGGATGGAAGAGGACGGCATTTTCTGGAATAGATTCAGATATTCCCTATACAGTATTACAGAATCATAATATGGAAGATTATGCATTTGCCACTACCGATTATTTTTTTATTTATGATGGTGATATATGGAGGAATTTTGCAATTTCGATGTTAGATGGTAGATTTATAAGTAGGGGAGGACCAATTCCATTAGTAAACCCAATATATAATTTTCGGTTATCGAGTTCTCCTGTTATTAATGTATCGACATCTGGAGTAGAAGGAATGATATCTTATAATGCGGAATACTTCTATATTTATTCATCGGGAATGTGGAGGGCCAGAGCAATATCAAGTTTTCAATAATTATTATGAAATACATAAAGAATAAAGACATTTTTATACAGCGGAGAAATCAGAATAACAATGGATTTGATGAATATCCACTTGAAGTTGCCGCGAATGCAGTATTGACAACTGATATCAACAGTGATCCACATTTTACTAGTATGCTAGATCTTAAAGTGACAGCAGTAATGTCTAGTTCGGTATCTGCTTCATGGGCATCTGGTTCTATTTCTTCTAGTTATGCATTATCCGCTTCGTGGGCACCATCAACACCGTCTGATTACGCAATAAGTTCAAGTTGGGCAAGCCAATCATTATTTTCTTCGCGGGCATCATCTTCGAATTATTCTATAAGTTCAAGTTGGGCATCAAGTTCTATATCTTCTTCTCATGCTATAAATGCTAAGTTGCCATATGTTGATGTAGATGACGGAACTGATTTTCAACCAATTGTATTCAGTCAATTTGATGATGTATTTCCTGGTTATGTGGATTTACATATAAGTTCGCGGGGAATGTATCAGCCATCAACAAATACAATGCGAGTTACTGCTTCATGGGCAGAAACGGCTTCGGTTTCTATTATAACTAACGTGACCCACTCCGTTCTATCTTCATCATATGCGAGCCAATCATTTTATGCTGTAAGTGCTTCATGGGCTAGTCAATCGCTTTATTCTATAAGTTCAAGTTGGGCAAGTCGATCATTTAGTTCGAGTTATGCAGGTATAGCAGCATCATTAGTTCCTACAAATGACTATACTGCCCACGTTTTAACAATAACTGCAGTACAAGCATTAAATGGTTCGACAGTTAATGTAGATGGAAGTCAATTATTAGACCAATCTGCGCAATCAACGCTGGATTGGCAAAATAGACAATTAATTGCTAATAATGGAATAACGGTTGTGGCATCATGGGTAACCGGTCCAAATCTATTAACTACTGCTTCTAATGCTATTAGTGCATCCTATGCCCCATCATCTCCCTCACCATTATCTGATTATGCAATAAGTGCAAGTTGGGCATCATCAAGTTTATCGGCATCTTATATTTCTTCCTCCGCAATATTTGATAAAACTATATATAATCTAACGGCGAGTAATGCTATATCATCCAGTTATGCATTAACTGCTTCATATGCTGTAAATGGTGGCGGAACATTGCCGAATACTCAACCATTGATTAGTAGTTCGGTAATGACACAATCCATTGATTTTAATGTCCCATATTTGGAGATCACTGGAAGTGATTCAATAACTAGTCAAACTGATTTATGGTTTAGTTGTTCTATTAACCGACAAGTTGTATCTAATGCTGTAATTTATGTCTCGGCATCTTTTGATAGAATGCTATATTGGAATTCTGATTGGAAATACCTGACAATCAGTCCCCCAACAAATATGACTCAATATGAAACTCTTATAGCAAGCTTTACTTGCTTCGGCCCAAATGAAAATGATATAATAGTAGCAGCAGCATTAACTGTATAATATGCTAAGACCATTAACATTGATGGATGTTGGTTGTGTCGCATCATTAGATGTATATAGTGGATCATTTCTAGCAGTTAATTCGATGTATCATACATCATTGAGAGTTACGAATTCAGCTATTGCTGTATTACCTGAGTATATAGATGGCAGAATTGATATTGGAGGTGCCAATTGGACTCGGTTTTATGCTTACAATTGCTCGAATATAACGTCCAGTCAATTATTTAATGGCAATATATCACTTGTTAATTTAGGAAATCTTCCAAATTTCGAGTATCTTTTGATATACGGAAATCCACAGTTGAAAATACTAGATTTTAGTACAGTTCCGACAATAATTGATATAAATGCAGTGGGTTGTAATGTTGTATCCTTAAATATATCAGGAACAACTGCATTACAAGTTTTGCGATGTGCTACAAATAATTTGACATCACTTGATTTATCGTATTTGAATGTCGATGAAGCTCATAAAAATCATAACACCGAAGATTATCCAACATGGGGATGGTCTATTGTTGAATGTTCGGATAATCAACTTACTTCTCTTGTTGTACCAATAGTGGGAAATAATGGAGGGCCACAAATTGCAAATGGTCAGACATTACAATGTCATCATAATTTATTAACATCATTAACCTTTACATATGTTGGAACCGGGACTTACAATTTAATATCATTAGGTTGTAATAACAATACAATGTCTACCTTGGATGTGAGTAAACTTGATAGACTAGAAACATTATATTGTGATAATAATAAATTAGAATCATTAGATTTGAGTAATAATAAGAAACTTACTACGTTAACATGTAATGATAATTTATTGGGAAGGTCCGGTCCATTATTAATAAATACTGATCTTTCGGGTGAATCTGGACTAGGCGGTCCTGTTTATTGCGGTAATAATGAATTAACATCATTGGATGTAAGCAATAATATTGGTATAAATATGCTATCTTGTTCAAACAACAAATTGGAAACGCTTATTATAACAAATACAGCAATGTATGACCTACAATGTTATGATAATCAATTGTCAGAAGCCAGTATAAATGATATTTTAGTTAATTTGAGTATGAGTGGGAATACGAGTGGAGTTGCAAATATGAGTAGTTCAGGAAATGCTGCACCTACTGGATATGGAATAATAGCGAGGGGAAATTTGACTGCAAGTGGATGGGTAATTAATGATTCGAGTTCTCCAACCTCATATAGATTATAAAAAGTTTTTCTTAAGCTTGACATTTTTTATTGTTCTGATATAGTTATCGAATTAGATGGCAGATTGCCAGACCGGTAATGGGCCTGATTTGAAATCAGAGGCAAGTTCTACTTGAGTAGGTTCAATTCCTACATCTGCCGCACCAATGCGGGGTTAGGCTAGGGGCAAACCGGAAGTTCTACACACTTCATTCAGTGGTTCGAATCCACTACTCCGCACCAATTTGTTGTGATATGTTATTAAAACGGATTATAGAAGAATATAATTTATACGAGGGATTGGATGTTACTCATAATGTGGAAACGTCAGTTGATATTCTAAATCGGTGGTGGAATTTAGATAATAATATTATATTTAAAGAGAATGCTGCCGAGAATAAAATAAAGTTGCAGACAATTGGAGGACTTCCAACCAAGGAAGAATTTGATAACATATTAAAATGGGTTAATAATATGGGTTATTATCCATCGCACATGTTTATCATGGGAGAAAGTAAAAAGTTTGATTATGATATTATTATAGAAATGTTAAAATTGACATATGGATTTGAAGTAGCGTTTGAGGCAAAATTTGATCCCGAAATTGGATCGAGAAATATTCCAAAAATAGCATATCATGTCACTGCTTCTTCTAAAGAAGAAAAAATATTGAAAATGGGATTATGTCCTAAGAATAATGATAAAATAAGTAAGCATCCTGTCAGAATATATTTTCTTGTTAAACTTGAAGATGCCGACCTTTTAGTTAATAATCGAAGATTTAGTAGAGATAATAAAGAATTTGTTGTATTTGAAGTTAATCTTAGAGAATTAAAAAAGAAGCGAGTTGTAAGATATTTTCCTGATCCAAATTTTCCGGTAGGAGACGCATTGTATACTTATGAAAATATTCCACCAGAATATTTGAAAGTCGTTGACCGAATTAGTAAAAAATAATATGAAGTGGCTAAGAAATCTATTTATTCCATCACATGTTTGGGTTGTTCGGTTCCATCAAACTGGACAAGATATTGTATCGAGAGTCTTTATCGATGAAGATACAAAAAACAGGTATGTAGAATTAATGGTTAAGTGGGGATATAACGTAATTATTGATGAAGAAACTCAAGTATTATTTAATAATAATGGAGATTGAAATAGAAAGAAAAAACAATGAGCAAATTAAGTTCTTTTAAAAAACATATGAGCGAACGGCATGTTTGGATTGCCGACGAAACTCAACGGCAAAAGATTCTATTATCAAAGAAGCTTCTCGAAGAGCGTGCTGCTAAAGACGAAGAAAATCTCATGGAAAATACACGAAGACTTGCAGAAGAACTCGTGGCAAAAGATATATGCTCCCCAAAAGAATTATAGAAGAATTCAGTTTATACGAGGGATTGGATATAACTCACAATTCTGGCATTACTGTCGATGCCATGAATATGTGGTGGAATTTGGATGGTAGGGTTAGGTTCGAGCAAAAGGGAAATAAGATAAAGATGCAAACCAGAGATGTTATAGAGAAGGATGAATTCGATGACATTTTAAAAATGCTTAATAATTATGGATATTTTCCGGCATCATATATATTTGATTGGCGGCATATAAAGTTTAATTATGATGATATAGTTAAATTTATAGGTGAAAAGTATGGAATTGAGATTGCATTTGAAGCCAAGTTTGCTCCTGAATTGGATAGCAAAGATATTCCAGATATAGCATATCACATTACTTCTACTTCCAAAGAAGAAAAGATATTGCGGATAGGATTAGCTCCAAAGAACAAAGAAAAATTGTCTCGGCATCCTGAACGAATATATTTTACGAATTCATTGGAGGGAGCAAAAAGATTAATTCATAATATAAAGTTCATAGTAAATAATGATAAATTTTCTATATTTGAGGTTGATTTGAAAAAGTTACATATGGTAAGACAAATTCGATGGTTTCCAGACCCAAATTATCCTGGCGAAGGCTTTTATACATATGAGAATATCCCACCAAAATATTTAAAAGTTGTTAGACGAATTAATAAAACCAAATGATAAATAATCATCAGATAATTCATGGTGACTGTCTCATGGAACTCCCGAAACTTGCTTCGAAAAGTGTTGATCTAGTTTTGACGGATCCTCCATTTAATATTGGTAAGAAGTATAGATCATATAATGATAGAAGGAAGAATGCGGATTATATTGATTGGTGCAGTTCATGGTTAACAGAGTGTATACGAATAATGAAGGACGGGGCATCTCTGTATTTGATAAATTATCCAGAGAATAATGCTCAATTATTTCCTATACTCAATGAGAAATTGACATTTAAGAGATGGTTAACTTGGCATTATCCTACTAATATTGGAATGTCCCCAACAAATTATACTCGTAGTCAGTATTCTATTTTGTTCTATATTAAAGGTAAGATACCCAATACATTTAATAAAAATGATATAGCAGAACCATATCGCAATCCTACTGATAAAAGGATTCGTAAATTAATAGACGGGGGAAGCAAAGGAAAGACTCCATATGATGTTTTCCATTTTAATATTGTAAAAAATGTAAGCAAAGATAAAACAGAGCATCCTTGTCAAATTCCGGTATCTCTTCTTAAAATATTTATTAAAGCGTCATCCAACAAAGATGAATTAGTTCTTGATCCATTTGGTGGAAGTTTTTCAACGGCATCTGCCTGTAAACAACTTGGAAGAAAATCTATAAGCATAGAATTGGATGGTGATTATTGTGATATTGGAAAAAATAGATTAGAAACCAGTAATATTGATAATTATAACAAAGAAGAACATCCATCTCAGTGGAATATGCTCGTTGGATCTTGACATTTTTAGAAAATAGTGTAAAATATTTAAATATGACAAAAAAAGAAAAATTTAATGCGATTGCTCAGAGATGCAAATTTAATTCTACAATAAAACCCATTCATGTATCCGTATTGATGATACTTAATTATATGGATAAATTCCGAGAAAAAGGAATGATTGACGGGGCAATTGGTGGAGTTCTTACAGGTAAAGGACAGAATATTCAGTCAGTATTTGAAGAGTTTGAATGGATTCCAACGGATGCTGATATTGAATTATTTGGTAAAGATATGATAGATGATCCAGATACCAGAATGAAAACAATGGTATTACTCAAAGCATACCGAGATCGTGGCGATACATTATTCGATGACTTTGAAAAATCCAAGAAAGGATAATTATGAAATTAGAAACTGTTGTTGTATATACAAAACTTCTTTGTATATTTGGTGGAACAAGTCTTTTGACGCTTGGAACTGGATTGAGTCAATGGTCCAATGAACCTACAAATCCATCAGTAGTTCAATGGATAATGATTTTAGGTGGCAGTCTTGGATCAGGATTAACTGCTACTGGGGCATTTTTATCAGATTCCTTTGGTAATTATTTGAAATTACAAAGAAGTAATATGCCGCCGACTACACCTCCACCAAAGATTGACCCATGAACATGTGGAACTACATAAGTGATTATAGATTTAAGGTGTTTAACAAACACTGGTGGCATAATTTTTGGTATGAGCAAGTTAGCACTCGCATTCGACCAAGAAATGCATGGTTAACCAGTAAAATCCCTCGTACGTGGATCGATAAAGACACTATCATGGAAACAGTTCTTCTCGAAAGTCTCAAGCATTATTGTGAAGAGAGTGGTGAAAATTGTTTTAATACTCTTTCTTGTGATAATCCGCCAGAGCAAGCTAAATTCATGCAAGAAGCTCGTAATAATTATGAATTAGTAACACAAAAATTAGTATCTTTACAAAAAGAATTGAATGCAGAATGGGATGCGGTTCCAGATCAAAGTCTTGATGATATTAATAACAATCCTGTGGATAAATATGAACGTCTCTATGGTAAGATTGACAGATTAGATAAAGAAATTTATGATTTACAGACTCAAATTATGACTTGGATGGTTATTCATAGAAATGAACTGTGGACATGAAAGAAATAAAATAAGTCGCTTTCTTTTTCGGCATAATATATATTGGTGTGGTCTTAAAAAATGAATATGAAAAAAATTTTATATGGTATTGTTATTGGATTGGTAATTTTAACTATGGGATGTAAAACTGTAATAAATTCCAATAAAATGATTATGGTAAAAAGTAGTTGCATTGGAATTTCTATTGCTGAAAATCCAGCCACTCAATTATATGAATTTAAGCTTGGATTTATACGAAATGTATTCCAAATGATACCTACTTCAACAAATCATATTTATGCACCTAATTATATAGATGTATATGACTTTGGAACGTCAAGTACTTGGGGGAGTCCATTTAGTACAACAATTTCAGAAGATACTGGTACGGGAGATGATATTGTATTTTCTGGTAAAGGATCAGTAATAGTAAATACAAATAAGATGTTACTGGCCCCAAAAGATATTGGGAATGAACCATATCGTCTTGGATCGAGATTTCAGAAAAACAAATAGATAAACAAATAAACGAAAGATAAAAATTAAATATGAAGAATTATATGAAAGCAGCAATTGTGGGAGTATTAGCATTGTTAAGTACAATTACATTTACTGGTTGTACTTCTACGGGTACAGTTAGTCCAGTAATTATTAATGCTGCCGCCGGTGTACTTCACGAAGGAGCATATCAAGGTGCGGCATATGCAATTCAACAAAATACTAATAATGTTAAATATTTTGTATTGGCGGATGCAGCATTGAAAACGTTTGCTACTGGCCAGAATCTGACTCCAGCAGCGTTTGAAACGTCATTGTATTCTATCGATCCAGCATTGCAAAATCAGTGGGCACAGATGGGTATTGATATAGCAATCGCGGCATATAATGTCTCATATAATCAATATGTGATTGGACAAGTTAATAGTAATGCTATTGCAAAACAGTTTGTGACAGCAGTAGTTACTGGATTTGATGAAGCACTTGGTCCATACGTGACAAATACAGTGTCATTAAAATTCAAGTCTTTTCCGCCGACAATTGCAAGGCCATCCGTTGTTAAAGTAATAAATTCATTGCCGAAAGTTAAATAAATTTTAGTAAAGTTCTTTGTCATATGGAAATATTTAGAATCCTCATATTGACTAGCCAAGTAGGTTGTTAAATTCGACCGAATAATCGTAATAGGAGGACAATTAAATTTTCTATATGGCAAAGATATTATTGACAACGTTATAATGTTCTGGTAATCTTATTAAACAATCGGAAAATAAAAAGTTATGGAAACACATGATATTGGTATTTGGTTTTTACTTATAAGTCTATTCGTTCCTCGTTTTACACTATTTTTTTGGTGGATAACAGAAAATCTTCCGTATAATACAACGCCCCTATGGACAGATGTAGTTTGTTCTATTCTCATTCCAAGAGTTCTTATTCTTGTTTATATTTATGGATGCCAGGGACTATCTCCGTGGTTCTGGATTCATTTGGCCGTAATGTTTGTTATATGGGCATATCAGAGCATAACATTCAGTAAAAACCTGGATAAATTTATAAAGATGTTCGAAAAATCATGACGGAACAATCTATTTTTGTAAAATGCAAATGTGGAACATGTAATATATTGGAATTCCGATATGTTCCATATGATAATCAATTTGAGGTAAGTATATGGGTGGCTCATCCGGGTGAGCTACCATTATCCAAAAAAGAACGAGTTCGGTGGTGTGAGGAAGTAACCAAAACGGGCATACCGTGGGCAGATCACACCATTGTAGACAAAAAAGATGCTACACGGATTGCCAAATTCCTAAACAAATACATATCTAATGGAAAAAGAAAAAGAAGTTGAGAAAACGGCTGCATCTACGGTTGCAGATAACAATAAATCTTCCACAAACGAATATGTAGTAATTCGTGAAGGATTTCGGGTATCTAACAAATCATATGTTACACCTGATGATCCGGATGCTATCGCAGAACAGAAGTTCTGGGAAAATATTGCACGGAATCATTCATATGGGGAGCCAGTGACTATTGTAGAATACGATACGAAGAATCGATTACACCGAGTTTGGTAGGAAAACCTACGAGGAGAACATTACAATAAATGGGGGATTGAAAAACTTATTGTAAATGGCGAGGCGAGACTAGAAAATAGTCTCGCCTTTTTTTCGTTATTGATGGTGACGGTGATATTTATTTGTAGAATTCGTTTTTTATGAAAAAAAAAGAAAAAGTAATAGAACAAGAATTGTATATCGTTCCATCTAAGAATGACGAGATGAAAGCATTTGTTAATAAGTTTAAAGTAGATATGATGGAGAGAGTAGTGAATTCGATAAAGTTTGCAATGGATAATAAGATGGATATGGTGGAGATTTTTACATTTAAGGATTCACCATTTGTTGTAACAATGTCTGATAAGGAATTCAAATGTAATCTTGAACATATTGCCAAATTCTATAAGGAACATGAATTTTATGAGTTATTCCCCAGAGTTGAAAAGTTATGTGAGATTGTAGAAAAAAATGAAAACGAAACTTCCAAAACAAACGGATGATGTATCATTTAACAATAATCTTAATATTCCAGATCGAAGCCCAATAATTCCACAACGTTCCAAGATAAAATATAATCTGAATATAAAAGAGAATTTTGTTTTTACAGAAAAGCAAAAAGAGTTTATAAAGTTGGCAACAGATAAAAATACCAAATTATTATTTGTAGAAGGCCCATCAGGATCTACAAAGAGTTATATGGCAGTATATTGTGCATTAAAATTACTCAATGAGAAGAAGATTAGTGATTTGATATATATTAGAAGTATAGTTGAATCTGCTACATCGAAATTGGGGTATCTTCCTGGTGAAATTAATCTTAAGGTGTCTCCCTACATGGAGATATTATATGATAAATTGGATGAATTGTTGCCGAAGAATGAAATTGAATTATTAAGGAGAGAAGAACGAATTGTTGGTATTCCTCCTAATTTTTTACGAGGGAAAAACTTCAATGCAAAATTTATATTTGTAGATGAATCGCAAAATTTAACTACAAAAGAGTTAATTACTATTATGACTCGGGTTGGATGTTATTCCAAAATAATATTGGCGGCAGATCCAGAACAAAGCGACATTAATTCACATTCTGGCTTTGTAAAGATGATGAATACATTTGACGACCAAGAAAGTAGAGATAATGGTATTTATACGTTTAGATTTACAGAAGAAGATATTAAGCGAAGTGAATTGGTCAAATTTATTGTGAAAAGATTAAGAACATGAAACTTTCCAATATTTTGGGATTTGATGGTGATATATAGAGGGGATGATTTTATATTCAGGACGGAGAAGTCAAAGGAATGCGTTGCCGACATGGAAACGAATTTTAGATTGGTCATTAATTATGGCAATGGCTCCTGCTTTGATAGTGTTAGGTATTGCTATAGCTATTATTATTAAGTGTGGTTCTCGTGGGCCGGTGATATTTCGCCAGCGGCGTATTGGATATAAGGGTCAGGAATTTACATGTTATAAGTTTCGTACGATGAGTGTAGATATGGCTCCCGACATTCATCAAAATCATTTCCAGCAATTAATAAATTCCGACTCTCCTATGACCAAGGCAGATATTCAAATTAATTCTCATATAATACCATTTGGATCGATTTTGCGTAATACTGGATTGGATGAATTGCCTCAACTCATCAACGTATTACGTGGGGAAATGAGCATTGTTGGACCACGGCCATGCATCCCATATGAATATGAGCATTATGAGCAATGGCAATATCAACGATTTGATGCAGTTCCGGGTTTGACTGGACTCTGGCAAGTCAGTGGCAAGAATAGGACTACATTCGATCAAATGGTCCAACTTGATATTGAATATTCAAAACGTCTCGGGGTTCTACTTGATTTGACAATTATTTTCAATACACTACCCGTTATCATTAATCAATGCATAGATATGTTTGCGGCAAAGATAAGATCTAAAAGTCAGAAATAGTTCTCGAATCATTTTATCTTATAGGGAGCAGAAAACCCATCTGCTTTAGCGGATGGGATGAATGCGACCAATGAAATATATTAAATTATTTTGATGTTTTGAGAAAGTGATTGATATGTATTGTATGATGTATCATAAAGCGTATAAATATAGATTAATGCCAAATAAACTCCAAGAAGAGTTGCTACAAAAGCATTTCGGAAGTTGTCGCTTCGTGTATAATCATTTCCTAGATGTCAAAATCAAACACTACAAAGAAACTAAAAAAACCATTACTTGGATTGGATTAGCAAATCAACTTCCAAAATTAAAAGAAGAATATGATTGGTTAAGCGAAATTGGAAGTCAATCTCTCCAACAATCTATTCTCAATTTGGATAGAGCATATACGGCATTCTTTCGTTCTGGTGCAGGGTTTCCCAAGTTCAAGTCGAGGAAGTATTCTCGTAAATCTTTCATCGTTCCTATTACTAACGGAAACATTAAATTGAATTATAAGACAAAACGATTAGTAATACCGAAGTTTAGGGAAGGAATTAAGTGTATTTTTGATAGGGAAGCAGATGGAATATTGAAGCAAGCAATCGTCTCACAAAACAGAGATGGAAAATATCATGTATCTATATTGGTTGAAGTGAATAAGGACTTTCCAACTAAACCAGAACCAAAAAAAGATAAAGCAATAGGAATAGATTTCGGAGTTAAAATGTTTTTGACATTGAACGACGGAACGAAGATCGAAAACCCAAAGGTATTGAAACAATCTGCTGATAAATTAGCAAAACACCAACAGGATTTAGAATTTCTTACCAAAGGTTCTACTTCTCAAATTTCCAAGCAAGAGCAGGTTACTAAACTCCATAGTAAAATAACAAGACAGAGAAAAGATTTCTTGGATAAACTTTCATATAAACTTACCCGCGATAACCAAGTGGACTCGGTTTGCATCGAAGATTTATCCATAAAAAACATGCAGGCAGACAACGAGCGACCAACTAATAGAATTATTAGTGATTATGCTTGGAGTAAGTTTGTGGGCATGTTGCAGTATAAGAGTGATTGGTATGGCAAGAACTTTCGTAAGATTGGAAGGTTTGACCCATCCAGTAAAATGTGTAATGAATGTGGGCATATTAATCATAATCTAAGACGGGATGATTATGAATGGAATTGCTCCAGTTGTAACACACATCACGATAGAGATGTGAATGCAGCCAGAAATATTCTGGACTTCTCATTTCCAAAAATGGAATATAAAATGGGTAGGAATTACCCAATAGAAACTCATACACTAATATCAGGTGGAAACCCACTTGCTTTAGCGGGTGGGTAATTCATTCATTTGGGGAAACAAACCCGAATGTAATCTCTATTTATATGATATGGCAAATAAACGTATATCAGAATTAGCTTCAATAACTGCTCCGGATGCGGCGGATTTACTTCTTCTCGCAGATATATCTGCAAACGAGTCAAAGAAATTAACATTGCAGAATTTAGGCACATTTTTATTACTTTCGCCCAATGTTTCGGCAAATATCAGTGGTTCTCTGTATGGATCTGCCAGTTATGCATTACGAGCATTGACTTCATCTTATACGGATGTACAGAGTGCATCTTATGCATCGACTTCTAGTTTTGCCTTGAATGTAGTTCCTACCATATCTTCTTCGTGGGCATCTTCAAGTATATCGTCATCATATGCTATTACAGCATCCTTTGTTCTATTATCAAATGCCGACAGTGCAAGTGTTGCTACATCTGCGATATATTCGAATACGGCATCATTTTTATATTATGGTGGGGCCGATAATGGAACTGCTTCATATGCATTGGTGACTGGTATGAGTGATACTTCTACCAATTCTACATCTGCCTCTCATGCTGATATATCTGACTATACATTATTATCGGATATATCATTGGCTACTTTATATGCCAGTACAGCTACTTCGGCATCATATGCATCAAGTTCGGATTCGGCAAGTTATACGCCATATGCATTATATGCTGATTCTGCTGGAACAGCCGTAGTTGGAGTAATTGTAACTACAAATTTTCAATCAAGTGCATCGTGGGCAAGTAAATCATTATATTCAGACTTATCTATAACATCAACTACGGCAATATTTGCAACAAGTGCTTCCTATGCTCCGCCGCTAACAAGTCTTCTCTATTCAAAAGGAATATATTTGGCTATTTCTCAATCTACTTCGTCAAGTCAATTAGATGTTGTAAATATAAATCCATATTCTGGACAGGCGGCATCATCATCAGTCGAAGCAGTCGGTACTGTAATTGCTTATTATACATCATCCACTATTCTTGATGAAAGTATAACTCTATTTGCATTAAATAGAGAGGGTGGGGCATTAAATTTGCTGGATTCAACTCCGATATATGTAAATTTGTCAAATAGTGACAATTCTGGATCTATTAAAATGCCATATTCGTTGATAGGACAGGCTTCTATGACTGGTTCTTATATGATATATGTAAGTGCTTCTTCCAATAACATTGCTTTAGAACCGACCAGGCTTACTCGATTTAATATTGTTAGTTCTTATGGTGATTTTTCTGTATCTGCTGGAGGATCAATTAAATTAATGAGTGATAATACATCTGATTTGGTGTCATATACTCATGCTGGACCGACTACATATGTGGGAACTGCTGCGCAACTTGTTGCTGCGGGTCCAACTAGTAGTATTAAATTACAAGCTACTTCATCTACATCTAATTTACATTATATATGGACTCTTACAAATTTAAGAGAATTGGATTGTACTAATAATGCAAATATAACTAATCTTGGAGGTATGCCGCGATCTATAATTACTATGTCGCTGAGTAGTTGTAATTTATATGGATTATATTCACTGGCAAATACATCGGCATCTATATTGGATGTAACTAATAATCAAATATCAACTGTTAACTTTTTGCCAGCATCCATGTCATATCTGAATATATCTAATAATTCTGGCATCACAACGATGCCATCGGCAATGCCATATGGATTAAAAAATTTATACTGGGATACTACAAATATTACAGAAATTCCTGGTGCTCCGTTTGATTTGCCAGATAGTATAGTTTCAATGTCATTCAACAATAATCCCAATTTATCATCTTGGTTGGCCCAACTCCCAGTATCATTAGGATGGTTTGAATGCAACTATAATGTATCATTAACGGCATTGCCATCAATACTTATTTCCCCGTCATTATTATATTTAGATGTATCATGGGGAGGATTTACACAAGTAGCAATAGATAATATTTGTTCAAATCTTGTTTCTAATGGACAATCCAATGGAACATTACTTATTCAGGGAAATGCAAGTGCTCTTCCATATTTATCGTCAACCACTACCAACATTAATACATTGGAGAACGTAAGAGGATGGACCGTAACCTATTAATAATATATGTCATTTTCAGCAAGTATAAAAATAAGTGAATTAGATCGTTTTCCGTTGCCATTATCTCCGTTGGATTTTTTCCCAATTGTACAGAGTAGTTCGATGACTACATATCGTATTGAAGCAGATGAATTAATGCCATCTCAGCATGAATTTGTTACGGGATCAATTTATGCATCATCTTCTATATGGGCGTCGGCATCAGTATCAGCCTCCAGATCATTATATGCAGATAATGTGGCATTCCGAGGATATGGTGGATATGTTCCAATATGGTGGTCTGGATCAACTTCTGCTACATTTACAACAAACTCCCTACTTAATGCGGAAGTACCATTTACAACAAATGAACTTACCGCAAGAGGCAATTTGAAATATAAAAGTAAATTGTATATTGGTCCTCTTAGTCAAAGTGTTGGCGGTGAAATTGTAACTATAGATCCAGACTATTCTCTTAATTCTGGTGATTATCTCCCAGTTCCGTCTCAAACATGGTATACTGCTTCGGGTGGATATAAATATCAAAATTCAATGTTAGCAGGTGGAATTGGTAATGTTGGTGGAGGACTTAATACAAGATGGCCGATCATTAGTCAGGATTTTGTGGGAACTGATAGACAATATTATGCTATTGCAACGGCAAGTTATTATGATTTAACATGGCAATATACTGATAAAATATGGAGTGGAAGTTTAAAAGATGGATCGTATAAAGTTTTTGTTCCTAATACAATTGGACAAATAAGCGAGTCATTCAATAAGAAATGGTTACGAATAGCATGTGTGTCAGCGACCAGCCAATACTTTGTTACTACAAATGCGGCAAGAGGAGAAATTGCTGGTATTTCTGGAACATCCGATTTGTATGGTAGAATTAGAATAGATTTACATACACCGAATGCAGGACCTGGTACTAATACAAATACATGGCAAGTAATTGACATGAATATTCTCAATCAAGTTTACACTGATTCCGGAAAGTCTGTCACCGTAAATGCGGCATCAGTTTATGTTGGACCTGATATTATCAAAATGATTAGATTGAGTGAGTGGCCAACTCCAGGAAATGTGGGGGTAGATCCCTTTTTGGCATTGGATATATTTATTGACGGATTGTCAGATGATGTTGACAGGATCATGATACAATTACAATCATGGAATGGATTACGATTTCTAAAAGAACTTAATCTAGATCCTCCACCATTAGTTAATACTGGAAGTAGTCCATATCCTCCGCAATCTACATATTTGACATTTCCACCAGAACCAGGGGTTTATTCAAATGCAAATTATAGTAATATTGGTACACAGAAATTTAGAAATTATAACATTCAAGGTATGCCAGTAGTTATATGGCCAACTTTAAATGAACGAACTGGTAGTGTCAGAGATAATTCTCAATTTACATCAAGTGTAAATGCATCATTAAATGTCAGCGGAACAATTAATGCAACTCAACGATTTGCCTGCAATGATATCCCAGGTGTATCTGGAAAATTTGTAGCATATGATCCATCCGCATCTATGTGGCAAACTGTCACATATAATGGTGGCATTTTGACAGAAGTATCTAAATCAGTTGGTGGAATTATAAGTGGATCAACTGGATCTATTATTGTAGTTCAAAGTGGCGGTGATAGTATTCCAATAGGAACTATTGTTGCCATGTCATATCCAAACTCGGCATCAGTAATTCCACAAAATTGGCTGGAATGTGATGGATCTCCAATAACTCAGTCGGCTCCTTATAATTATTTATATAATGTAATTAAGACAACCAATAGAACAGCATCATTTGGATGGTCCTGTAATAGTAGTGGTGTCTATAATGCTACTGGACAGTATTTCAAATTGCCAGATCTAAGAGCAGAATTTATTAGAGGATGGGATCACAATCGTAGTGGGGCAAGCGGAGGACCACGGGGACTTGATCCGTGGACAAATAGACCATTCGGAAGTTCCCAAACATCTTCATTCATCAGTCATAAACATTCACTTTCTCCATCCACAATTCCTGTAGTAGTTCAAAAATCTTTTATAGCTGATCCCGGTGTTTATGGAATATCCACAATACAAACTATAACTAACACTACCTATACAACCAATAATGTTGGGAGTTCAGATACATATCCGAGAAATATAGCAATGGTTTATATTATAAAATATAGCAATGCATTCAATTTTTCTGATTTGACAGGACAAACTCTTGCTGGAGATGTACAAGGAAGCGTATCTAATACATCTGTTATTAAACTACAGGGTGTTTCTATAGATACAACAGTACCAACATATGGACAAGTATTAGCTTATAGTCAATCCAAGTGGACTCCATTAAATCCTGATTCTATAGGAGGACCAGGAGTAGCAAGAGCATGGGCGATGTGTGCATGTACTTCATCTACAAGTTATGTTGGAACACATGTTCCAGGAACAGATTATCATTATTGGGCAGTTTTATGTGGATATAATGTGAGAGGAATAACAAGTCCTGGTACAGGTATGCCAGCGGGTGCTCCCACTGGTGGAGGAACTCCTCCTATTGCGGCAGATAATGCGGCGGTATCATTTATAGGTGGTGGATCAGATAGGCATTGGATTGTAACATTAAATACAACAATGTCCAGTACAAATTATGCTGTATTTGGTTCTTGTGGTGGTCAGGACTCATCAACTCCTGGTGGTACATTTGTAACTATGTATCCAAGAGCATCCAGAACTACTACACAATTTACATTATCTATGGCTCCAAATGCTACTGCTACATTTGCTGGTGGATTAACTAATATAGATTGGATGAATTTCCAAGTATATGAAAATCCTCTCGGCATTGGAAATCCAACATATCTTCCGTTTTAGATAGAATAAGAAATTCTTTTTTCTGGCAAAAATATAATAACTTGACACAGTTATTATTTGATTATAATATTCTTTTATCTTAATAAATAAAAAAAGTTTTCGATTTTATAGATGTTTTGGATTATTCTATAATATATAAGTAAAATGCGATGAGGATAATAACATGGACCAATCTGACATACAATATATTATAGAGTTAGTTAATGATTCAATATCGGAAAAAGACTGGGATAAAGTTTATGAGGTAAAAGAAACACTGATAGAGTTTTTAGATCCTACGGATACATCAGAAGATAGGTAATTCTCATGATAACATTCTTCTTAATTTTGGGGTTAATTATTTCTATAGGATTAAATATTGTCGTTATTATACTTATCCGCAATCTTCTAAATAAAATCGTTACTTATGAAACTTATATAAGAGAGTTTAAAAGTAATTTAACAAGTACTATTAATACCATGCGGGATATAGATAAGGAAGGTGTATTTTCTACTGGAATTAACCAAGAAAGTGGTCTTTTTGAGTCTAATGATCCCACAAGTCAAATATTCAAGGAATTATTAAGTATTCTTGAAAATTTAGATAAAATAACAGAGTAGGTTGTAATTTGACAGATGGTTAGTGGTTCTGTTGACTGAAGGAGGAAATTATAAGAATGCCAAAACACAAAAAAGTTATACAAAAGAAAAAATCAAATAAAAATCACTTACGAAAGAAAATTGTATTAGTAAAAAAGTATCCTCGGCGGAATAAAAAGACTAAATCAATATCTATTTCAGCAATAAATATCTTATCCGCCCCAGAACATACTCGACCGCGTAAGCGTCGTTCTAAAAATGGGACTGGTCGTATGTACTTTACAAACGATACAGAGCAGGCAATTATACGCTATAATAATACAGAAAATATTGAAATTAGAGAACTTATTTTTAATAGTGAAATTCTTCACCCCTTTCAAAAATTAGTCGAAAATGTCTTAAATACATTTAAATTTAGTTATTTTGAAACTGGACCCCAAGATGTTCAGAAAGAATGCTTGTCTCATCTCGTGGCAAATATGCATAAATTTGATCCCACTCGTTGTAGTAAGACCGACCCCAAGAAAAAAGCGACGGCATTTGCATACTTTTCTATTATTGCTAAACATTATTTTATATTACTCAATAATACAAATTATAAGAAATTTAACCAAAATGTGGAAATTAGTGAAGATAAAGATGAACATACTATCCAACTCCAACAACATGATAAATACTATGCCCATCAAGAATTATCAGATTTTATTCGCCTTATGATAGAATTCTGGGAAAAAAACATAGATAAAATTTTTATCAAACAACGAGATGTAAATATTGCAAATGCAGTCATCGAACTGTTTCGTAAAAGTAATAGTATCTCATTGTATAATAAAAAGGCACTGTATCTATATATTCGGGAAATGGCGGAATGTAAAACCCAGCAAATTACAAAGGTGATTAACAGAATGCGATTATATCAAAACAACATATATATCTCATATAGAGATGATGGGAATATA
>SESA01000477.1_pt1 | contig 25816 bp, 21 predicted proteins | sample 3171451 | NCBI WGS metagenome assembly SESA01 (sample SAMN06051862, study PRJNA518727) | freshwater metagenome | biome: subpolar coniferous forest; feature: holomictic lake; material: water; isolation source: holomictic Lake 227, 8 m depth | place: Canada: near Kenora, Ontario | collected...
ATCCGTAATAAATTGAGACGATTTCCGTTATTTTCTTAATTTAGCCTCCGATTTGCCATCCTGATGAAACGAATCTTTTTACTGTTTTTCTTACTTTGCTCTCTTGCAGTTTCTGCACAGATGAACGTTACTGTGACTCCAACGGGCTCAATTTTCTGGTGTTATAAAGACAGTGTGGGATACACTGCAACCATCACCGGTACCGATACATCCGGGGTCACCTACCGCTGGCAGAAAAACGGGGTGGATATTCTCGGAGCTGATTCGGCTTTATTGTATTTCCGCAGAGCCAAACCTTCAGATACCGGGCAATACCGCTGCATCGCTACAAAATGGGCCATGATCGATACCAGCAACATCGTCATCCTCAGGATGCACCCTGCGATGAAATTCGATACGCTCTACCGCTATAATCCACTTGCTTGTGCGAAGCAGTGCAAGGGCCAGTTTAAAGCCCTGGCATCAGGAGGGACTCCTTTCAGGATATATCCGCCATACATGTATAACTGGCATGGTGGACATTCGCAGGATACTCTTGTTTTCGGACTTTGTCCGGGGAAGCAGCGGATTACAGTCACCGATTCCCTGGGTTGCAGCATTGACAGCATGTTTTTTGTCGATGTGCTGAAATCCCCGAAGGTCAGGTATAAAATTCTGCCGGGAGATACGGTTTATCTTACAAATCCCACTGCCACTCTGCAATTCAACGATACTGCGACAAAATATATGACCAACTGGAAATGGTATATGTATTTCAACGTCGACAGCAACATCACTACTTCAAATGTGAACCCTGTTTCGTATACATACGACCGGAGCGGACAGATGCTTACCATGATGAAGTTCAGAGATACCAACGGCTGTGATACCACACTTACCGATACTCTGACGGTTCAGATTATCAACTTGTTTATCCCCAATGCGATGACCCCGAACCCTCCAAACGATAAACTCACATTCAAGGAGACCATTGCAACCGATAACTATAAAGATATCACACTCAGTGATGTTTACCTTAGCAATGAACTATGGATCTACGACCGCTGGGGCAGGAGGGTATACCATACCACCAATTATGTAAACAGCACCTGGGACGGAGGCAAGCTACCCGACGGGACCTATTTTTACGTCTTCAAAGGCCACGGGCTGTATAGTGATGATATGCATCACGGGTCGATACAGATGTTTAAGTAACAGGGTAATAAAGTAACAAGGTAACAGGGTAACAGGGTAACAGGGTAACAAAGTAACAAAGTAACAAAGTAACAAAGTAATAGGGTAACAGGTGTTACTTCTTCTGTGTTACCATTATATTCATCCGATAAAACCCATTAAAAATGCCATTGTTCCAATAAGGTAATGGCTGACACTTACTCCCAGGATTGTCCGTTGTCTAATATAAAGTATTCCCCATATTATCCCTCCGGCCAATCCCCAGACTGCAAAACCAAGGTTGAAAGTCATGTGAGGGAGAGCAAACACCAGTGCAGAAAGAATGATCACGGCCGGGACTGAGAATTTCCCACTGAGGTTCCGTTCAATCGAAGTCAGGCAAACGCCTCGGGCAAGGAACTCCTGCAAAGTGGCGATGAGAATGTACACGAGAAACGTCCAGTCAAGCATCCGAAAGTTGACAAGACCCTGAGACCCGTCCATCCAGCCCTTCTGTACAGCCAGGTATTTTATCCCAAGCATCAGCAGGATTATAACGACGCTGAAACCAAGTGATTCGCTGAGAGAATTTTTCCAGTTATTCAGGTTCAGTCCGAATTGGTTCAGCGGCAGGCGGGTGAAAAAAATGAAAAATAATGCAGTGAACAGGAAGAGCAGGTCGATCCCCCTGAATACAATAAATCGTATAAATCCCTCGTCGGGGTTAACAACCCTGAGGATCTCGATAATGAAGGTGAACATACTGATGATGGTCAGCAGGGAGAAAAATACAACGGAGCCTTCGGTCCTCTGCTTCTGCAGTAGTACAAGAGCATTGTTCTTCTCACGCAGCTCATCTATCCTGCAGTTGAGGTCAAATTCCCTGGCTTCGAGCTTTGTCACCATTAACACGAAATTCTCAGCAAACTCTCCCAGTTGTCCCTTGTTTTCACTGATATATGGGTAAAGCTCCTCAAGTCCTGAATAATCACCATGAATTATCCCTTTGGTTTTCTTGTTCAGCCTTTCAATCAGTTCACCTGAGGTCGTGCCGCTTGTATCGCTCATTGTGAAATAGTTTTGGTTGATCAATTAAGCAGTTCCGTTTTGATTTATCGCTTGCCTTTGATGGGTGCAGAGCACATTTCAAACACCAGATCCCCTCCGGCCATAAGTTCATTATGACGGATCATCCGTGTGTTGAGAGGCCTTCCGTTGAGGGAAACGGACTTTACATAAATGTTCTTTTCACTTAGTCCTGCCGCCAGAATATTCAGGGTTTTTCCATTAGGCAGCTGTACAATTGCCTTTGAAACGCAGGGGCTCCCGATAGCATATTCATCGGTTCCCGGGCAAACGGGGTAAAACCCCAGGGCACTGAAAACGTACCAGGCACTCATTTGTCCGCAGTCATCATTTCCACAAAGCCCGTCGGGAGCGTTGCGATACATGGTGTTGATGATCTTGTGAATCATAGCCTGGGTCTTCCAGGGTTGAGATGTCCAGTTGTACAGGTAAGGAATATGATGGCTTGGTTCGTTGCCGTGAACGTAATTCCCGATCAGTCCGACCCTTGTCACATCCTCGGTTTCGGCGAAATACTTGTCGTCGAGATGCATGCTGAACAGGGAATCGAGGCGATCGATGAAGTTTTTCTCGCCGCCCATAATCTTGATCAATCCGGGCACATCCTGGGGCACATGAAACGTATAGTTCCACGAATTCCCTTCAATGAATCCCTGGTTACTTGTACTGAGAGCATCAAAGGCTGGTTTAAAGCGGCCATCTGCATATTTGGGGCGCATAAATCCTGAATTCCGGTCAAACACGTTCTTATAATTCTCCGACCGGTTAAGATACTTCGCTGTCTCAGCCCCTGCAAGCATCTGCAACAACGGACCTAAAGTGGAATCCCCGGAAATGGATTCGGCCAGCTTACCTATGGCGAAATCATCATAGGCATATTCAAGAGTAACCGAAGCCGCACTGCCGCTGCGTTCCAGGGGTACGTACCCTAATCTCGCATAATCTGTAATTCCTTCATAATACTTGTTTGCGGATGTTGCGGTACAAGCACGCAGGGCTTTCTCCGGATCAAAGTTCCTTACGCCTTTCACCCAGGCATCGGCGATCACGGCTACACTGTGGTAACCTGTCATGCACCAGTCCTCATTCCCGTGAAAGGACCATACCGGCAGCATCTTTTCAGCGCTCTGCTCATAATGGGCCAGCATGGAGGAGACCATGTCGCCGCTTCGTTGCGGATAAAGCCAGGTATAAAACGGGTGTAAGGCCCTGTACGTATCCCATAAGGAGAAAATGGTATAGTTTGTAAATCCTTCGGCCTTGTGGATCTCCTGGTCCAGTCCGCGGTACCTCCCGTCAACATCCTGGTAGATAACTGGGTTCATGAGGATATGATACAGGCAGGTGTAGAAGGAGGTGAGTCGTGAGTCGTGAGTGGTGAGTTGTGAGCCGTGAGTTGTGTCATGCGATGTAGATGCAGGATGCGGGATACGGGATGGGATTTCGATCTTTATTCGGGAAAGTTCTTTTTCCCAGGTTTCATGGGCATTTTGGCGAACAAAATCAAAGTCCCAGCCGGGGATCTCGGCTTTGAGGTTGGCGAGTGCTCCTTCCATGCTTACTGCTGATAGTCCCACTTTTATTTTCACCTGTTCACCCTGGGTAGTACTGAACCCGAAGTAAGCCCTGATCTTTTTACCTGCCATCTCGGGGAAGTCGCGGTACTGGCTGAACCTGCGCCAAAACCCGCGGTAGACAGGCTTATCGGAGTTCTGCCATCCGCAGACAGTAAACGGCTTTGAAAAGGATAAGGCGAAGTACATATACCTGTTCCTGCCCCAGCCGCTGGTGATCCTGTAGCCTGTAATCAGTGTGTCATTGATGACACGGACATAAGCCCAGAGGACTTTCCCGTCGTAATTGTAGATCCCGTGCAGCATATCGAGAATGATCCTTGCCGAATCGGCTTTCGGAAAGGTGTAGCGGTGGAAACCGCAGCGGGGAGTGGCTGTGAGCTCAGCTTCAACACCAGGATCGTCGAGATGTACCTTGTAATATCCCGGCTCTGCTTTTTCGGTTTCATGCCTGAATGCCGAACGATAGCCCTTTTCAGGATGGTCTGCGGTGCCGGGATTCAGCTGTAAAGGCCCCGTCGTTGGCATGACCAGGAAATCACCCAGGTCGGAATGCCCGGTGCCGTTGAAATGGGTGTGGCTGAACCCGACGATGGTCTTGTCGTCATATTGGTAACCTGAGCAGTAACGGTATACCGGCGGATTGTATTTCCCGTCCATGTCATAGGGGATGGTATCTGTATCCGGACTTAGCTGCACGAATCCGAATGGAACGCAGGCTCCGGGGTAGGTATGCCCCATCTCACGGGTGCCGATGAAGGGATTGACAAAGGATGTCAGGCTCGTCTGGCTTGGCGAGCTAATGCTCAGGAGGAGGAGGAAGAGGATGCAGGATACAGGATGCAGGATGAAGGATGCAGGATGCAGGATGAGGGAGGCGGGATGCGGGATGCGGGATGCAGGATGCAGGATGCAGGATGCGCGATTGGTGATTGGTTGTTGGTTGTTGGTTGTTGGTGACGGGTGATTGGTGATTGGGGATACAGGATGATTTTTCATGGTACTTGCTTTCAGTTTTGAAAAATTGTATCTTTAATGACAGTATTTGTTACAGCCTTATGCTCAGCAAAAGTAAGAAACCCAAGATGAAACGTCTACTTATTCTCGCCTCATTTATCTTTTTGATGGCCGGTATGCAGGCCCAGCTGCCGAACGGCAGCATCGCGCCGGATTTTACGTTACAAGATATCAATGGTAATACCATACACTTGTATGATTACCTGGATTCAGGCAAGGCGGTTGTCATCGATTTCTATGAAGTAATGTGTTCTCCGTGCTGGATATATCACGAAAGCCATTCACTTGCGAAGGCATACAATGCCTGGGGGCCTGGCGGTACTAGCGAGCTCATGGTCCTCGAGATCGAAGGGATTAAGAGCACAGTGAACCAGATCAGGGGAACCGAGCAGCCGACGAAAGGCGACTGGACTGCCGGGGAGCCTTTTCCATTCATTGCAACATGCTCCCCGAATACCGACGAGGTGACAGTTAAGTACCGTGTCGGCTTTTTTCCTATGGTTTATATGATCTGTCGCGACCGAAGATTAAAGCTTATCGGACCGTCTGATACTTCGGTAATCCGTTCTAATCTGAACCTATGCCCAAGCGCCCCTGCCGACAGCCTGTTCCTTGACCTGGTGGCCATTGATTCCCTGAAATATGTCACGTGCAACAACTATACCCATCTTATTCTCCAGTTTCAGAATTACGGAATAAAAACCATAAGGTCGGCACAAATCCGGATGAGCCTCGACAATAGTCTGGTTGACACTATAACCTGGACTGGGAATGCTAAAACATACGAGACCCTGAAAGTTGACGGAAAGCTGTTAAACCAGCTGAGTGACGGTTCGCATACAGTGACATACTTAGTCACTGCGATCAACGGACAGAACTCAGGTTTCAGGCAGGATACACTGAGCAGAAGGTTCACTGTTCTGAATACCTGGCAGGAATTACCTTTTAACGAGGATTTCAGCAGAGCAGGATTCCCTTATAATAAATGGACAGTAAGAAATTTGTATCCGGATATCCAAACCTGGGAAAGGGCTGAACTTGGTTATACGAATGCATTGCGGATTCCTTTTTTCAATATTCCTGATGCATATCCCAGCACTGTGTTTTTTCCCGGACTTTCATTCACCAGTAATTCCGGGCCGGTGCTCAGGTTTGATATTGCCTGTACTCACAATAACTCGGTGATTAGACATGCTGGCTATGATTTGATTTCGCTCGAGTACTCGACAAATTGCGGAATGTCATATTCAACTGTTGCCAGCATTTCTGAGATCGATTATCAGAGTGCTCCGGATGACTCTGCTTATTTTATCCCGAAGCAGGATCAGTGGAAGCCGGTGGTGATCGATCTTTCCAAACTTGCGTTTACCGATAACATAATCCTGGCATTCAGCTCCCAGAGTACATTTGGCAATAATATGTACATCCGGAACATCAGGCTGGATAATAGCAGCGGCATTGCAGATGGTGAAAATTCAGATAAAATCTGTTTATATCCCTTGCCGGTAAAAGATAAATTGTTCGTAAGGATATATGATCAACCCGGTAAATCGGCACTGACGCTATATAACGCTGAAGGTAAACAACTGTGGACGGGCGATGTTCAGGCTTCAGAAGTATGTACCATACCGATGTCTGCCTGTCCGCCGGGAGTATATTTCCTTAACGTATTGTCAGCTTCCATAAACAGTACTAAAAAAGTCATTAAATGGTGAATGAATTAGCGAGATACATAGCGTTGACAGGGAATTTGCATTCAGATTATCTGCGGGCTTTACCTAATTTTGCCGCAAAACCAGTCTTATGAAAACAAAGGACCGTTACGGCAAAGTCATTGAGTATTTTCTTGAACACCGCCCCTCGGCCGACACAGAGCTTGTTTACACCGATCCTTATGAACTTGCTGTGGCGGTGATTCTGTCTGCCCAGTGCACCGACAAGAGGGTGAATATGATAACGCCCGGATTTTTCAAACAATATCCTACAGCTAAAAGCCTTTCCATTGCACGGCAGGAAGATGTGTTCGAACTCATCCGCAGCTGTTCCTACCCGAACAACAAAGCAAAGCATATTATCGGGATGGCGAACGTGTTGGTGAATGATTATAAGGGTATAATGCCTTCAGATGTGGAAGAGCTGCAGAAACTTCCCGGCATTGGCCGCAAAAGCGCGAATGTGCTGGCTGCGGTGATCTTCAATAAACCCGCTATGGCGGTCGATACACATGTACACAGGGTCTCGGCAAGAATCGGGCTTACAGTGAACGCGAAAAATCCCCTGCAAACCGAGCTGCAGCTTATCAAACATATCCCCGAAAACCTTATTCCCCTGGCTCACCACTGGCTGATCCTCCATGGGAGGTATGTTTGCATTGCCCGAAAACCGAAGTGTCATGAGTGCGGGTTGACGGAGGTATGTAAGTTTTTTCAAAATATGAAGTGAGATACAAGATACGGGATGCAGGATGCAGGATGCAGGATTCGTGTTACATAATGTCTGATACCTGTCATCAGTCATCCAACATCCATCATCCATCATCCCTCCGAAGCGCTATTGTTGAAAACTAAATCCAGATCCGTCAGGAAATCCGGCCGGCTTTTAATAATTTTGAATAAAAATTGAAACCCATGGCCGCTTTAAAAGTTGGGGACAAAGCTCCTGATTTCAAGGTAGTTGATCAGGAAGGAAAGGCGATAAGCCTCGATGATTTTAAAGGGAGCAAGCTGATATTATATTTTTATCCGAAGGATGACACTCCAGGTTGTACTGCAGAAGCCTGTAACCTGAAAGATAATTATCAGGTTTTGAAGACAAAAGGCTTTAAAGTGTTAGGTGTTAGCTCCGATTCGGAAGCCTCCCATAAAAAATTTATCGCAAAGTACGTATTACCTTTTGCCCTTATCCCGGATAAAGAGAAAACAATTCTCAGAGCATACGGAGCATGGGGAATGAAAAAGATGTACGGCAGGGAATACGAAGGCATTATCCGCACCACTTATGTAATCGATGAAAAAGGGGTGATTGAAAAGGTCTTTACCAAAGTCGACACGAAGAACCATTCACAGCAGATCCTGGATGAGATGGGATTATAAACAAAGGAGGAAATTATGTCAGAAGTAAACAAAGAAAAAGTTAAAGCCCTTCAGCTTACATTGGATAAGCTGGAAAAAGCTTATGGCAAAGGAACCATCATGCGCCTTGGCGAAAATGCCATTGAAGCTGTGGAAGTGATCTCAACAGGATCTATCGGGCTGGATATTGCACTTGGCGTCGGCGGATTGCCCAAAGGAAGGGTGATCGAGATCTATGGCCCCGAATCATCAGGGAAAACCACACTGGCGCTTCATGCCATTGCGGAAGCCCAGAAAGCTGGCGGTATTGCGGCATTCATTGATGCGGAACATGCGTTTGACAGGTTCTACGCCCAGAAGCTGGGTGTGGATGTTGAGAATCTCCTGGTTTCTCAACCCGATAACGGTGAACAGGCCCTCGAGATTACCGAGAACCTCATTCGCTCCGGGGCTATCGATATTATAGTGATAGACTCAGTTGCAGCTCTGACTCCAAAGAGTGAGATCGAAGGGGAAATGGGTGATTCAAAGATGGGACTGCAGGCAAGGCTCATGTCGCAAGCCTTAAGGAAGCTTACATCCACGATCAGCAAAACCCAGACCTGCTGTATCTTCATCAACCAGCTTCGGGAAAAGATCGGAGTGATGTTTGGAAATCCTGAGACTACCACGGGTGGAAATGCGCTGAAATTCTATGCTTCCGTGAGGCTCGACATCCGCAAACAAACACAATTGAAAGATGGTGAGGAAGCCATCGGAAACAGGGTCAGGGTTAAAGTCGTGAAGAACAAGGTTGCCCCTCCGTTCAGAAAAGCTGAATTCGACATCATTTTCGGGGAAGGTATTTCCAAAGCTTATGAAATTCTTGACCTTGCAACGGAAAATAATATCATTAAGAAAAGTGGTTCCTGGTTCAGTTACGGGGATACAAAACTCGGACAGGGGAGGGATGCGGTTAAAAAACTTATTCAGGATAATCCCGAGCTGATGGATGAGATGGAAGGCAAGATCAAAGAATTACTTAATACCCACAAATAGCATGAGAATTTCAGCCTTTTTAGCTGTTTGTATACTTTTCATCCTCAGCATAGGGTGTAACCGGGAAACGGGTAAGTTTGGCAGGTTAAGCATGGAGGATTCACTCCGTATGGAAGTGGATAAAGTCAGCAAGGAGATTGGCAAACGGGATAAGGATGCCAATCTCTACCTGCAGCGTGCAAAGCTGTATATCGGGCTTAAAGAGATCAACCAGGCACTGAATGATATGAATAAAGCGCTTCAGATAGATCCTAAAAAGGCCGAGTATTATATTACTCTCTCTGATATCTACCTCCTCTCGGGCCAGCCACTGAATTGCGAGGAATCCCTGAAAAAGGCGATCTCGGTAGATCCGAAAAACATCAGTGCAAACCTGAAGCTTGCTAACCTTTACCTGATTTTAAAAGATTATAAAAAGGTGGAGGAGTATGTAAGGGATATACTCACTGAGGACAAAACCAATGCCCCGGCCCGGTTAACAAGGGCGATGGCCTCTTTAGAAACTGGGGATACTGCTCGTGCAGTAGGTGACCTCATGGAGGCAGTGAGGCTTAACCAGTCTTACTTCGAAGCATACATGCTCCTTGGCGAGCTTTTTGCCACGCGCAAGGATCCTTTAGCTGCAGGGTATTATAATAATGCCCTGAGGATAAAGCCAAACAGCGTTGAAGCATTGTATAACCTCGGCATGTTTTACCAGGAAAGCGGTCAGTTGCCGAAGGCAATAGGCACCTATGAGATCTTGTGCAGGGTAGATTCCACTTTCAGAGATGCACCGTATAACATAGGGTATATCAACCTGGTTTATCTTCAGGATTATAATAAGGCTGCTGAATATTTTACAAAAGCTATTAAGAGGGATTCACTGCATGCTGAATCATGGTATAACCGAGGATTAAGTTATGAGCAGCTAAAGGAATACAAGAAGGCCCGGGAAGATTATCAGAAAACATTAAAACTGGTTGTCAACTATAACAAAGCCATCGAAGGACTTAACAGGCTGGATAAAGTAATGAGGAAATAAATCTGAATGGAATATGAAAGAGGTCAAGGATGCAATAGTTTATTAACTCGCAGCCACTTCGGCCTTCAAGGCTTTCAGTTCCTCAATCAATTTAAGGCAGGCGTTGTTCAGATCATCGAAAATGGTTTGCAATCCGGCCGACTGTTGGGTCTTTGCCATTTCATCAAGCTTTCGTGACAATTCAATGGTTAAAGGATCCTGGAAATTGGCAACAACGCCTTTAATGCTGTGCGCATTGAATTTAAGCGATGCGAAATCCTTTTCGTTGATACTTTTCTGAAGTTTTTCGACACGTTCAGGATATTCGCTGAAAAAAATATCAATGATCTCGATAATGGTCTCCTTATCGAAATACTGGAAATTCTGGTTTAGTTTTTGCCTGTCAATCATAATTCATCCTTTGATACAAACTTACATAATAAATACTTTTTTCCAAAATAATTTATTGTGACAATGAGACAACTGACGGTGTCAGCGGGTTGTAATCATGCATGTGAAGATCGGGCGTTTCAGAAAAATTCATCTGCAGCCAGGGCACTCCAACATCGGGTGTTGGATAAAAGATTGCACTGAAAAGAAAAGTCGGAAAAATCAGGTTGTCATTCTTGATCAGGAGTCCAACACCCACACCCGCGTAAAACTTGTTTTCAAAAAGCCTTGAGAACCCGTCACTTTTAAATCCGCCTGAAAACATTCCTGTTAGTGCAAACCTGAAACCATAGAAATACCAGGGAGTGAATGCAACGGTTGAGAAATACCAGGCCAGGGAATTAACCCCCTGGAAAACTGTATCTGAACTGTAACTGGTTACCCGCATGTCCTGGTTTATATATGAATAATCATTGTTATTGGGCCTTCTGAGGAAACCCTGCCTGAAGGTGGTGAACATATAGGTTCTGAACTTATACTTCTTATTCGGAGTAAAGTAGAGATAGCTCATATAATTGAGCTTTGCTATCAGGGTTCCGTCTTCAATCGTTCTGTGGTTGAAAAAAAAGCCGATATTGAGCTGGCCCTGGAGGTATCCGAATTTTTTGATGAAATTTCCCTGGGCATAATTGAAACCCATGTACAAACGAGTGTAAAAATTGGTGTACTGCGGACCAAAAACCAGCTGAACCAGTCTTCCGTATGGAATATTCTCGATCTTACCGAAGTTCAGGAAGTAATCGATGAGATAATAGTTGTTTCGTGAGAATGCGACGCTGGCCAGGAACTGACTTACATCATAATAGGACCTGTTGGAATCTATCCTGATGCCGGGCCGTTGCATGAAGGTCGTGGACTGGAATATTGCCGAAGTAATAAAGCGGGTAGGTATCTTGTATTCGGAGATCTGGTAGGCCCGCCCCAGCCATATATATCCTGAACTGGCCGATGCATACTGATTATATGCATCACTGACGTAATATGCATTCCTTGCATACTGGTATGACACCCCCCCCGCATACTTCGTACGGTTTGTTACAAAGGGGCGGTCAAGCCATATGCCAAAATTGATCTGGTTGATATCGTCTTTGTAATAATTAAGTGTGGCATCGGTGAAGGTCCCCATTATATTTGTATAGGTATAGGCAAATCCATCGAAACGTGCAAAAGGTGCGCGCTGTGGAGCAAACGAAAAATTAAGCGAAAGCCTGTCTCCGAGGCCGACGAAGTTAGCGTCAAATAACCTGATAGCAACTTTCGAGGTAGTCAGAGAAGGCACAATAACTCCAATGGACCAGACGTCCTTTGTGATCACAAAAACATCGACAGAATCCTGGTCTTTTACAGGATCAACTACAACCCTGGCGTCGTCAATATAACTCAGGTCCTTCAGAATTCGCTGCTGGTCGGCCATAACATACGGGTCGAGAGCCTGACCTTCCCTGATCAGGATCATTTTCCTGATTACCGCGGGTGCCGAACGAATGTGCACCACGTTGAGAAACTTGCCAAAGCTTGTCGCCACGTCCCTGGCTGTATCCATAACGGTGGGACCGAAGGGATCCAGTGTAACAACATGGATCGTTCTGATAATCTTTCCCTCAAATTCTTTATAGGGGTTTTCACTGGCTATATTCTGCACCGAGTCGGGAAGTGTGTTCATCTGCGGTGATACAAAAGCAAGGCTATACAGAAGCTTGGTGAATTTGTGGCGGTTAAATCGCTGAAATACCGAATCGTAAAAAGATTTGGCTCGAATTGATGATTTCTTGAACTGCATCAGGCTATCATCCTTGGGGGCAAGAATTGAAATCTCCTTTTCGGGAAGTTGCGCCCTGAGACCATGAAAGGGAAGACTGAAAAGCAAAACGAGGGACAGAATAAAAGTGGTCAACCCATACCTGTCCATGGTTCTCATCGCTGTACTGCCAGCTTTATTTTAAATTCAGTGAGTTAATGATACCCTGGAGTTTTGCATTCAGCTTCTTCTCAGTCTCAGCAAACGCAGAAATATCAGCAAGAGTTTCACGTACACCAAAATACAATTTGATTTTAGGTTCAGTTCCTGAAGGCCTGATGCTTACAACACTTCCGTCTCCAGTGAAAAACTGCAGTACATTCGACTGAGGGAGAAGTATCCTGCTCTCCCGGCCGGTAAGGAGGTCTTTTTCGGTGAGGCTGTCATAGTCTTTGATCCTCAACACCTTGCTGCCATTGATCTCTTTGGGTGGATTGGCACGGTAATCAATCATCATTTGCCTGATTTCCTGTGCGCCGCTCTGTCCTTTGCGGGTTACCGACAGAAGGGATTCCTTGTAAAAACCATACTTACAGTAGATCTCAAGTAGAAGACCGTAGAGGGTCTTTCCTTTAGAAACCGCCCATGCAAGTGTTTCTGCAATAAGAGCACAGGCTCCAACTGCATCCTTGTCACGAACAAAATCCCCGGCAAGGTAACCGTAGCTTTCTTCACCTCCTATGATGAACTCCTCCAGTCCTTGTGTGCGCCTAATAACGTCAGCAATATACTTGAAACCGGTCAGAACATCATAGTATTTGAGATTGAATGAAACTGCAATTTCCTTCAGAAGCTCAGTTGTCACAATGGTTTTAACAATGAACTGTTTGCCGTTCAGCCTTCCCTGCTCTTTCCAGCGGGTAATTACATAATAAAAGAGTAAGGCAGCAGTCTGGTTGCCGTTCAGGAGGATCATCCGCTTATTGTTGTCGCGTACTGCGATGCCTACACGGTCTGCATCCGGATCAGTAGCCATAACAAGGTCGGCATTCAGATGTTCGGCCAGTTGTATCCCCATGTCAAGGGCAGAATGTTCTTCAGGATTAGGACTCTTGAGCGTAGGGAAATTGCCATCGGCGATCATCTGCTCAGGTACCGGGTGGATGTTCTCAAAGCCATAACGCTTCAGAATCTCCGGTACCAGGGTGCGCCCTGTCCCGTGAAGCGGAGTATAAACTATCTTTAAGTCTTTATGACTGCGGATGACGTCCGGGGAAAGCGAAAGTGTAATGAGTTTGCCAAGGTAAGCTTCATCAATTTCCTTGCCGATTGAGATGATGTTCTGGCTGTTACCATGCCACTTCACCTGGTCTATCGATGATATCTTCTCGACTTCTTTAATGACATTTTCATCATGCGGGGCGATGAACTGGGCCCCGTCGTCCCAGTAAGCTTTATATCCATTATATTCTTTGGGGTTGTGTGAAGCAGTGATCATTACTCCGCTCTGGCAGCCAAGTTCCCTCACAGCAAATGACAGCTCAGGCGTAGGTCTCAGATCTTCGAACAGATAAACGATAAAGCCGTTGGCCGCTAATACCTCAGCCGTGATCTGAGCAAAGAACCTGCTGTTATTCCGGCTGTCATGAGCAACAGCCATCTTGTGCTCAATCATGGGGAACATCTGCTTCACATAATTGGCCAGACCCTGCGTGGCCATGCCAACAGTATATTTATTCATTCGGTTAGTCCCGTCACCCATTACTCCGCGGAGTCCGCCTGTCCCGAATTCAAGGATACGGTAAAAGGAATCGGTGACTTCTGCCGGATTCTTTTCAATCATTTCCTTTACCCTGGCTTTGGTAGCTTCATCGAAGTTGCCTGAGGTCCAGGATTGAGCTTTTTCTAATACGCTTGAGTCCATATGTATGAATTACGAATTACGAATAACGAATGACGAATTCTTTGTTACCCTGTTACTCTGTTACCCTGTTACCCTGTTACCCTCTTTATACATTCCCCGACACTATCCTTCCAGTAAGGAATAGGAATTCCGAATCTTTCCTTGAACTTCGCCTTGTTCAGCACCGAGTAAAACGGACGGGTTGCGGGAAGCGGATAATCCTTTGTTTCGATAGGGTTAATAATACATTTGATACCTGAGAATTCTATAATGGTTTTAGCGAAATCATACCATGAGGCTACTCCTTCATTGGCATAGTGGAAAATCTCGATCCCCTCATGGCCTTTAAGTTTCGGAATGATCTCCAGGATAGCTGCTGCCAGGTCCTTAGCGTAGGTCGGGCATCCGATCTGGTCAAATACAACGTTGAGATTCCCTCTTTCTTTCCCATATTTAAGAATGGTTTTCACGAAGTTGTTCCCAAACGCTGAGTAGAGCCATGAAGTTCTAAGGATGATTCCGTTTTTGCAACTGCTTAACATTTGTGTCTCACCTGAATATTTGGATTTAGCATAACTTGAAACCGGTGCCGGCGTATCGGTTTCAACATAAGGCCGATAACCCTTGCCGCTGAATATGTAGTCGGTTGAGATGTGAATGAGCAGGGCGTCGAATTCCCCGCAGGCGTTTGACAGGTTTCTTACAGCCAGGGCATTGATCTTCAGTGCCTGGTCGGGCTCCTGTTCTGCCTTGTCAACGGCTGTATAAGCGGCGCAGTTCACCACGAAATCCGGTCTCAGGGAATCAATAAATGCAGAAACAGCCTGCATATCGGTGATGTCGAGTTCATTCACATCGGTGAAGATAAACTCAAACAAAGGGAACAAGGTTGAAAGTAGTTTCAACTCATTCCCAAGTTGTCCGTTAGCGCCTGTGATCAGGATTTTCATAAGGATATCTTTAATTTACATAACACGTATCGCGTACCATGTAACACGTTTACTATACTATTGTTTTAAAAAACTCTATTGTCTTTTTCAAACCTTCTTCCAGCGATATAGTGGGTTCCCAGCCGAGTTCCTTTTTTGCAATACTGATGTCAGGTTTTCTCTGCAAAGGGTCGTCGGCAGGAAGGGGCATGTATATAAGCTTTGATTTCGATCCGGTGAGTTTAAGCACCTTTTCGGCCAGTTCAATCATGGTAAATTCACCGGGGTTCCCAATGTTTACCGGGCCTGTAAACTCTTCCCTGGAATTCATCAGCCTTACCATGCCTTCGAGGAGATCATCCACATAGCAAAAAGAACGGGTTTGTGTTCCTTCTCCGTAAATTGTAATGTCTTCTCCTTTCAGGGCCTGAACGATGAAGTTGGATACCACCCTTCCGTCGTTCGGATGCATCCTGGGGCCGTAAGTGTTGAAGATCCTGATAATTTTGATCCTTACATTGTTTTGCTTGTGGTAGTTTACAAACAAGGTTTCAGCGACACGCTTTCCTTCATCATAGCAGGAGCGGGGGCCTATGGGATTCACATGGCCCCAGTAGCTTTCAGTCTGGGGATGGATCTCGGGATCGCCGTAAACCTCGCTGGTGCTGGCCTGCAGGACTTTTGCGCGTATCCGTTTTGCCAGGCCCAGCATATTGATGGCACCCATCACAGAGGTTTTGACTGTTTTAATGGGGTTATACTGGTAATGTACCGGGGATGCCGGACAGGCGAGGTTGTAGATCTCATCCACCTCGATGAAGAAGGGCATAGTTACATCATGCCTTATTAGCTCGAAGAAGGGGTTTTTAAGGAGGTGTACCACATTCTGTTTCTGTCCTGTAAAATAATTGTCAAGACAAACTACTTCATGCCCCTGGTTCAGCAGTTTCTCACAAAGGTGGGATCCAAGGAACCCGGCACCTCCTGTAACAAGAACTTTCTTTTTTATCATACCTCAGGATTTAAAAGAAAAGACCTAACAGCCGGGATGCAACTGTCAGGTCTTTCCGCTTTCATGTTAATTACTTGCTTGTATTAACTCCGATGCAGAAATAATCAAAGTCCTTCTTTTTGATCTCCTGCAGGTCATAAATATTACGTCCGTCAAAGATAACAGCCGTTTTGAGCAGTTTTCTCATGACGTTGAAGTTGGGGAATTTGAATTCCGGCCATTCGGTGATCATCAGCAGGCAGTCGGCATCAATAAGAGCATCATACTGGTCGGCAGCATATTCAATTTTGTCGCCAAGTATCCTCTCGGTTTCATGCATTGCTACAGGGTCATAGGCCTTAACTTTTGCACCGGCGTCGAGAAGTTTTTTTATAATTACCAGCGATGGAGCCTCACGCATATCATCTGTCTGGGGCTTGAAAGAAAGCCCCCAGAGTCCGACAGTTTTGCCTTTGAGATCCCCGTTGAAGTATTTGTTTATTTTATTGAACATGACCGACTTCTGATCGTCGTTCACAGCTTCTACAGCTTTAAGAACCCTCAGGGAATAATGGAAATCATCGGCTGTATGAATAAGTGCCTTGACATCTTTCGGGAAGCAGCTTCCGCCGTAACCGGCACCAGGGTATATGAATTTGGTACCTATCCTGGAATCGGATCCGATACCCTTTCTGACCATGTTAATGTCGGCACCAACTATTTCACAGAGGTTTGCAATGTCGTTCATGAAACTGATCTTTGTTGCCAGCATTGAATTAGCGGCATACTTTGTCATTTCAGCTGATACTATATCCATGAAGATGACTGGGTGGCCGTTCAGTGTGAAGGGTTTGTACAAGGCTTTCATCAGTTCTTCAGCCCTCGGTGAGTCACATCCTACAACGATCCTGTCGGGTTTAAGGAAGTCGTCGACAGCTGCACCTTCCTTCAGAAACTCCGGGTTCGAAGCTACATCAAACTCTATATTGACGCCTCTTTTCTCAAGTTCTTCCCTGAGAGCTTTCCTGACCTTTTCGGCAGTTCCGACTGGAACAGTGCTTTTGGTAACGATCAGGAGGTAATCGTTCATGTATTTCCCACAGTCACGAGCTACAGAAATAACATACTGAAGGTCAGCACTTCCATCTTCATCTGGGGGGGTGCCAACAGCGCTGAAAATCACTTCACAATCAACAAGAGCATCCTTGAGGCTGGTGGTGAAAGTAAGCCTGCCTTTTTTCATATTGCGGTGAACCATTTCTTCAAGCCCCGGTTCATAAATCGGGATGATCCCCTGGTTAAGGTTGTCGATCTTTTTCTTGTCAATGTCAACACAGGTGACTTCAATACCGACTTCGGCAAAACATGTCCCGGTAACAAGGCCTACGTAACCGGATCCAACGATAGCAACTTTCATAGGTAAAGGGTTTTAGGTTTGGATTGTGGATTATTGTCAAACAAATGTAAAGATAAAATAAAAAACCAAAATAATTCAAAATAAAAATGTGTCCCCCCAATCCCCAATCCCCAATCCCTAATCCCTAATCCCCAATCCCCATTCATATCTGCAGCCTGGTTTGTATTTCCTCGACATCCTTTTTCAGTTTTTTTACGTTTTCAATCAGTATTTTATTTTCATTCTCCTGGTTATCAGGAATTTCAGGGCTGATATAATGAACGAACTGCCAGATCTCCCTGATCTGGTTTACCGGAAGGTCATAAGGTTCGTAAACAGGGTTGAGCGAATGCAGTCTCAGGCTGCCCGATTCCTTCAGCTTGTTTTCTGCAACTTTAAACACAATCCCCTCATCCGCAGTCAGTATAATAAAGGCATCCTTGTCTTTGATGGAGTTCCAGTCCTGGAGGAACATTCCTGTAACGTAAGCGCCATGCGGAATGGGTAGCATGGAGTCTCCGCTCACCTGGAAGGTCCTGTATTTTTTCTGTTTCGAGAGGAATGGCAGCCTGAATGTAGGCAGTATACTTATGTATTCGGGATCGGCAAACCCGGTTGCATACCCGGCCTTGGCTTTTTCATTCACCAACTCGATGTTCTCCTCATTGTCGTTGCCGACCGTAGTGGTGAGTATCCTGAGGTTCGAGCCTTTGATAAACACATCGTAACCCCGTTCCAGCTGTCGCACCTGGCTCTCAGGAAGGCTGCAGAGGTCAGCTTTGATGAGGGTGTCAATGGCGACGTTGAAATATTTCGACATGGCGATCAGGGCATCGAAACCCGGTTGGGCAACGCCGTTTTCGTAACCGCTCAGGGTTGAGCGTTTCATGTTGAGAGTGTCTGCGACATCGTCCTGGGTCACACCCCGGCGCTTGCGCAAAAATTTGATGTTCGAATTGAAAAACATGGTAAAGAAATTTGGTACTGCAAATATAAATGATTATATTGTAACCACAAAAATGATTAAAAAATGATCAAAATAGCAAAATAGCGAAATAGCGAAATAGCGAAATAGCGAAATAGCGAAATAGCGAAATAGCGAAATGGCGAAATGGCGAAATAGCGAAATGGCGAAATAGCGAAATGGCGAAATAGCGAAAAAAATTATGAGACATCAGGTATCACTTTTTTATCAGAGGCGGATTAATATGGAAAAGAAAATATGGAGAAGTATGATGTTACTGAATTTAATCAAAAGATAAGACTAAGGTCAAAGATGCTGGCTGTTAATGTATATAAGTTGTTGTATGATATTAAGCTGAATGACCTGAGCAGGGTACCTGTCAAGCAGCTGATGAGAAGTGTTACGTCTGTTGCCGCCAATTTCAGTTCTGCCACCCGTGGACGATCTGAAGCTGAGTTTTATTCCAAGATATGCATCGTCACAGAGGAGTGTGACGAATGCTTGTTCTGGATCGACTTTTTAACTACAACAGGCATATTGAAAAAGGAAATGATAGAAACATGTAAAGTGGAGACAGAAGAACTGCTTCGGATATTCTCGACCATCAAAAAGAAACTCAAGCAGAAACACTTTAAATAGGATTTCGCCATTTCGCTATTTCGCCATTTCGCTATTTCGCTATTTCGCTATTTCGCTATTTCGCTTTTAATATTATGATCCTCCTCTCCCGCAATATCGTCCACCTTGACCTCGACACCTTTTTTGTATCGGTGGAGAGGCTGATCAATCCGGCCCTGGTTGGGAAGCCTGTGCTTATAGGCGGGACATCCGACCGGGGGGTGGTGGCGAGTTGCAGTTACGAGGCGAGGAAGTTCGGGGTGCATTCGGCTATGCCGATGAAGATGGCACGCACGCTTTGCCGGGATGCGGTGATCGTTCGTGGCGATATGGAACTGTATTCAAAGTATTCGCATGATGTGACGGATATCATTGCCGAAAAGGCGCCTATGTATGAGAAAGCTTCTATTGACGAGCATTATATCGATGTGACGGGGATGGACCGTTTTTTCGGTACCCTTAAATGGACGCATGAGCTCAGGGAGAACATCATCCGCCATACAGGACTACCCATATCGTTCGGGCTGTCGGTGAACAAAACAGTTTCGAAGATCGCTACAGGCGAAGCCAAACCCAATGGGGAATTGCATGTGCAGCGCGAAGCGGTAAAGCCTTTCCTGGCGCCTTTGTCGATACGCAAGATCCCGATGATAGGGGAGAAGACCTACCGCCTGCTGAGGTCCATGGGCATAGTCACCATAGATACCCTGAGCCAGATCCCCGTGGAGATGATGGAAAGGGTGATGGGAAAGAACGGGATCATGATATGGGAGAAGGCCAACGGCCAGGATACCACGCCCGTGGTGCCGTATTCGGAGAGCAAATCAATCAGTACCGAAACGACTTTCGAACAGGACTCCATCGATGTGGTGAAGATGAAGGAAAAGCTGGTGAAGATGGTCGAGAAGATCGCGTTCGAGCTCAGGGACCAGCAGAAGCTGACATCCTGCGTCACCGTGAAGATCCGCTATTCGAACTTCGACACCCATACCCTTCAGAAACATGTGCCGTACACGGCCTTCGACCATATCCTGATACCCCTGGTGAAGGATCTTTTCGACCGCCTCTACCAGCGCCGCATGCTGATCCGCCTGATCGGGGTGCGCTTCAGCGGACTGGTGGCAGGCAATCCGCAGCTGAACATGTTCGAGGACAACCAGGAGATGATCAGTCTTTACCAGGCCCTTGACAAGGTGCGCAACAAGTACGGGCAGAAGATCGTGAGGAGGGGTGTGTGTACCTGAACTGCCATTCATACTACTCCCTGCGCTACGGCACGCTGTCGGTGGAAAAGCTTGTCGATGAGGCCGTGCGTTGCGGGGTGCAGGCCCTGGCGCTTACCGATATCAATAATTCGACGGGTGTCATGGAGTTCATCCAGGTATGTACCGACAAAGGGGTGAAGCCCATAGCAGGGATAGAGTTCAGGAGGGACGATGAGTTGCTGTATGTGGGGCTTGCAAGGAATAACGAAGGTTTCAGGGAACTGAACGAATTCCTGAGCCGGCACAATATCCGGAAGCAGCCTTTGCCCGATAAGCCTGAGGTGATGGAGAATGTGTATTGGGTGTTGCCCCTTGGAAATGGTGAGATGGTGAGATGGCGAAATTGTGAGTCAGAAAAAAAGCAAAAAACTCATGATCTCACGCTCTCATGCTCTCACGATCTTTCCTTAACTCACCAACTCACCAACTCACAATTTCACAATTTCACAATTTCACCAACTCACAATTTCACAATTTCACCATCTCACCATCTCATTGGCATTCGCCCCTCCGAAATGAACAGGCTCATACTCTCCAGGTCCCGCCATCTCATGGACCGCATGGTGATCTTTTCACCGGTAACCCTGCTGGATGAGAAGAGTTACGAACTTCACAGGAACTTCAGGGCTGTGGATAAGAATGTGCTGCTGAGCCGGCTGGAACCGGGACAGCTGGCTTCCCCCTCGGAAGTGATGCTGCCCATAGACGATCTGCTCGAACCTTACCGGGAATTCCCTGGCATCATCTGCAATACCGAAAAACTCATCGAGGACTGCAGCATAGGCTTCGACTTCAGGGAGTGCAAGAACAAGAGAAGTTTTACGGGTAATGTGTATGATGACCATGTATTGCTTGAAAAGCTGGCGCTCGACGGACTGCAGTACCGTTACGGCAGGGGGAACACCGAGGCCCTGAATCGCATCAAACATGAACTGGGCATCATTTCGAAAATGGGCTTTGCTGCCTATTTTCTCATCGCCTGGGACATAATCCGCTATTCGATGTCGAGGGGATTTTATCATGTTGGCCGGGGGAGCGGAGCCAACAGCATAGTTGCTTTCTGCTTGAAAATCACAGATGTTGACCCCATTGATCTCGACCTTTACTTTGAGCGGTTCATCAACCCCAAACGGACCTCTCCACCCGACTTCGACATCGACTATTCCTGGAAGGAAAGGGATGAGGTGCTCGATTATATTTTCAAACGCTACGGCCACGAGCATACTGCCTTGCTTGGAGCCATGTCGACTTTCCGCGACCGCTCCATTATCCGCGAGCTGGGAAAGGTTCACGGGCTTCCGAAGCAGGAAATAGACCTTTTCATCAAGCATCCCGAAGATGCTATCAACAATAACCATATCATAAAGAAGATCAGTGAGCTGGGTGAGATGATGGCCGATTTTCCGAATATGAGGACCATACATGCTGGAGGCGTGCTGGTCTCCGAACAGCCAATTACCTGTTTCACAGCTCTTGACATGCCACCCAAAGGCTTTCCCACGACGCAATGGGATATGTATGTGGCCGAAGACATCGGTTTCGAGAAGCTGGATATCCTGAGCCAGAGAGGTATTGGGCATATCTACGAAACTGCGGCAATTGTGCGGAAGAACCAGGGACTGAGCGTGGATGTTCATAAGATCAATGATTTCAAGGCGGATGAGGAAGTGAAAAAACTCCTGAGGGTGGGGAAGACCATCGGGTGTTTCTACGTGGAAAGTCCGGCAATGAGAGGATTGCTTAAGAAACTGCATTGCGACAACTACCGCAGCCTTGTGGCAGCAAGCTCTATCATCAGGCCGGGAGTGGCACGCTCGGGGATGATGAAGGAGTATATTTTCAGGTTCCATAACCCTGATAAATTCAACTACCTGCACCCCATCATGGAGGAACAGCTTAAAGAGACTTACGGGGTAATGGTGTACCAGGAGGATGTGCTGAAGATTTGCCACCATTTTGCCGGCCTCGACCTGGCCGATGCCGATGTGCTGAGACGGGCGATGAGCGGGAAGTACCGGTCGAAAAAGGAGCTGCAGAGGATCGTCGACAAGTTCTTCGAAAACTGCCGGAAGTTCGGCTACCCCGAAGAGGTTACGAAGGAAGTATGGAGGCAGATCGAATCCTTTGCAGGCTATTCATTCTCAAAGGCTCATTCAGCTTCCTATGCGGTTGAAAGCTACCAGAGCCTTTTCCTCAAGGCACATTACCCGCTTGAATTCATGGTAGGGGTTATCAATAATTTCGGTGGATTTTATCCCTCCTGGGTGTATTTCAACGAACTGAAGAACTGGGGGGCGAAGATCCATCCGCCCTGTGTAAACCGGGGGGAGTACAAGACCTGCATCAGGGGTGATGATGTGTATGTGGGTTTCGTCCATATCAACGGCCTTGAAACGGAGGTGGGGAAGGCCATAAGTGAATTGCGAAGCAATCGTGAGCACGCAAATGAAGCAAAAGATTGGTGCGAACAATTAAGAATATCGAATGTCGAATATCGAATGTCGAATGATCCTGCATCCTGCATCCCGCATCCTGCATCGCGCATCGCGCATCCCGCATCCGGCACCCCGCACCCCTCATCCTGCATCCGGCATCCTGCATCCTGCATCCTGCATCCTGCATCCAGAGGCGAGTACCGTGACCTGGCCGATTTCATCGAGCGGGTGCAGCCTCCGCTGGAACAGCTCATCATCCTGATCCGTGCCGGGGCTTTCCGTTTCACAGGCAAGGCCAAGGCGCTGCTGCTGTGGGAAGCACATATGTTGCTTGGGAAACAGATGAAGGGATCCAATCATCCTGCACCCCGTGAGCCGGAGGCTCCCGCCCTGGGCCGGCGCGGCTGGAACAAGGAGCAATCCCTGGCTGCCGATCATGCAGCGGCCTGGTCGGGGCGGCTTGCTGAACGCAAAGATGCGGGTATGCCGGCGCCAGACCCGACTCTCTTCCAGGCGCAGCCTAAGAAATTTGAACTCCCTGCACTCGCACAAAGCATACTGGAAGAGGTTTACGACGAAATCGAACTTCTCGGATGGCCTGTTTCAAACTCATATTTTGAACTGCTTGAAACTTCGTTCAGGGGAGAGATACTGGCCGGTGGAATGATGGGTAAACTGGGTAAGAAGGTGAGGATGCTGGGACTGCTGGTCACCATCAAATATGTTCGCACAGTACGAAAGGAATGGATGCACTTCGGCACCTTTATCGATTTCGAAGGACAATTCTTCGACACCGTGCATTTCCCCAAGGCAGTAGAAAAATACCCCTTCCGGGGGGAAGGGGTATATCTTATCATGGGTAAGATCGTCGAGGAGTTTGGCTTTCCCACACTCGAAGTGGAAAAGCTGGCTAAAATGCCGCTGAGGAAAGACCCGAGAGCTTAACGCATAGTATTGAACTGAATGACGCGGCGGGCTTTCAGCATACAGGTAAAGTAATAACTGTTCGCATCAATAGGTCTAACCTGTATTCCCTGAGGTATGTTCGCATTATTCAAATCCTTGATGATCCCATCATAGGCATCGATCACAAGATAGTAATTGTCGGAAGGTTTGGTCTTGCCAATCCAGATTGCAACATGATAAGGCTGAGTTGAACCCTGAGCCTGGGAGCAATAGATCAAATCCCCGATCTGCAATTTTTTCACAAGTGTGTCAAACGATGCAGGCTTTTGAATATCAACAATGCTGATTACGGGAATTTCTCCATACCCGTTAACTTCTTTCTGAACATACTGGCTGTCAAGCCTGGCATCCAGATGATACCCCAGTCCGTAGTTGTATAACCATCTTGTGAAATTGGAAGCATCTATCCCTTTGCTGTTGTGTCCCAGGCTGACTTTGTTGATGGTATCCCAGGGCCAGCTTGAAGGAGGATTGAACTGCAGCAGGTGATGGTACTGGAAATATGAGCCTATGTACCGCTGGGCTACATAAATAATCCTCTGTTGCTGCCACCTTAGATTGTGTGGATAACCTGCCTCGCTGCCGAAATCGGAAGGCCAGGGTCCCCAGGTTATTTCCCTGCGGTTATCAATATAATATTGGTTGTTGATATTATACCATTGTGTGGTGTCCATGGTTGAGGGATTGATCAGGTCCCTCTGTGCGAAATCGGCTCCAAGGTCGGTGAAAGTAAACAGGGAATCCAGCTTATAGGGAGAAACATAAGGGCCGGGTGTGCTGCCCGAGTCATCACTTGATTTTTTGCATGCTGTGAAAATCGCAATTCCAGATAAAATTGCAACAAATGCCAAGGTTCTAAGTTTCATAAATTTCGACATGTCAGATTAATGTTAAAGTTATTTGCTAAATCAAGGTTTTATACCTGTAATGTATTGGTTTCCCGACGACGGACTGATCGTTTTAATGTCTGCGAGACCGGCTTCCTGCATCCATCCCCGGATCTCATCCAGGGTGTATGCATCCCCTTTCCTGGTACCAACCAGCATATTGATGGCGAACATAGCTCCTATGAAGGGTTCAGTCCTGTCGTCATTCAGCAAATGGTCCATAATAACAAGAGTACCGCCGGTAGAAAGAGCTTCCACACCTTTCTTTATAATAAGCTTATTCTCATCCGGAGAATTGATATGAATGATAGCGAACATCAATACAAGATCAAATGCCTGACCAAAGTTATCAGACAGGTAATCACCGGACATGATTGCCACATTGCTGCCAAGATTATACCTGTCGATATATTTTTGTGTGATCGGGACTACAGAAGGAAGATCAAATATAACTCCCTTTATAGAGGGCCTTTTTTCAATAAGTCCAAAGGTAAAGGCCCCGGAACCTCCGCCAATATCAAGGCTTCGCTTAATGTTGGTCAAATCTATAAGGCCTGCAAATTCTTTTCCCTGTGCCACTCCGCGGGCGTGCATTGCGGCAATGAACATTTCAAACCAGTCGCTGTTCCTGTCATTAAAATTATCTTCAATATCAATTGCGGATCCCTTCTTTATGACCTGTGTAAGTGTATCCCACCTCCTCCAAAGGTCAGCTGTATGAGGAAGCCCTCCGAGGAAGGCAGGGGATGAGGAAACCAGGTGCCGGGCTGCAAATGCTGAGTTACAGAACAAGCCATGCTGCTTGTCGAGAAGACCGGCACCGGCAAGGACGTTCATCAGGCGGTCTGTTGCTCTTTTGTCGGCATTTATCAGGGAGGCAGTGTTGGCCGAGGAGCACGACTTCCCATCGAGGGTGTCGAATATTCTCAGTTCAACGGCTGTGAGGATGATCCGGCTCAGCCGGAACCCGTTCACAACCTCCATAAGTTCCGAAGTTGTTTCGATTTTTTTCATTTCAGACCAAGAGTTGTAACCCCCTGTTCATAAACAATGTCAACAGGAATATTTGCGGAACGCAAACGGGCAAGATCTCCTGCAAGTTGCTCATTGATCTTTCCGTTGGCTGCAAGATACTGCTTGGCTCCCTCATAATTTCCGTCACCTTCGAAAATCAGGACTTTGGCAGCCCAGTCGTAAACTGCAGTTTTGATCTTTTCCATATTGACTTTGTATGTGCCATTCGCTGAACGTTGAAATGCTCCGTTTGATTCAAAAAAATTGAAGCACATCATGTTGGCTTTGCCATGGGCGCTGGCAGCTCCAAACCTGACTG
>SESA01000478.1_pt1 | contig 25798 bp, 15 predicted proteins | sample 3171451 | NCBI WGS metagenome assembly SESA01 (sample SAMN06051862, study PRJNA518727) | freshwater metagenome | biome: subpolar coniferous forest; feature: holomictic lake; material: water; isolation source: holomictic Lake 227, 8 m depth | place: Canada: near Kenora, Ontario | collected...
TAGCTCAGTTGGTAGAGCAGCTGATTCGTAATTAGCAGGTCGAGGGTTCAAGTCCCTTGAGTGGCTCACACATATTCAACCACTTACAGGAATGTACGAGGCCTGGCATGAAGATCTCTTGGCCAACTTAATATTTTTTTGCAATGCATTCACAGTAATAACAATTCCCATTATGAACACATATGGGGTTCCCACACTTGTGGCAGACCCAGCGAGTGTTCTCGATTTCCATAAATCGGGCTAACCCCAAGTCTCTGATTCCATTGAGATTTTCACTCATGCTCATGGAATACTTGGTTCGATAACGTTTATCCAGGTTCTTTAATCTCGTACATGGATATTTTTTACACTGGAAGCAGAACTGAGAACCTTCTGGTCGGTCAGTACAGTTCTTTATTTTGCAAATTGAGCAATGTTTAGCCCTCTGAGGAGATTCAATGTTGCAACCGACACATCTATTCCTTTTTCTTAGATAAGCCATACAGATGCCACAATTCATGCCGCAAGGGGCAATCAGGATGGAAGGGATGTTGGTGTGATTTGCTTTCATGGTATTTTCTCTGAATAAAAATCTATCAGATCACGGCAGATGGTCTTACTTCATTTTGCAGGAAATCCTTTAGATCCTGTTCGTTTCCAAATCGTAACACATCATCTTCGGTTACACGTCCGGGAGAAAGAAGAAACCCCTGAATATAATCGGTCGCTTTTATATCTTTTAAACGTCCGTTACCCCTGACTTTTAAGATATTCAGGATCTGATCTCCGGTGGTTGCGCATTGCAGCCGGCAAACAGGACATTCCCAAAAGTCCATGCTATTGGTCAGCATGACAGATTTTTTGCCTTCGGTGAGGCATTGCGGGCAATACCCGTCACTGGTCTGGCTGAACATAAAATTTATCGCGTTTGAATGTTATCCTTTTCTATGGAAAAACCCGCCTTTTTTCTCGCTTTTTTTCATCGCAAAGAATTTATCGGTCTGAGGTGGTTCGGCGTCCTTGACTTGGGTCTCAACAGATCCTTCTGCGTTTTCTTTCACTTCCTCAGGTTTTTTAGCTGCTTCCTCTGACTCCCCGCCTGCTTCTTTTGCCGTAATCTCAGTTTCCTTAAGCGTTTCTCCGTTTTCTGCTTCTTCTATCACTCCGGTGATTGTTTCAACCGGCTTCACCACCTCTTTAAACCCTATTAGTACTACCGAAACATTGTCTTTTCCTCCTGCCTGCTTTGCTTGCCCGACCAGCTGTGTGGCATCGGCATGTTGTTCAAGCAAAGACTCTATGCGATCGTCACTAAGCATATCGTTCAATCCATCAGAACAAAGGATAAAAAGATCGTCGTCAAAGACAGTTTCGCTTATCTCGGTGAAATCAATAAAAACCTCATCTCCTCCGCCGATGGAGTTGCATATCATATTTGAAGGGGCCGTCGGATCAACCATTTCGCGCATGGAATGATCGCTCGATACCTGGGAAAGTATCCCTCCCCTGAATCGGTACAAACGGCTGTCACCTGCATTATACCAAAAGATCCTGCTCTCATACACCAGCAGACCTACCAGGGTTGTCCCCATGTTCAGAAAAGCCGGGATCTCTTTCCCCTTGGAGACGATCTCCGCATGGATCATCCCAATCCATTCATTGAAAAGTGTTTTCAGTTCATCAAAGGATAATCCCCTGTTCAATCCATGAGCGAATTCATCAAGGCTCTGAACCACCAGTTCGCTGGCAAACTCCCCCCCGTTATGACCGCCCATTCCGTCAGCGACGGCAACCACTGCGGGAAATCCTTCCATGGGCTCGAGCTGCAGCTGCAATTTGTCGTCGCGGATCATTTCCCCCTGGACCAGCACCATGTCTTCGTTGTTTTCCCGAACACAACCTGTGTCACTGAATGCATCGATGGACAAAATCATAGCGATTGAAAATTACGGGTTAATCAACGGTGTTTATCAGGCATCCACAAGGAATTCCAGATCGGCGATAGTCACTTTTGTTCCCATGTACAAAGCCTGAGGTACATTGGGCTCGAGTTTTTGATTATTTACAAGGGTTCCGTTGGTTGATCCCAGGTCGGTGATAGTCCAGAAGCCCTGGGGACTCAGATCAAAACGTGCATGAGTGCCTGAAATATATCCCTGTGAGGCGAGCAATGGGGCATACGGACCGTTCTTGCGCCCGATGATGGCGCCATGCTGTGCGGCGAGCCGGATGCCCGAGCTTTTGCTAACCAATACAGGAGCTGCTGTTTTCGCTGGTTCGCTCGGCCGGCGTATGGTTCCCTCAACATTAACCTCAGCTTTCGGGGATGGAGTGGGGGTAACTGCCGGGCTTGGAGCAGGAGTAACAGCCGGGCTTGGAACAGGAGCAACTTCCGCCGCTTTTTGTTTAACAGTAATCAATACAGTACCGCATTTTGTACAACGGTTTCCTTTTCCAAACGTAGTGCATTGCGGACATATCTTTAATTCCTGTCCGCATTGGTCGCAGTAAAAGGAATCCTGTTCGATCTCCACTTTACATTTAGGACAATCTATCATCATTTCTCTCCCTTTTTACACGTTTATTTTAAGATCTTCACTGCGGATGATGACCAGCTCTTCCTTGTCAAATCCCGGCATATTGTAAATTTTCTGCAAACGGTTGCTCTGCATAGTTATCGTATGCTCGAACAATTTGCGTACATCCCTGGCATTAGCAAAATTCCGGTCCTTGTTCCGCACCATCTCGTCGAAAATTCCTGGTAATAAGCCATCCGCAGATTCATCAAGTTTCATTTTCTTCTTCTTCACCATTGACCTGAAGATTGTTGCCATCTCAACAGCTGAATAATCGGGAAAATGAATCGTGCTCTGGAAACGGGAGGGCAATCCGGGGTTTGAATCCAAAAACTTCTCCATTTCCCTGGTATACCCTGCCACAATACAGATGAACTTGCCTTTGTCGTCTTCGAGCCTCTTCAATAAGGTGTTGATGGCCTCCTGGCCGAACTCATCCTGAGATCCGCCGTTTAGATTGTATGCCTCATCGACAAAAAGCACGCCGCCAAGGGCTCTGTCGATCAACTGATTGGTTTTTATGGCAGTTTGACCTGAGAACCCTGCCACCAGACCGCTTCGGTCGGTTTCGACAAGATGTCCCCTCGATAGAATTCCGAGAGACCTGAATACCTCTGCCATGATACGTGCAACGGTGGTTTTACCCGTTCCGGGATTTCCCGAGAAGACGAAATGTGAGCTCGTGAAGGTCTTTTCTCCTCCTGCCATGGCTCTTTGTCTTTCCATATTGAGGACCGACACCAGGTTTCTCACCTCGGTCTTGACGCTCTCCAGCCCGGTAAGGGTATTGAGTTCACCTAAAACTTCACTCACATCCAGTTCCTTCGATTTTTTCACCGGAATATCATCCGGCTGAATAGTGATCAGGGCTTCATCGGTTTGTAATTCCGGTAGAAGATCCGAAAGCCGGGTCGACATGCGCTGGGTGGTCTCGTCGAATAGTTTACGCATTTCACGCGCATTTCCGAAGTTCTTGGATTTGGCTTCCAGCTTCTGGTCAATGGCTTTGCGCAATTGTTCCAGGGTTTCGGCGGGCATGACGAACTTTTTCTTTTTAACCAGGCTGATGAAGATCTCCTGCAACTCATCCGCAGTGTAATCATCAATATTCAGACGATGTGTGATCCGGCTTTCTATACCGGGGTTCACTCTCACAAACTGTTCCATCTCGGTCTGGTATCCGGCCAGGATTACCACGAACTTGCCCCGGTCGTCTTCCATCCTTTTCATCAGGGCTTCAATAGCTTCGGTACCACCCTGGTCTTTCCCTCCTCCCTCGCTTACAGGAGCCAGGGTATAGGCTTCATCAATAAAAAGGATGCCTCCCATAGCCCGGTCGCATAGCTTGTTCACCGTATCGGGTGTTTCACCCGAATACTTGCTGACGATCAGGCTGCGGTCGGCCTCTATGACTTTACTGTTAGGCAGCAGGTGAATGGCTTTAAAGATCTCTCCCAGCTTCCTGGCAATAGTGGTTTTGCCGGTCCCCGGGTTTCCCGTAAGCATCAGGTTCAGGGCAAGGATCTCTGCCCCCGACAGCCCACGCTCCATCCTCATCCTGTTAAATTCGACCTGCCGGGCCATCGCTTTGATGGCTTCTTTCACAGCTGTCATCCCCACAAATTCATCCATCTCGGCCATGATCTGGTCCAGGGTTTTTGCTTTTGCTGTTTCTTCGGCCGTGATATCGGCGAGGGTGATCACGTTAAGCATCTCAGGATTGAATTCAGGTTTCCCGAATAAAGCCGACAGCCTTTGACCCTGGCGGGCCACAGCAAGTTCAAACGCTTTCACTACCTCACGTGCATTCCCGAAGTTCTTGTCACGCGAAATATACATGCTGTCGAAAAAGTTCCTCAGGCTGGCATCTGCATCAGCATCAAGTTTCAGTTTTTTCCTGGCAGCCAGGTTTCTGAAAATTTCGGTGAGTTCATCCGGTTTATAATCCAGGAACTCGATGCTGCGGTTAAAACGGGATTGCAGTCCGGGATTGGATGCAATAAAATTATGCATCTCCTTTGTATACCCGGCCACAATGCAAATAAACTTGCCCTTATCATCAGAAAGCCTCTTGAGCAAGGTATCGATGGCTTCTTTCCCGAAAGAATCCTGGTCGCCTGTGATCAGGTTGTAAGCTTCGTCAATAAACAGCACTCCGCCCATTGCCGAATCAACCAGCTGGTTGGTTTTTATTGCAGTCTGTCCCTGGAAGCCTCCCACCATACTGCTGCGGTCGGCCTCGATCAGATGCCCCCTCGAAAGCAGTCCGAGTGATTTGAACACATCGGCCATGATCCTGGCAACGGTGGTTTTCCCCGTTCCCGGGTTCCCCGTAAAGATAAAATGCAAACCAAGCTGGGTTTTTTCTCCTCCTTTCATCTGTCGTTGTCTTTCCATATTCAGGAAAGAAACCAGGCTGCGAACCTCGTCCTTCACGTTTTGCAATCCTGTCAGCTCATTCAGGCCTTTCATGCATTCATTCAGATCCACTTCCTTAGGCTCTTCCCAGGGGATATCAGCGGCCGTAATGGTTTGCAGCATCTCGTCAGTCGGATTCAGGATCTTGTTCAAACGGGCCGAAAGTTTACCGGTCGTTTCTTCGAACAGCTTCCTCATCTCACGGGCATTGGCAAAACTTCTGTCACGGGCCTCATAGATCTTCGTAACTGCCTTTTTCAGCCTCTCTTCGGCCGCTTCTTCCAGCAGATACTTCTTCTTTTTGATCTGGACCTTATAAATCTGCAACAACTCTTCAGGAGTGTAATCCTCTATATGCAAAAACCGGTCGAAGCGGCTTTTCAATCCGTCATTCGCCGAAAGGAAATTATTCATCTCATTTTGATAACCGGCAGCGATCACCACAAATTTATCCCGGTCATCTTCCATCCTTTTCATCAGCTTCTCGATAGCCTCCTGGCCCTGCTTGTCTTTTTCCCCGGCCGCACTCTGAGGCGCCAGCGTATAGGCTTCATCAACAAACAGTATCCCTCCCATGGCTTTGTCGCAAAGCTCATCTACCAGCTTGGGAGTTTCCCCGGTAAACTGGCTCACCATTTTAGCGCGGTCCACCTCGACCACGTTGCCGTTATCCATGAACCCTATGGCTTCAAAGATCTCGCCAAGCTTGCGGGCAATTGTCGTTTTGCCAGTTCCGGGATTCCCGGTAAGAACCATATGCATTGAGGGGCGTTCAGCAGCAGCCAGCCCCCTTTCGGCTCTTTCCTGAAAGGTCTTTACTTTTTGGGCTATTTCGCGGATGGCCGATTTCACATTATCCATCCCGATGAACTCGTTGAGTTCGGCCAGGATCTGATCAAGAGTCCTTTCCTCGGGGACGTATCCTTTGATGTCTTCGGGCAGGATCGTCAGATCGCTGGTGCTGGACTTGGTCCGGTTTAGCTGTGATGTAAAGATCTCTTCTGCTTTTTCGGCTGCCAGGTGACCGTTCCCAAAGGAATCATCGCGGGTCTTAACGGCATACCTGAACTGGGCAGTAAGTTTCTTGTAAGCCTCTTCACCCAGGGTAAGACCGAAATATTTATCTCGCAGTATCTGAATACAGATCTCCCTCAGCTCTTCAAAGGTATAGTCAGGAAGGCGGAACAGGTAACGGAAACGGTTACGTACCGCGGGATTGGAAGCCAGGAAATTGTCAAATCCTCCCTCAAGGCCGGCCAGAACAACCACGGGATCATTTTCCCATCGCCCCATCTCGATAAACAACTTATCCAGTTTGTTGATGTCGTTGGAATACCCGTCGGGTAAAAGCTTTTGGGCATTGTCGATAAACAGGATACCACCTTTGGCTGCTTTAATGTTCCTGTCCCAGTCTTTGACAAAATTGTCATAATCCACTGCATCCACCATATGAATAGCCGGGGAGGTGATGATCCCGTTGGCAAAGAACAACTCCTGGAGTGTGTTTCCAAGGGTGGTTTTTCCTGTCCCGGTGTTTCCGATGATAAGTGAGTTCATGCTCAGGCGTATATTTTTTCCGCCTGCCGATGAACGCTGTTTCAGTGATTGGTAGGTGTTGATGAGCGACTGGATTTCTTTTTTCACTTCGGTCATCCCTACCAGCTTATCCATCGACTGGCCCGATGTGCCCGCCATCGACACTCCGCACCATTTACAAAATTTTGCAGTGTCGCGGTTTTGTTTGTTACAGTTTTCGCAGAGCATAATTCTATTTCTTTTGTTCTACGGCAGGTTTCACATACTGGAAGTTCGTGACCTTATTCGTTTTCAGGTTCAGGTAACTCCCGGTGATAGTATCCAGGCCGGGACTTATCCTGGCGGTGAACTTTCCGTCAAGCTTGACATCATCCACTGAACCGGTGAATTCCATAGTGTTTTCTTTGAAGTTGATAGCTCCGGTTATATTGGCTTTCACCATCTTCTTGGTCTTTATCGACATGTTTCCAAGGATGACATCCGTTGTGAATGGCTGTATAATAAAGGTAGACTGACGATTATCGAATTTTCCTTTCCAGGTCCCGGCCACCTGGGCTCTTTGCTGCCCGGTCACGGCAGGTACTGTGGTCTCAGCGGCTTCCTGGTTTACTGCCCGCCCCGACATCTTCGGATGAAAGTAAAGAAAGGCGGCGAACAACAGGATGAAAGTGACGATCCCCGGCAACATCCAGCTCAGCAATTTTTTATCCTGCCTTGAAAGTTCGGTGTTAAATGTTTCAAGAGCGTCAGATTTGCTTGATTTGAAACCAGCCTTACCGGGACGAAAAGCATGGTACAAGGGTTCGACAAGGGTAGTAGCAGGATCGGAATCGGAAAGTAATTCTTCCCTGATACCTCGGGTAGATGATCGTCCGCCGAAAGAAAGCCAGAAAATGGCTCCGGCCCCTGCTATGACCAGGACGATGGATATAATAGTCACAACGGGATAAAGCAAGGCCACGATGAAGTAAACAATATAATACAGAACAATCGCCTCGAAAAGACCTGCAAGCAGGTTCGTTACGATCCCGCCGTCCCTGTTGGCCCGCCAGGTATAAATGCCAAGTAACACACTCGCCAGCAGCCAATAGATAAAACTTACTTTCCAGAAACCTCCGGGCAGGGGATTGCCCGAAAGAGGGATCTTATAGATGATCAATGCGCCCAGCAGGGCCAGGGCAGGGATGAGCAACACTGTCCCCAGCACGATCTTCATGGTCTTAAGCCGGCCGTAATGATTCTTTACTTTTTTCTTCAAATTATACAGGATGGCCGTAGCCTCATCAAACCTGCTGACTTCCTTGCAATCTGAGTCGAACTCCTTCATCTTTTCGACATACTGCTTTGTCAGGTTCTCAAAAGCAAACTGAGGCTGCAGGTCGGCATAAGGATCTTCCTGATAGAAAACCGCAAGCCAGCTTTTCAGGCAGCTTTTCTCCATCTCTTTTTTGATCTCGTCTTTGGGAATGTCCTGCAACTCTTCCAGGCTGTAAACCGATTTATCGCTTCCTGCGAAATAATAATAGGGATCATACCCCAGCCCTTTGATGGCTTTGTACAAGGCGATCTCCTGGTTGTAAGGTCCGCATTTCTTCCGGTTGTCATCCGACTTCAAATCAAAACAATATTGAACCCATTGATCTTCTTTTTTCCATCCCTTCGATTCAAAATACCAATGAATAAGCGACTTTTCATTACCCAGGTTCTCGAGGCACTCATCCAGAAAATCATCCTTTTCATTCTCCTGGTATTTGCGGCAGGCATAATGATTGAACAGGTTTCCTGTTTCGCTCTTGGTGAAATAATACTGGTTCTCATTTTCGCCCGGCAGGTACAGATTGAATGAGACCTCAGGGTTCAGGTAGTAAAGCATGGAATACACCGTAACCGAGGTTGTAAGATCTTCGTTATCAATAATTTTTTCAATTTTCTTATAGGTATCCGGATCGTTTTGAGTGGCATACCAGGCCAGGAACCTCCCGTCGACGAATGAATTCCATCCGTCATCGGTTATATCATTCTCGCGGAAACTGACGATCACATCGTTGGCAGTCTTGCAGAGCTCATATCCCTTTTTATTTTTCTCGTTTAAAGTCTCAAGGTAAAAAGGCGTCGTTTCGTCGAGGTAGTAAATGGTTTTCCACAGGGCTACTTCCGGTTCCAGCTTCTTGAAATATCCCACGAACAGGTCGCGTTCTTTTTTGTTTCCCAGGGCCTGGAGATAAATATAGAATTCATCATCACTGTCTTTCAATGCTTTTGCATAATGGTCCCGGTTCTTAACCAGGGCCTGGGCCATCTTTTCAAAATTCTCGCACACTGAACCGTCAACCGAATGGTAAACCGCACTCTCGTCGAGCATGTAAACCGTAGCACGCAGCCCGGCTTCCTGGTTCTTAGGATAACGCTTCTCCAGGATCTCCTCGATCTCGACAGCGAGCTTGTTATTCCCACATTCTTCCAGCCAGCGGGTAACCCGTTTGCTATACAGGTACTTAATGGCCAGCTGCTGGTTTTTATCGAATAGTTTAGCCAGTTCCAGGGGATTATTGGCGATCAGGTTAAGGTCGGCATCAAAGACAAAAGGCTTGTAGCGGGCAGCGGTATTTTTCGCCACGGCAACCGCTTCTCCTTTATGCCAGCGCTGGACTTCATCAAATCCCCAGCGTTTTGCCGGATCAACAATTGTAAGGCCCTGCATCAGTGACAGAACGTCGGACGGAGCATCCAGTGGATATGGAAGTTCCCCGTTACGTTTCATTCTCAGCATGCGTCTCTCGTTATCCTTGAACGGATTGCAGCCCAGCCAGATGTACATCAGAAGTATGCCCAGGGAATAAAAATCGACCTTGCCGTCGATTTCGACTTTGTCGTCAATCGTCTCATAAAGCTCAGGTGCGGCATAGATAGGTGTACGGGCCTGCTGGGTCTGGTGCATGAGCTCATCTTCGGCACAAAGCGAGGCAATCCCGAAATCACCAAGTACCAGCTGCTTATGCTGCTTTTCACGGAAGAAAAAATTCCCCGGTTTAATATCTTTATGGATGATACGGTTATTATGGCAGAAAGCCAGGGCATTGGCAGCCTGCAAGGCGATATCCTTCAGTTTGCCGGCATCTTTCACGAAAAACACCTCGTCAAGAGTTCCGCCTTCAAGGAATTCCATCAGTTCGAAGGAGCGTTTACTTCCCTGGGGACTGGTCCATACACCGTATTCGAATAACCTGATGATACCCGGGAAATCAAAGGATTTCAGGATTTCGAGCAATTCTGATTTCGGGTTGAACTGCGGATAATACAGTTTCAGCACACAAACATTCCCATCGCGTTCAAGGAGATAGATCTGTCCTTCACCGGTTGATTCAGAGATGATCTTTTTGAAGTTGTACTTCTTCCCGTTAAGTTCGTAGACCTCAGAAGTACCTTCCTTTGCTGATACTCCTGAAACGTCTTCCGGCTTTTTTCCGACAGCGATAGTCTTGTCGGAATCGGTTGCGGCTGTCTCCCTCACCGTATCCTGGCTGTCTTTCCTCATGGTCTTTTCGGTATCAACCGAAGGTTTTCTCATGGTCTTTTCGGTATCGGCAGAGACTCCCGATGGTTTCCTGATCGTTTTGTCGGCATCATCGTTCTTACCCGATGGTTTCCTGATCGTCCTGGCAGCGTCAGAGGAAGGTTTCCTCAGTGTTTTGTCTTCGTCCATATGATTGTATGTTTAATTACATATTTCCATTATGATACATCCATTCTATCTTTTTGTATACCACAACCCATTTCCCGCCCATAAAGGGTTTACCGCAATGCGTCGGATTCGGGTGGTAAGAGTGATTGAAATAACACTCCCATACCGAGTCGCTTACCGGGGGTTTACGGGCGGTATAATAATTCCTGACCATCTGGGGCGAAGCCGAATCCTCGGGCATCATCCGGTCAAGCAACTTCTGCATCTCCTCTCTTTTTTGCTTTACAATCGCTTCAATTTCTTCCCTGGACTGTCTTTTTTCAAGAGGTTTGCGTTTGGACACTGCCGGTGTTTCTGTTTCCACAGAGGGCCTGGGAGGGGCAGGTGGAGTGGGACCTGCATTTTTATTCAGATCCAGATACATTGTTTTCAGTTCCTCGTTCCTCTTCTCCCTCTCTAACTGCCTGGCAGTTTTCGGGATCGCCACCGGCTGAGGTTTGTCTTCTTCTGCTGTTGCTTCGGGGACTTGGGTTTCGATCTCTTTCAGCTGTTTTTCAAGCTCATTGATTTCCGTTGAGATACTCAGGACCTGCTGCGTAAGCGGTTCCTGCCGCGCCTTCTGCAATTCCATCCGGGCATTGTCGGTAAGCGGAGTATCGCATTTGACGCAGAAAGCCGAATGATTCAGGGTACCGCAAACCGGACAGCTTATCCCTTTTCTCGGTCCCCCGCATTCAGGGCAGCAGGCGTCTTCTTCGCTCATCCCTGCGCCACAATAGGTGCAATGTTCACTGGCAGGAAAGCACCCGCATTTCTCGCAAAGATCTGCACCCGGCAGAATATCAGCTCCGCAGCGGGGACAAATTCTGTCGCCCAGCGAGGCTCCGCATTCCTCGCAGAATACAGCCCCCGGCTCATTCACCGCACCGCATTTCTTACAATGGCCTGTGTCGGTTCCCTGGAGGGTGGCTTCTTTCTTTTTATCAACAGGTTTTGCATCCCGTTCGGCCTGCCTGTATCGTTCCTGTTCCTGCTGCATGATGTTAATTAATGAATTTTATGGATGAAACAAATGTCATCTTTCCCTGCTTCAAGATCTTCTGGTGATAGAATTAATCCGCAGAATAACATAAAACAATGCTAAGTAAATAAAGCTTTGAACCCGGGAGAAAAAACGACCAATTCAAATCAAAAATATGAAATAATATGCTTATGTAATAAGATTTTTCAGATAAAAGTAAAGGTCAAATAAAGTCAATTTACTATTAGTAATCAGTTGCATGAAAATCAACCTGCTATGGATCCAGGAGAATTCATTTCACGGCTAAAGACTTCAAATATATGATGAACGATCTGTTTTTACGCTGGTTCATGAAGCCATCGGGGTCAAGTGCAGCATCCGGGATCCGGATAACTGGGGATGTCCCGGGGTTCATACCCTTGATTTTGTTCCGAACACCGTAGGAAGTAAATATTTGTATAACTTAGGTGATGTTTTGATATTAAAGCGGACATTGACATTATTGGTTATTTCTCATCTGTAAAACAAACAAAATGAAAAAAGCATTACTCATTGCAACCCTTGCATTATCAATGAATGCATTTGCACAATTCAGCAATCCGGGCTCAGATCCAAAAGAAAAAATTCAAGGCAGGATTGAATATAAAGAATTCAATCATTCAGGCATTACACCTGAACTGAATCGGGAACAAGACATCAGGCATCTGCTTCAGCCCGCTGACCTGATCATGGTTTTTGACAGTATTCATTATTGGATTTGGGATACGCTTAGCATCAGCTGGAAAGTAAATTATAAAATCATTGGAATTGTTTATGATGCCAGGCATAACCTGATTAGTTTCATTTACCAGACATGGGACGGTACCAATTGGAAGAATGCAGGAAAATACACCCGAACTTACGATGCCAGGAATAATGAAATAAACGGAATATCCCAACAGTGGAACGGGAGTGATTGGGTAAATAACTCCCAGGATACTTATACATATGATGTAAATAACAACCGGACGAGCTACACCTATACGAACTGGAATGGAAGCGTATGGGTTAATATTGATCAATTCATTTATACATATGATGCAAATAATAACCATACAAGCGATATCTATAGAACCTGGACTGGCAGCGGCTGGCTCAATAATTCTCAAAATACGTATACTTATGACGCCAGTAATAATCTAATCCATCAGTTAACGCAATCCTGGAACGGCAGCATGTGGGTCAATCAATATCAACTTGATAATACCTATGATGGCAGCAATAATCTGATGACGCAGTTAAGCCAGGAATGGATCACCGGGGCCTGGGTAAATTACATGCTGACGACCAATGTGTACGATGCCAGCAACAATCAAACCAATACATTAGGACAAACCTGGGACGGGAGTGCCTGGCAAAATTCTTTCCAGACTGCCAATGTATTTAATTCCTCTAATAACCTGGTTAGTGAATTGCACCAGCAGTGGCAATCTGGCATCTGGGTTAATTTTAGTCGATCAAACTATACCTATGATGTCAACGGCAGACAAATCGCATGGACGGGAGAAAAGTGGAACGGGAGTGCATGGGTGACTTCCTTTCAGAATTTCTTTACATACGGCGCGGGAGATTTCGAAAAAACCTCAACTCATTTTACCTGGAATGCTGCAGGGATTAAGGTGATCGCGGGTGACAGTACCTATAATTATTATCATACGGTTCTTGGGATTAGCGATATGCAGCAGGTGAGCACACTTTCTGTTTACCCCAATCCCTCTGCGGATCAAATAACAATAGAAACATCCAAAATATTATCCCAGGGCAGCTTATCAATAATGGACCTTAATGGCCATGAGGTTTTGACACGTCGAATCACCCAGCCCAAAACACAAATTGACATATCAAATCTGACTGCCGGGGTTTACTTTGTAAAACTGACCGATGGTAAAACGGTGGGAGTGGGGAGGTTTGTCAAGCAATAGATATTATCTAAATTAAAAAACACAATGATAAATAATTACCAATTGAAAGAATAATTATACATTTAGTTTCAATAACCAGTGTAATCTACTTTGACTTTGTGATTTTATAGCTAATCTATGTATCTCTCCCCAAACACCGGCCCTTTAAAATCAGTAACTATGAAACAGAAAATTTTACTCGTTCTGCTTATCGTATTAAGCGGGAGCTTGGCGTTTAACGCCCAATCAGCATATGCCGATGCTACTAAAACAGTCGGCTCAGGTGGGGATTATGCAACACTCCAGCTGGCATTCCAAGCTATCAACAACGGGCTGATTACAGGAGCCATCACCCTGCAAATCACCGGCAGCATTACAGATAACAATACAGCTGTACTGAATGCCAGCGGTTCAGGAAGTGCCAGCTATGCTTCGCTCAGCATTTACCCAACTGTTAGTGGAGTGACTTTGAGCGGGAGCTATAGTGGCCCACTAATTGATCTCAATGGAGCAGATCATGTCACGATCGACGGGAGGGTAAATGCCACAGGTCTGACCATTGACATGATCATCACCAATACAAGGTCCGGCGATGCCAATTCTTCAACGATACGGTTCACTAACGATGCCACTTACAACACCGTGAAATATTGTATAATCAAAGGATCTGGGTCCGGTGGAGACAAAGGCATCCTGCTTTTCACAAACACTGTAACTACCACCGGAAACAGTAACAACACAATTGATCATAACGAAATAACAAACAACGGCGGGAACAGACCTTTAATGACAATTTTTTCAAGATCAACAAACAGCTCAGTTCCAAACAGTTTGAATACCATCAGCAACAACAATATTCATGATGTTTTAAATCCAAATAATTCCCATTCATTTATAATAAATCTGGGTGATGGAAACGGTGGAGGTGATAGTTACAATGATGCCTGGACCATTACAGGAAACAGTTTCTATGAATCTGAGGCTTTTACTTTCACTAGTGGGAATAATATGGAAATTATTTATATTTATGCATCTTCTGGGAACAATTTTACAATTTCCAACAATTACCTTGGAGGGAGTGCCCCGTTGTGTGGGGGGACATGGACAAAGACTACGGGAAACCATACATTCCAGCTTATGGAAATCCGTGTGGGGAGCACAATAGCCAGCAATATCCAGGGAAATACAGTTAAAAATTTCAATTTTACCAACACAGGTAGTAATATCTGGTGGGGGATAAATATCCAGGCCGGAACAGTTAATGTTGGGACGACTGCAGGAAACTGCATTGGCTCATCCGATGGAACAGGTTCCATTAGTTATACAGGCAATGGTTCAAATTCTGCTTTTTACGGGGTTCACTTCCAATCATCGAATGTAAATGCTCAAAATAATATCATTGGCTCCATAACCGTAGCCAATACAACGCCCACCAAATCTTCACATTTTTATGGGATTTATGTGCGATCCAACGGTGGATCCTTTTCCGTCAGCAACAATACAATTGGCAGCACAACAACATTAAACAGTATCAATGCAACATCAGCTTCAACGACCGATGCGCAGAAGGTATATGGAATTGCATGCGATGGTAATTCCGGAACCGTTAATCTCAGCAACAATACGGTAGCCAACCTCACCAATGGTACAACAAACACAAGCACCATCGTTTACGGCCGGATTTATGGAATCTATGCATACAGGAATACAAATACCATCAGCGGAAACCTGATTCACGACCTTACCATCGCAAATGCTAACAGTGCCAGCAGTTCCGATCCCAGCAACACGGATAACCCCTCCCTTTCGGCAGCCGGCATTGCATTTGCAGATAATAGCAACAGTGCCCAGACCCTGTCGGGCAATAAAATTTACAACATTTCAAACACTTATGCTTCCTTCACCGGGCATGTTGCAGGGATCTACTATTACGGACAGTCAACTTCAAGTTCAATTGACAAAAATCTCATTTACGGTGTCAGTTCAAGCAGCAGTTCTGCCACAATTCACGGGATCAAAATTGACGCAGGGGTTGCAACCTACTCAAACAACATTATCACGATGAACAGTGATATTGCGACAACCATGTATGGCATATATGAAGCGGGTTCATCGGGGACCAGCAATGTTTATTTCAATACTGTATATATAGGCGGATCACCCACAACCGGATCGCTGAACAGTGCCTGTTTATATAACGCAGGTACGTCCAGTACCAGGGATTTCAGGAACAATATCTTTAACAATGCACGCTCCAATAGCGGCGCGGCCTCCGGAACTCATTACGCAATGTATGTTTTAAATACAGGCGGAAGCCTGAACTGTAATTATAATGATTACTGGTTTTCAGGAACAGGAGGCAAACTGGGATATTACGGAGGAAATAAAACGTCTCTTCCCATCGTAACCGGAGTTACAGGGAATGATGCAAACAGTCAGTCGATCCTCCCTGGCTTTGTCAATCCCGGAGGAACAACGGCCAGCAGCTATATTCCTTCAGCCGCTCTACCCGCTGCGACAGGAACCGGAATTACCACCGACTATGGAGGAACTACCCGGTCAGGCTCTCCGGAAATGGGAGCATGGGAACAGGGAAACACCGTTACCTGGAACAGCACCTCAAGCAATTCATGGAACATTGCTGCAAACTGGAATCCCCAGGTGGTGCCCACCGCATCTCATAATATTGTAGTGCCTGACGGAACTACAGATCTCGAGGTGAACCAATCTATTGCAACACCTGCCATGTGCAATAATCTGATAATACAGTCAGGCGCAAAAGTTGTCATTTTGCCGGGGAAGGCATTAACCGTTAACGGTACTTTGACCAACAGCGGTGGAAGTCCCCGTCTGGTTATTCAGAGTGACGAAACCGGTACCGGCTCTCTTATACAGAGCTCAGCTTCTGTGGGGGCCACTGTGCAGAGGTACATCTCGGGAAGCGCTACACTCACTGCCAATATGTATCATATGGTATCCATTCCTGTCAACTATACTACTCCGACATCAAACCTGTTCCTGGGCTCTTATCTGTACAAGCTGGATGCAGCACAAGTCGATCCCACTAATAACAACTACTATGGATTATGGGTCAATATGGGGACTTCAACAACAAATCCGCTATCATGCAATTCAGGGTATATGATCTATTATCCTGCCACCGAACATACCTATACCTTCTCAGGGACCTTGAATACCGGCTCCTTCAGCCCCAATGTTTCCTATGGAACTACGTATACATTCAACCTGGTTCCTAATCCCTATCCCTCAGCCATTAACTGGGGATCATCAAGTGGCTGGATAAAAAGCAACATCGGTGCAACAGCATGGATATGGAAAGCCTCCAGCGGGAATTACACCACTCTTTCCGGCCCATCATATGTCCCGGTGGGACAGGCCTTTATTGTCATGGCCAGCGGAACTCCGGTGCTTACTATGAATAATAACGCCTGCGTTCATGATGCTACCGCCTTTTATAAATCGGGTGAGGCAAACACACTCAAAATATCCGCTCAGTCTAATAATTACAAGGACGAGACCTTTGTGAGCTTCAACAGTTCAGCGGGACAGGAGTTCGACCCGCAACTTGACGGCTTTAAACTCTGGGGGCTGGAAGATGCTCCGCAGTTGTGGACCGAAAAAGGCGAATCAAGGCTCAGCATTAACCAGTTGCCTCCTCCATCGGGAGGTTTGGTCGTTCCCCTGGACTTTAAAACGAGCTATGCCGGGCAGGTGAGTCTGCACTTCTCGGGTGTTGAAAGCTTTGATCCGTCTCTTGCCATCCGCCTACAAGACCTTGTAAACGGATCATGGACCGATTTGAGGCAGAACGGCACCTATGTTTTTACCCATGATACTTCCAATACTGAAAAAAGGTTCAGCCTGGTTTTTGGCTACCCGTCAGGGATCAATACAAACACTACCAGCAGCGGCAAAGCCTTTATAAGTAATGGCAGGATCTGCCTGGATATACCTTCCATGCAGGGCCATCTTGCGGAGATCACAGTGTATGACATGCTGGGACAGGTCATCCGCAGTCAGCAAAAAATAATGGATGGTATTGTCAGCATAGCAATGGACCTGGCTAAAGGTGTGTATATTGTCAGGGCCACTTCGGCGGATCAGAATTTCTCAACCAAAGTCATTAACAAGTAAAACATACATTCTATGAAAAAGTACATCTGTTTCTCGCTGATCGCATTTTTCGTATGTTTAAGATTGGCTGTACTGGCCGATGGTCCTCCTCCTCCCCCTGGCAACCCGGGTAGCGGTGGTGGCGGCGGCGGTCCCGTGGGCGCACCGATCGACGGCGGACTTGGCATTCTCCTGGCCATGGGGGTTGCATACGGCGGACGAAAATTTTTCCAGGCCCGGAAGTCAAAGAAAAAGGCCGGGGACATCGAACAAGCCGCTTAAGGGTTTATTGTACGATGATTTTTTTGGTAATGACAGTTTGACCTGCGATAAACCGAAGGAAATATATGCCTTTTTCAAGCCTAGAAAGGTCAACGGGAATCATGTTTTTTCCTGAGGGATGAACAGAAGCAGGGATGGTGATTCTCTCTCTGGATTCAAGGTCCAGGATTTCAATGGAAATTTCCAATTTTACAGGAAGATCAAAGATGATCTTTGCCTGGTCCCGGGCAGGATTGGGAATGCAGTCTACCGACAATTGCACTCCTTCCAATGGTTCTTTTTCGCTCACAAACATGCATGGGTTCGATGTATCGGATACCACGAATTGTTTGGAGCTGAGGTAACCTTCGCCAAGTGGAACATAAACCCAGTACTTCCCTGCAGCAGTGATCTGAATGGATTGTGTGGTGGCTCCTGTAGACCAAAGATACTCAGGATGTCCGGGTTCAGCTTCGAGAAAATAATCTTTACCCGACTTATAACATTCAACTAATGGCCGTGGCAATGCCCAGGGCAGGGTATCGTAATTGAAAGCCCGGTAGCTGGTGTACGATCCTGTCTGTGAGATTTCCATTGCGACGGATTTATCGGGCTTGACAAGAACAAACCATGGATACCCCTCAGGAATCGCGCCGAAATCGACAAGATGGTTGCCATTGGGAAGTGCCTGGTGGCTCCCAACAGCCATACTGGAAAGAGAACTGCTGTATGAGTAATTCCAAACCAGGGCGGCTGTTTTTGTGACTTCATTAAGATCGTACTCCAGGGCACGGGCCAGGGGAGGATTATGATATAATCCGTTATCGAAAATGGTTATATGTCCGTTGCTTATTCTGCGGATGTCATGCTGCCCGCTGAACCGCAGTGGATCGTTGGTGAAGTTGAATTGATTTCTCTTTCCCCCTAATCTCCAGATGATGGCCCCGGTCTGGCGGTTTATTTTCGTGATTTCATCAAAATGCCGGCAAGAGAGAAGTATGTTGCCATCATCGTCCTCTTCAACTGCGTTTGCATGGGTCCAGTCAACTTTGGTGGGGCTGAACAGAAACATGGAATCCACATCGTTAAAAGCAAAATGGTCGTGTGCTTTCCATTGCCAGACCAGGTTTTTATTTTCATCAAACTCCTGGATAACTACCCCGATGACTTCCGCATTGGCTCCGCCAGGACTACTATGAGTCATGCCGAAAATATGGTAAGCCGTGAGGTTCATATAACGGGATTCCTGGGCAAGCAAAAGATAGTGACCGTTGGACAGAAACTGAAGGTCGTGAACATCGATATTAAATCCGTTCGCTGCACCCAGGGAATCTTTTACAGTAAAGGTACTGTCCATCACCTGATATTTGGAGCTGGAAAGTGAATAATAACTCATCCTCCGGTCAGGCTGGATTTTAAAATCATAGGTGGTGGTCGAATGGATCAACCCGGGCAGAATCCTGTACCAGACAATATTCCCGAACCTGTCAAGGATCAATTGGGGGTGCTGGAAAAAGTAAGGAGGAGACGAGGCATAAGGAGCGAAAAAATAATATCCCTGGGTTGCGGCAGAGTCATGGATGGTTATCTCCATGGGAGGAAAGTTCTGGGAAAGGGTTTTTATTTCAGGCACAAGGATCAAAACGTGAATCAGAAACAGGAAGGTGGCTAATCGTTTAAAGGGAAAATTCATAGGAGGTTGATTTAATCACTATGTAAATATACCATAAAACATTGGTAAAGAAAGAAGTTGTCTGTAAATATCTATCCCCTGTAAATGACAAAGCCCGCCAGAAGCGGGCTTTGTCATTTACAGGGGATAGATATGATGAGTTAAACGTGTTCTTCGAATGTGGCTTCAGTGGGGAGTACCGGGTGGAGCTTGAAGACTTCACCACTCATAACTGTGTCGGTATCCAGGAAGTCAGCTTCCGATGGTGTTGTGGGCGCAAGCTCGAGAATGAGCGATTCCATGTCGATGATATCTGAATCATCAAAGCTTGCTTCCTTCGGTGTTACCGGTGCAAGTGAACTGCTCGCTGGAACGCTGGCAGGCGCAATGTCATTGTCGCTGAAATCTGCTTCAACCGGAGCTACAGGAGCAAGTACCTTCAGATCTGCCATGCTGATTGACGCGGCCTCCGTTGCAATATGCGAGAGTTCTATTGCGGGATACTTCAACACTTCGGCAAAAATTGTCTGGGCCGAAGTGCCGTTGGCAAAAAGAAAGTTTGACTGTAATCCGAAAAGAGTTGCAATTATATAGAATGTTGTTTTCATTATTTTCTGTGTTTTGGTTGGTTTGGTTTTTTGTTCTTCTAATCTTGATTCGGTAATAAGACGTGGTACTATGGGTAATGTTACAGTGTTTGTATTCAAGTGGGTTATTTTAACAATAGTTTAACAAATGATTGAATATTAATAATTTATACTGCAAAGATAAGGCTTATTTAGACTGTGTAAATTAAAAAATCGATAAATTTCCGTTAAATCACGATGAAAGCCGGAAATTAATCGACGAAATTCCAAGGAATTGAATCAGAGATAGTTACATGTGAAAGTCGGCGATCGTGCCGTTGATCAGGTAATTACCCATGCACTGGGCAGTCAGGCATGAATGTACGGGGAGGACCCCCAGTAAATCCCCTGTATGTATAGTATTGTATAATTCATCACTCACTTTGACAACCCCGTGTTCCTGGGAAGCTGAACTCAGGTAACAATTTTCATAAGGTTCTGACCATCCGCTATTTGTAAGACTTGTTACAAGTCCGAAAATAGTCTTTCCCTTGTAAAATACTGATTCTTTGGAAAGGTGGACTGCGCCGCCGTAAATCACGACTTCTTTCCTTGAAGCATTCTTCGACACGACCGGACAAGCCAGGCAGACTGCAATACGTTCAGGGCCACAACTTCCTATAACAGTTTGCATTACATCATAAAAAACGAAGTTACCCGGCCTGATCTCATCGATCCCTTCAAATTTATCGAGCAAACTGCAGGCCGGTGTGTCGCCCATCGAAAGCATCAACGGGTCAGGGCCGCTGTCAAAACCCTTCCGCAATGAACCAAGTAAACGAAACGCTTCGGCGCTGATCATCTCGATCTCATTCCTGCCCCTGGCATTGTAAGTATGGCCGGTATGTGTGAGAAATCCTTTAAATGTTAATGAAGCGCTTTTACGGCAGGTGTTGATGATCTTCTCAATTTCTCCTATATCGTCGGGCCTCAAGCCTGTTCTGTTGTACCCCGTGTCGATTTTTATAAATACGCCTATTTCATTGCCGTGGCTCCCTAGTTGCTTACAGAAAACCTCCAGTGGCGCAGCCATGGTTAGCAGGATATTAAGGCGGGCCTTCCCCGATAAAGCAATGATATCGTCAGATTCACGGATGTTTAAAGGAAATGCAATGGTTATATCATCCCAGCTGTCATCATTGAAATACCTTGCCATTGAAACTGAAGAAACGGTAATTGCTTTCACCCCGGCTTCCCGAAACCAGGCTCCGATTAGTTTTGATTGATGGGTCTTGAAATGCGGCCTGAACTTCAACCCAAGCTTGTCGGCTTTCTCCTTCATCAGCCGGATATTCTCCCTGCATACCGCCTCGTTAAGGAGCAGTGTTGGGCGATGTATCGTGTCAAGCGGGATGTTCACCATTTCGCCATTTCACCATTTCACCATTTCACCATTTCTCCATTTCTTTAAAGGTAATCCTTGAAATACTCATACATCTTCACATTCAGGTGCACCCTGTCTTTGCCTCTGACATTGTGCTCATGCCCCGGATAGGTAAAATAATCAACCTGCTTGCCTTCATCTACACATTTCTTTATAAACGAGAGTCCGTTCTGGGGAACTACAGTGCCATCCTGGTAGCCCTGTATGATCAGTAGCTTGCCTGTGAGATTTTTCACATCTTTGATAAGTGACGCATTCTTATACCCCTCAGGATTGGATTCAGGAGTGTCCATGTAACGTTCTCCATACATCACCTCGTAATATTTCCAGTCAATCACCGGTCCGCCGCAAACCCCGACCTTGAAAACCCCTGGGTTTCTCACCATCATGGAAATCGTCATAAAACCGCCATATGACCATCCATTGATGCCTATCCGGCTGCTGTCAACCCAGGGAAGTGACTTCAGGTATTTAACCCCGCACATCTGGTCTTCAACCTCGGCATCCCCGAGATGCCTGAAAACAGCCTGCTCAAACTCCTTGCCACGGTTGTTTGTCCCCCGGTTATCCAGGGTGAACACAACATACCCCCTTTCGGCAAGGTAATTCAGGAACAATCCTGCCCCACCAAGCCATGAATCGCTTATCATCTGGGAATGCGGACCGCCATAAACATAAATGATCACGGGATACCGCTTTGCTGAATCGAAATCAACGGGTTTGATCAGCCTGCAGTAAAGGTCGGTGTTCTGATTGTTCCTGATCGTAAAAATGCTCATTCTCCCGATCTTGTAATCTTTAAGCGGATTTGCATCGGTAAGCAATTCCTGTATCACCTTCCCTTTGAAGTCGAGAAGCTCCACTTTCCTTGCAACAGAAGGTGTGGAATACGAATCAAGGATGAATAGCCCGTCCTTACTGAGTTTTGAAGTATGGCTGCCGGCGGATGAGGTTATCCCGTTTATCCTGCCTGTTGAAAGTTCAACTGAACACAGGGATCTCCCGATGGGGTTGCCCTTGTTGCACATAAAGAAAATCGTTTCACCTTTCGGGTCTGTGCCAATGAAATCGCCAACCTCCCAGGCCCCGTTGGTAACCTGCCTGATGAGTTTACCGGAGGCTTCATACAGGTAATAATGCAGGTAGCCGTCGCGCCTGCTCCTCCAGAGGAAACGGGCAGGGTCGTTCTGAATGAAAATGGGCCCGGTTTCAGGCTCGACATACTTGGAATCAAACTCGGTGAACAGGGTTTTCAGGTACTTACCGGTAAGGGCATCATAAGTCTTCATCCACATGCTGTCCTGTCCGCGGTTGAGAACCGCGATGTAGATGAGTTTACCATCGGGGCTCCAGGTCACATTGGTAAGATACTTTGATGTGTCAGCCCCGGTTTCAAGCGCCACATGGGTGTTTTTTTCAACCGAAAAAACATGAATGTTCACGCTATGGCTTTTCTGCCCTGCCATGGGATACTTTGTACCATCTAAAACTGCTATCGGATCAACGATATCAACGATTGGATACGTGGCAACCTGGCTTTCATTCATATAGTAATACGCCAGCCTGTCGCCTGCGGGCGACCAGAAGGTTCCTTTTGAGATCCCGAACTCATTGCGGTGAACCCTGTTCGAACCATAGGAGAAATCAGGATTGGGAGATGTTTCAACCTTTATTTCTTTTCCGTTTACGCTTACGAAAAGATCATTCTTTATAGTGTAAGCAACGAAACTGGTTCCTGGTGAAATGTCGGTATTTTGCGCCGAATCGGGCCAGTAATTGAGTTTTTTCAGGATGCCATCCGCAAGGCTGTAACTGAATAATTTTCCTTTTGAAGTAAAACTGATCTCATTGGTTTTATAAGCTGTTAGCGCGGGAATGGCCGAAAGGCTGTCTTCTTTCTGATCTTTCAGCTTTTTGTTAAGCTGTGCCAGGCTGAGAAGGGTGTCGCGGGATGAATTTGCGGGATTTCCTTTCAGCAGGTAGTTTTTTGCCACATACAGCCAGGTGCTCTCATCCCCGTTCCACTGCAGCTGTGATAAATTCTTTGCGGTAAGCCCCCTGCCAAGGGTTGCCTCTTCCATGGTCATTAGTTTCACCTGGGCAAAAATAAGGCCCGGTAAGACCAGGCCTGTAAGGATACTGAATAAGCGTTTCATGCTTTGTGTTTTCAGATATAAAGTGTTGGTGTGATATCGCCTTTAAGAACCATGATGCCGTTCTGGGCCAGGGCGCGCATTTCATCTTCCCCGGGATAGATCTGCACAGGGGCAAGTTTGTATACTCTTTCCTGTATCCAGCTTACGAACATTTTATCGTAGGCAACGCCTCCTGTAATCAGGATTGCATCACATTCGCATTTCAGCACGGTGTACATTTCGCCAATCATCTTCGCGATCTGGTAGGCCATTGCCTGGTAAACGAGTTTTGCATTCTCGTCCCCGTCTTTTACCCTCTGCTCCACATCGGCCGCATTGTTGGTGCCAAGGTAAGCAACAAGTCCGCCTTCACCTGTGACCATTTTTTTGATCTGCTTGATGTCATATTCCCCGCTGAAACACATTTTGATGATCTGGTTCACCGGAAGTGTGCCGCTGCGCTCGGGGCTGAAAGGGCCTTCGCCGTCAACTCCCTGGTTCACGTCGATGACCTTGCCTTTTTTATGAGCGCCTACTGTGATGCCGCCTCCGAGATGTGCAACGATAAGGTTGATCTCTTCATACTTTTTCTGCACGGCTCGTGCATATTCTCTTGCTATGGCCTTCTGGTTAAGAGCATGAAAGATCGAAATCCGTTTGAACAGGGGATGACCGGCAAACCTGGCCAGGGGCTCGAGTTCATCAACAACCACGGGATCGGCAATATATGCTTTTGCTCCGGGAAGGTTCTTTATCAGGTCATTGGCGATGAGTCCGCCGAGGTTGCTGGCATGCTCGGTTTCGGCATGGATCAGGTCATGGATCATTGTATCATTGACCTCATAAACACCGGAAGGGATGGGCTTGAGAACGCCACCCCGGCCAACAACTGCCTTGACCTGCTCAAGATTGATGCCGGCATCGGATAGCTGCTGCAGGATGATGTTCTTACGAAACTGGAACTGGTCGGCGATCTTCGGATAAGGCGCCAGGTCCTCTGAAGTATGCTTGATGGTTTTCAGGAAGACAGCTTTGTCGTTCTGAAAAACTGCGATTTTAGTTGAAGTTGATCCCGGGTTGATAGCAATTACCCGGACATTGTCCATTTCCATAGTTTAAATTTTTTGTTCCGGTTTACGCGTTTTTGGTTTTGAACACCGACCATGCGATAAAATAAGGTATTGTAAATAACCCGGCAGCAATGGTAATTCTTAATAGTATCATCTGCGGATAAAGTACCCAAAGAAGCGAATAGGGCAGGATCAGGAGAAACAGGCTCGCAAAAAACCTCACCAGCATCGGATTTACACTGAACAACCTGGCATACCCGGCATAGACGCCGGCAAGCATTGCCCCATCCCTGGTGCGGAAGAGATATCTTCCGGTGCGGAGACCGATAACGCTGCGGCGGATGCTGTAAATAAAGTAGATCAGGAAACCGAGGTACATCCAGATCAGGAGACGCAGCCATGTGTCGACAGGGAGAGAAGCCATCTGCCCGATACAGAATAATGCTCCCAGTATCGGAATATAAGGAACCCAGGGTGTGCGGAATGGCCTTGGAATATCGGGCCGTTTTTTCCTGAGGAAAATAATGCTGATGCAAACGATGGTAAATGCGAGTAATGTGCCTATCGACACCAGCTCGCCTAAAATACTGATCGGGAGTATGCCTGCTAAAACGATCGCAAAAAAACCTGTGACCAGCGAGCTGATGTAAGGGGTCTTGAATTTTTTGTGAACCTTTGAAAATACCTGCGGAAGAAGTCCGTCCTTGGCCATGGTATAAAAGATCCTTGGCTGGCCCAGCAGCATCACCAGCACAACCGAACTGAGCCCGGCAAGCGCTGCGATCTTGATGATCGGACGTAACCAGAACATTTTGTCTCCCATGGAATCTACCCCAACGGCAACCGGATCAGGTACGAGAAGATGCGGATAAGCGAGGATACCTGTAAGGACGATGGCTACCAGGATGTAAAGGATTGTTGAGATGCCGAGTGACCCCATAATGCCAATAGGCATATGTTTCTGCGGATTTTTTGCCTCCTGTGCCGCAGTGGAGACCGCGTCAAACCCTATATAAGCGAAAAAAATCACCCCTGCCGCCCTGAATATTCCCGACCAGCCGAAATGCCCCCATTCTCCTGTGTTGGGTGGTATGAAAGGTGTCCAGTTAACGCTTTTTACAAAAAAGAACCCGATCACCACGAACACTATGATCACCCCTACTTTGGTGATGACCATAACATTGTTGAAACTGGCAGATTCCTTGATGCCGATGATAAGAAGAAGAGTGAGGACGGCTATGATGAACATGGCTGGCACGTTCATAATGGCATGTACATGGGGGAGGGTGTTTATGTCTATTCCTTTGGCGGCAAGGCTGGTGGCCATCTCCTGGGTTTTCGCTACCCAGCCGGTCGTTTCAGGA